>ENA-UPTB01002860-UPTB01002860.1-human-gut-metagenome-genome-assembly--contig:-NODE-2860-length-11188-cov-4.247952_pt1 | contig 11188 bp, 8 predicted proteins | sample MGYA00250046_ERZ773369 | MGnify/ENA primary metagenome ERZ773369 (study PRJEB29103, sample SAMN06111938) | human gut metagenome | biome: human gut; feature: ankylosing spondylitis patient; material...
TTTAACCGATCCGGCACCGGCGACTACCTTTACCCATCTGGATGCGACTACGGTTCTTTCCAGAAAGATCGTAGAACAGGGTATTTACCCGGCGGTCGATCCGCTGGAATCCTCGTCCCGTATTCTGGAACCGGATGTGGTCGGAGAAGAACACTATGAGACGGCCAGACGGGTGCAGGAGATTTTGCAGAAATACAAGGAATTGCAGGATATCATTGCAATTCTGGGTATGGACGAGCTGTCTGAGGAAGATAAGCTGACCGTCGGCCGCGCAAGAAAGATACAGCGTTTCTTATCCCAGCCGTTCCACGTGGCGGAGAACTTTACCGGTGTACCGGGCAAGTATGTGCCGTTAAAGGATACCGTCAAGGGCTTTAAGGCAATTCTGGATGGTGAGATGGATGCGTACCCGGAGGCAGCATTCTTCAATGTCGGAACGATCGAGGATGTAGTGGCAAAGGCGAAGGCTTTAGAGAAACAGGAGGCGTAGGAACGGATGGCAGATTTTCATGTAAAAATCATATCCAGCAACCGGACATTCTATGAGGGAGTCTGCCACTGTCTGATCCTTCCGGCGGTGGACGGTGAGATGGCTGTCATGGCGCACCATGAGAGCGAGATCGTGGCAGTCAAAGCGGGAGAAATGCGTTTCCAGGCGACAGAGGACGGTCCGTGGGAGGCGGCAGTCGTCGGGCAGGGCTTCTGTGAGATCGCCAACAACCGTGTTATGCTGCTGGCAGATACGATCGAGAAACCGGAGGAGATCGACCGGATCCGGGCGCAGGAGGCATTAGAGCGTGCGAAAGAGCGGCTGCGCCAGAAACAGAGTATTTCCGAGTATTACAGCACCCGTGCGGCGATGGCGAGAGCGCTGGTTCGTCTGAAAGAGACGGAAAAATTTGTGGACTAGGTGCGTTAGAGGCGGATTTGAGCCTGATGTAATTTTGTGGCAGATGCGGTTCAGAAAGAAATGACAGAAAATCAGTAAGAATGGAGAACAGGGCATGACATTACTTCAGTTAAAATACGTGGTGGAGGTGGCGGCAGCCGGAACCATCAGCGGGGCGGCAAAAAAACTTTATATTGCACAGCCGAGCCTCACGGCGGCGATCAAGGAACTGGAGCATGAGATTGGATTTTCCCTGTTTACCCGCACGAACAAGGGCGTGGTGATTTCCCCGGACGGGGAAGAATTTCTGGGGTATGCGAGACAGGTGATCGAGCAGGCAAACCTGATCGAGGAGCGCTATTTTGGTGCTGTGCCGCAGAAACGCCAGTTCTGTGTCTCCACCCAGCACTATTCCTTTGCCGTTGAGGCGTTTGTCGATCTGATCCGCGAGTACGGCGGAGAAGAGTACGATTTCCGTATCCGCGAGACGCAGACGTATGAGTTGATTGAGGATGTGGCGAAGCTTAGGAGCGAGGTTGGCGTGCTGTATCTGAACCGTTTTAACGAGACGGTGATCCGCAAGACGCTGCGGGAACACGACCTCAAATTTACGCGGCTTTTTATGGCAAAACCGCATGTATTTATCGGTGCGGCCAATCCGCTTGCAAGCCGCAGTTCTATCACCCTGTCGGATTTGGAACCTTATCCGCGTCTGTCCTATGAGCAGGGCGAGCACAATTCCTTTTATTTCTCCGAGGAGATCCTCAGTACGCTGGACAGCCGCAAGGACATCCTGGTGTCCGACCGCGCGACCCTGTTTAATCTTCTGATCGGGCTGAATGGGTATACGATCTGCAGCGGTGTCATCAATGAGGAACTGAACGGACCGAATATTGTAGCGATTCCGCTTGATGTGGACGATTATATGGAGATCGGTTACATTACCCACAATCGCGTGACACCGGGACGGTTTGCGGGGCTGTATATTGAGGCGTTGAAGCGGAGAGTGGGAGTGCCGGTTCCCAAAGTGTCTACCCGTGAACCAATAACCAGAATTCCTGTTTCCGACAGGTGATTTTTTGGTTTGACTTTTTTCAAACAGGAAATATAATAATACCGAAACGAGTAGCAAACGAGTGTAAATCCAGCTTTTGCTGCTCTTTTTTTATTATTTCATAAAGAATGTGCCAAGGTGCATTTTTTATTAAATTTCATAAAAATGCCATTAAAAAGTGTGTTGCAAAATAAATGCTTTTGAAATAAAGTCTTCCGGAACGGGAAAACATGAGTCAATCCGAGAGTTTTACAGAAAATATTCAAGGAATGTGCATAACCTATATTTGCTGTCACAGAAAAATGTGGGGAAAGAGGAAAATTTATTGTTGAAACCGTTTTATTTGCTGCCATTTTTAATGTGACAAATCGCAATCTTTTGCCGAAGATAGATTTATATGGAAATAGGAACGAAATCGGAAAGAGGATGATAGAATGCGGCAGAATAGAGGAATGATTTCATGTCAGCGTCCATAATCAGCACTTCCTTTTTGTAAGAAATGTGGTATACTCGATAGAACATGAAAACCATATTAAAAAAGGTGAAAAGCAGAATGAATCATATTTCAATTACAACCCTGGAAGCGCCGGAGCTGGATATCTACGCCCGGCTGAGCGAGGGGCAGTTATTTCATTATAATGAACCAAAGGAAGGTCTTTTCATTGCGGAAAGCCCTAAGGTCATCGGGCGGGCGCTCGACGCGGGATATGAGCCGGTTTCTTTTCTGATGGAAGAACGCCATATCGAGACAGAAGGGCGGGAGATTCTGGAACGCCCGGTGTGTGCGGGAGTGCCTGTGTTTACGGCACCATTTGATGTGCTGACGCGCCTGACCGGCTTTAAACTGACGCGCGGTATGCTGTGTGCGGTGAAACGGAAGAAAACGCCGGGGATCGAGGAAATCTGTGCAGGTGCCAGACGGATCGCGATTCTTGAGAATGTAGAAAATCCTACGAATGTGGGGGCGATTTTCCGGTCAGCGGCGGCGCTCTTTATGGATGCGGTGCTTTTGACACCGGGATGCAGTGACCCGCTGTACCGCCGCGCAAGCCGTGTCAGTATGGGAACAGTGTTTCAGGTGCCGTGGACGTACATTCCGAAGGGCGACTGGGCGGAGAACAGTATGGAAACGCTTAAGAAGCTGGGATTTCGCACGGCGGCGATGGCGCTCAGTGACCGTTCCGTGAGTATCGCGGATCCGGCGCTTTTGCAGGAAGAAAAATTAGCGATCATTCTCGGAACCGAGGGTGACGGGTTGGCGGCATCGACGATCGCGGCGTGCGATTACACCGTGAAAATCCCAATGTCACACAGCGTGGATTCGCTCAACGTGGCAGCAGCGAGTGCAGTGGCATTCTGGCAGCTGGGCATGGGAAACAGGAAATAAAGTTCTGGCTGTGTAAAAAAATGTACATTGTTTAAATGCGTTTCAAATGCCAGAAATGAGTGCGGAAATGGATGGAAAGAATCGTTTGGAGGAAGGAGAAAATAGAATGAAGTGTCCAAAATGCGGACAGGAAGCAGTTGGAAATTTTTGCAGTAACTGCGGAACTCCGCTTGTAAATGATACAGTACGCCGAGAACAGGAAACGGTGGGAAGAAAGCCAGAAAATAGCTATGACGACGGTGATTCAGAACAGCGGAATCCAGCTCGGATGGAATCGGATGAGAAAAAGGCGGAATCCGGCTCTGGATCGAAACGAAACAGTCAGGAAAAGAGGAGCAGCCAGAGTCAGGACGCACAGAAGCGTGAGGAAGAGCGCCGCGACAATGAACGCTGCCAATCCCAGGCACAGGAGGATGCCCGCCGTGACCGTGAAGCGGCATCGCGCAGACGACAGGACGCGAGACGTTCTTCTTCCAGCGCGAAAGAGGATAAGCGGGATGCAAAACAGCAGAAGCAGATGGAAAAACGCCTTCATGCTCTGGAGTCGGAGCGGGAGCGCTCAGAGCGTCAGAAAAACCGGATGGAGCGCAGCCACCAGCGGGAACTGGAACGCCAGTCCCGGGAGGCAGAGCGCACCAGACGGGCGGCGGAGCGCAGTGAGGCGCATACGCAGAGTGACTCTAATGACGGTCCGTCCGTGCTGGATGTGACGGCAGCCGGAGTAACCGGCGTGGTTGTGCTGATGGCGCGCGTGATGCAGGCAGCCAGCTTTCTTCTGATGGCGGGAATCACCTGGGCGAATGCGAAGGCATTTCGGTATGGCGGCGACGATCTGGGCTATATCGGAACTATGATTACCGAGGAAAATTATGGTCTGGGGCTGTATGTAGGGATTGGCGTATTTCTGGTACTGATGGGCGCGATCTGGTGCCTGTGGATTCTGTCAGGCAAGCACGCGGGTGGTAAAGTACGGCTGCAAAAATACGATACGGGGCGCGGATTTATCCCGTTTATAATCATCCTTGTTCTGGTATTAGTAGCCGGTCCGGCAGCGTACCTGATGCCGAAGAATGCGGGCAGCTTACAGCCGATTGTGGACGGCGTCTATGCGGCGCTGGAGGCGATCAATGCAAACCACGGATTTCTGCTGTTCTGCAGCATCGGAGGCGCGATCCTTTCGTTTATCCGGAAAATGCTGCTGGTATAATTTTATAATTCATCTAATTGCCCGAACTGATACCCCATTTCCTCCCATTTTGCCAGAAGTTCATCGAGAATCTGAGCGTTGGTCTGCGAAGTGCTGTGCAGAAGGACGATCGCGCCGGGGTGGATGCGCGTCAGAAGCTTGGAAAATGCTTCTTCTTTGGATGGCTGCTGATCCTGCATCCAGTCCACATAGGCGAGACTCCAGAAAAAGGTCTTGTAGCCGAGCTCCTTTGCCATCTGCAGGTTCGATTCACTGTATTTGCCCTGCGGCGGACGGTAATATTTTTTCATTGTCTGCCCGGTGACGGACTGGTAGAGTGTTTCCAGGGCAGTCAGCTCCTTTTCAAATGCTGCTTTGTCGGAAATGCGGGACATATCGGGATGGTGATACGTGTGGTTGGCGACGGTGTGACCCTCTGCGATCATCTGTTTTACCAGTTCAGGACTGGTTTCGAGATAGTTGCCGACGACGAAAAAGGTTGCCGGGACATGGTGTTTTTTCAGTGCTTCCAGAATGGCAGGTGTGCAGCCGTTTTCATATCCGGTGTCGAAGGTCAGATAGATGACGGGCTTGGAGGTATCGCCTACATAGAAAGCGTCAAAGTTTTTTAAAGTGTCGGCGGAGGCATTGCCGACCGGTGTCTGCCCTGGACTGGAAAATCCAAGTCCCCAGTTTCCATCTGCGGAAACCGGAATCGAACCGGAATCAAAGGCAGGCGGGAGCGAGCCACAGGCGATAACAGGCGCTGAAACCGTGTGCCCGGATGGATGGCGCAGGAAATGCGCGGCAGTCTGCCCGGCGAAGAAAGCGATGGCAAACAGGGCGGGAACCAGCAGCGGGGAAATGATGTGCCGGAAACGTGATGGAACATAATGCATGGGAAAATGAATGAACATGATGTGACCTGAAAGATATATTTTCATAAGTATATGAAAGAAGGGGGAACATCATGTTTTTATTATAATTTGGTGTCCGTGAAATGCACCGAATCGGAAAAACCAAGCAGTACCATATAACAAATTTTATGTGCTGACATAACAAATTAATGCTTGTCATGCCCTTTGTACCTATGTTATTATTATAACGATGCTTAGATGAGATGCTCCGAACCCTTGAACAAGGGGAGCTGGATGAAAAGCAGATTATGAAATTATGATGAAATAAATAAGAGAAACAAGGAGGATGTTGAAGGATGAAGCCTTATAGCGAGATGACGAAAGAAGAACTTCTGGAGCTTAAGCGTGATCTGAGCGATCAGTACCGGGAGTTTCAGGGCAAGAATCTGACGCTGGATATGTCACGCGGTAAGCCAAGTGCAGAGCAGCTTGATTTATCGATGGGAATGATGGACGTACTGAGCAGCGACAGTGATCTGACCTGCGAAGATGGGACAGACTGCCGCAATTACGGCGGCCTGGACGGTATCAGCGAGGCGAAGGAGCTGTTAGCGGATATGATCGAGGTTCCGGCTGACAATATCATTATCTATGGAAACTCCAGCCTGAACGTAATGTACGACACCATCTCCCGTTCTGTGACTCATGGCGTTATGGGAAATACCCCGTGGTGCAAGCTTGACAAGGTTAAATTCCTGTGTCCGGTACCGGGATATGACAGACATTTCTCCATTACTGAATATTTTGGCATCGAGATGATCAACATTCCGATGACCGCAGATGGTCCGGATATGGATCTGGTGGAGCAGTATGTGACAACCGACCCGACCGTAAAGGGAATCTGGTGTGTTCCAAAATACTCCAACCCGACCGGTAATTCCTATTCCGATCAGACTGTCCGCCGTCTGGCACGCATGCATCCGGCAGCTCCGGATTTCCGTATTTACTGGGACAATGCTTATGGCATCCACCATTTATACGATGATGAGCAGGATCATGTGCTGGAGATTCTGGCAGAATGTAAGAAAGCCGGCAACCCGGATATGGTTTACAAATTCTCTTCAACCTCCAAGATTACGTTCCCGGGTTCCGGCATTGCGGCAATCGCAACCTCCCACAATAACCTGGATGATATCAAGAAGCAGTTAAAGATTCAGACTATCGGTCATGATAAAGTGAATCAGCTCCGCCACGTGCGTTTCTTCAAGGATATCCACGGCATGGTAGAGCACATGAGAAAGCATGCCAACATCCTGCGCCCGAAATTCGAGGCAGTTGAGAACATTCTCGACCGCGAGCTGGGCGGACTGGAGATCGGTACCTGGACAAAACCGCACGGCGGCTACTTCATTTCCTTTGATTCACTGAACGGCTGTGCGAAGGAGATCGTTGCGAAGTGCAAGAAAGCAGGCGTTGTCATGACCGGAGCCGGTGCAACTTATCCATATGGCAAGGATCCGGAGGATCGCAACATCCGTATTGCTCCATCTTATCCGCCGCTGCAGGATCTGATCACTGCAACCGAGCTGTTTGCACTCTGCGTCAAGCTGGTCAGTGTCAACAAGCTATTAGAGGAAATGTAATATTAAACCAAAAAGTACAGGAATTGTATGGGTATGTCGAAGGACCGCTGCCCATACAATTCTTTTTTCGGAGAAAAAGTGATGATAAAGGAAAAGTTATCCCTGATCTGGGGAAAGTTTGTAAACAGGGAGACGATATCGTATCTGATATTCGGCGTTCTGACGACGCTGGTGGACTGGATTTCCTATGCGGTTTTCCGCCACAACGGCATGAACTACCGTATGGCGACGATCTGCTGTCAGGCGGCGGCGATCCTGTTTGCATATGTGACAAACAAGATCTGGGTATTCCGAAGCTACAATTTCCGCCCTGTATATCTTCTTAAGGAAATGGCTTCGTTTTTCTCCTGCCGTATTCTCACATCGGTGTTCACGTATGTGGCGATGATCGTGATGGTAGACGGCATGGGAATCAAACAGGATATGATCTGTAAGATTGTGGTATCAGCGATCTCGCTGGTGCTGAATTATATTTGCAGTAAATTATTTATTTTCAAAAAGAAAGAATCCTCGAAATAGGGCTGTATGGGGAAATGACAGCGGAAATGGATGCTGAAGACAGACCGGAAAAGCCGGAAATAGTAGAGAAAACGCCGCCTGAACAGGATTCTGGATGGAGGGAAGATGGAGCAAAGAGAACGAGACGAAAGTTCCAGTAAACTGGAAGAAGCACTCAGGGAGCTTACGGGAGCGGAAACAACGGGGAAAATAGAGGAGTATGAGAACGAGCGGGAAGGTACGGACGTGGATTCGGAGACTGCCTGTACAGATATGAGACGCGCTGAACGAATGCCGGCCTGGAGACAGGAAGAAGATGCCAGAAAATCTAAACTTTCAGAGTCCAGAGCAGATGTCGTTAATGAGTTGAATGATGATGACTGGGAGCAGGAAGAATTAGATGAATTAGATGAGTGGGATGAACCAGAGAAATCACCCCGCGGAATGGGGCGCCTGGCTGCGGTTTTCCGTCCGTCGGATGATCTCCTGGCGGCATTTTTCCTGCCGGTGGTGATTTTGATCCTGATTTTTGCATACCGCGGTATTTTCCCCTTTGGGCAGGAAAGCTTCCTGCGGACGGATATGTACCACCAGTATGCGCCGTTTTTCTCGGAATTCCGGCATAAGCTTTTAAGTGGCGAGAGCCTGCTTTACAGCTGGGATGTCGGCATGGGCGTAAACTTTGCCGCGCTCTATGCGTACTATCTGGCGAGCCCGTTTAACTGGCTGCTGCTGTTATGCCCGTCGTCCCTGATTATCGAATTTATGACCTACATGATCGTGTTCAAGAGCGGTCTGGCGGGTCTTTCGATGGCGTGGTATCTGAAAAAGCACACGGGTTCACAGAAGTTTGGAGCGTGCTATTTCGGCGTATTCTATGCGCTGTCCGGCTATATGGCGGCGTATAGCTGGAATATCATGTGGCTGGACTGCATCGTGCTGCTGCCGCTGATCCTGCACGGCCTGGAGCGGCTGGTGCGCGAAAAAAAAGGGCTTTTTTACTGCCTGATGCTGGGACTTTCAATCCTGTCCAACTACTATATATCAATTATGATATGCCTCTTCATGGTGATTTACTATGTGGCGCTCCTGTTTCTGGAGAAACGGCCGGGATGGAAAGATTGTCTGCACAGCTTTTTCCTGTTTGGTGTGTATTCGCTTTTGGCGGGTGCGCTGGCGGCTGCGGTGCTTCTTCCGGAGATTGCGGCGCTGCAGAGTACGGCGTCTGGCGATTTTAATTTTCCGACCACACTGGAAATCTACTTCCCGATCTTTGACATGATCACGCGGCACATCGGAAATGTACAGGTGGAGACGGGACTCGACCATTGGCCAAACCTCTACTGCGGCGTGGCAGTCTACATTTTCATGGGGTTGTATTTTCTGAACCGCCGGATTGCGATCCGGGAAAAGGTTGTGTACGGTGTGCTGCTGCTCTTTTTCTATGCCAGCTTTTCGTTCAACGTGCTGAATTTTATCTGGCATGGCTTCCATTACCCGAACAGCCTGCCGTGCCGCCAGTCGTTTATCTATATCGCGCTGGTGCTGACGATGTGTTTCCGGGCGTATCTATATCTGGATGAAATATCCAAACGGCAGTTTGCCGGGGTGACATCCGCCGCGATTGGCTACGTGATTCTGGCAGAAAAGCTGGTGACGGACGATGCGTTTGAGCCAGTTGTCTGGTATGTGGCAGTGGTGCTTCTGCTGTTGTATCTGGGCGTCTTTTATTTCTATCAAAATAAAGAACATTTCGCGTTCACGGCGGCGCTTCTGGCGATGGCGCTGGTAAGTGTGGAGGCGCTTGCCAATATGGCGGCAACGAGCATTCCGACGACGAGCCGGACTGATTATGTGGCAGACAATCAGGATGTTGCAGCGGTGACAGAGCCGCTCAAAAAGACGGAATTTTACCGGATTGATAAAACGAATGCGCGCACGAAAAATGATGGCGCGTGGATGCATTTTCCATCCGTATCACTGTTTTCATCGGTGGCAAATGCCGGGGTGACGGATTTCTTCAAACAGATGGGCTGCGAAGGTTCGACGAACGCATACAGCATCGTGGGAAGTACGCCGCTGGTGGATTCGTTATTTTCAATCAAATATGCACTCTATGAGGGTAAGCAGGACAATCCGCGCCTGTCGCTCTATGCATTTTCAGGTGACACGTACCTCTATGAGAATCCGTGGACGCTGCCGCTCGGCTTTATCCTGCCGGACATAGTGGAAACGGGCTGGAAGCGCGATCTTTCTTCGCCGGCGGATGTCCAGAACGATTTATCGGATGTGCTGGGCGTGCCGGAGTGCCTGATTTTCACGGACGGGGAGGAGCAGGGGAATCGTTTTTCCTTTACAGCACCGGAGGATGGGGAGTATTATATAAGTGTCGCAAACCGTCAGATTGATTCGGTTAAACTGGATGTCGGCGGGGAGAGCCGCAGCATTGATACGTTGAAACGCGGGTATCTGGTGGAAACCGGATATGTGAAGGCAGGCACATTGATTCTGCTGGAGAGCAATGACAGTGTCGGAAGCATGGACGCGAGCGCGTACCGCTTTGACGAAGCCGGGCTGCGTGCGCTCTATGAGCGCCTCAACCAGCATCCATTTGAACTGGAAACATTGGGTGAGGAGGCGATGAAGGGCACGATCGACGCGGGCGAGGGCGGAACGCTGTTCCTCACGATCCCGTATGACGAGGGCTGGACGGTCACGGTGGATGGAAAAGAAGCTATCACGCGTCCGGTCTGGAAGGCATTTACCGGCGTGGAACTGACGGCGGGAACCCATACGGTGGAACTCAGGTATTATCCGCAGGGACTGCATGAGGGACTGCTGATCAGCGGAGGTGCGCTGTTTGTGCTGGCGGTGATTGTGGCTTCTATGTATATAAGGAAGAAGAAGCAGGGGAAAACTTCTGCAAAAATGAGAAGAACGGTGGAAAAAGAGCCGGATGGCGATTTGAAACTGAGAAATTGAGATACAAAATTTATAGAAAAGAGGTTAAAATCATGAAAAAGCTGGAAGAATATGTAAGAAGCATTCCGGACTTTCCGGAGCCGGGTATCATTTTCCGCGATATTACTACGATTTTACAGGATGCAGACGGACTGCAGCTTGCGATCGACGGAATCCAGAAATCCTTAGAGGGCGTGGATTATGATATCGTGGTTGGTCCGGAGTCCCGCGGGTTTATTTTCGGCGTGCCGGTTGCATATGCGATGCACAAGGGATTCGTGCCGATCCGCAAGAAAGGCAAACTGCCGTGCAAGACGGTATCTGTAAGCTACGATCTGGAGTATGGCAGCGCGGTTCTGGAGATGCATGAGGATGCCATTAAACCGGGACAGAAGGTAGTTATCGTTGACGACCTGATCGCAACCGGCGGAACGACCGAGGCGATTGTCAAGCTCATCGAGAAGATGGGCGGCGAGGTTGTAAAAATCTGCTGCGTGATGGAGCTGGCAGGCTTAAAGGGACGCGAAAAACTGAACGGATATGCGGTGGATGCCCTAATTACCTATGAGGGGAAATAGATAACGGTTCACGGGTAGGCACTTTTGGAACCGAAAGTGCCGTAAGAAAACGTGGCGACAGCAGGAATTTGCCGTATTTAAATGCGAAGCCACGGCAAATTCCGTTACTGGGCACGTATGCGTGAACAGTAACAA
>ENA-UPTB01002866-UPTB01002866.1-human-gut-metagenome-genome-assembly--contig:-NODE-2866-length-11172-cov-5.794051_pt1 | contig 11172 bp, 9 predicted proteins | sample MGYA00250046_ERZ773369 | MGnify/ENA primary metagenome ERZ773369 (study PRJEB29103, sample SAMN06111938) | human gut metagenome | biome: human gut; feature: ankylosing spondylitis patient; material...
TCGAGAACCCCCACACCCAGTTCATCCTGGAGGACGCCCAAAAGGTCCGCAAGAGCTACAAGGTCGGCCAGCGCATGGTCACCCCGCTGAAGACCAAGGAATTTGGCCGTATCGCCGCCCAGACCGCCAAGCACGTCATCCGTCAGGGCCTGCGCGAGGGCGAGCGCAACCTGCAGTGCAGCGAGATGCAGTCCCGCGCCCATGAGCTGATCACCGCCACCGTTGTTTCCGTTGACCACGAACGCGGCAACATCGTGCTAGATTTGGGCAAGGGCGGCTCTGCCGTGCTGCCCCGCAACGAGCAGGTCCCCGGCGAGAGCTTCAACGAGGGCGACACCGTGCAGGTCTATGTCGTGGACGTGCTGGCTACCGACCGCGGCCCCCGCGTGACCATCAGCCGCACCCATCCCGGCCTGGTCAAGCGCATGTTTGAGCTGGAAGTTCCCGAGATCTACGACGGCACCGTCGAGATCAAGGCCATCGCCCGCGAGGCTGGTGCCCGCACCAAGCTGGCCGTCTGGAGCAAGAATCCCGACGTTGACCCCGTCGGCGCCTGCATTGGTGCCCGCGGCGCCCGCGTGGAGAAGATTGTCCAGGAGCTGAACGGCGAGAAGATCGATGTCATCCGCTGGAGCGAGGACATCACCGAGTTCATCTCTGCCGCCCTGTCCCCGGCCAAGGTCGTCAAGGTCGAGCTGCTGCCCGGCGAGACCAAGAGCTGCCGCGTCACCGTGCCCGACCACCAGCTGAGCCTGGCCATCGGCAACAAAGGCCAGAACGTCCGCCTGTGTGCCCACCTGACCGGCTACAACATTGACATCCGCCCCGAGTCCGGCTACTACGGCGAGGACGAGGAGTAAAAGCTAGCCGCCCAGCGGTTACCATATTTTAGAAAAGAGGTCGGCTACTTGCAGCAGCAAAAGCAAAAGAAAATCCCGGTACGCCGGTGCGTTGGATGCAATGCCCAGCGCCCCAAGCGTGAACTGGTCCGCGTAGTGCGCAGTCCCGAAGGGGAGATCAGCATTGATCTGCGCGGCAAAGCGCCGGGCCGCGGCGCCTACTTGTGCCCCTCGGCCGCCTGCCTTGCCAAAGCGCGCAAGGCCAAACGGCTGGAACGCACCTTTGAGGTCCCCATCCCGGACGGCATCTATGATCGCCTGACCGAGGAGATCCAGTGTGCGGAACAAAGCGCAAAGGAGGCGGCAGACCATGGCGAATGAACAGCACCCGCTGATGGGTGCCCTGGGGCTGTGCCGCAAGGCCGGCAAGCTGCTGCACGGGTATGACCGCGTACAGGAAAACGCCCTGCGCGGCAAGGTTGCACTGGTGCTGCTGACGGCTGACGCCAGCGAACGCACCGTCAAGCATATGAAGGAAGCCTGCGAGGGCATCGTTGCCTGTGAGCAGATCCCTCTGACCAGCGCCCAGCTGGCTATGCTTACCCCGAAACCCGCCGCCGTGTTCGGCATTACCGACGAACACCTTGCGCAGCTGTGCGCAAAACATCTTACCTGATAAGGAGGACCACAATCTATGGATTTTAAATACAAGATCGCTGATGTTGCCAAGGAGTTCGGCGTACCCACCAAGAAAGTGATCGAGACCGTAGCCCCCATTACTGGCGAGAGCTACAAGACCGGCAGCACCTTTGGTGAAAAGGAACTGAACCTGCTGCTGGAGACCCTGACCCGCGAGAATGCCGAGGGCAGCCTGGATGCCTACCTGGCCAGCGGCGCCAAGGAAGAGCCCGCCCCGGCCCCGAAGGCCCCCGTTGAGAACAAGAAGCCCGCTGCCGAGGCCAAGAAGCCTGAGCAGAAGCCCGCCCCGAAGGCCGAGGAAAAGAAGCCCGAAGCCACGAATGCGGAAGAGAAAAAGCCGGAGAGCAAGAAGGACCGCAAGGCCGAGAACAAGCCTGCCGAGAAGCGCAGCGAAAAGCGCGTTACCCTGCAGGAGCTGGCCGCCGATACCGGCATCAAGGAGCCTGTCAAGGCCGTGGAGCAGGTGCAGGTCAACCGTGCCCAGGTGTCTGTTGACACCCGCACCGTCGACGTGAACGTGGATAAGTTCAACGCCCGCTACGACGACCTGGCCGACAGCCGCAACATGCCCAACAAGCGCAAGAACCAGCCCACCGGCAAGAAAGAAAAGTTCAACAACCGCAACAACCGCCGCGGCCAGCAGTTTGGCCGCCGCCGTGAGACCGAGGCTGAGCGACTGCAGCGCATCCAGCTGGAGAAGGCCCGCAACGCGCAGCTGAAGATCTCCATCCCCGATGAGATCACCGTCGGCGAGCTGGCTGCCCGCCTGAAGCAGACCGCTGCCAAGGTCGTTGCCAAGTTCATGCAGATGGGCGAGATGCACGCCATCTCCGATGTCGTCGATTTCGACACAGCCGCCCTGATCGCTGAGGAGTTCCACGCCAAGGTCGAGCACGAGGTCCATGTCTCCATCGAGGAGCGCCTGTTTGTACAGGAAGAGGACAACGCAGCTGATCTGGTCGAGCGTCCGCCGGTCGTCGTGGTCATGGGCCACGTTGACCACGGCAAGACCTCCATCCTGGATGCCATCCGTAAGTCCAACGTCACCAAGGGCGAGGCCGGCGGCATCACCCAGGCCATCGGTGCTTACCAGGTCAAGAGCGGCGATAAGCTCATCACCTTCCTGGACACCCCCGGCCACGAGGCTTTCACCGCCATGCGTGCCCGCGGCGCCAACATGACCGATATTGCGGTTCTGGTCGTTGCAGCCGATGACGGCATCATGCCCCAGACTATCGAATCCATCAACCACGCCAAGGCTGCCAATGTCAAGCTGATCGTTGCCATCAACAAGATGGATAAGCCCACCGCCAACCCGGAGCGCGTGAAAGAGCAGCTGACCAAGTACGAGATCGTGCCCGAGGATTGGGGCGGCGATGTTGCCTGCATCCCTGTCTCTGCCGTCACCGGCATGGGCATCAGCGACCTGCTGGAGCGCATCGCGCTGGAGGCCGAGGTCATGGAACTGAAGGCCAACCCCAGCCGCCGCGGCAAGGGTGCTGTCGTCGAAGCCCGCCTGGACAAGGGCCAGGGCCCCATCGCCACCCTGCTGGTGCAGAACGGCACCCTGCATAAGGGCGACTGCCTGATTGCCGGCACCTCCGTTGGCCGCGTGCGTACCATGCGCGACGACAAGGGCCGCGAGATCACCGAGGCCGGTCCTTCCACCCCTGTCGAGATCACCGGCCTGACCGAAGTGCCCGAAGCCGGCGAGCTGTTCGAGGCTGTTGAGGACGAGCGCCTGGCCCGTGAGCTGGCCGACAAGCGTACCGCCGAGGCCAAGGAAAAGCAGTTTGCCGCTTACACCAAGGTCACCCTGGATAACCTGTTCGACCAGATGGCCGCCAACGATATGAAGGAGCTGCCCATCGTCGTCAAGGCTGATGTCCAGGGCTCCGCCGAGGCCGTGAAGCAGAGCCTCGAGAAGATCTCCAACGACGAGGTCCGCGTCCGCGTAATCCATGCTGGCGTCGGCGCCATCTCCAAGTCCGACGTTTCTCTGGCTGACGCTTCCAACGCCATCATCATTGGCTTCAATGTCCGTCCCGATGCCGTTGCCAAGGCTGAAGCCGAGCAGACCGGCGTTGAGATGCGTATGTACCGCGTCATTTACGATGCTATCAACGATGTTTCCGACGCTATGAAGGGCATGCTGGCCCCGAAGGTGCGCGAAGTTGCCCTGGGCGAGGCTCAGGTCCGCCAGGTCTACAAGATCTCCAGCGTTGGCACCGTTGCCGGCTGCCGTGTTACCGACGGCAAAATCACCCGCGATGCCCAGCTGCGCCTGGTACGTGACGGCATCGTCATTTGTGAGGATTCCATCGCCAGCCTGAAGCGTTTTAAGGACGACGCCAAGGAAGTGGCCGAGGGCTTTGAATGCGGCATCACGCTGGCCAAGTTCCAGGACATCAAGGAAGGCGACGTCTTCGAGTGCTTCAAGATGGAAGAGTACCGCGACTAAGAGGGAAACAAATCTATGCCTACCAAAAACCATGGCCGTATGGCCCAGGATATGAAGCGGGAGCTGATCGCCATTATCGGCGAGATGAAGGACCCCCGCATTACGGGCGGTCTGCTGACGGTGACCCGTCTGGACGTAACGCCCGATCTTGACCAGGCGAAAGTTTATATCAGCGTAATGGGCCGCGAGGGCGGCCCTGCGCCGGTCGTCAAGGCGCTGAACAAGGCTTCCGGGCATGTCCGCACCGAGGTCAGCCGCCGTATGCACATCCGCAAGGCACCACGCTTTGTCTTTGTAGCCGATGAGGGCGCTGCTTACGCCGCCCACATCAACAAGCTGCTGGACGAACTGGCGGTCGCGGAGGGCGACGGCGCGGAGTAAGCGTCTTACGCAGTTGTAATATCTTCTGGAAAAGAGGAACCCTATGACTCAGAATGTAGACCGCGAGACCGTTGTTTCGCGCCTGCTGGGCACCGATGACATCCTGATTCTGTGCCACAAAAACCCGGACGGCGATACCATCGGCTCGAGCGCTGCGCTGTGCAAGGCACTGCAGCACCTGGGCAAGACCGCTGCTGTGCTGTGCAGTGATCCCATTCCTGCCATGTATGATTACATGCAGATCACCGTGTACGACGGCAGCTTCACCCCCGCCTTTGTGGTGGCGGTGGACGTGGCTGGTATCCAGCTGTTCGGCGACCACAATAATATCCAGGATTACGCCGAGCATGTCGACCTGTGCATCGATCACCACGGCTCCAACAGCGGCTACGCCTACGAAACGCTGGTGGACGACCACGCGGCTGCAGCCGCCGAGCTGCTGACCGAGCTGATCCCCCAGATGGGCGTGGAGCTTACGCCGGAGATTGCGGCCTGCCTGTACACCGGCGTGGCCACCGACACGGGCTGCTTCCGCTTTACCAACACCACGGCCAACACCCACCTGGCAGCTGCCAAGCTGATCGAGGCCGGGGCCGATGTGGAAAAGCTGAATGAACGCCTGTTCGAGTGCCGCTCTCATGCACGCATCCAGGCCGAAAAAATGGCGCTGGAAAGTCTGGAATTCTACTACGAGGACCGCTGCGCCCTCATCTGCCTGACCTGGGATCAAATCCAGGCCGCAGGTGTGGCCGGGGCTGAGTTGGAGGATTTGACCAGCATTCCGCGTTCCATCGAGGGCGTGGAGGTCGGCCTGACCCTGCGCCAGCAAAAGGACGGCAGCTACAAGATCAGCGTGCGCACCGGCCACGACACCAACGCCTGCAACATTGCACGACGCCTAGGCGGCGGCGGGCACCCCCGCGCTGCCGGGTGCGAGATCAGCGGCAATCTGGACAACGCCAAGCATGCCATCCTGGAAGAAGTCAAAAAGGAACTGGACCGCGCTGAGGCGGAGAAGAACAGCTTAGAGCAGTAAATTTTGCCATCTGTTTGTAGGGGTCGATGCTCGCGTCCGCCCCTACAGAATCACGGCAGGCAAGACTGCTTTATAATCGAAACAGAAAAGGAACCCTGCGTATGCAAACGCCAAACGGCATTTTGCCCGTGGATAAGCCCGCAGGCTGGACCAGCTTTGATGTGCTGGCGAAGCTGCGCGGCGCTTTGGGCACACGCAAGCTGGGGCACTCGGGCACACTGGACCCTATGGCGACCGGTGTGCTCGCCGTGTTTATCGGCAAAGCCACCGCGGCTGCCGACCGCCAGCTGAACCACGATAAAACCTACGAAGCTACAATCCGCTTGGGCCTGCGCACCGATACCGGCGACATCACCGGCACGGCGCTGGAAACAGCCCCCGTCACAGTAGGGGAGAGCGAACTGAAAGCCGTGCTGCCCCAGTTCACCGGTGAGTTGATGCAGCTGCCGCCGATGTACTCAGCGGTCAAAATCAACGGCCAGCCGTTGTATAAGGCCGCACGCAAGGGCCAGACTGTCGAGCGCACGCCCCGGCCCATCACTGTGTACAGCATTGAATATCTGGGCAGCCCCGCCCCCGGCGATTATACCCTGCGGGTGAGCTGCTCCAAGGGCACCTATATCCGCGTGTTGGCCGAGGACATCGGCACAGCCCTGGGTGTGCCCGCCACGCTGGCCGCGCTGCGCCGCACCCAGGCCGGAGAATTTGGCATCGAACAGTGCCATACATTACCGGAGATTTTAGCTGCCGCCGAGAGCGGTGCGCTGGAATCGAACGGCTGGATGCTGCCGATCGAGACCGTGTTTGCACCGCTGCCCCAGCTGCATGTGGACAATGCCGTGAAAAAGCACCTGCTGAACGGCTGTCCTACCAGCCATTATCCCGCCGAGGACGGCCGCTACCGCGTGTACGGCCCGGACGGAGCGTTCTTAGGGCTGGCGGCCATCACCGGCGGCGTACTGAATGTAGAAAAACTATTTTGCGAAAGGGACTGAACGCCCATGCAAATTTACCACACCTTGACCCCGGCCCCCGCCCCGCAGGACAGTGCCGTTGCGCTGGGGTATTTTGACGGCGTACACTCCGGGCACCGCGCCGTGCTGGGCGCTGCCGTTACCTATGCGGCGCAACATGGCCTGACTGCCGCTGCTTTTACCTTTGAGCTGCCCGGCAACAACAGCCTGAAGGGCGGGCGTATCCTCTCACTGGCGCAAAAGCACACCCGCGTGGCCCAGCTGGGTATCGCCCAGTATTGGGAGCCATCCTTTGAGGAGTTCCGCGCCCTCTCGCCGGAGGATTTTGTCCGCCGTGTGCTGGTGGACTGCTTCCATGCAAAGGCGGTCTTCTGTGGCGACAACTTTACCTTTGGCGCTTACGCCGCAGGCAATGTAGCGCTGCTGGAGCAGCTCTGTGCCCCCTACGGCATCACCGTAGACGTAGTGCCCATGGCCCAATACGGCGGGCAGACCGTGTCGTCCACCCGCATCCGCGCCGCGCTAGAGGAGGGCCGCCTGGACGACGCCAACGCCATGCTGGGCAAGCCCTACGCCATTGATTGGGCTGTGACCCACGGCAAGGGCATTGGCAGCGGCAAGCTGGGCACGCCGACCATCAATCAGAACTATCCGGCCGAGGCTCTGCAGCCCTGCACCGGCGTGTACCTGACACGGATTCTGCTGGACGGGCAGTGGCGGCCCGCCGCTACCGGCATCGGTCGCCGTCCCACCGTGGACAGCAGCGCCAATGCCGCCGTCACCTGTGAAACCTTTGTGCCGGACTACATGGGCAACGTCTATGGCCAGACCCCGCTGCTGGAGTTCCATAAATATTTGTGCCCGGTACGCAAGTTTAACTCCATGGACGAGCTTGCTGCCCTGATCCACCACGCCGCCGAGGAAAGCAAGGCTTACTTCGCGGCACAGCACTGAAAGGGGAGGGAAGCACGATGTCGGATGGAAAAACCGCCGTACTTACGCGGAAGTCCCCATTGGAAAAGTTTGCGTCTTTCTGCGGCAGTGCAGCCGCCTGGCTGGCAGCGCTGGTGCTGTTCGGGCTGGCAGCGGCTTCGCTGATCGCGCGGATGGACTTGCTGGATGTTTCCACCTTGGCCGAGGGCAAGGCTCTGCGGGTGGGGATCTCGCTGCCTGAACTGTTGCTGTTTGTGGTGCTGACCGCTTTGTTGGCCGGACTGTGCCGACTGCTGCGCGGGCTGGATGACCAGAAAAAAACCAACCGGCTGATTGCCGGGGCGGCTGTACTGGAATTTGCGCTGGCGTTGTGGTGGGTGTTCTCCCAGCAGATCTACCCGGCTAACGATCAGTTCACTGTCTGGCAGATGGCCGAGGCATTGGCAAAAGGAGACTTCTCTCGTTATACGGTCAATAGCTATGACTGGATGTACTACCAAACCTATCCATTTCAAGGCCCTACCGCTTTATTTATGGAGCTATTTATCCGTCTGTTTGGCGGATATGCGTTACGGGCATGGTCATTGTTTGGGGCAGTTTCCGCCCCGGCTTGCCTGCTGGCGCTTTGCTGCATCAGCCGGGAGTTTGGTGCCAGACCTCGTACCCAACTGCTTTGTGCGATGCTTTGCCTGCTGTTTGTGCCTATCCCAATGTACGCTTCCTTTGTGTACGGCACCTTGCCCACACCAGCTATAGTGCTTTGGGGCGGCTACGGCTTACTACGTTTTATCAAAAGTGATAATCCGGGTTGGCTGGCACTTCCACTGGTGCTTTTTCCCACGGCTGCAGTCGTGTACCAATCTTCTTTGATTTTTGTAATCGCGGCCTGCATTGCGGTACTTTTTACCAGCTGTAGAGGTGGCTGGCAGAATGCACTTCGTGGTATTGCTACCGCAGTATTGTTGCTCATTGTACCATTAGGTGTTCGCTCTGTCTTGCAGTCTTGGTTCTTTACTCGGATTCCCATTCCATATTCCACAGGTACGCCATCCACCGCACATATCCTAATGGGCATCCACAGCGGCACTTATTATGGGCCCGGTGGTTTTGATGGCAGCAACTGGAACCTTTTCTGGGACAATGACGCTGATACTGCTGCAGCCAGCGCAGCGGCGGTAAGGGGCATCCGTGAATACCTTGCCACCTATCTGCACAACCCCAAGGAGGTCAAGTTCTTCCTGCAAAAGACCGCCTGGCAATGGCTGGACCCTTGGTTTGAGGCCCTGACGATGAACGGCCCGTCCATCACGGTGGCCGGGGGCGCGGGCTGGCTGGCCACCGCGTTGGGCGGCGGCGTGCTGTTTGCCCCGGTACAGGCCGTGTTGCGGGCACTGCTGACTTTTGTATATCTCTTTGCCGGCTGCGGCACTTTGGCGCTGCGCCGCAAAACCGGCGGTGCTGTTTGGGCGCAGCTGCTTGGCATCGCGTTTTTCGGAGGTTTTCTCTTCCAGCTCGTTTGGGAGACCAAGAGCCGCTACTGCTTCCCGTTCTTTGTTTTCCTGCTGCCCCTGGCTGCGGTCGGCTTTATCACCGCGCTGCGCTGGGCAGGGGATAAGTCTGCAAAATAATTGTAAAATACCTGCATCCTGCCCCTTGTAATTTGGGGGAGGGTATGGTATACTTATGACTGTTACCGTGGCTCGGTTTGGGGCGTATGCCTCTAGGGTTCCAACTACCCCTTACTGCGCTTTCGGCAAATCCATATTTTTTTGAAAGAGGTATTTACCATGAGCCAGAAATCTGCTATCGATAAGCAGCCCATCATCGCCAAGGCAGCCATCCACGAGGGTGACACCGGTTCTCCGGAGGTTCAGGTTGCTCTGCTGACCGCTCGTATCAACCACTTGACCGAGCATCTGAAGACCAACAAGCATGACAACCACAGCCGCCGCGGCCTGTTCAAGATGGTCGGCCGCCGTCGTAATCTGCTGGCCTACCTGCAGAAGAAGGACATCAACCGTTACCGTGCCCTGATCGCTGAGCTGGGTCTGCGCAAGTAATTTCCGCAAAAACGGGCAGGGTGCATATGCACCTTGCCCGTTCTTTTTATAGTAACCCCTGTTCTAGCATCCCTTATTATGGACGAAGGCCGCCCCGCCACTGCCGTTTTGCGCAGTAAATCGAGCACCCAAGCATCTGGCTTGGCTGCTGGCTTTATTGCTCAAAACCGGGGTGCGGTCCGGCCACGACATATCATCCCAAACGAAGGAGAAAACCTATGGCTTACGAATTTGCTTCCCGGCTGGAAACCTTCCCCAAGTACCGCAAATTTGAGACGACCTTTGCAGGCCGCCCCTTTGTGGTCGAGACCGGCAAAATGTGCGGTCTGTCCAACGGCAGCGCCATGATCCGCTACGGCGAGACCTGCGTGCTGTGCAACGTCACCATGAGCGACAAGCCCCGTGACGGCGTTGATTTCTTCCCCTTGAGCGTGGAGTTTGAGGAAAAGCTGTACGCCGCCGGCCGTATTCCCGGCAGCTTTATGCGCCGTGAGGGCCGCCCTGGTGAGCATGCCATCCTGTCCTCCCGCGTGGTCGACCGCCCCATCCGCCCGCTGTTCCCCAAGGATATGCGCAACGATGTCTGCGTGACCATGACCGTCATGAGCCTGGACCCCGATTGCTCCGCTGAAATATCCGGCATGAACGGTGCCTCTCTGGTCATCGCCATGTCTGATATTCCCTGGGGCGGCCCCATCGCCGGTGTGTCTGTCGGTCTGGTGGACGGCGAGATCGTGCTGAACCCCACCAAGGAGCAGCGCGAGCACAGCGACCTGTCCCTGACCCTGGCTGCCAGCGAGGAGAAGATTGTTATGATCGAGGCCGGCGCCAACGAGGTCGACGAGGAGACCATGATGAAGGCCATCCGCGCCGGTCACGAAGAGATCAAGAAGATGCTGGCCTTTATCAACAGCATCGTGGCCGAGATCGGCAAGCCGAAGAAGAGCTTTACCCCCGTGGAGCTGGATCACGCCCTGCTGGCCGACGTGTACGCCAAACATCTGGACGAAGTCAAGGCCGCTATGGACACCGACGACAAGAACGTCCGCGACGCCGCTATGCTGCCCATCATGGATGCCATCGCTGCCGAGCATCCCGACCTGACTGCTTCTGACTTGGATCTCATCAGCTACAAGCTGCAGAAGAAAGTCGTGCGCACTTGGCTGCTGGAAGATGGCAAGCGTGTTGACGGCCGCGGCATCAACGAGATCCGCCCGCTGGCTGCCGAAGTCGGTCTGCTGCCCCGCGTGCATGGTTCCGGCATGTTCACCCGCGGCCAGACCCAGGTCCTGACCATCTGCACCCTGGGCTCTACCAAGGACGCCCAGCTGATGGACGACCTGTCTGACACCCAGTACAAGCGTTACATCCATCACTACAACTTCCCGCCGTATTCTGTCGGCGAGGCCCGCGCTCCCCGCAGCCCCGGCCGCCGCGAGATCGGCCACGGCAACCTGGCAGAGCGTGCCCTGATCCCCGTGCTGCCTGACCAGGCTGAGTTCCCGTACACCATCCGCTGCGTGTCTGAGGTCCTGTCCTCCAACGGCTCCACCTCTCAGGCATCCATCTGCGGTTCCACCCTTGCTCTGATGGACGCCGGCGTGCCCATCAAAGCACCGGTTGCCGGCATCTCCTGCGGCCTGATCACCGATGGTGACCCGCTGCACGGCGGCCGCTGGATGACCATGCTGGACATCCAGGGCGTGGAGGACTTCCACGGCGATATGGACTTCAAGGTGGGCGGCACTCGCAAGGGCATCACTGCCATCCAGATGGACATCAAGATCGA
>ENA-UPTB01002868-UPTB01002868.1-human-gut-metagenome-genome-assembly--contig:-NODE-2868-length-11169-cov-3.616571_pt1 | contig 11169 bp, 7 predicted proteins | sample MGYA00250046_ERZ773369 | MGnify/ENA primary metagenome ERZ773369 (study PRJEB29103, sample SAMN06111938) | human gut metagenome | biome: human gut; feature: ankylosing spondylitis patient; material...
AAAGCCAAAGTATTATATAATACAGGGCATGGGGTTTCTGCGAAAAAGACAGAGCCTGCCGAATGACGGGATAGATATTCCGATAATTTACAACAAAAATAAAGGATGGTAAGCATATGGGATTATTACAGCAGTGGAGAGACACAGCGTACTCTCAGCAGACAGATAAAAGACAGCTCCAGAAGTTCTGGACAGACTATTTCATGATTGAAAAAGGCATTTATGAAAAATTACTTGCAAATCCTGATGAAGAAGTAAAGGGTACTGTAAAGGAACTGGCTGAGAAGTATGATACCGAAGTTATGATCATGACCGGTTTCCTGGATGGAATCAATGAGAGCTTAAAGGGCTATGAGAACCCGATCGAGACCATGGATGAGGATACCAAGGTTAAGATTGAGATCGACCCGGAGAAGTTATATTACAACATGGTAGAGGCAAAGGCTACCTGGCTGTATGAGCTTCCGCAGTGGGATGCAATCCTGACTGAGGAGAGAAGAACAGAGCTGTACCGCGAGCAGAAGGCATCTGGCACAGTCCGCAATACACATAAGATTTACCCGAACGATCCGTGTCCATGCGGAAGCGGTAAGAAATATAAGAAGTGCTGCGGAAAGAATAAATAATAGATTTATGAATCAGAGAAGCACATCCGGAACACAGAGAGAACCGGATGTGCTTTTTTTTATGGAAATATAGGACGTGCTCTTGTATAATAGATATAGAGAAAAGACAGCAGACGAATGATGGCAGGAGGCATGATAAAAGAATGGCAGGTACAAAGCAGTGGAGGGCGGCAGATGGGAGACTGCAGCCGGGATTTCAGACAGCAGGTTTTACATTGAAACAGGTGGGAAAACTGCAGGCGCTGGGAGCGCAGACACTGTATTTTGAACATGAGAAAAGCGGGGCGTCCCTGTTTTATATCAGAAATAAAGATACAAACCGGGGATTCTCGATTTCCTATCGGACACCGCATCTGGATGAGACGGACACGAATCATGTGTTTGAGCATTCGGTACTTGCTTCCTCTGATAAATATCCGAGTAAGGATATTTTTTTTGATCTTTGCAGCAAGACATACCACACATTTGTAAATGCATTTACCTATATACCATTTACGGCATATCCGGTGTGCAGCCAGAGCGAGGAACAGCTGCTTAAGATGGCAGATGTGTATTTAAGCTGCATGAAAGCGCCGGGAATCCGGCGGGAACGCCGCTTTTTTGACCGTGAAGCGGTCCGCTATGAGCTGCGCGACCGCGAAAGCCCGATTACGCTGGCAGGAACGGTGTACAGCGAGGATTTCGGCATGCTGAATGATACAGATAATGAGGCACTGCGGAATATCCTGCGGGCGCTGTATCCGGGGGAGACGGCGGCAAATGCGAATGGACAGGCGCACCGTTTTTATAAGGATCTGACGTATGAACATACGATGGAGATGTATGATCGATTTTATCGGTTCGATAATGCTCTGATTTTGGTGTATGGGGATCTGGACTGGAAACGGTTTCTGGCATTCCTGGATAAAGAGTATCTATGTGATGCAAAGAAAAGCTATGGAAAAGAAGACGGATGGAGTTTCCAGTCAGGCAGCGGGCGACAGGAAAAACAGGAAATGCAGAATATAGGGATGAGTGCGTTTTACAGCCCCGAGCCAGATGGTTTGGAAAATGGGGGAGAATCATTCTTCCGTCAGGCAACCGTTCCCAGTCCTGCTTACCGGGGAGACGCATCGGAGAATGCGGCGGTGGTATCGTATGCGATGGATCTGAGCGGCATTTCATGGGAAAAGCTGATCCAGTACAGCATCATTGCGGGAATGATGAATGTGGATGGATCGGTTTTCAGGGAAAAGCTGCGGATGGCGGGCATCCATTGTGATGCGAGTGCATCGGTGATGATGGAGGCAGAAAAGCCATTTTTTGTTTTCGAAATGACAGACAGCAGTCCGAAGGATGCAGAACGGTTCCGGCAGGTGTCGGATGAGACATTATGCGAGATGCAGGAGCGCGGGATCGACCCGTCAGTGGTGGAGACGGCGCTCAAGGCGCGGGCGATACATGATTATACGGCAGGCGAAGATACGGATGTATTTGTGGATTCGATCGTGCCGGAAGTCAGCCTGAAATGGGCATTGACGGGCGATGCGGATGTGTATGCGGATGAGGCGGCAGCCTATGATTCTCTGGATGCAGGGACGGCACAGGCGGAGATTCGCCGGTTTGCGGCAGAGCTTGGCGCGGCGAAGCGGCGGGTTCTTGTCACGACGATTCCGACGCCGGGGATGGCAGAGGCGATGGAGCAGGAGCGCGACGCGTATCTGGCGCAGATGAAGGCGGAGATGAGCGAGGCAGAGCTGGATACGCTGATTGCGAAGACCTTGGATTTTGATGCGTGGAATGCGTCGGAGTGTTCGAATGCGGATTTTATGATCCGGGTCGATGAGCTTCCGCCGCCGGAAGAGACGCCGGAATATCAGATATATGAGATAAATGGGATTTCGGTCTATGAATCGCCGTCGGATCTGGAAGCGATCAGCTATAACCGTTTATACCTGGATTTGAGCGGCGTGCCGGAAGAGGACCGTTTTTACATTCCTTTATATACAATGTTTGTTTCAGAGCTTGAAAATGCCCGGTATGGCAGAATGGAAAAGGAAAATCAGATTGAGCGCTATCTGCATGATTTTTCCATGAATGAGGGACATCCGGAGGTTCGGGCGGGACGAAACAGCCATCCGACGCTGGCGGTGAGCTGGTACGGGATGGCGGAGGATTATGAAGAGAGCCTGTATGTCCTGTTGGAACTCTTATCACATCCACTGTGGAGAGATAAGAATGCGGTTCTTCAGGCACTGGATGAGACGATTCCGTCCTGTGATGAGTCGCGCAGTGATGCGTATTCGCTGGCGGTGCGTCTGGCGGCATCGGGCTATAGCATCAATACGCGGTATCAGGAATATGTCGGCGGACAGGCGTTTTATGAGTTTTTGAAAAAACTGCGCGGGCGACTGGAACAGGAGGATGCAGCGATCTTCCAGCTGGCAGAGAAGATGGAGGAGGTGCGCGACCGCATCCTGCATGGAACAGCGGTGACGATCCTTCATGTTGCACCGAGGGAAAAACTGGAATGGATGCGGAACTGTGCAGGGCGGATTCTGGGAAATCTGCGGGGAGAACAGATGTCAGACCATGAAAATAAAACGGAAAACAGAGGGGAAAATGCTGGGTATACCTTCCCGGTTCCGGCGCGCAGGGAGGCGGTAATTGTGGAGAGCTCCAGCCAGTATACCGTCTTTTCGGCAGAGCTGAGCGCTGTAGATGGATTTTCCGGGCGGATTCTTCCGTATGTAAATGCGCTGGATGACCGGTATTTTGTGCCGCAGCTCCGTTTTCAAGGTGGCGCCTACAGCGCGTCGTTTGCATTTACGCCGACGATGGACCGGATCGTGGCGAGTACATACCGGGATCCGAAGGTCAGTGAGACGATCGAGGCGATCCGGGCGGCAGCGGGTGTATTGGAAAAACTGCAGCTTTCGGAGGCAGATCGGAATGGCTATATTTTAAGCAGTTACGGCAATGCGACGGCGCCGTGCGGATGCCTGGGACGGCGGATGGCAGCGATGCAGTATGCGTACAATGGCCTGGATATTGTACAGATCCGTCGTTGGACAGAGGAGATCCGTGAGACGACCGCAGAGGATCAGAAAGAGGCGGCGCGGATCATCCGGCGGCTTCTGGAAGAAGCGTGGATTGTGACGACTGGAAATCAGACGGCGATCGAGATGGATCGGGACTGCTTTGACCGGATCCGGGATTTAAGCAGTAAAATGGCTGAATCAATAGATACATCTTTATAGGGAGGTAGAGAGAATGCGTACAAAGCGATTGGGAGACATGCTTTTGGAGCTGGGACTGATCACAGAAGGGCAGCTTAAAGAGGCGCTTGACTATCAGGCGAAGGAGAAAGAACGTCTGGGAACAACGCTGGTCAAGCATCATTATATCACGGAAGGTCAGCTGATCGATGCGCTTCGCATGCAGCTGGGCATTGACTATATTGATTTGACACGGGTCGATATCAGCCCGGAAATGTCGCGTTTTGTGCCGAAAAATCTGGCAAAGAAGATGACGATCGTACCGGTGCGTATTTCCAAAGACCAGCTCTATCTGGCAATGGCGGATCCGCTGAACTTCATGGCGATTGAGGAAGCACAGCATACTTCCAAAAAGAGAATTGTGCCGATGATCGCCTCTGAACCGGCGGTGAAGCGTGCGATCAATATTTTGTATGGCAACGAGGGCGCGGCAGAAGCGATGGCGCAGATGCAGGCAGAGACGGCAGCGGCGCAAGAGGTGCGTCAGGGGCAGACGGCGGTAAGAGAAGGACAGGAGAATGTGACGCCGATGATCCGCCTGGTCAATTCGATTATTGAGCGCGCCATTTCGGAAGATGCTTCGGATATCCATTTTGAGCCGACGGAGGAGGAGATGGTCGTCAGGATGCGTATCGACGGGCAGCTTCACCGGATCATGACGATCCCGTCGGAACTCAAGGATTCGGTCATTTCGAGACTTAAAATCATGTCCCAGCTTGATATTGTTGAAAAAAGAATTCCGCAGGATGGTCGTGCGGTGATGCCTTTAAGAGGGAAAGATATTGATATGCGTATATCCACCCTTCCGACCCTGTATGGAGAAAAAGTGGTTATCCGTATTCTGAAACGAAATGAGGAGACGCTGAACCGCCGCGGTATCGGTATTCCGGCAGTGGAGGATGCAAAGATTGATACGCTTTTAGGGCTTACTTCCGGAGTTATCATGATTGTAGGACCGACTGGATCAGGTAAATCTTCGACGATGTATACGCTGATCCGCGAACTTCTTTCGGATCGGACCAACCTGATTACACTGGAGGATCCGGTGGAATACCATATCAAGGGCGCGACACAGGTGCAGATCAATGAAAAAGTGGGGCTGACCTTTGCATCGGGTCTGCGCTCCGTTCTGCGTCAGGATCCGGATATCATCTGCGTCGGCGAGATCCGTGACGGTGAGACGGCGGAGATCGCGATGCGTGCGGCAATGACGGGACATCTCGTTATCACCACGATTCATACGGAAGATGCGATCTCGGCGATTGACCGTCTGCGAGATATGGGCGTGGCGCCATACCTGATTGCGGCGGGACTGCGTGGCGTTATTTCCCAGCGTCTGCTGAGAAAAATCTGTCCGAACTGCAAGACCCAGATTCAGCCGCCGAAAAAAGCACTTGAGATGGCAGGAATCCCGGAGATTCCTGGAAAATTATACTGGCAAGGAGCCGGATGCGATCAGTGCTTCCATTCGGGATACCGGGGCAGAATCGGTGTGTTTGAGGTAATGCTGATTCAGGAGGAGCTGCGCCGGTGCATTCTGGAAGGAGCTGACCGGACACGTTTCTTAGAGGCAGCCAGAAGAGCGAGCCAGTATGTTCCGATGCTGGAACACGCGCAGAAGCTGGTAGAAGAGGGTGTTTCGACGGTGGACGAGGTGATCCGGACGCTGCTGGCGCTGTAAATGGTGCAGAAAGAGAAGAGGAGACAGATGGTATGTATGGAATCGAGGAATTAATCGCGCTGGCAGCTGAAAAAAGGGCATCGGATGTGCATCTGATTGCAGGGCTGCCGCCAAAATGCAGAATTGACGGCAGAATCGAGACGCTGACGGATGGCGGGCTGACGCGTGAGGATTGTGAGGAATATGGACGCCAGCTGGCAGGCAATGCGGCAGATCAGATCGAGGCGATCGGACAGCTGGATTTTAGTGCTTCGTTTGCGGGACGGCGTCTCCGTGTGAATCTGTTCCGGCAGCAGGGCGCGCTCTCTGCGGCGATCCGTCTTCTGGGCAGTACGATTCCGAACCTGTCGGAGCTGGGGCTTCCGGAAGCAGTGAATCAGTTTTCAAGCTGGAATAAAGGCATTATTCTGGTAACCGGCGAGACGGGAAGCGGCAAGTCAACGACGCTGGCGGCAATTTTAAATGAGATCAACCAGAATCGTCCGCTCCATATGATTACGCTGGAAGACCCGATCGAGTATGTCTATGAACCGGCGCAGGCGATCATCAACCAGCGCGAGGTGGGCGTGGACGTAGAGAGCTATGATAAGGGGCTTTATGCGGCGCTCCGTGAGGACCCGGATGTCATTCTGATTGGAGAAATGCGTGATCCGGCGACGATCGAGACGGCGCTGATGGCGGCGGAGACGGGACATCTTGTTTTTTCCACCATTCATACCAATTCGGCAATCGACAGCATTGACCGGATTGTGGGTGTTTTTCCAGAGGATAAACAGCCGCAGATCCGGATGCAGCTCTCGATGACGCTGCGGGCGGTGCTGTCACAGCAGCTGGTGCCGAGGGCGGGCGGCCAGGGCAGGGCGGCAGCTTGTGAACTTATGATGCTCACGCCGGCGATCCGGAATCTGATCCGCGATGGAAAAACACCGCAGATGCAGAGCTATCTGCTTTCTAGTGCAAAAGAGGGCTCTATTACGATGGATAATTTTCTGATCCGTATGGCGAAAGAGGGCGTGATCACACCGCAGACGGCAGTCGATGCGTCCCAGGATCCGCAGGAACTGAGAGAGAAACTGGCGGCGGTGCAGTATTAATAATATGGTAAAAACGGGTGAATGAAGCCTGCGAGGAATACAGATTACTAGAAAACATAAAAATGTATGTTTGTGTAAATACTGAGATTGTAGCGAAAGTTTGAACAGTATATTTTTGACAATGTTTTTATGTTTCAGGAGGAATTTTATGCAGGCAGGTAAATCAAGCATCCAGTTTGAGCATCCGCCCATCATCACATCGGCGGCATCGATCGTGGGGCAGACGGAAGGCGAGGGACCGCTGGCAAGTTTTTTTGACCGGGTGGAGCCGGATCCGACGTTTGGGAAAAAGTCGTGGGAGGAGGCGGAGAGTGAATTGCAGCGCCAGACGGTGCAGAAATGTCTGGATAAGGCGGGCAGACAGGCAGCGGATGTGAATTGCCTGTTTGCGGGAGACCTGTTGGGACAGATTGTGGCGACCTCGTTTGGTGTGGAGTCGTTTGATATCCCGTTTTTCGGGCTTTACGGTGCCTGCTCGACGATGGGGGAGGCGATGATTCTGGGGGCGATGGCAGCAGGGGCTGGCTATGCGGATCGGGTTCTGGCGCTGGCGTCGAGCCATTTTGCATCGGCAGAACGGCAGTTCCGGTTTCCGCTGGCGTATGGGAATCAGAGACCGCAGTCCACAACCTGGACGGTGACCGGGTGCGGGTGTGTGATGATCGAGAAGAGTGAAGGGAAAGATGGGCGCAGAGCGAAAGAAAATGCGTCAGAATCACTGAAAAATGCTGGACAGGAAAAATTGCATCCCAAATTTCAACCTTGTATCCCAGCTGCCACCCCCGGAAAGATCGTCGATATGCAGATGCGCGATTCCATGAACATGGGAGCGGCAATGGCGGTGGCGGCGGTAGACACAATCTTGCAGAATTTCCGTGATTTTAATCGGAAACCATCTGACTATGACCGGATCATCACTGGCGATCTGGGAATGGTGGGGAAGGAGATCCTGCTTGATTTTATGCGCGAGGCAGGACAGGATATTTCCAGCATCCATATGGACTGCGGGATCGAAATGTTTGACCCGAAGACGCAGGATACCCATTCGGGCGGGAGCGGCTGCGGTTGCTCGGCGGCGGTGCTGTGCGGCTATATTCTTCCGAAAATACAGGCGGGTGAGTGGAAACGAGTCCTGTTTGTGCCGACCGGGGCGCTGCTGTCCCAGATCAGCTTTAATGAGGGGCGGAATGTGCCGGGGATTGCCCATGGAGTGGTGCTTGAGGGAAAAGAATCGTTCGGTGAATGATAGGTATTTGCAAGAAACTTTAGAGAGGGAGCAGAAAAATGGACTATATCAAAGCATTTGTGACCGGCGGACTTCTCTGTGCCGCCGTGCAGATTCTGATGGATAAAACGAAACTCATGCCGGGGCGGATCATGGTACTTTTGGTGGTATGTGGCTCGATTCTCGGTGCGATCGGCTTGTACGAACCGTATGCCAAATGGGCGGGTTCCGGGGCAACAGTGCCGCTGCTGGGGTTTGGGAATACGCTTTGGAAGGGCGTGCGGGATGGAATTGACAAGGATGGGGTTCTGGGGCTGTTCACCGGCGGATTCACGGCGGGTGCGGCGGGGATTTCCGGGGCGTTGATCTTCGGCTATCTGTCATCGCTGATTTGCAAACCCAAGATGAAGGATTAGAGAGAAGACGAAAGAAAAGTAAAAGAAAGCAAAGCAAAAGAAAATCAGTTGAGGAAATAAAAAGCTGCTGTAAAAGAGGCATATGAATGTCACTTTTTACAGCAGCTTTTTGCAGATATATTATTTTGCTGTTAATGCTCCGGATTCGCCGGGACAATCGGAATATTATTTCCATTCCGTCCACTTCCCGCCATCGGGCGTGGAACCGCAGAGTGGATCGGAGCCGATAGATTATCTGAATCGGGGCTGTAGCCCGGAGCTGAGAAATCGGCGCTCTCAGAAGGATGGATGATCGTGGACGAACCATTGTGAATCTTGCACTCGCCCGGCATGGAGAAGCGGGAATCGTCCGTTTCTCCGCCGTCTTCCGGAACGACCATAACTGTCTTGGAAATCTGCTGGTTCGTCGGGCAGAAGGCAGTCGAGATGCCGCCGGAGGCGGAGCAGATCGTCACGCGGGTGTGGTGATCGCAGGTCTCGGTCGGAACCGTGCCCTTCGCGAAATATTCAGTGTAGACGGCCGTTCCGCGCGGGTCACTGCTGCAAACGCCGGAAACCGGAAGCTTGCCGGATTTGCGGCATACTTCAGCAGTTTCAATGCTGTCCGGAACCGTAAATCCGGGGTCGCTTAAGCTCTCATGGACACGTGTCATGATATTTCGCCAGATGCGCTTGTGGTAACTGGTACCGCCGTTTGAAACAGTGCCGCCTTTTAATGGCTGGTTATTGTCGCACCCGCCCCAGATACCGGCAGTGTAGTACGGCGTAAAGCCTACAAACCAGACGTCGACGTTGCTGGTGGTCGTACCGCTCTTTCCGGCGCAGCTCATATTGGGAATCGCCGCTGTCGTACCGGTCGATTTAACCCCGGAACCGGAACGCGTATACATTGTATTGCTCTGCATAACATCCTGCATCGCGCTGGTTAAAAGATAGGCGGTAGAGTCTTTGAGCGCCTGCCGCGTCTCCGGTTCATTGTCGATCAGTATCTTTCCGTTGCGATCCAGGATCTTAGTAAAGAAGACAGGCTTCGTGTAGGTGCCGCCGTTGGCGATCGCCGCAAATGCATTTGTCAGTTCCAGGTTGCTGACGCCCTTTGTCAGACCGCCGAGTGCTGTCGAGAGAGTCTGATCCTGGCTTACGAGGGAAGTGATTCCCAGCCGTTCGGCATATTCGACACCGAGCTGCGGCGTTACCGTGTCCGCCATGCAGCGCAGGGCGACGATGTTCATGGAATAGGTAATGCCGTCGCGGATCGTGTGATAGCCCTTGTAATCGCTGCCCCACCAGTTTCGGAACTCTTTTTCACCGGAAGAGTATGGTCCGTCATAGTAAACAGTTGATAGGGTCGCGCCGCAGGCATCCAATGCCGGGGCAAAGGAGGAAATGACCTTGAAGGTCGATCCTGGCTGCCGCAGGGAGTCGGTCGCACGGTTTAAGGTGCGGTTTGCCGTCTTCTGTCCGCGTCCGCCGTTGATTGCCTTGACATAGCCGGTGGACTGTTCGATCAGGACGAACGAGGTCTGCGGCTCTAAAATCATGGTAACTGATTCACCGAGAACGGTGCTTCCGTCCTGCGTGAGGGCGGTGCGGTACTCATCGATCGCCGTCTGCGCCTCTTCCTCGGAATTAAACAGCCCGTCAAAACCGCTTTGTCCCTTGACCTGCTGGAGCCATGTTTTCAGAGTTTCCTGTGAATAATGCTGCGTTTCCCCGTCTGGATGGGTCAGGGAAAGGCGGTATTCAACCGAATAGCGAGCCGCGTCGTAGTTGGCAGGATTGTTGACTTCCTCATCGACGATCGCCTGAATCTGCGGATCCTGCGGGGTGTAAATCTGCAGTCCGCCGCTGAATAGAAGATTGGACGCCTGCGTGTCAGTATAGCCGAGCTGCTCTTTGAGCGCTTCGGTGACCTGGCTGATCAGCTCGTCCGTGTAATAGGAGTACGGTGTCTCATTTTCCTTGAGCGCCGTGTCGACATTCTGGATACGGGCGTAGACGTCGTCCGCCAGTGCTTCCTCCTGTTCTTCTTTTGTGATATAGCCCTGCTCATACATTGCCTGCAAAATGACCTTGCGCCGGGCGGCATTTGCCTCCGCGCCGCTGATCGGATTCAGCTTTGACGGATTCTGTGTGATACCGGCGATGACCGCGCACTCAGAAAGAGTCAGATCGGAGACGTTCTTATTAAAATAGCGCAGCGCCGCTGCTTTGACGCCCAGCGTATTGCTGCCGAGGTTGATCGTATTTAAATAGTTCGTTAAAATGACCTTCCGATCGACGTTTTTTGTCAGCTGCAGCGCCAGATATTGTTCCTGGATTTTTCGTTCGATTTTGGAACCTTTGCTGGTCTCCATACCACCGTTGAAGACGGTATTTTTGATGAGCTGCTGGGTCAGGGTGCTGGCGCCGCCTTTATAATTATTTGTCAGGACACCGACCACGGCGCGTGAAATGGAGCGCAGATCGATACCGCTGTGCTGCCAGAAACGCGAGTCCTCAATGGAGACGAACGCGTCAATTAGATCCTGAGGAAAATCCTCGTAGGATGCTTCAATTCGGTTCGAGTTGGAACCGACCAGCGTGTCGGTCACTTCCCCGGCGCTATTATATATAGTAGAAAAATATCCGCTTGGGGTGAAGCTGTCCGGGTTGAAGTCTGGCGAACTGTCCAGAATGCCTTTAAACATGCCGATAAAGGTGCTGGCACCCGTCACGCAGAGAAACAGAACAAGAACAAAGGCAGTCTTGAAGAAGGTCAGAAACAGCCGGTTGGCGTATTTCTTCTTCCGGGAATTGGCTGCCCGGATCCGTTTCTTGGTTGCTTTTACACCGTAATTCATGAGAACCTCCTTTGGGTTCGTAGTGGT
>ENA-UPTB01002877-UPTB01002877.1-human-gut-metagenome-genome-assembly--contig:-NODE-2877-length-11155-cov-18.137480_pt1 | contig 11155 bp, 8 predicted proteins | sample MGYA00250046_ERZ773369 | MGnify/ENA primary metagenome ERZ773369 (study PRJEB29103, sample SAMN06111938) | human gut metagenome | biome: human gut; feature: ankylosing spondylitis patient; material...
AATGCGATAAAGCGTGAGCCGTACAGCCCCCAGCCGATGATGGTGGAGAAGGCAAAGCAGCACAGTGCCACCGCCGTGAAGATGGATGCCCAGCCGCCGTAGGTCGTGGTAAAGCCGGAGATCGTCAGCTCAGCCCCGGCAGCCGTGCCGTAGCTGACTGCCGTGCCGCTGCACAATATGACCATCGCTGTAAGCGTACAGATAACGATGGTATCGGCAAACACTTCGAAGATACCGAACACGCCCTGCTTGACCGGCTTTTTCGTGTCGGCACAGGCGTGGGCGATCGAACCGGTGCCAAGGCCCGCCTCGTTGGAGAAGATGCCCCGGGAAACGCCCTTCTGCATACTGATAAAGAGACTGCCGACCGTACCGCCGGTGAAAGCCGCCGGGTTAAACGCCCCGGCAAAAATCGACTCCATCACTGCCGGAAAGCGCGGCAGATTCAGCGCAACTACACCCACAGCCAGCACAATGTAAAACAGCGCCATAAAAGGTACCAGACGCTCACTGACGCTGCCGATGCGCTTGATGCCGCCCAGCAGGACCATCGCCACCAGCATGGCCACTGCGATGCCCACCACAAGATTCAGAGTGGAGAGCACCTCACTGCCCACAAGGTTATACTGCAGCAGCGCCGTGTCGATGGCTGCTACAATGGTGTTGACCTGCGTGGCGTTGCCGGTGCCAAAGACAGTCAGAACACCAAACAGCGAGTAAAGCACCGCCAAAAACTGCCAGTGCTTACCCAGACCGTTTTTAATGTAGTACATCGGGCCGCCGACCCATTCCCCGGCCGCGTTTTTCTCCCGAAAGTGCACCGCCAGCGTGACCTCTGCAAATTTGGTACACATACCCAGCAGCGCCGAACACCACATCCAGAACACAGCCCCCGGACCGCCGATGGCAATGGCGCCCGCTACGCCCGCAATGTTGCCGGTGCCCACCGTGCCCGCCAGCGCTGTGCATACCGCCTGAAACGGCGTCATCGAGCCATCCGAGGCATCCTTTTTGCGGAACATCCGCCCGATGGTCGTTTTAATGGCATACGGAAATTTGCGGATCTGCAAAAAGCGTGTCCGCACGCTGAGAAGCAGCCCTACACCGATGATGCACACCATGGCGGGGACGCCCCACACAAAATTATTGACAGCCTGATTGACCGCCGCAATCGTCTCAATCATTGAATTCCAATCCCTCTGTAGCTTTTTTGTATATAAAGTGTTGCGCAAGTTAGTATACCATGCCGCCCCGCAATTTGCAAGGCAAACAGCAGCGCCGGCAATCTACATACAAACTGCCCGTTGAAGAAGGTATATTCCTCACCAAAGAAAAAGCCTGTGATAGAATCACTATCACAGGCTTATGTCTGAGTGTTACGAAAAAGATACCCTGTTTTGAAAGTGGAAAATCAACGATGCAGAAAAATTTTATTGTTTTCTTTTGCTAAAGGGTCACTGCAGCATCCATTCCAGATACTCTGCTCCTGTAATTTTCCTCGTTCTTAATTTTTCCTTTTGGCTATACCACTCTTTCAATAATTTTTCCACTTCCTCAAAATTATCAAAAAGCAGAATCGTGTCAATCGGAACGCTCCCGCCGCAGCCATGTTCCCAGTCATACCAAATCATCAAGCGAATAATGTCCTCCGGTGTTTCTGCCCTTGTAAAGAAATTTTCTTCGCGAACATTCAACGCTTTGGCTATGTCTTTGGTTCTGCTCTCTTTGGGCGTTCGGAATCCTGATTCATATTGGGCAATGCGATTTGCTGCGTTTCCATCCAAGTGCAGTCGTTCTCCCAGTTCCCGCTGCGTTAGTCCTCTGTGCTTACGAACCAGCTTGATTTTCTCTCCCAGCTTCATAGCTACCTCTTTCCGATAAAAGTGAAAAAGGGCATACCCAATCGAAGATGCCTTATCTCCGATTGGGTATGCCCTCTTTATTTTTATGCCTGCCGCATGGTCTTTTTGTAGCCGCCGATGAACCGTATTTCAATTTCATTGCGTGCCCTTACCGTAATTTTCTCAATAATTCTCGCGGTCAGCGCATCGTCATATTCTTGAATTTGCAGATCCTTGGCTGACAGCAGCATCTCCGGCTGGCTGACTTTTTCCTGTCGGGCGTTGCTGTCCTCGATGGCTTTTTTCAGACTCTTAATTTTATTATTCAGCTTTTTCAACCTGTCATCCAGAAACGGGGTATCCTCATCGAAGTCCAAGGACATTTCCAGCAGACGGTCAAATTCCTGCTGGGTCTGCTCCAGCTGCTCCTGCAAATTGGGCTTTGTGCTTTCGCCGGTCTGGATGTTATGCAGGATGCCGTTGATCTGGGTGGCGACCTCATCGGTGAAATTTGCCGCCAAATCCTGCACCGCTTTCAAAATGGCACGGTGCAGTTCTTCTTCCGGGATGGACGGTGAACTGCTGCAGAATTTCGTGCCATACTCGATGCGGTTCACGCACCGCCAGACGATTTGTTTTCTGCCGTGGATAGTAGGCATGATATTACCTCATTTCAGCCGTTCACACAACGGCTGATTTTATCTTTTTAGTACATCATGAATTTTTCTTCAATCTACGAGCACGCTTCTTCAATAGACGTACCAGCCTCCAGCGATCAATTCGCTTAGGCATCTTTTGATAAATTTCCCGATAATCTACTGTTTCTGGAATCCACCGTCCGTTTTGAGTAATGCTGTGCCCATCAAGCAGATGAAGGAAGAAGGATGCTTCGATGATTACGGAAATAGAATTGCTTACACCGGAGCCAATATGATTGTGTTGGTACAGATTACGAGGCCCCTGAAAGAAACCCATAAGCATATACCTGATGCCGTCCTGCTCATTGCGCTCCGATTCGTTTTTCAGATCATTGATTGCAATAAGGGGAGCCCTCTTTATTTCGCCGGTTTGCTTGTCTATTTCAAAAGAAAGTGCTCTTGTCGCCAGATCGAATCCATGCGAATCCAGGCCTGACTTCTTTTTGAGATAATTTTCCACAGCCACGAAGGCTTCACGTGCTGCCGACTCAAACTCGGATTTATATATGAGTTGCACCGCATCCGATAACGCTGCGTGGATATTGTATACCTCAAAAAATCCTTTGAGCTTCTTTAGCGAATATGGCATTAAACTGCCGCAACAAGGACAGAATGTAAAATCATAAAAGTCAAACCCATATGTACCGTTGCGATATTCCCTAAGTTGCCTTTTTCTGGGTGGAAGAGAACACCCATTAGGACAAGCGTATTCTTCTCTCCTCATTGCTTTCACCTCATTTCAACTACTCACTTACCCGCTGGAAAGATTACAATTTCAAAGGATAAGCATCCAGCTTGTTTTGCGCATTTATGTAGGATTTATAAATATTTTTGATTCCGGCTTCTTTTGCCATGCTTACAACAAGATTTTCCTCTGCTGCGCCCATTCGCAGACCAAGAATTATGCCATTGGGGATCCATTCCATCATAACCGGCGGTTTCATAATGCAGCCGGTAATCATTCGCCATTCTTCATCATATTTATGGCACTCTTTTTTGATCAGAGTCGTTCTTTCTTGTTCCCATAGCACATTTCCCATCCCTACATATAGCTCTTGAGGAATCTGAGTTTTTGCTGTCTCTGCTATTTTACGGAGCATAACGAATTTCGCAAATTTGGTTGCATCATAAGGCGTGTCCGAATAATAAATCGGATATAGCGACGTTCCGTAGTTCTTGATTCCGCAATTAGTGCATTTTTCCTGCTTACCGCATAAGAAGTTGTCATTGTTTTCAAGGTCGTAGATTTGCACAAAACCTCTGTGCTGATCTGCATATTTCAGCCACAGAACCTCATTAAACCCATTTTCGGAGAAACAAACTGACCACGTATCCTTTTTAACTTCATCACGGAGTGAAAGCGCTGCATTCAGAAAGCTTTCGGTAAGCCCGTGAGAAAGCGCGTTTGTCACATTTTCAACCGTAAACTGCGCTGCTTGCTCCTCAGAGAGAATATTTCCAAGCAATGACTTAACACCATCCACAACAGCTTCTGTACTTTCCGGAGTCTGGAATGCACTTAAATACTCTTTCCGGATTGTCTCAATGTCGATGTGAAGAAAGGTATCGAAAGGGTCATCATAATAATTCGCAGAAGAAAAATAGAGCTTATTCGTTCTGAGGGCATCCAAGCTCTTTGTGCTGACAGGTCGATACCGGAAAAGCAGCTTCGGATACTTAATTGCTTTGAAAAGCTGTTCTCGTTCTGCCACAATATCATTTCCGGGCAAAGAACATAATGTTTGCCAGAAGTGTTCTCGATCATTGTGATTCATTGATGCCCCTCCTCTCAATTATCAAATACGATTTGTAATCCGAAACAAAGCCAACACTATCAGATTTATGAAAAATCGCCCATTTGTGTTTGCGGATATAAAAAACCACGCAACAAACTGTCTCAACAGACCGTTCATATTGCGTGAGTTCTTTCAAAATTTTTTTGCAGGTTATTTTTGTTATTGCCAAAATGGATTTTCAATCTTACGGATGAATAGCTTTTACCCCTTCGAATCCAAATTGGCTTAAGGTTTTAGCAAACGAGCGGTATATGTCTGACGCATTAGATTTATCGGATAGTCCCATAGTATAAACCCAAATTTTCTTTCCCTCTTCATAAATATGTACATCTACAACAGAAATATCTTGCTCTATCTGGGTCACTCTTTGCAATCTCATCAAAAGTTTTTCTACTTGATAAGGCTGTGTGCTTTTTACATAACTAAAAGCAAATACTACTCCGTCTAAGCATCTTCTACTTTCAGCATTCTGCATCAGTGGTCGGCTGGTTTGAACTGCATCTTCCAAGTTAGTTAGCTTTTGGAGGATATATTTCAGAACCGTTGCATTCCCATCATCCTCCTGACTTATAGATTGACTTTCAGAAAATTCTATAATTTGTCTGTCCTTTAAGACATCATGCAACACATTATATATTGGACTCTCTGTCTTATCGTAGTCAATCTCTTTCTCTGCTGCTGCAATACTTTCTCTTAACTCAATTACTCCACGTGCATCATTTTGGTAAAAAATTGTTCGCTCCATAACTATATCTGATGGCAGCGGTGTTCCCTTCTCCGCAATCATTATCACTGGCTTTCCGAGACTATGCCGAAGCGCCAATTCATACATTACATTCGGATTCCTGTTTGTCAGGTTCGCAACAACCAATTTTGCAGAGTATATCTCGGTAATGATTTGCTTTGTTATTGAACCTGGTTCACTAATCCTGTGAGCAACAACCAAATCATATTTATCTTCTAATGCAGGTCTTAATGCTGCATCAATGATGCCTTCTATATGACGTCGGATAGGATCTGTGTCATCTCCTATTGGTGTAATAATAAAGCATTTATCCTTATTGGCCATGCTCATGCACTTCCTATTTGTAAATAGATTTTAGGTAACTACAGCAGTTTTTCCCTGACGTTTTCTTTTATTTCATTTTTTGTGGACGATAGATAATTTTCTGTTCAAGATAGCTTCTTTACCTCTGCCTCAAATTCACTTTCCGTCATATTAGCACGGTGCGCAGCTTCTTTGATGCTCAGTAAACCATCCTTGACAAGCCCTGCAAGAACAGCAACAGCACCTTCGGCTTTACTTTCATTCATCATATCTTCAACTGCTTTGCACACATCAATCACCTCCGCGTCCTCTGGAATGTCCAGAGGTGTGTTCGTTACAGCTTTGATTACTCGCGCCGCGTTCGCTTCCATAAGCATACGCGGGTTGTCGGTCAAAAATTCTGTCAATCGTTTTTTGTCTTTGGAATACTTGATGTACCCGATTACCTCTCGGAGACTTGTCGAGAATTTCTCCAAGTCCTCTTTGCTCAGTTTTGCCGGGTCAATCAAGTGTATCTGATAATCCTGCACAAAGTTCAGCAGACTCTCATTCTTGACTGCCATCATTTCATGCAAAGACAGCGGGCCATCCCACTCGTTCGCTCCAAAGTGCAGCACCAACGTAATGACAGGTGTGATCTTATCGTCCTTATAGAAGCCGGACAAGTACTCACCCCTGCTGTGTCCTTTCGAGCCATCGGTGCGATGCTTTGCTGCTATGTCAGCAACCTGCTTGCCATACTGGAGCGCATCATAAATGATATTGCGAACAGGCATTGCATAGTGAATATCGGTTTGGTTTTCGATACCCAAAAGGATGTAAGCCGCTTCGCCATCTTGCTTGATGACCGCCGATTTCAGCACATCACGGTATTTTTGCACCGCATCATCCGGCTGGGTTCTATTCTCGTTCTGCGCACCAAACGGCAAAGCTATTTCTGTTGTATCCAATTCCTGCAACTGTGCAGGATTGACAACTGCTTTACCACCGTAAATCAGATAGTTAAATGCATCTGCAAATACTGTATTTTCTTTCATATAGGCTTTTGTGACCGTATCAGCTAATCCCATTGGTGTACACCTCCCCTTTTTCACTTCTTGTTCTTTGTCTCCATCTTACCATAAAGTGTTCTTTTTATCAAGTTTTGTTTCACTCCAGATTCTTAATTTTCTGCGAACGGTAGTTCATAATGTGTTTCACTCAAGGTTCCTTATTCTAGCGGCATTGCTTTCTCATATCCACCAATGAACCGAATCGAAATTTCATTGCGAGATTGCACCACTATTTTCTCAATAATTCTCGCAGTCAGCGCATCATCGTATTCTTGAATTTGCAAGTCTTTGGCTGACAGCAGCATTTCCGGCTGCCTGAGTTTCTCCTGTCGGGCGGCGCTGTCCTCGATGGCTTTTTTCAGACTCTTAATTTTATTATTCAGCTTTTTCAACCTGTCATCCAGAAACGGAGTATCCTCATCGAAGTCCAAGGACATTTCCAGCAGTCGGTCAAATTCCTGCTGGGTCTGCTCCAGTTGTTCCTGCAAATTGGGCTTTGTGCTTTCGCCGGTCTGGATGTTATGCAAGATGCCGTTGATCTGGGCAGCAACTTCTTCGGTGAAGTTTGCCGCCAAATCCTGTACCGCTTTCAAAATTGCATTGTGCAGTTCTTCTTCCGGGATGGACGGCGAGCTGCCGCAGAATTTCGTTCCGTACTCGATGCGATTTACGCACCGCCAGACGATTTGCTTTCTGCCGTGGATATTCCAAGTCACCCGCTTGTAAGGGCTGCCGCAGTCACCGCAGAACAGTCGCTCGGACAAGGCATACTTGCTGTTGTAACGACCCCGGCGGCGCTTGCGCTGGTTAGCAGCTGACTTGCTGTTGCGGCGGGCAATCTCAGCTTGCACCTCTCGGAACATCTGTTTGCTGACAATGCCCTCGTGGTAATTTTCAATGTAATATTGTGGGAGTTGCCCGGTGTTTTTCTTATGTACACCTGTCAGCACATCCTCGGTAAAGGTCTTTTGTAGTAATACGTCACCACAGTATTTTTCATTTTGCAGAATGCGCTGGATGCTTTGCGCTGACCATGCGGTGTTGCCGCGGGCTGTGAGTGCGCCCGCCGTTTCCAGCTTTGCCTTGATACTTTGCAGACTGTCCCCTTGCAGGTAGCTGTTGAAAATCAGCCGAATGATTTCAGCCTGCTCTGGGATGATCTCCGGCTTGCCGTCTGCCCCTTTTCGGTAGCCGATAATTCTGCCGTAAGGGAAGGCAAATTTACCATGCTTATATCCCATGCGCTTGCCGCGGGCAACATTTTGAGAGATAGACTCGCTCTCTGCCTGTGCAAAGGCACTCAGGACGGTAAGGATCATCTCAGAGTTCATGGTGGCGGTGTTGATGTTCTCTTTTTCAAATACCACCGCGATTCCCATCTGCTTCAGCATTCGGACGTATTGGATACTGTCCAGCGTGTTGCGGGCAAACCGTGAAATAGATTTCGTCAGGATAAGGTCGATTCTGTGCTTCTTGCAGTCTTGAATCATCTGGTTGAAACCGTCACGCTTCTTGGTATGTACGCCGGAGATACCATCATCTGCGTAAATGCCCGCGACCTCCCACTCCGGGGTTGATTCAATTTTCTCGGTGTAGTACAACTTCTGGATTTCAAAACTGCCCTGCTGTTCTTCTTCCTCAGTACTCACACGGCAGTAGGCAGCTACCCGCAGCTTGCGCACGGCATTTTTTCGTCCGGCGCTTTCCCGCTTTGAGGCGGGAATCTCAACGATTCTCATGTTATTCACAGCTTTTCCCCTTTACACGATTTGTCCGTTTTGCAGTCTAACTTCAATGTGGGTGTCACGATACAGAATAACCTTGCTGACGATCTCTTTATAAAAGGTATATGGAAAGCCGTCTGTCAGATCATACTCGGCACACGCCTTTTGTATTTGCAGGGTTACCGGGTCAGCATCCCCTGCCGAGCAGAATTTGTACTCCAGTTCTGCCCGGCGTAGGATTCTGGTGATTAGCGCATCGGCATTAGGCTCTGTTTCCAGCAAATCTGTTTGAATTTCTCGTGCCAGTTTGGCGGCTTTTATGGATTGGACATTGCGCTGTGTTGTTGGTGAGCGAATCACCTCTGAATGTCTCTGAATCCACTCTAATCTTATTGTAATAGCATCAGACAATTCTTTTTCTTGGATGGGTTTCGTCCACATTCCACATTGGCGGCAAAACCATTGTTCGGTTTTAGGCCTCCAGTATAGGCGTTCTCCGCAGCATCCGCATTGCATATCTTGGCGAAACGGCTGTAAAACCGTAGAGTATGTTTGCGCTTTCCTCTGGCGAATTTTTTCTACCACGCGATATTGGGTCTCTGTAATGATAGGCGGATATTTTTCATTGCCACAGTAAATTTCATTTGCAAGGACGCGGTTCACCATGTTCTGATTCCATTTTTGAGTGTCCTCATGGTACGGCGTTTTCCTCGTTGTCATGCTCTCTGCAATCTTCCGGAGGGACTTCCCTGCTGTGTATTCCTCAAAAATATATTGCACAGCTTCGGCTTCTTCTTGAACTATAGTTGTTTTTCCGTCTGTGATTTGGTAGCCAAATGGCAGGTATCGCTTTTTCATTTTTCCGTCCGTTTCTCCGAAAGTTTCATACCATTGATGAGTTCAAATTCCACCTCTGTATTACTAACCGATATTTTCTTAACCATCTCGGTAAAAATCTGCTCATCGAAGTATGTCAACGGCGGACCGGAATCCAATATTTTCTCAATCTGCCTTGTGCTTTTCAAAATTAGCTCAACATTCCTGCTGATGGAAGTTCTGGACAGCTGAACTCTTTTCTCGTCAAGCTGCTGTTCTATAAGGGTTTTGCGTTCTATGTATTGGGTATCCTCGATGTAACCTTGTGCATGGATTCTTTCCAAATTATGATTTTGTTTTGCAAGACGTTGAATTTCCGCATAAATAGATTCTCGTGCGGTATTCTGGTGTTCTTGTTGTGATTTTAGCTGCAAAAGGCTGTCTACCAGCGGCTGGAATATCTTTGCACGATTTGCTTGCAGCTTGTTATACATATATAAAAAAGTCCGGCAAAGTTCTGTTTCGTAAACAGACTTTGCCGGGCATAAACTGGATTTATTCAAATGTTTTCTGCAGCCCCAAGCCACGGCGCCATTTGCTCTGCTGGCTTGAGCAAACACAGTGCCGCACTCGGCACAGTAGATTTTCTTTGTGAATACTCGTGGAGCAGCATTCGGCACAGACATCTGTTTCGTTTTCAGCAGGTTCTGCACTTTCTCGAATTCCTCGTCCGAAACGATTGCCACATGGCTTTTATAGGCACAGTATTTTGGGAACTGCCCCTCGTTGTGGTAGACCATGAACGGCAAAGTGTCCGTAGTGTAATGTTTTACAGGAAGTCCCAGGTTTGTCATCTCAGCCAGGTTTGCGCCTTTTCCACCGAGAAGGTTACGCATGTCTGCATTACCTTCAGTGAACATGTAAACCCATTTTGCCATTGTTACTTTTCCTCCTACTTGTAATTTTGATAGGTTATAGTAAAGTATTTCCAGATTGCCCTGGATGATACGTTCACCCTATACTGATTGCACCGAAAATGAAGATATCTTCGGGGCGCACACATTTATTTTACCATAAGAATATCTTTAGTCAATAAAAATATGGCAAATTTTCGGTATTTTTTTTAATTTACAGTTCACTCGTGTGTTCTGGCGGGCAAATTTCATGCTTGCATGAAAATTTGTTTGCAAGAACACACGAAGGGAGCGCCGAGAAATGAGCAAAAGGAGCTGCGTAGCAGCGAAAAGCGCTGAAAGCGCGATTTTGCGAATGGCGCGTGTGAACTGGTTATACCACGGAATCAAGAAAACGATAAATCATCCGGTAGGTATCCGGCATATAATGAATGCCGTCCACGGTCTTTCCTTTGTTCTTCACCACATAGTTGTAAGAGCTGATGTAATTCTGCGGAAAAGCCGCTTTGAGGCTGACATTAAACTGGAGGATCTGCTTGTTGGTGACAGAGTAGCCATTCTGCCTTCCGAGGGTCTCATCCACCGGTGTCACAGACTCTGTATAAAAGGAAGCGTTTGGATACTGATTCATAAGTTTTTTATAGAGAGCAATGTAGGCGCTGATGTTTCCCAGATCGTTGATTCCCATACGGAGAACCACTTTTGATTTCGGATAACGCATCAGTACGGTCTTCAGCTCTTCCACAGCGGAAGCGGCCAGCCAGTCGTATCCCATTCCAACCTTTCCTATATAGATGTCCGTACGGCCCTTGGCCAGCTGATTCAACGCTGACTGTGTGGAGTCTGCTTTCACCAGCGTATCCTCCGTCATGATCTGATAGAGGCCCACGGTCCTTGAATCTCCCACAAAGATCCGCTTCACCTCATTGCTCACATCGGAATCCGGAGGCGTCGCAGGCAGTCCGTCCTCACCGAGGTAGGTATCGCCGACCCAGGCGTTTCTCGTGATTTTTCCCTCTTCATCCAGATAATAGCCATCCTGCCAGGTGTTCGTAAGCTTCTTTCCGTTCTCGCCCACATAGTAGTCTCCCACCCAGCTGTTGGTCACTTTCTTTCCATTAGAGCCAAGGTAGCAGTCATCAACCCAGGCATCCTTCACCCGTACGCCATCCTCGCCCACATAATACTGGCCGACCCAGGCGTTTTTCCTCATTTTTCCATCCGGGCCCAGGCACTTTTCATCCACCCACCAGTTTTTAATCATAG
>ENA-UPTB01002884-UPTB01002884.1-human-gut-metagenome-genome-assembly--contig:-NODE-2884-length-11145-cov-2.544633_pt1 | contig 11145 bp, 7 predicted proteins | sample MGYA00250046_ERZ773369 | MGnify/ENA primary metagenome ERZ773369 (study PRJEB29103, sample SAMN06111938) | human gut metagenome | biome: human gut; feature: ankylosing spondylitis patient; material...
TGTATATAAATTTTATACCCCATAAAATTTCATCAGTGCATCGTAAACATTCATTTTTCCATAGCCCCAGGCGGTATTCGGATAGGATACATCCGGGTTCCTTTCGCACCCACGGATCAGAATATTTCCGATCTGCACCGAATTTAAAAGCAGTCTTCTCCCACGGCTGTTTCCCCACTCCATGATCTGTGCACATGCTCCTGCCGCAATTGCAGAAGCTGCACTCGTTCCCGTCAGTGTCACATAATTTCCAAGCCTTCCTATCGCCTGCACGCCCACAGCCGGAGCCACAAAATCCGGTTTTACAACCGACGCAATGGTATTCCCCCTCCCGGAATCCAGATATAAAATACCACTCTTTTGATCCATTCCACCCACCCCAATCGGAATTTTTGCCGAAGACGGCACGGTAAGTGTCACATCCGGATCCGGACGCAAAAACACCACGTCTTTTTCTAACATTCCACTCATTGGCAGCCAGATATGAAATTGTCCTGTGATCGTGGTACTCGGATTAACATACAGCGTCCAGATCCCTGCCGCCGGGTTTTCAAACCGGATAAACACCAGCTGATCCCCCCGCGTGCGTCCCACCTGTGCATAATCAATTTCCACTCTTGTCCCTTCAAATATAAATTCCTGTTCCTGATGCGAATTTCCGGGCACATTCTGCGCCGGCATAAGAGTGCCTCCCGGCGAACGCACCGCCACCACAAACAATTCCGGTGCACTGGCCCACAACTCGAGATAAAATCCCCGCATCCGCTGTTCCACATTCACCTCTACCGCAACCATCGAATTTCCATCACTTTTCCCGTAAAAATGATGTCTGGCATTCGCCTCATTTCCGGTTGCCACAACCGCACACCGGCGCCATCTGCCCGCAATATCATCAAGAAGTTCCGAAAGATTGCTGCCACCGGAATGGCTTCCGTTGTTTGTCCCAAGCCCAAGGCACAGAATAAGGGGTCGCCCCAGTTTTCTGGCAGTCTCTTCGAGATATTCAACTGCCGCCATAATGTCATTTTCCTGATAGGCAGGCATCTCCTGCGGAATATAAAAAAAGTCTTTCAGATATGGTTTTGCCGGTTTTAACTTTACAACCAGAAGTTCCGCATAAGGAGCCGCCCCAGTAAAACCAGCCTGCAGATCTTCACTTCCGCAGGCAATACTTGCCAGCATGGTTCCGTGCCCATCTTCATCCGTCACTGGAACCAGTTCCCGCGGATGTTCCTGTTCCAGTGCCTCATTGATCTCTTTTTGTGTATATTCCGTTCCGTACAAAAATCCCTGAGGGGTATTTTTCTCCCCCACCGGAATACTCTGATCCCAGATTGAGCGGATTCTTGTACTTCCATCGGCATTTCGGAAACAGGGCAGTTCATAGGAAATTCCCGTATCAACAAATCCAATAAAAATACCCTGTCCCCGAAGGGACAGGGCTGGCTGATTCTGCAGCTGCAGGATACCGGTTGTCTCCAGTGCAAGCGTATCCAGCAGTCCGAAACATTTTGGGATAATCGAATATCCGTATGTCCTAATGCTCAGCTGCGGCACCTCGTCCCGGTCAAAATATTCTGCCACAAATTTTTCACCGATATTTTGTATACATTCTGCCCGGTCGTCAGAAATCTCCAAAGACTCTCTGGCAATCAGGATATCGTAGGTATTGTTGGAGCGGATAAATGCATCACAATTTCTATCCATAAGAAGCTCCCACACTTCTTTTCCGTAACTATATGCACAAAACTTTCAGAATAGAACTTATTCTTTTACACATGCCACGCCATACGGTTCCAGTGTAAGAATTCCCTTGATCACCTCTCCCGTCAGAAGATCAATTCCCTCTACTCCGGAAACAATCTGCGGTCCGGTCGTATCATTCAGATAAAATACATACCGCATACCATCCGCTTCGCGTGTGTGACGTTCCACGCCATATGGAAGTTTATACATCGAAACTCCCGCTTTTTTCAGTGTACGCGCATACAGGTGCTGCATGGAAGCATCATCCAGCCGGGCCGCGATATACATGGCACTGCCGTTTTGACATGTGCGCTCCGTCACTGCTGCCATTCCTTTGTAATAATCCTGTTCATAGGTACCAAGCACGTTTGTGCCATCTGCCACACGCAGAACTTCCGCATAATCCCGCACTTCCCCTTCCGGCATTTCGGCAAAATGTACGCGGTTGCGGTCGGACGGATACAGTGTATCAATTTCCTCACTGATCACGCCAAAGAGATCCTTTAATCCGTCTCCCGGAAATCCGCCCAGATAATTGAGCTGGTTTTCATCCACATATCCGGTCACATAGGTTGCGATCAGATGACCTCCCTGCTCCACAAACTGTTTCATGCGCTCCCCAACATGCGGATGCAGCAGATACAGCATTGGTGCCACAATCACAGAATAACCGCTATAATCCTCTTCACTGGAAATCACATCCACATCCACTCCGAGTGCCGACAGATTGCGGTATGCTTTCCTGCAGGTCTTAATATAGTTACGGGTGGACTCTGCCAGCCCCTTCATTCCATCCGTTGCCCAGAGGCTGTCCCAGTCGTATAACACGGCTACCGGTGCTTTTACGACTGTCCCTGCCAGATCTTTGAGTTTCTTTAATTCTTCCCCAAGATCTGCCACTTCACGAAAAACTCTGGTATCATCCGTTCCGAGATGATCCACAACCGCCCCATGGTACTGCTCAAACGATCCCCTTCCTTTCCGCCACTGGAAATACTGTACGGTATCGGAACCGAGAGCCACTGCCTGCAGCGAAGCCAGCCGGTGTACGCCCGGACGTTTCATTGTATTAAACGGATGCCAGTTGACCAGCCCCGGCGCGCTCTCCATGAGCATAAACGGCTGCTCTTTTTTCAGACAACGGATCATGGCATGATCAAACGCATTTTCTGTCATCGTATCTGAAAACGACTCCTCATCATTGTGAAACCGCGGATAAGAATCCCAGGACACCACGTCCAGCGGCTGCTGCATTTTATGATAGTCCAGTCCGTCATATTCTTTCATAAAATTCGTTGTCACCGGAATCTGCGGGGTACGTTCTTTTAAAATGGCAATCTCTGCCTTCATGTAATCCGTCATATTCCAGGTGGTAAACCGTTTCCACTCCAGATTCAATCCCATAATGCTGAATTCTCCGTTGCGGTACGGCGGTTCAATCTGGGAAAAATCATTGTAAGTATGACTCCAGAACGTTGTCCACCATGCCTTGTTCAGTTTTTCAATATCATGGTCAAACTTTTCCGCCAGATAATCCTGGAACCGCTTTACACAGTGCGGACAGTAACATTCCCCGCCAAATTCATTGGAAATATGCCACATCAGAAGTCCCGGATGATTTCCGAATTCATCTGCCAGTTTATTGACGATCACAGAAACCTTTTTACGATAAACCGGTGCACTCATACAGTGGTTGTGCCGCACCCCGTGATGTTCACGCACACCGTAGGAATCCACGCGTCTGCACTCCGGATATATTTCATCCAGCCATGCCGGTCGCGCTCCGGACGGCGTCGCCAGTATCGTGTAAATGCCATTGGCATATAACTTATCCATGATGTCATGCAGCCATGCGAAATGAAATTCCCCTTCCCGCGGCTCATAGGTTGACCAGGAAAATACCCCAAGTGTTGCACAATTCATCCCGGCTTTCTTCATCATACGGATATCTTCTTCCAGAATGTCCGGCCGGTCCAGCCACTGTTCCGGATTGTAATCACCTCCGTGCATAATTCCGCCGATCTGCGGAAATAAAATCTTTTTCTCCATGTTTCCTCTCCTTTTATTTTGTATTTTCTATATTCCGGCTTGCATGACAGGTAAAATATAAAATCTGATACTCCCCGGAAATTTTTCCAAACAGCTCATTGCCATGTGCCATCTTTTCTTCATCCAGATTAACAAACGGATCGTCCAGCACCAGAAACGGTTTTTCCTTCGGATACATCGCATCCACCAGCGCCAGACGCATACAGATTCCCAGCAGATCCTGATATCCGGCAGACAGCCACTTGGTTTCCCGCATCTCTCCCTGCTCTTTCATCTGCACCTCGATGTTGGCATCCACCATCCAGTCTTTTTCTTTATCCCCGGTCAGAAGCGAGTAATACTTTCCAAACCCGTTCTCGATCGGACCCAAATATCTCGCAGAAAACTGCTCCTTTGCATTCTGCAGGAACTCTCCCGTCAGACGCAGGGTTTCATATAAATGCTGTTCTTCTTCCTGTTCCTGTCTGCAGATGGAAAGCTGCTGTTCTTTTTCATCCCGGATATCCAGCTGATCCTGCAGATCTTCGAGCTGATGATGGTACTGCTCGATGGCTTCCCGGATATCCTCGCTCCGCTCATCCACATCGCGGATCATGGAATTGAGTTCGTCCAGGGAATATGGACATTTTTCCACCGCTGCCAGTTCTTTCATATTGTGTTCCTGCTCAAACAGTTCTCTCTTTTTTCTTGCCTCTGCGTATGCTTTCTGTGCGATCCGGTACTCGGTTGCCTTCATCTGTAACTGGCTGATTCCTGCTGCAAGATCTTCTCCGAAATCCATTCCCGCTTCTTTTCCAAATGCAAGCAAAGAGTTCTGTTTCCGCTCAAATTCCTGTCTTGCCGCATCGCTTTTTCCGGCACGGCTGCGCAGACGCTCATATTCCTGCAGCTGGCTGCGGAGTTCATACAGGCAGGTTCTGGCATCCTTTTCTCCCGGAACCATCTGAGACTGCTCCAGAAAATGCTTGGTCTCCTGTTCGATGCGCGAAGCTTCTTTCGAAGCCTCTTCCATGGTTTTTTGAATTTCTTCCACCGGTCCGCGAAGCTTACGCTCCTCTTCCAGATGCTGTACCCGGAGTGCACGCACCTTTTCTTCTTCCTTTGATACCTGCAACTTGCGCACCACAAGAAGCACAATACCTGCCACTGCCGCAACCACCGATACCGCCAGAAGCGGAAGGAAAAACTTATGTACCTGTGGCAACAGAAACGACAACACACCACCGGCAGCACCGATCACCAGCAGGATAATGCCGCAGATCATCATCGGAAGACGATTTTTTACCGTATAATCCGGTTCTTCCCGCTTCATTGCCATCGCTTCAAAATAGGACATTTTCGTTTCCAACTGCGTTTTTTCCTCTTTCAGTTTTGCAAAACGCTCCTGTTCTTTTTCCATTTCCGTTATTTTTTCTTCAGAAGGAATCTGGTTTTTGAACTTATCACCAAGTTCCTGCAGGCGGTTTTCTTCTTCCTCGGTCAGCCCCAGATTAAACAAAGTGGTTTTTAACACCCCAAGCATCTGTACATCCTGGTTCTGCTTTGCAAACTCCTCATCCTGCGGCACCTGTCCCGGAAATACATCCGCAAAAGCATCCAGTGCCGCTTTCTTTTCCTGTTCCTCCTGTTTGGTGGCCGCATAGGCCTGCTTGATTCCTTCCCTGCGGCTCTCTTCACTCGCCACCTGCAATGCTTTTGCATACTGATCCCGAATCCCGGCCAGTTCTTTTCTCTGCTCCTGTTTTTCGGTAAGTTTTTCGGTAATCTTTTTGTAAGACGCCTCTGCCGCATCATAGCCACGCAGTTCTTCCGTTAACAGCGTGATCATGTTCGTCCGCTTTTTCATGGAACCTGTTGCACGGTCCGGCGAAAGTTTATTCATCCGGTCATGAATCTTTTTCTGGGCAGTTTCAAAATTATTGATATCATTTGTATTCTCTACAAGATTTCCCAGCTTGGCATTGATCGCATCAGTCGAGCAGCATTCGCAGTCATTTTGTGCAATAAATGCGCTCCTTTTAAACGATGCACTGTCGAGTCCGAAAATTTCACTTCCGATCTCGGAAGAGAAATCATGACATTCCAGATTTGTGGAAAGATCATATAAATGAAAAACATCTGTTTTTTCTGTTTTTCCAAATGTACGGCTGATCCGGTACTCTTTTCCCTGATAGGAAAAATCCAGTTCTCCTCCATACGTTCCCCCCTGCCACGGGCGGAATACCACTCGTTCTTTATCAAACAGTCCGTATCCTCTCTGAGAGTCAAACCCGTAAAACATCACCCGCAAAAAAGCGGCCAGTGTACTTTTTCCCCATGCATTCGGTTCGTGAAACAGATTGACCCCGTCCTGAAATTCCAGATGCAGATCCGATAGTTTTCCAAAATTGTCGATATGACAGGAACGTAATTTCATCCTATATCTCCTCCCCGGACAATGCCAAAATTCCACAGCGGATCACTTCTGCCTTCTGCTCCTGTGACAGTTCAGATCCAAGTACCATACGGATAAACTCCCCCTTTAACGAGGCATCTTTTTCATAATCACTGTAGTCGACCCGAAGGGTTGTCCGGTCTTTCACCTTTTCAAAATAAAAATAATCCGAGAACAGATTCTGCAGATACTCGCAATTGATCTCCGCATCCACTTCCACCTCACCGATCAGTACAAATTTGACAAGGCTTCCCGACGGATACTGCGCCTGTTTTACAGCTTCCTCCATCCGCTCTGCCGCTTCTCTTGTCGTCATGACATTGCTCACATCCACTTCAAGCGTGTACAGCGTGCGGGCTGCCATCTGAACAAACTGCATCTGGGCACGGCAGGTCTGCTCGTCCACATCCAGTAAAACAAATCCTTTCGGTCCACACTCGTCAAATCCGCGTCCTTCCAGACATCCACAGTAACACCAGGTACCGCGGTTATCCAGCTTGTCCTGCATGAAGGTATGTACATGTCCCAGCGCCAGATAATCAATATTTTTATTTTTCAGCTGGTTCAGGCTGATATTCTCTGCCTGTGTGCGGCATGCATAATCTCCCGCCTGTCCGTGCATCATGACAATATTGAAATCTTCATGCCCCAGCACAAGGGAATTGTAAACGGTCGCCCGGTTGTTCTCCGAGAGTTCGATTCCGCTGATCACTATATTTCCATACCGGTAGGCAGTCCATGTATCGGAAAACAAAAGCAGATTGTCCGGCACTTCCTCCAGCTTGGAAAGAAAATTGTCACTGTCATGGTTTCCTCTCAGATATAAGAAATCAATCTGGGGATGTGTACAGATCATGTCCCTTACGGTGTTGCGCGCCAATGCTGATACATTTCGTGTATCAAACAGATCTCCCGATATCATGATCAGACGCACCCCTGTCTTTTCTGCATATTCGACCATCCGTGTAAACGTACGGATGATTTCTCTTTTGCGCTCTCTTGCCTGCTCTTTTGTCAGGTTTGCTGTCATCTGGGAATCCAGATGCAGATCCGCACAATGAATGATTTTCATACATCCTCCTTATAAATTACGAACAAAACAATACTGTTTCTATCATATCATACAATAGGGAAAAGAAAAAGACCTGATGCCCTCCGGCATCAGATCTTTTATTTCGGTTTTTCTACATTTTATGCGTTTGCTTCCTGTTCCGGAAGTGCCGCAACTCCACGCATTTCAATGAGCGGTCCGCCCTTTTTCTCCACATAATCCTCTGTGATCGTCACTTTTCCGATATTGTCATCCTTTGGAATCTCATACATGATATCCAGCATGAACTCTTCAATAATGGCTCGCAGTGCACGGGCACCGACTTTCTTTTCTTTCGCCTGCTTTGCAATTGCATGCAAAGCGTCCTCCGTAAACTCCAGATCCACTTCATCCATCGCCAGAAGTTTTTTGTACTGACGCACAATCGCATTCTTCGGCTCTGTCAGAATACGCACAAGCATATCTTCCGTCAGTGCTTCCAGTGAAAACAGAATCGGCAGACGTCCCAGAAACTCCGGAATCATTCCGAATTTACGGACATCCTCCACTGTCACTTTACAGAGAAGATTTTCTTCCTTGTCGTATTTATCTTTCAGATCTGCCTTAAAGCCGATGGACGCCTCCTTGTTTAAGCGCTCCTTGATAACCTCTTCCAGTTCCGGAAAGGCACCGCCACAGATAAACAGAATATTCTTCGTATCTACCGTGGTCATCGGAACCATCGCATTTTTGCTGCTTGCTCCAACCGGAACTTCAATCTCTGCGCCTTCGAGAAGCTTTAACATTCCCTGCTGCACCGACTCTCCGCTTACATCCCGCTGATTGGCATTGCGCTTCTTTGCAATCTTGTCGATCTCATCAATGAAAATAATACCGTGCTCTGCACGCTCCACATCATTGTCAGCTGCAGCCAGAAGTTTGCTGACTACGCTTTCGATATCATCACCGATATATCCGGCTTCGGTCAGAGAGGTCGCATCTGTGATTGCCAGCGGCACATCCAAAAGCCGTGCCAGTGTCTTTACCAGATACGTCTTTCCCGATCCGGTCGGTCCGATCATGAGCATATTGGACTTTTCGATTTCCACGCCGTCATTGGTGTCTTCCATCACACGTTTATAGTGATTGTAAACGGCAACGGACATCACTTTTTTGGCATGTTCCTGTCCGACAACATACTCATCCAGACGCGCCTTGATTTTGTGCGGTGCCGGAATGGAATGAATATCCAGTTCCGGTTTCGGCTGCTCATCCTTTGGTTTCTTTTTCTTTAACTTCTGTTTGTTCGGAACCGCATTCTGTAGATCCGCCAGATTGATCATACTGATATTCGGCATTTTTCCCATGTTCATATTCATGAAATCGCCCATGTTAAAGGTGCCGTTGTTCATGGTATCAAATGTTTTCTGCATACAGTCCTGACAAATGCAGATATCATTCTGGATATGTATCATCTTTCCCGCAACACTCTCCGGTCTGCGGCAGATGTAACAGACATCTTCATATTCACTTGTATTGTTTGTATCGGATGTCGTGGTATTTTCTTTATTATTCTGGTCTTCCGCCATCGTATAAACTCCTTTTTTACATATAACATTGCCGCCGCAGTAAGCGACGGCAAAATCATTATACGATATTCAGCCTGTAAAGACAAGTTTTCCCCTGTTTTTTCATTTTTCTTTAAGATTTAAAGCAGTTCCTTTAAGATTTTATTTACGATTCCCGGATTTGCCTTGCCTTTGGTTGCTTTCATCGTCTGTCCGACCAAAAATCCGATTGCTTTCTCTTTTCCGTTGTGATAATCCTCCACCGACTGCGGATGGTCTTTGACAATCTGCTCTATCGTTGCGCGAAGTGCATCCTCATCGTTATCACTCTTTAAGCCATGCTCTTCCACATAACGCTCCGGATCAATGTCCTCATCAAAGACTTTTTCAAATACTTCCTTGGCAACGGAATTATTGATCGTTCCTGCCTCTGTCAATTCGATAATTTTTGCCAGATGCTCTGGTGAAAAACGGAGATCTTCGGCATCCATTTCCCGGTCCTTTAACAGACGCATCGTTTCTCCCATAAGCCAGTTGGAAACCTTCTTTGGTTTATTGCAAATCGCAGAAGTCGCCTCGAAGAGATCTGCCAGCTTTTTCTCCGATGTAAGAATCTGTGCATCATACTCTGGCAGACCAAACTCTGCAATATAACGGGCCAGTTTTTCATCATGAAGTTCCGGCTGATTGTCCCGGATCTGCTGCAGCCATTCGTCACTGACAACGATCGGTACCAGATCCGGCTCCGGGAAATAACGATAATCCTGTGCATCCTCTTTGGAACGCATCGCATAGGAATATCCCTGATCATCGTTCCAGCGGCGGGTCTCCTGTACCACCTTTTCCCCGGATTCAATCAGATCAATCTGGCGGGCTGTCTCGGCTTCAATGGCATGTGCGATTGCCTTAAACGAACCGATATTTTTCATCTCGGTACGGGTACCAAACTCTTTGGCGCCCTTTTCACGAACTGATAAATTGACATCCGCACGCATGGAACCCTCCTGCATCTTGCAGTCACTGGCACCCAGGTACTGGATCGTCATACGCAGTTTCTCCAGATATGCAATGACTTCCTCTGCGGAGCGCATATCCGGCTCGGACACGATCTCGATCAGCGGTACACCGGAACGGTTGTAATCCACCAGAGATACCCCCTCCCAGTCATCGTGTACTAACTTTCCGGCATCCTCTTCCATATGGATTTCATGGATACCGATGGTCTTTTTCCCGCCGGATTCCGTCTCGATCTCTACCCCTCCGTCATGGCAGATTGGCAGATAAAGCTGGGAAATCTGATAGTTCTGCGGGTTATCCGGATAGAAATAATTTTTCCGGTCAAATTTGCTGTACTGATTGATCTGACAGTTTGTTGCCAGACCAACTGCCATGGCATACTCTACCACCTTTTTGTTTAAGACCGGAAGCGATCCCGGCATACCGGTACATACCGGACAGGTGTGGGTATTTGGTGCACTTCCGAATGCAGTGGAGCAGGCACAGAAGATTTTTGTCCTGGTTGCTAATTCTACATGGACTTCCAGTCCAATGACAGTTTCATATTCTTTTGACATCTCTTCTCTCCTTTCTACGCTTCTGCTGCCGGACTGTGCTGATACGTTCTTGTCTGTTCAAAACTGTAGGCCGCACGAATGATGTTTTTCTCCTTGAAACAATCCCCGATCAGCTGCAGACCGATCGGAAGTCCTTTGCTGTCCACACCGCACGGCACGGAAATTCCCGGCAGACCTGCCAGATTGACCGAAACGGTATATACATCTCCAAGATACATCTTCAGCGGATCACTCAAAGATTCTCCCAGTTTCGGAGCGGTGGTCGGTGCCGCCGGTCCGAGAATCACATCATACTTTGCAAATGCCTTGTCAAATGCCTGCTTGATCAGGGCTTTGGTCTGGAGTGCCACAAAATGTATGGCATTTGGGGCACCTTTGTGATCGAATGGTTCCCCTGGTGGTTCCGGCTGAAGCGTTTTGCACTGGGACGTCTGCAGTTTGAACGGATTACTTTTGGAGATGAATATGAAAAAGACGGATTGATTCTTCATAAGGACAGTCCGGTGATAAATGTTCATATTCCTTCCTGCGGGCCGTTGGATCCGGAGGCGTTCAAGGCATCTTATGCAAAGGCGGCGGAATTTTATAAGGAAGAGTTTCAGGATCAGCCGCTGGTCTTTGTCTGCAATTCCTGGCTGCTTTTCCCGGCACATAAGGAGATCCTGCCGGAACACTCCAATATCCGCGCCTTCCTGAGTGATTACGACGTCTATGAGACAAACGAGGACAACGGAGATCTCTGGA
>ENA-UPTB01002886-UPTB01002886.1-human-gut-metagenome-genome-assembly--contig:-NODE-2886-length-11135-cov-5.653011_pt1 | contig 11135 bp, 6 predicted proteins | sample MGYA00250046_ERZ773369 | MGnify/ENA primary metagenome ERZ773369 (study PRJEB29103, sample SAMN06111938) | human gut metagenome | biome: human gut; feature: ankylosing spondylitis patient; material...
AGATGGATTACAACGGAGTACCGCAGGGAGTGCCGCTTGTAACAGACGATGTCATGAGTGACATTAAAGATCTTGACCATGTAGTAAATGCTTCTGCTTATTTAAGCAGACAGGATTACAGCGGAGTGTATCATTTAAATACTGCTTTTTCCGGTGGATATGTGCGCGGAATCGATAACAGTTATTTTGATACCTGCAATTACATTATGAAGGAAGGGCGCGGGTTCACGCAGCAGGATTTTGACCAGTATCACAAGGTGGCGATTCTGGATGAGGATTCGGCGGACGCACTGTTCCAGGGAGAGGAAGCTGTCGGGGAGACGATTGAGATTCAGCAGGAGCCGTATGTTGTGGTGGGAATTGTGACAAAGGCGAAAAAGTTTGAACCGGTCATCAACTCGATTGATGACTACTATACCTACGCGCAGGATTCCGCCGGCTCTGTGTATGTGCCGGCGACGACCTGGCCGATCATCTATCAGTATGATGAACCGCAGAATGTTGTGATCCGTGTGGACAGTACCGATAATATGACATCCGCAGGAAAAGCATGTGCAGATGTGCTCAATAATTATCTGTCACCCAAAGATGATACGATCCAGTACAAAGCAAAAGACCTGTTAGAGCAGGCACAGCAGATTCAGGAACTCAGCAGTTCCACCAACACCATGTTGATCTGGATTGCCGGCATTTCGTTGATTGTCGGCGGTATCGGCGTCATGAACATCATGCTGGTATCGGTGACGGAGCGGACGCAGGAGATCGGTCTGAAAAAGGCGATCGGGGCGCGCAAGTCCCGGATCCTTGGACAGTTTCTGACGGAGGCGGCGGTGCTCACCAGTCTGGGCGGTTTGCTGGGCGTCCTGTGCGGCATCGGTCTGGCGGAGATGCTGAGCCACGTCATGGGTACGGCAGTGGCCATCAGCGCCCCGGCCTGCATTGTGGCGGTGGCCTTCTCCATGGTCATCGGCATCGTGTTTGGTCTGGTGCCTGCCGTCAAGGCCTCCCGCCTGAACCCCATCGAGGCCCTGCGCCGGGAGTAAGCACTGTCCCAAAGCCCCTCCGGAGGCTCCGGAGGGACTTTTTCCCTCCCACAGGCGCTTTCCCTTGACACACGTCCCCCATCCCGTTACAATGGAGAAAAATATGCACTTTAAGGAGGAACTCCATCATGACCATTGGTCTGGTATACGCCATGCCCGGCGAAATAGAGACGCTGCTGACAGACGAGACCCGCACTCCCATCCGCACGGAGGCGGGCGTGTCCTTTTATCAGATCCGCCCCCATATCATCGCCTGCTGCTGCGGCGTCAGCAAGGTCAACGCCGCCATGGGCGCCCAGCTGCTCATCAGCCTCTACCACCCGGATCTGGTGCTGAACGCCGGTGTGGCCGGCAGCGTGCTGCTGTGGCAGTTCCGCAATGTGTAAAAACATAGTATAATAAGGGAAGGGGAGACGCGCGTGGATAAGACACTGGCCTGGCTTTGGCTGGCGGATGCCGTTGGTTCTGCCTGCCAGAACGCCCGCGATCTGCTGGCGCTCTACCCCGACCCAGAAGCTTTATACGAAGCCCTGTGCGCCGGGCGGGAAGCACCGCCCTACTTTTTGAGCGACCACGCCGTCGCCCAGCTGTGCGACACCACCCCCTTTGATTATGAGGAGCGGCTGGACCACTGTCTGCTGACTGGTGTGGAGATCATCACTCCCGATGATGCCGCCTACCCGGATCGCTTGCGGGACCTGCCGGATATGCCGCTGGTGCTGTACGTCACCGGCGAGCCCGCCTGCCTGAACGGCCACCGCTATGTGGGCATGGTGGGCACCCGCCGCCCCAGCGCTTACGGGCGGCAGGCGGCGTTTGACCTTTCGCTGGAGATGGCCAAACAGGGAGCCGTCATTGTCAGCGGTCTGGCGGACGGTCTCGACAGTGAGGGCCACCGCGCGGCGGTGGAAGCTGGCACACCCACCGTGGCGTTCCTCGGAACGGCCATCGATACGACCTACCCCGCCGCCAATGTCAAGTTGCGCCAGCGCATCGAGAAAGGCGGCGGCGCCGTCTGCAGTGAGTACCCGCCCGGCTACCAGGGTAAGCAAAAGGGCACCTTTCTGGCCCGCAACCGGCTGATCGCCGGCCTGTCGGAGGTGCTTTGTGTGGCCGAGGCTCGCATCCGCAGCGGCACGCTGAACACCGTGTCCCACGCCGAAAGCCTGGGCCGCCCGGTGCTGGCCGTGCCGGGCAGTATTTACAGCGCCCAAAGCCAGGGCACCAACGAGCTGCTGCGCTCCGGCCGGGCCGGGGTGCTGTGCCAGGCAGCGGACGTGCTGGCCTGTATGGGCGTGGAAAGTGAAAGCGCCGCGCCGGAGCAATCGGCCTTTGCGGTGGAACAAACCAGCCCCGACGCCCAGGCCGTCTATGCGGCACTGGGTCCCACGCCCAAAGGCGTGGACGAGTTGGCCGCTGCCACCGGCCTGTCCGCCAGCCGGGTGCTGGCCGCCTGTACCGAATTGGAGTTGTACGGCGGTGCACAAAGTCAGCCGGGACGGCGCTATGTCGCCCTGTAAAATATAGAGTTAAGTTGAGGTAATCTATGCCGAAATTAGTCATAGTGGAGTCCCCCGCCAAAGCAAAGACCATCAGCAAATACCTGGGCCGGGGCTATAAAGTTACGGCCAGCATGGGCCACGTGCGTGACCTGCCCGCCAGCCAGCTGGGCATTGATGTGGACAACGGCTTTGCGCCGAAGTATATCACCATCAAGGGCAAGCAGAAACTGGTCAAAGAGCTGAAAGCCGAGGCTAAAAAGTGCGACGGCGTCCTGCTTGCAACCGACCCGGACCGCGAAGGCGAAGCCATCAGCTGGCATCTGGCCAACATTTTGGGCCTGGATCCCGCCGCCCCCAACCGCGTGACCTTTGACGAGATCACCAAAAAGGGCGTCAAGGAGGGTATGGCCCATCCCCGTGCCATCAACATTGATCTGTTCAACGCCCAGCAGGCCCGGCGCGAACTGGACCGCCTGGTGGGCTACAAGCTCAGCCCGTTCCTGTGGCGCAAGGTCCGCCGCGGCCTCTCCGCCGGCCGTGTGCAGAGCGTGGCGGTGCGCCTGATCCGCGACCGCGAGCTGGAAATTGAAAACTTCAAGCCCGATGAATATTGGAACATCGACGCCGCGCTGTACCCCCAGAGCAACAGCAAAAACGGCTTTACGGCTCGCCTGGCCGCTACCGCTGACGGCAAAAAGCTGACCGTCACCAACAAAGAGCAGGCCGATACCATCGTGGCCGCGCTGGATGGTAAAAGCTACACCATCTCCAAACTGGAAAAAGGCAAGCGCCGCCGCCAGCCCGCGCCGCCCTTTATCACTTCCACCCTGCAGCAGGACGCCAGCCGTGCCTTTGGCTTCTCGGCCACCCGCACGATGCGCGCTGCCCAGACATTGTACGAAGGCATGGACATTGCAGGCCACGGCACCGTGGGTCTGATCACCTACATGCGTACTGACTCGCTGCGCATTGCCGCCGAGGCCAGCGCCGCCGCCAAACAGTTCATCGCGGGCCGCTGGGGCGACAACTACGTCTGCAACACCCAGCGCAAGTGGAAGTCCCGCTCGGCCACGGCTGCCCAGGACGCCCACGAAGCGATCCGCCCGTCTATGCCGGAACTGACCCCCGATGAAGTGGAGCAGAGCATCAGCGGCGACACCGCCAAACTGTACCGCCTGATCTGGAGCCGCTTTATGGCCAGCCAGATGGCCGACTGCATCCAGGATACCGTCTCGGTGTCCATCACGGCAGGGGATTACCTCTTCCGTGCATCTGGCTTCCGCGTGTCTTTTGACGGCTTCACCGCCCTGTACGAGGAATCCACCGACGACAAGCAGAAAAAGGAGACCGCCCTGCCCCCGCTGGAGGAGGGCCAGACCCTCAAACTGCGCAGCCTGACGGCAGACCAGAAGTTCACCCAGCCGCCGCCGCTCTACACCGAAGCCACGCTGATCCACGCACTGGAAGAAAACGGCATCGGCCGCCCTTCCACCTACGCGCCCATCATCACCACCATCGTCGACCGCGGCTATGTGGAAAAAGACCAGAAAAAGCTGAAAACCACCCCGCTGGGTCAGGCCGTCAACACTGTGATGATGGAGCAGTTCCCCAACATTGTAGATGTGAAATTCAGCGCAGATATGGAGAAAAAGCTGGATATTATCGAGGCTGGCAAGGCTGACTGGGTCCAGACCATCGATGACTTCTACAAAGGCTTTGCCAAGAGCCTGGAGGACGCCGAGAAGAACATGGAGGGCAAGCGCGTCAAGGTCGAGGACATCCCCACCGACGAGATCTGCGAAAAGTGCGGCCGCCCCATGGTCATCAAATCCGGCCGGTACGGCAAGTTCGTGGCTTGCTCCGGCTTCCCGGAGTGCCGCAACGCCCACCCGCTGGTCAAAGATACCGGCGGCATCTGCCCGGAGTGCGGCGGACACATGCTGGTGCGCAAAAGCGCGAAAGGGCGCATTTATTACGGCTGCAGCAACTACCCCAAGTGCAACTTTATGACCTGGGACGAGCCTGTGCCTGAAAAATGCCCCCAGTGCGGCCAGACCCTGTTTAAGAAAAAAGGCCAGCTCTACTGCGCCAAAGAGGGCTGCGGCTTTACGAAGCCTATCGAAAAGAAGTGAAAAATGGCGGAATAACGCCGAAACCATAACGGAGTGACTATGCAAGTAAACGTGATCGGTGCCGGTCTGGCGGGGTGCGAAGCCGCGCTGTGGCTGGCGGACGCCGGTGTGCAGGTAGACCTGTACGAACAAAAACCGGGCAAGTTTTCGCCCGCCCATAAAAGTGCCGGCTTTGCCGAGCTGATCTGCTCCAATTCGCTGAAAGCCGAGCGCCCGGACTCTGCCTCCGGCCTGCTCAAGCTGGAAATGAAGATGATGGGCAGCCACCTGCTGAAGGCGGCCGAGACCGCCCGCGTGGCGGCCGGCGGTGCGCTGGCAGTGGACCGGGATGTCTTCTCCGCCGCCGTTACTGAGATGGTGGAAAAGCACCCGAATATCACAGTGCATCGTGAGGAAGTGACCGCTCTCGACGAAAGCGCCCCCGTGCTGGTAGCCTCCGGCCCGCTGACCGAGGGAGCCTTGGCGGACGCCGTGGCCGGCCTGACCGGTGACCACCGCCTGAGCTTTTTTGACGCGGTAGCGCCCATCGTTACCGCCGAAAGCCTGGACTACGAGAAGGTCTTCGCTGCTTCCCGCTATGGCCGCGGCGAGGCCGATTACCTTAACTGCCCCTTTAACAAGGAAGAGTACGAGGCTTTCCACGCCGAGCTGATCGCCGCCGAGCGCGCGCCGCTCCACGATTTTGACGGCGATCTCACCGTCTACGAGGGCTGCATGCCCATCGAGGTCATGGCTGCCCGCGGAGCTGATACGATCCGCTTTGGCCCGCTGCGCCCGGTGGGCCTGCGGGACCCCCGCACCGGGCACCGCCCCTGGGCGGCTGTGCAGCTGCGCGCCGAGAACACCGCCCGCACGCTGTACAACCTCGTCGGCTTCCAGACGAACCTCAAATGGGGTGAGCAGAAGCGGGTCTTCAGTATGATCCCGGGCCTCGAGCATGCCGAGTTCGTGCGTTACGGCGTCATGCACCGCAACACATTTTTGGAAAGCCCCAGCGTGCTGACCGGGCAGCAATTTCTGAAAGAACACCCCAATGTGTTTTTTGCGGGCCAGATCACCGGCTTTGAGGGCTATATGGAAAGCGCCGCCAGCGGCTTGCTGGTTGCCCGCCAGATCTTGGCCCGCCTGCAGGGCCGTGAGCTGCCCCCGCCGCCCGCCAGCACGATGTGTGGTGCGCTGCTGGATTATATCACCACGCCCAACAAGGACTTCCAGCCCATGGGCGCGAACATGGGCATCTTGCCCCGCACCGAAGAAATCAACACCATCCGCGATAAGCGCGAGCGCTACGCCGCTCTTTCGCAGAACGCACAAAACGCCATGCACGCATGGGTGGAGGAATACAAATGAAAATTTTAGTAGATGCCATGGGCGGCGATAACGCCCCGCTGTGCGTTTTGCAGGGCGCTTCTCAGGCTGCGGCCGAGTTTGGCGACAGCATGGAGCTGGTGCTGCTGGGCGAAGAAGACGCTATCAAGGATTGCGCCGCCCAGAACAAAATTGACCTGGCACCATTCACCATTATCAACTGCACCGAGAATATCGACATGCACGACGACCCCGTCAAGGCTGTGCGCCACAAAAAGGATTCCAGCCTGGTCAAGGGCCTGACGATGCTGAAAAACGACGAGGCGGACGCCTTTGTCAGCGCCGGTTCCACCGGTGCACTGCATGTGGGCACCAGCCTGATCGTGCGGACGATCAAAGGTGTCAAGCGCCCGGCGCTGGCTACCCCGATGCCCGGCGCGAAGCAGAACTTTCTGCTGCTGGATTGCGGCGCCAACGTTGAGTGCCGCGCCGAAATGCTGAACGCCTTCGGCACCATGGGCAGCGTCTACGCCGAGAAGGTCATGGGCCGCACCGCCCCCAAAGTCGCGCTGGTCAATAACGGCGCCGAGGAGACCAAGGGCACGCCCATCTACCGCGAGGCCCACCAGCTGCTCAAAGCTAACCCCTGTATCCATTTCGCAGGCAACATCGAGCCGCGCTACATCATGGATGGCGAGGTGGACGTCGTCGTCTGCGACGGTTTCGTCGGCAACGTGGTCCTCAAGCTGACCGAGGGCGTCGCCAAGACGCTGCTGGGCATGCTGAAGAAAATTTTCCTGCAAAACCTCATCACCAAGCTCAGCTACCTGGGCATCAAAGGCGGCCTGGGCGAGCTGAAACGGATGATGGACTCTGAGGAAGTGGGCGGTGCGCCGCTGCTGGGCGCTGCCAAGCCGGTCATCAAGGCCCACGGTTCCAGCCACGCCAAAGGCATCAAAAACGCCATCCGCCAGGCCAAGCTGTGCGTCGCCAACGACCTGTGCGGCACCATGCAGACCGCCCTGGCCGCTGTGGCCGAAAAGGCCGAAGCCGAGAAAGCCGAGCCTGTAAAAGAGTAAACGCTATCGTACTGTTGTTTTAAGAAAGGCATGAGACAGATGGCAAAAAAACCGGAAGAACTGCAGCAAGTACTGCACTATACCTTTAAAAATCCCGCGCTGCTGCGCATTGCATTGACTCACACCAGCTTTGCCAACGAGAGCAAGGTCGCCACCACCCACAACGAGCGCCTGGAGTTTTTGGGCGACAGCGTGCTGTCCGTTGTGGTGGCGGACTACCTGTTCCACCAGTCCGGCCGGCCCGAGGGCGAGCTGACCCGCATGCGCGCCAGCCTCGTCAGTGAGGATGCGCTGTTCCAGTTTGCCCAGGAGATCCACTTGGGCGAGTACCTGCGCCTGGGCCACGGCGAGGATCTGGGCGGCGGCCGCAACCGCCCCAGCGTGGTGTCCGATGCGTTCGAGGCCGTCATCGCTGCGCTGTATCTGGACGGCGGCATGGAGGCCGCCCGCAACTTCATCCTGCCCTTTATCACCGAGGGCAAGACCGCCGAGGAAGACTACAAGACCCAGCTGCAGGAGGTAGTCCAGCAGGACCCCAGCGCTGTGCTGCGCTATGAGGTCACCGGCGAGACCGGCCCCGACCATGCCAAGAAGTTTACCGTTTGCGTATGGCGCAACGGCGAAAAGCTGGCCGAAGCCCCCGGCCGCAGCAAAAAAGCCGCCGAGCAGCACGCCGCCAAATTGGCATTGGAGAAACTGCGGTAAAAATACGAATTCAACCAACCTACGCGAAAGGTTTTAACCATACATGCGCCTGAAAGAACTGGAAATCCAAGGTTTCAAATCCTTCCCCGATAAGACCAAGATCACCATCGGCGAGGGTATCACCGGCGTGGTCGGGCCGAACGGCTCCGGCAAATCGAATATTTCGGACTCGATCCGCTGGGTTTTGGGCGAGACCAGCTCCAAGCAGCTGCGCGGCTCCGGCAAGATGGAGGACGTTATCTTCGGCGGCACCCAAAGCCGTGGCGCCATGGGCTTTGCCTCGGTCGCGCTGACCATCGATAACAGCGACCACGGCCTGGACATGGATGCCGACGAGGTTACCATCGGCCGCCGCTACTACCGCAGCGGTGAGAGCGAGTACTCTATCAACGGCCAGAACGTCCGTTTGAAGGATGTCTACGAACTGCTGCTGGACACCGGCATCGGCCGCGACGGTTACGCCATCGTCGGCCAGGGCCGCATTGCAGAGATCGTCGGCGCCAAGTCCGCCGAGCGCCGCGAAATTTTCGAGGAAGCCTCCGGCATCGCCAAGTACCGCTACCGCAAAAACGAGGCGGAACGCCGCCTCGAAGCCGCCGAGGGAAACCTCGAACGCCTGCGGGATATTTTGGGCGAACTGGAAAAGCGTGTCGGCCCCCTGAAGCGGGACAGTGAAAAGGCCCAGCAGTTTTTGGAACTCTCCGAGCGCCGCAAGAGCCTGGAAGTCACTCTCTGGGTCGATGCCATCCGCCGCGCCAACGATACCGTGCGCGACCAGCAGCGCAAGTTTGAAGCCGCCCAGGCAGATTACGAACGCCTGAGCCGCCAGCTGGACGAGTTCGACGAAAAAAGCGCCGCCCTGCGGGAGGAAGCCCAGCAGCTTGTCCTGCAGGTCGAGCAAGCCAACGCCGACATCCGCGCCGTGACTGAGGCCAACGCGGGCAGTGAGAGCGAGATCGCCGTTTTGAAAAACGAGAGCGAGCACAGCCGCTTCCGCATCGACGAAGCCACCGGCGAGTTGGAGCGCGCCGGGCAGGGCCGCCAGTCCATCGAGACCGAGGCCGCCGGCCACAAAGCCGCCATCGAAAAGCTGCACGGCGAGGTCGCTGCGCTGGACGCCCGCGTGGCAGAACTGCGCGCCGAACTCCGTGCGCTGGAAGAAAAAGCTGCCGCCAGCGGCCAGCGCCGGGACGTTATCGACGCCGCTATTGCCCGCCTGCAGGACACCGCCACTGCCGCGAAAGTGCGCGCCGCCTCGGCCCAATCGGCAAAAGAAGCCGCCGCCCAGCGTTTGGATGAAGCAAAGCAGCAGGCTGCAGAGCTGGAAAACTCCGCCGCCGCTGCCGAGGAAGAAAAGCGCCGCGCCGAGCGCCGCCTGAAGGATGCCGAGGAGGCCGTCACCCGCAACGATAACATCAAGGCGGGCCTAAAGCTGAAACTGGAAAGCCGCCGCCGCCAGCAGGCTGAAGCTGCCGACGCGCTGCAAAAGGCCGACAAAGAGCGGTCCAACACCTCCCAGCGCATCCACATTCTGGAAGACCTGGAGCGCAACATGGACGGCTACCAGCAAAGCGTCAAGGCCGTCATGCGCGCCGCTGCGGGCCGTCGTCTGCGGGGTATCATCGGCCCTGTGGCGGGCATCCTCACCGTCGAAAAAGGCTATGAAACCGCCATCGAGACGGCCCTCGGCTTTGCTTTGCAGAACATCGTGGTCGAGGACCAGGGCTGCGCCCGTGCGGCCATCGGCTTTTTGAAGGACGAGCGCGCAGGCCGCGCCACCTTCCTGCCGCTGGATACCGTGCAGGGCTCCCGCTTCACCGGCCGCCTTACCGGTACCGCCGAGGTTGCCGCCGATCTGGTCAAGTGCGACCCGCGCTACCAGCACATCATCGATAACCTGCTCGGCCGCATCATCGTGGTCGAGGATCTGTCCGAAGCCTCCACTGTGGCCAAAAACCTGGGCTACCGCAACCGCATCGTCACGTTGGACGGCCAGGTCATCAACGCTGGCGGTTCGTTTACCGGCGGCTCCACCGCCCGCAGCGTGGGTGTGTTCAGCCGCAAGCAGGAGCTGGATGAACTGCGCACCCGTCTGGTCAAGCTGGAGAAAAAGCGTGCCGATGCTGAAAAAGAGCTGGAAGCCCGCAAAGCCGAGGTGGATAACCTTACCGCCCAGCTCTCCGGCGCTGAGGCCGAGGGCATGAATGCTTCCTCCGAACGGCTGCGCGCCTCGCTGGAGCTCGATCGCCTGACCGCCGCCGTAGCCCAGCATGAGGAAAATACCCGCAGTCTGGCCGCCGAAATTGAGGCCCAGCAGGCCGCCGTGACCCAGAACGAGACCGCCTGCGCCGAAGCCGAAGCCGCCCAGGGCAAGGCCGAGGCCGAGCTGAACACCTACAATGCCGAACTGGCCGAACTGGGCGAGAGCACAGGCAGTCTGACCGCCGAGCGGGAGCGCATCACCAACGAATTGAGCGAAAACCAGATGCAGCGCCTGGCCAACGAGAAGGACATCGGCCTGCATGAGGCCGCTTTGGAAGGCCTGCAAAGCCGCACCGGCGAGGCCGAAGCCCGCGCCCGCGAGCTGAACGCCGCCATCGAGGCCGCCAAGGCCAAGATCGAAGCCAACGCCTTAAAGATCGCTGAGATCGAGCGCACCCGCGGCGAGAACAAAGAGAAGATCGCCGCCGCCGAGGAGACCATCCGCACGGCCAACGCCGCCCGCATGGAAAAGGAAGCCGCCGTGGCCCGCTTAGGACAGGAAAACCGCGCCCTGACCGATGAGCGCGAGCGGATGAGCGGCGAGATGGCCCGCCTGGCCGAACGCCGCACTGCCGCCGAAAACGAGCTGAACGACACCAACACCAAACTGTGGGAGGAGTACCAGCTCACCGCCGGCGAGGCAAAGGAGCTCTGCGTTGAGTTTGAGTCCCTGACCGAGCTGCGCCGCAGCGTGGCCGAGGTGCGCGGCAAAATTCGCGGCTTGGGCAACGTCAACGTCGGCGCCATCGAGGAATATAAGGAGGTCAAGGAACGCTACGACTTCCTGAAAGCCCAGGTCACCGACGTGGAAAAGGCCAAGAGCGAGCTGACCCGTATGATCGCCGAGCTGTGCAGCGAGATGGAAGAGCTGTTTACGACGAGCTTCAAGCAGATCAACACCCACTTCCAGCAGATTTTCAAAGAGCTGTTCGGCGGCGGCCACGCACGCCTGTACCTCTCCGACGAAAGCAACGTGTTGGAATCCGGCATCGAGATCGAGGTCTCGCCCCCGGGCAAGGTCATCAAGAACCTGAGCGCCCTTTCCGGCGGCGAGCAGGCGCTGGTCGCAATTTCGATCTACTTCGCCATCCTCAACGTCAATCC
>ENA-UPTB01002891-UPTB01002891.1-human-gut-metagenome-genome-assembly--contig:-NODE-2891-length-11105-cov-3.602194_pt1 | contig 11105 bp, 10 predicted proteins | sample MGYA00250046_ERZ773369 | MGnify/ENA primary metagenome ERZ773369 (study PRJEB29103, sample SAMN06111938) | human gut metagenome | biome: human gut; feature: ankylosing spondylitis patient; material...
TTTCCTACTATCTTAGACTACTTTTTTCTGTCTTGTCAATCAATTAATTCTATGCTAAAATGAATCAAACCTTATTTTTCTAATAAATACAATGCCCAAGGAGGATTTATGAATCAATCACTTACACTTCCTATGGCAGATAAATTCTATCATGATAAGCAGACATCTGCTTTCATACGATCCGTGAATGTCTCATGGGAAAAACCAGAAAAAGACCATTATTATCTTGAATACAGCTATAACCAGAAGGACTGGTATGCACTTAACGGCGGGTTTCCGATTGTACTTCCCTGCGATGAACTTTCTGTTACCGACGCACTCGAAACCCAGGACCCTAATGGGGAAACAATCTCTGTTGCAGCCCTTAGTTCTTTACAGAATAAATATGGGAAGCCAGAACCAGTATGTATTCAGTCTGTAGAAAGATGCGAATCAGACCCGGAGACCGTACAGGTTACGTATACAAACGGAATGAAAGAAATCCGTAACATCATCCGAAGTGAAGATGGCATCGGACACATTCAGGATAATGATTATGCGGCACCGATCATCAGTCACCGCGCCGATCCTTACATTTATAAACATACCGACGGAAAGTATTATTTTCTTGGCTCTCATACAGATGCCGGGCACAACTTAAATGGTACCTATCAGTATCTTTACATCATTCTCCGCTGTGCCGATACACTCGAAGATCTGACTGATAATTCCGGACGTTACACAGAAAAAGTCATTTATGAAAGAGAGCCCATCGGTCCTGACCGTGTCAGTCCACACCTCTGGGCTCCTGAAATCCACTATATCCAGGGTGGCTGGTATGTATATTACACCACAACCGTTTCCGACCATTCTTCATGGCGGATCCGTCCACACTGCCTTGCCTGCACCGGCGACGATCCGATGAACGATCCTTGGATCACCAAGGGACCAATCCAGACAACTGTGGAAAATGATATTGCTTTTACCGACTTCTCTCTGGACCATACTTTCTTCCATCATAAAGGGGAGGATTATTTTGTATGGGCACAGAAAACGAATAATATTTCTGATATTTTTATTGCAAAATTATCCAATCCGTGGACGATCTGTACTCCATCTGTTCTTCTGACTCATCCTGAGTACAACTGGGAACTTCATGGATTTGCGGTAAATGAAGGACCTGCCGTTATCAAACATGGCGGCCGCATCTTCCTTACATTCTCTGCAAGTGGTACAGATGCACTTTACAATATGGGACTTTTATATGCAGATGAAGACTCTGATCTTCTGGATTCTTCTTCCTGGGCCAAACTTCCTTATCCCGTATTCCAAAGCAGCCGTGCTACCGGATTCTTCGGACCAGGACACAACAGCTTTACCCGCTCCACTGACGACACAGAAGATCTTATGGTCTATCATGCACGTCAGGAAGAGCGTTACTTAGGTGAGGGTGATTATCAGCCGCTCTACGATGCCGGAAGAAATGCCTATATAGGAAAAGTCTTCTGGGACGAAGACGGCATGCCGAACTTCTCCGTTCCGGGCGCTTCACTCGCCATGAGAAAAGAAGACCTTACACTTCCCGATCATTGGTAAGCTTTAATTTATCTAAGATATAGAATATCAGGCTAAGTGCCATGGCAACAACACATGCCAGAACCATTCCGGTTAATGACACGGTTCCGATATTCACAGATATTCCAGACAGACCGGTTACAAATACGATGGATGTTAACATCAGGTTTCTGGATCTTCCGTAATCTACTCTGGAGTCTACCAGAATACGTAAACCAGAAGCACCGATCATACCATACAGAAGGAATGAGATTCCTCCGATAACCGGTCCCGGAATTGTCTGAATCATCATCGACAATTTCCCGACAAACGAACATATAATAGACAATATTGCAGCTCCTCCGATAACACGGACGCTGTATACTTTTGTTACAGCCATAACCCCGATATTCTCTCCGTATGTAGTAGTCGGCACTGATCCGATCAGACCTGACACCATTGTAGAAAAATTATCCCCGAATAAAGATCTGTGAAGTCCGGGATCTGTCAGAAGATCTCTTCCTATGATCTTACTCGTTACAACCTGATGCCCGATATGTTCCGATGTAATAACCAGAAGTACCGGCAAAATCATTAAAATTGCCCCCATATCAAACTTCGGCGCCTGAAAATTCGGGATTGCAAACCATGAAGCCTCTACTACCTGTGTAAAATCTAGGATTCCACAGGCAAGTGCTGTCAGATATCCTGCAATTACTGCAATCAAAATCGGAATTACCGACAAAAATCCTCTAAATAAAATATTTCCAAATACAGCAACGCCCAATGTCACAGCAAATACAATCACATTCTTTGGATCAATCTTATCATCCAAAAGCCCGGCATTACTTGCAGCCGAACCAGACAATTCCAGACCTATCAATGCAACAACCGGTCCCATAGCCGCCGGCGGGAGTACGATATCAATCCACTTTGTTCCGCATTTGTAAATAATAAAGGACAGAATACATCCGCATAAACCGACCGCAACAAATCCTCCCAGTGCATACGGATATCCCATCTTACTGATAACAACACCTGCCGGTGCAAGAAATGCGAAGCTCGACCCCAAATATGCCGGTGACTTTGCTTTTGTCACTGCAATAAAAATCAGCGTTCCTACGCCGTTCATAAAAAGTACGATTGCCGGATTGATTCCAAAAATAAACGGAACCAGTACAGATGCCCCAAACATCGCAAACATATGCTGGATACTAAGCGGCAGCAATAGTTTCAATGGTACTTTTTCTTCTACCTGGATAATCTTATGACTTTCCATGTTTCATTTTTCTCCTCTTTTCTTCATTCATTTTGTGATCCATCTCAGAACTCCTTCAAACCGGCTTCTATATGAATTTTCTGATTTTTCCCTGGCCATTTTATATTGCCGTTTTTCAAAAAAGAGGTATGAGAATTACACATCTCATACCTCTTTATCTAAGATTTCACTCTTTAAATTATTCTAACATATCCGGCTTATCTGCGGAAGTAAAATTCTTATTTTTCATATAAGCATTTCACAGTTGGATAGATTTTTCTGAACTGCTGATAACGTTCTTCATATTTTGCTGTCAGCTCTTCATCCGGCTCCACGGTGTCTACTACTTTTACAATCTTCTCTGCCGCCGTCTCTACATCCGGATATTCACCACAGCCAACTGCTGCCAGCATTGCTCCGCCAAGTGCCGGTCCTTCTTCATTTTCAACTACATCAACCTTCAGGTTCATGATATTGGCAATCATTTTCTTCCAAAGTGGACTCTTGGCTCCGCCACCACAGATCTTGGTTCTCTCGATCTTAATTCCAAGGCTCCTTGCAACTTCCAGAGAATCACGAAGTCCAAACGCTACACCTTCCAGCACCGCCTGAGTCATATCTTCACGGGTCGTATCCATTGACATTCCGATAAACATCGCTCTTGCATCCGGATTATTATGTGGTGATCTTTCCCCCATCAGATATGGAAGATAGAATACACGATTCTCGCCAAGATTTGTAATTCCGGCCTGTTCTGCAGCAAAATCCTTTGTCTTTAAAATCTCTTCATTCCACCATTTATTACATGATGCCGCACTTAACATACATCCCATCAGATGATAATGACCATCTGCATGTGCAAATGAATGCAGTGCATTATTCTCATCTACCCCAAACTTGTTGCTTGATATAAAGATAGTTCCGGATGTTCCGAGGGAAATGTTACACATTCCGTCTCCTACTGTCCCTGTTCCTACCGCTGCTGCTGCATTATCTCCAGCTCCTGCAATTACTTTTACATTCTCTGAAAATCCAAGTTCATCTGCAATTTCTTTTTTCAGAGTTCCAACTACTTCATAACTTTCATATAATTTTGGCAGTTTATCTTCTGTAATTCCACAGATATCCATCATCTCTTTTGACCAACAGCGATTCTTCACATCCATAAGCAGCATTCCCGATGCATCCGATACATCAGTACAGAACGATCCTGAAAGTTTATATGCCAAATAATCTTTCGGCAGCATAATCTTTGCGATCTTTTCAAAATTCTCCGGCTCATGCTTTTTCATCCAGAGGATCTTCGGTGCAGTAAATCCTGCAAACGCAATATTTGCCGTATATTCTGATAACTTATCTTTTCCGATCACTTCATTCAGGTACTCTGTCTCTTTCCCTGTTCTTCCATCATTCCAGAGAATTGCCGGACGAATAACATTATCATCTTTATCCAGAGCAACCAGACCATGCATCTGGCCTCCAAAGCTGATTCCTGCTACCTGTGACTTATCACACTCGGCAGTCAGTTCTTTAATCCCTTCCATTGATTTTTCAAACCAGTCTTCCGGTTTCTGCTCTGACCATCCCGGATGTGGGAAGAAGAGCGGATATTCTTTCGAAACAATCTTTTTAATATCTCCTGTCTCATCCATCACCAGAAGTTTTACTGCTGATGTTCCAAGATCTACACCTATGTATAACATCATTTACCTCCTTAATCACTTTTAGGACTTAAAAATTCAGTCCCATCTCTTTCTATTACTTATTACCTGTCCGTTATTATCCCCATGGATTCTCTGTCGGATATTTTACCCCTGCCGGCTGGTTATAACCAATCTCATCTACCGGAACTCCGATATATTTGAATACTTCAAACAGTTCTTTTCCGAAATGTCCAAATGCAACAGCTCCGTGATGTGGGAATCCTTTTTCTACCAGTACGTGACGATAGAATCTTCCCATCTCTGGAATTGCGAATACACCGATTGCACCGAATGATCTTGTCGCTACCGGAAGAACTTCTCCCTGTGCAACGTATGCACGGAGTTTGTTGTCTGCTGTGCTCTGCAAACGATAGAATGTAATATCTCCAGGCACGATATCTCCTTCCAGAGTTCCCTGTGTAACTTCTTCCGGAAGAGTTCTTGCCATGATCTTCTGGTATTTCATCTCGCAGAATGAAAGCTTGCTTGATGCAGTATTTCCACAGTGGAATCCCATGAATGTGTCTTTCTGTGTATAGTTGTATTTTCCTTCAATATCGTTCTTGTACATATCTTTAGGTACAGAGTTGTTGATGTCGAGTAATGTTACTGTATCCTGACTTACAACAGTTCCGATGAACTCACTTAATGTTCCGTAGATATCAACCTCGCAAGATACAGGAATTCCCTGTGCTGTCAGACGGCTGTTCACATAACATGGCACAAATCCGAACTGTGTCTGAAATGCAGGCCAGCATTTGCTTGTGAGTGCTACGTATTTACGATATCCTTTGTGTTCTTCTACCCAGTCTTTTAATGTAATCTCATACTGTGCAAGTTTTGGAAGAATCTCCGGTTTCTTGTTTCCGGCTCCAAGTTCTTCTTCCATTTCTTTTACGATTGCAGGAATTCTTTCATCTCCGGCATGCTTATTAAATGCCTCGAAAAGATCCAGCTCAGAGTTTTCTTCAATCTCTACTCCGATATTGTAAAGCTGCTTGATTGGTGCATTACATGCAAGGAAGTTCATCGGTCTTGGTCCGAAGCTGATGATCTTCAAATTCTGAAGTCCTACAACAGCTCTTGCAATTGGAAGGAACTCATGGATCATATCTGCACACTCTTTGGCGTCTCCAACCGGATATTCCGGGATATATGCTTTGATGTTACGAAGCTGTAAATTATAGCTTGCATTTAACATTCCGCAATATGCATCTCCACGTCCATCTAATAAGTTATCTCCGCTTTCTTCAGCTGCTGCTACGAACATCTTCGGTCCATCAAAATGTTTTGCAAGTAATGTCTCAGAAATCTCTGGTCCGAAGTTTCCAAGATATACGCAGAGTGCATTACATCCTGCTTTCTTGATATCTTCCAGTGCCTGTACCATGTGGATTTCGCTTTCTACAATACAAATTGGACATTCATAGATCCCTTCTGTTCCGTATTTTTCTGTGTATGCTTTCATCAGATTCTTTCTTCTGTTAACAGAAAGACTTTCCGGGAAACAATCTCTGCTGACTGCTACTACTCCAATTTTTACTTCTGGCATATTGTTTATTGTGTGATTCCTCCTAAATATTTATTTATAATTATTCTAACGGGTTTTCGTCCCGCTTTATTTCATCTGTAATACTTTTGCCGTTACACTGTTACATTGACTCCGCAAAGGCCGTTAAATGCGCCTTCGATCTCAGCTTTCTCAATTGTCTTTTTCTGCACTTCTGTCAATTCTGTATTCGTATCTTTCGGAAGTACAGCATCCAAGCAAAAGAATCAGATCATCTACGGCAATATCAAGCTCTGAGGAGCGGTGATATTCTACTGCATTTAATTTTTTATTATTACCGTTGCAGTATCCGATCTGGATCTCCAGTCCGCCGTAAGCACGTTCTTTCATCTCATCTGCAATCTTCAGACCTTCCAGTTCTTCAATCGATGGTTCATAGATTACTTCATCCAGTGGAAGTGGTGCATGCTCCATTGCTTTCAGAAGATCCATTTGATTTCCTCCGTGCATTTGTCGTTCTCTTATTTACAATGTCATTATATCAACCTGATTTTGTACTTACCACCTATAAATTAACCTGATTATGGCGATTTCTTATCTTTTTTCTGTCATTACAACTTACACCACTAAAATACCTTTAATTCTTTTTCCGATATTCACTCGGCAATACTCCATACTGCTCCTTGAATACCCTCGCAAATGCCTTACTTCCCGCAAATCCATTTTTTTCCGCAACCATACCGATTGAAAGATCCGTATTCATCAGATCATTATACGCATGCCGGAGTCTCAGATCATCCAGATAGGTTTTATAACTCATCTGTGCATATTTCCGGAACATACGTGATAAATACGTCGGAGAATAATTAAATGTCCTTGCAATGCTTTCCAGCGAAAGTTCCTTGCTATAATTTTGTTTCATATAATCCGTAATTGTTGACAGCTTATTTAATTTTTTATTTGCACGTATCTTTTCCGCATCCAGATCCGTCTTGCGGTACTTACTTACCAACAGATACAGCAGACGGTAATACAGACTCTGAACCTTATATTCATATCCATTCTTCTTCTCCGCATATACATGATACATTTCTTCAAACAGACCCATCACCTCTTCATCCTGGATCCTGGAACTGTGAGAAAAATATATGAATCCGTCGTCTGTATAATATCTTTCGAATGTCGCAACCGGTATTTGTATGACCAGCGTTTTATTCTTTTTGGGCGCATAGATGGAATGCAATTCATTTGAATTCACAAGCATAAATTCTCCCGGGTGAAGCGGATATCTCTTGTCATTCAGATAAAATTCCATCTCCCCATCAAATACTGCAAATATTTCTATTGATCTGTGCCAGTGTTTCTGGCGGATATATCCTCCTTGACTTCCCTCAAATATGAACATTTTAAATGGGAGATCATCGTTGGGCACAATGATCTCATGTGAATATTCCATACCCTTTTACTCCACATCATCATTTATTCATTTCAATTCTCAGAGTCCACCATTCAGCCATGCAGTCGCTCCGATATGCTGAACCGCCTCTGCGCCATAACGGTTTCCCTCTTTCGCACATCTTTTCACACCTTTTCCATCCAACAGTGCATTCAGAAATCCCGCCGCAAAGCTGTCTCCGGCTCCAGTTGTATCAATACAATTTACATTCTCTTCCGCAGCTATCCAACACTTTTCCACATCTGTCCGAATGTAACATCCCCGCTTTCCACATTTTATGATCACATTTCCCACACCTGTGGATTTTATGCATTCTGCTGCTTCTTCGACTGATTCCGTTTCCGTCAGAAGCATCGCCTCTTCATCATTTGGAAACAGATAATCAATATACGAAAAAGCTTCCGCCATATCTTCCAGCGTCTCGCCCTTTTTACGCTTTGTCATATCCGCACAGACAATTTTCCCCTGCATTTTTGCCTGTGAGAATATTTGCACTAATTTATCAGGACCAATCTTCGGAAATACAAATATGCTTGCAAAGCATACGATCTTTGCACTCTCAGGAAATGGCATCTGGATATGTTCTACTTTCAGGCTTCGAAGTGTACCATGCGGATTCGTCAAGAAACTTCTTGTTCCATCTTGCTCCACAAGAACAATATTCATACCTGTCTTTTCATCTTTTTTGATGCACGCATCCCGTACCATGATCCCTGCATCATCGCAATGAGTTTGTATGAATTTTCCCGCATCATCCTGACCTATCACCGTTTCCAGCTGAACTCTCCGCCCTTTTTTGGCAAGTATAGTGGCTTCATTTAATGCATCTGCCCCTGTCGTCATATGTATATCTTCTGTCGAATACGATCCCGTTTCAAATACTTTCACGTTTACAGGATATGCCAGAACATCAATAATTGCTGCTCCTATAATTACTATTTCCGGATTTTGCATACTGCTCTCCTCTTAATTTAATTTTATTTTATATTTTTAAGTATACATAACTGAATTATTTTCTTCAAGATTATTATATCCATCTGTCGAACTTTCGCTGATCGTTTCTTTCTTAAGCCCAACAAGTTCTCTTGTATACTTTGGTATGAAAAGTGTCTGCGACATATTCTTATGCATCAATTATTTTCAGGAATTGCTTCTACAATTGCTGTCATATCTTTGTAAAGTAAAGGTTTGGTATCAGCCTTCATTACGATTGATATATACGGATGGTCATTTTTATCTTTTGTAAGCAGAATTAAACAGTTTCCTGCCAATTGAGTTGTACCGGTCTTTCCGCCGATTACAGTTACATTATCAGGCTTCTTGGCATCTCCCGTTGCATAAAAGTTTGTTGGTTCCCATGTGATACTCCTTACCGTTCCATCGTTTCCGGTAATCTTTGCGGTGTGAGATTTTTCCATGATAATTTTTACAAAATCATCATGTTTGATACATTCATTAAATATTAAATATAAATCATATGCCGTTGTATAGTGGTTATCATTGTGAAGTCCGTTGGAATTTACAAAATGTGTGCCGGTTGCCATTAATTTGGCTGCTTCTTTATTCATCATTTCAGCAAATCCATCCATACTTCCGCCGACATATTCTGCTATAGCAGTAGCATTATCATTACCTGAATGTAATAACAGACCATATAATAAATCGGATAAAGTAATTTTATCTCCAGCTTTTATTCCACAAGTTGCTTCATCCGCAGCAAAACTGTTCATATCCGCATTCTGGGAAACGGTTACAACATCGGAAAGATCCGCATTTTCTAAGGCTACAAGTGCCGTCATGATCTTTGTTGTACTTGCAGGATATATTTTGTCAAACATTTGATAAGAAAAATCTACTTTCTTTCTGTCCACATCAAACAGCGCAGCAGAATGTAATGTATTAGTCTCATCCGAAGATATGCCACTGAGACTGATATCACCGGAAGCTACACATAAATCTGAAGCAAATAATTTTCCGGTGTAAAGGTCTTTGTTATAATTTTCTGCCTCGTATTCAGCGACTACATTCTTCGTTCCAAGCAGATCTGTAATTCCACATCCGGTTGCCATGACAACCGTTAATAACAGTACAGAAATTAATTTTGAATATTTACCGATACATTTCACGCCAGTCCAAATCTCCTCTGTCAATTGCCAAAATAATAATCTCTGCTGTTGCAAGGTTCGTAGCCAACGGGATATTATAAGTATCACACATCCGAATCACGTCATTTAAATCTGGATCATGTGGCTTTGGATTAGAGGGTTCTCTTAAAAAGATAAGCGCATCAATGTCATTTTGCGCAATCTGAGCTCCCAGCTGCTGTTTGCCACCTAAAGGACCGGCAAGATATTTATGAACTTTCAGGTTTGTAACTTCTTCAATTAATCTTCCTGTCGTTCCTGTAGCATAAAGACTGTGTTTGCTTAAAATTCCTCTATATGCGATACAGAAATTTTGCATCAATGCTTTTTTTGAATCATGTGCTATCAGACCTATATTCATATCATTCACTCCTTACTGGTATTTTTTCGGTTGTAATCCTACGTTCAAGACTAATCCAATTCCAATATATAAACTTACAAGAGAAGTCAGACCATAACTTACAAAAGGTAATGGAACTCCGGTATTTGGCAAAATTTTGGTGGCAACACCAATGTTGATAAAACTTTGTATGCCGATCAGGCCGCCAACACCGCAGCATATGATTCTTCCTGCAAGGTCTTGCGATCGTATCCCAACTAAGATACATTGTATCACAATCAATAGTAATAACGCAATAATTATACACCCTCCGACAAAACCTAATTCTTCTCCGATGATTGCGAAAATAAAGTCTGTCTGAGGTTCCAGAATGAAATTACCGTTTTTTACGGAAGTAGTTGTATTGTTATCCAGTCCTTTTCCTGTTAACTGTCCGGATCCTATAGCCATTACAGAATTTTTCTGCTGATATGCTTCATCACTTTCATATTTTTCCGGTTCAATGAAAGCAAGGATACGTTTCTGCTGATAATCTTTGAGGATTTTCTGATTCGGCTGAACAACAATACTCAAAAATATTACTGCGATCGGGACTAGTATAATCAATACCGTACCGATAAACTTATAACTGAGTCCGGCAATATAGATCATAAGGCAGATCATAAGTGCCGTACATATCGTAGTAGATAAGTTTGGCTCAATTAAAATTAAAGCAAGAGGAATTCCTGCCAGAACGGCATATTTAATTAATGTAAACTTATCATTAATATCCTCTTCATGTTCCATCAGGAATTTGGCAAAGAAAATAATAAGCAATATTTTTGCCAGTTCAGATGGCTGGAACTGAATAAATCCTACTTTAATCCAACGGGTTGCCCCATTTACATTTTCTCCGAATAATTTTACAGCTGCAAGCATAATGATAGACAATGCATACAAAACCCAGTAAAAATTCATAATCCACATGTAATCAATTAAGGAAACAACAATCATTGCAGTAAAGCCTATGATAACACCAAGAATCTGTTTGCTCTGAAGAGATTCCTTTGCACTGCCGACAACTAAAATACCCAGAACAGACAAAATCCCGACAAGTGTTACGATTCCAAATTTGTAATTTTTTAAATTGTATGGTTTAGTAAATCTATGTGATCTCACGTT
>ENA-UPTB01002894-UPTB01002894.1-human-gut-metagenome-genome-assembly--contig:-NODE-2894-length-11096-cov-2.929122_pt1 | contig 11096 bp, 9 predicted proteins | sample MGYA00250046_ERZ773369 | MGnify/ENA primary metagenome ERZ773369 (study PRJEB29103, sample SAMN06111938) | human gut metagenome | biome: human gut; feature: ankylosing spondylitis patient; material...
TCGCGAGGCAATCCAGGCATTTGTTGAGTCAACTCAGGAGTACGTAACAGGAGAAGTGAAATTCAAACTTTACAAAGGTAACATCATCAAAGCCGGAACAACTTCACCGTACTCACTTTACAATGAGTCTCTTGCAAGCTTCACAACTGGTGACCTTTATGACCACCACGACGCTGACGGATTTATCAATCTGTTCGGACTGCCGCTTAAGGTTCGCGCTATGAAGCTTCAGGAAGTAAAGAGCAATAAGAAATAATTCTTGAAACCATAATTAAAATAATCATAAAAAATAGTGTGTAGATTATCTTTGCAATGACCTACACACTATTTTTATTTAAGAATGCTTTTTCTATCTTCGGAATATCTTCGCTACGCCTGTCACTGCTGCCCCAATTACTACATACACATCTGCCAGGTTCGCGGTGAGTCTTCGAAATCTGCTGTTTTTCCACTGGATTCCGATATAATCAATGACTTTTCCACGAATCAGTCTGTCATAGGTATTACTGATTGCACCGGCTGTCAGAAATACCATGCCGAATTTTCTGAGCCATTTTCCTTTTTTGAGAAAGAGCCATGCATCATAAATTGCAAGCCCGGCACACAAGATACCAGATGTCTTTCTCACCAGCTCCGGCTTCTTATCCAGTGTATTAAAACAGAAGCCTTTATTATAAACCTTCCGGAGCACAACTTTGTCCAGAATTGTCTCCCGTTCTTCCTCTTCTTCAAAATTCTCCTCAATGTACTGCTTAATGCCCATGTCCACGCACACCAGCACAACGAGAAGTCCTCCTGCTGCCATCAATAACATCTGCTATACCTCCTGAATCTTGCGTATCTCCTCCTGGCACTGTACTGCTTCTTCCTCTCTCTTTTCGATTGATTCGCACAGGGCAATGTACTCTAAGTCCGCCACTTCTCCTGCTTTGAATTTTTCATAAATCTTCTTTCCGATTTCGATGTAATCCCTTTCATTGGCACGATCCAGAGAACGAATCTGGCTTTTGATACGCTGCACTTCCAGGGTATCTTCCGTCTTCTTTCCAAAGTCCTCTGCTACGTCTGAAATTTTCTTTCCTAACTGCTCAAAAAAGTCTGCCATATTGTACCTCTCCCATCTGTTATAATCTTCTCAATCTGTCCAGCGATTGATACAGGTCCATCGTTCCATAGCCCCACTGTCGGTTCGGAAATTCTGAAAATGTGTTCTGCTGTGCTCCTAATATGATAATATTTGCCACCTGACTTGTGGTAACTCCTGCCGGAATCGGCTGGTTCAAAATCCATTCCATGATCATCGCACAGGCTCCGGCTGTGATTCCCGTTGCCACACTGGAACCGCTTCGCCTTACAAATGTTCCATTTACCCCTGCTCCCAAAACCTGGACTCCTGGAACTGCAAAATCAGGTTTTATTCTCTTGTCTCTAGTATAACCTCTGCCAGAATTAATATCAACACTCTTATCTGCTCCCCTGTAATAAGCAACCGTGATCGGATCATCGGTATTCGCAGGCTCTGTCAATGTCACGTCCGGACTTGCCTCCAAAAAATATACATTTCCATCGAGAAATTCCCGCACCGGAAGCCAGATGTGAAACTCTCCATCTGCACGCCCCAGCGACTGTACTCCTATCTTCCAGATACCCTGTGCCGGATGATCGAATTTCAAAAACAAAAGCTGGGATCTTCCATCCCGCAAAAACAACTGGTATTCCACATCCACAACCGTCTGCTCAAAGGGAAATGTAAGCTGATAGCGACTTCCCTGCCGAATGGAAATCACCGGACTTCTCTCCCCAGACGGAGATATAAGATACGCTGTCACAATATTGGGAATGGTCCCCCATAATTCTGCTACAAATCCCGTATTTCCACTTTCGACACGCATTTCCACTTCCTGAACCTCTCCTACCTGATTCAGTTTTCCCTGAAAATGATGTCGTTCATTTGCCTCATTTCCTCCTCCGATAACCACGCATCGATCTACCAGTCTGGAATAACTTCCGAGAATCCGCGACAGACTGGACATTCCATTATGTCCGCCAAGATTCGTTCCAAGAGCCACACACATAACAAGGGGCTTCTGTTTTTTCAGTGCCAGAAGATGCAGATACCGAAGTCCCTGCACAATATCTGTCTCCTGATAACACACCGCCATCTGTCGTATTCCGTAAAATTTCCGCAGATAATCTTTCGCTTCTTTTAACTTCACTACTGCAATTTCAGCCTCTGATGCCGCCCCGGTAAAACCTTCCTGGATATTTTCTCCACCTGCTGCCACACTTGCTAAAAATGTACCATGTCCATTTTCATCGCTTACTGGCACAATTTCCTTTGGATTGTCACTTTTCAGTGCCTGATTAATCTGATCATTCGTATACTCACTTCCATATGTAAATGTATCCGGTGGCTGACCGTTCTGGTCAGTCTGATCCCATATCGCCGTGATTCGACTGCTTCCATCTATGTTTCGAAAGATTTCATTTTCATAGTCTATTCCTGTATCCAAAAATCCAATCATAATTCCTTTTCCCCGAAGATTCAGTCCCGGATAATTCTGAAGCACACTGATTCCTGTCTCATTCATAGCTTCCATATCCAACAGTGCATAGCAATTTGGAATGCTGTTATAACCATAAGCCGCAATGCTTAGTTCTTCCCCTAGACTTTGATCCACATATGCTACACGATAGCCAAAGCCAAGGCTCTGCACACAAATCTGGCTCTTGGGATAGACCAGTTCCTGATCTAACCGGTAATTCGGGATAATAAAATCCTGACAATTCTGCGAGAGGATTTTTTCACGGCATGAAGTTTCTCCTGTCTCTTCCTCCTTCTGCTGTGTTGCTATCACTCTCTCCTTTAAAATATTGTTTTTTGTATTTTTCTGTGTCTTTAGAAATGTATTTATTTCTTCATAGTTATCATTCATAAAAAAGAAAACACCTCGTATACTTTTCATATGTATATGAGATGTTTTCTTTTTTTATTATTTGGCATTATCTTCTATATTTTTATTAACTGCCTGACTATCTATGCCTGACTTTCTAATCTCGGTACTTCCTGCCCTCTCAGTGTGATAACCGGACCACCAGTATTTTCTATGTACTCCTGTGTGATCGTCACTTGACCAATACTGTCATCTTTCGGGATTTCATACATGATATCCAGCATAAATTCTTCGATAATCGCACGAAGGGCTCTCGCTCCGGTATCCTTCTCCATCGCCTTTTTCGCAATTGCACGTAATGCACCTTCTGTGAAATCGAGCTTCACTTCATCCAGTGCAAGAAGTTTCTGATACTGCTTCAGAATTGCATTCTTTGGCTCCTCCAGGATCTTCACATACATATCTTCTGTCAGTCCCTGTAATGTAAAGACTACCGGAAGTCGTCCCAGGAACTCCGGGATCATACCAAAATTTCTAAGATCTTCTGTTGTTACCTTCTCAAGAATCTTCTTATCATGATCATATTTATCTTTCAGATCTGCGCCAAATCCAATTGCAGACTGCTTTGTAAGTCTCTCTTTGATGATGCCGTCCAAATCCGGAAATGCTCCTCCACAGATAAATAAAATGTTCTTTGTATTGACTGTTGTGAGCGGAACCATCGCATTTTTACTGTTAGCTCCAACCGGAACTTCCACTTCGCTTCCTTCTAAAAGCTTCAGCATTCCCTGCTGTACGGACTCTCCACTGACATCACGCTGACTCGCATTTTTCTTTTTTGCAATCTTATCAATCTCATCAATAAAAATGATTCCCTGTTCTGCTTTTTCCACATCGTTATCCGCTGCTGCCAGAAGCTTGGATACGACGCTTTCGATATCATCTCCAATATAACCTGCTTCCGTCAGAGATGTAGCATCTGTAATCGCAAGCGGCACATCCAGAATTCTTGCCAGCGTCTTGACAAGATAGGTCTTACCGGAACCTGTAGGTCCAATCATCAGCATGTTAGATTTCTCAATCTCAATGTCATCCATGGAATCCGTTGCCACACGCTTGTAATGGTTGTATACAGCAACAGACATCACTTTCTTGGCATATTCCTGTCCCACTACATACTCGTCCAGACTCGCCTTGATCTTATGCGGTGCCGGAAGATTATGAATGTCAACGAGCGGCGTTGCCTCCTCGCCTTCTTTTTTCTTCTTCACACGCTGCTGCTTTGGAATCTGCTGGCTCATATCATCAATATTTAAGAACTGAATTCCCGGCATATTCATAAGCTGGCTATAATCAATAGCACCACCGAAATTCATATTATTCATAGCATCAAAACTCTTTTGCATACAGTCATTGCACACACACATATTGTTCGGAAGATTGATCATCTTTCCAGCCACACTCTCTGGTCTGTGGCAGACAAAGCAGACTTTCTCATATTCGTCATCGTTATGATTGTCATTGCTATTATTATCGTTGTTATCAATTGTATCTACATAATCCTGTTCAGACATGGTTCTTTCCCTTCTTTCCTACTTTTGTTCCTCTACCATCTTAATGAACTGCTCCTCCGAAATAATCGGAACTCCCAGTTCGTTTGCTTTTTTATTCTTTGATGAAGTCGATGTCACATCATTATTGATTAGGTAATTTGTTTTGGAAGTGACAGATCCCGTAACTTTTCCACCCAGGCTCTCAATCAGTTCCTTGACCTCTCCCCTGTTTGCAAAGTGTTCCACACTTCCGGTAATAACAAAGTTCACTCCGGCAAAGATCTGTTGACTCTCTGATTCTTCTTCCTTTGGAATCTCAAGCTCTTTAAGCAGCCGCTTCAAGCTTTCTACATGCTTCTCATCCTGAAAATAAGTTACAAATGCGCCGGCAAGTACTTCGCCTACTCCCTGAATCTCTGCAAGTTCTTCTGCAGTAGCATGAATCATACGATCCACATCACCGGAAAATTCTCTGCAGATGACCTTCGCATTTGCAAGACCAATTCCCGGAATTCCAAGTGCATAGATTACTTTCGGAAGTGTCGTCACTTTTGCTTTCTCCACATTTGCAATCAGGTTCTTGTAGGATTTTTCTCCAAAACCTTCCATCGTCTGAATCTCTTCCTGCCATTTATCCAAATGGAAAATGTCTGTGAATTCCTTTATAAATCCACGGTCAATAAACTTCTCCAGCGTTGCCTCTGACAAACCTTCAATATTCAAAGCATCACGGCTCGCAAAGAGTGCAAATGCTTTGACATGCTTTGCCTGACATTCCGGATTGGTACAATACAGTGCTTTTGCATTGCTGACCTGGCGGATCTCTGTCTTGCCGCCACAGACCGGACAGACTTTTGGAATATCTTTCACACCACTTCTTGTCAGATTCTGTGCAATCTGCGGAATGATCATATTAGCCTTGTAAACTTCAATCTCATCCCCCACACCAAGTTCCAATTCTTCCATAATACTGATGTTGTGGACACTAGCACGGCTCACTGTCGTTCCCTCCAGCTCCACCGGTTCAAAGATAGCGACCGGATTGATGAGTCCTGTTCTAGATGGACTCCACTCAATCTCCAGAAGCTTTGTCTGGCGAATCGCATCAGCCCATTTAAATGCAAATGAATCTCGTGGAAACTTAGACGTCCGCCCCAGTGATCTTCCATACGCTATATCATCATATACTAACACAAGTCCGTCGGACGGGAAATCGTTCTCGGCAATTTTTTCTGAAAATTTAATAACTTCCGCCTCTACTGTGTCTCTTATTACTTCGTGGTATTCTACTACTTCAAATCCCTGCTCTTTCAGCCATTCCATCTGACAGGCTCTGGAATTGTGAAAATCCACATCTTTTGCACTGACCAGTGTAAATGCATAGAATTTTACATTTCTTTTTGCTGTAATCTCACTGTTCAGCTGGCGTACAGAACCACTGCAGAGATTACGCGGATTTTTATATTTGGCTTCTGCTTCCTGAATCTGTTCATTAATCTTCTCAAAATCTTTATAGCCGATCACTGCTTCGCCGCGCAGTATCAGCTCACCTTGATAGCTGATCTGAAGCGGTACATTTTTAAAGACTTTTGCATTGTTTGTGATGACCTCGCCTACTTCTCCATTTCCACGGGTGACTGCCTTAAAAAGATGTCCGTCCCGGTAAGTCAGAACAATGGTAAGTCCGTCCATTTTCCAGGACATCAGTGCCTTCTGATCTCCCACAAAATTCTTTAATTCCTCTACATCTTTCGTCTTGTCCAAAGAAAGCATTGGGCTTTCATGCCGTTCTTTTGGGAGTTCACTGACCACTTCATATCCGACTCGCACCGTCGGACTGTTGGAAAGTGTGATCCCAAGCTCACGCTCCAATTCCTGAAGTTCATCATAAAGCTTGTCGTACTCATAGTTGCTCATGATTTCTTCTGCGTCTTGATAATATGCTTTTGATGCTTTATTTAAAAGCTCCACCAGTTCCTTCATGCGTTCCTGCCTGTTCATATAGCTTCTTTAACTCCTGTCCTTCTATTTTTCGCACTGCTCCACTCTTTAAGCTTCCCAGTTCTACATTCATAATTCTTATTCTTACAAGCTTTGTCACTTTATATCCAAGTGCTTCGCACATTCTCCGGATCTGACGGTTCAGCCCCTGTGTCAGAATAATGGAAAATGTGTACTTTCCAATCTGCTTTACCTCACACGGTCTTGTTATCGCATCCAGATTCTTTTCCACGTCCTGTATATGCACACCCTCTGACATCTGCCGCACAAATTCTGAAGTGATTTCTTTATCCACGCGGACATGATATTCCTTTTCGTGATGATATCTCGCCCGCATCATACTGTTGATCAGTTCTCCGTCATTTGTCATAATAAGAAGGCCTTCCGAATCTTTATCCAGTCTTCCTGCATAGGTCACCCGCACCGGATAATGCAGGAAACGTATGATATTATTTTTCACTTTCATATCCCCGGTACACACGATGCCTGCCGGTTTGTTGACTGCCAGAACAACCTTCTGTTCTGCACCCTGGATCACTTTTTTCCCGACACAGATTTTCTGCTCCTCTGACACTTTCATGCCAGGTACAGCCTGCACGCCATCCACCGTCACACGTCCCGCCTCTATGAGACGGTCTGCCTCTCTTCTGGAGCAGATACCTGCCTCACTGAGGTATTTATTTAATCTTATCATTTACTAACACTCCAATTACTTTGCAGTTCCTATTCTGCCTTATCCGTTGTCAAAATACTACTGAGCTTGTCATCCTGTACAAAATTATTGCAATCGTACAAAAACAGCACACTTGTAATTTTATTCTTATCTAACAGATCCGACACATGCTTCTGATAATAATCTGCATCTACCACGATGATCTCCCTGTAATATGGAATTAAAAATGGAATCATACAGTCTGCAAAGGAATCCTTCACCAGAAGCAGCCGGTCCGTGCTGTCTGCTGTCGTGCGGATATCTATTTTATCATAATCTCCACCGAGAAATACTTCATACGCATCAGGTTCGTCCAGTTTTGTACGGTCATAAAGCTCTGCTGTCTTTATGCCCTCAGACTCATAGCTTGCCACCATCTGCGTGTTATCGGAAGCATTTTCCGTTAAATATGCGTATATCGGTTCACGGTATCCGCTTTCAAATCCACTTGTTCGGGAAAGATTTCCGCTGAAATCACCGGTCACTACATAAGGTTTTAAAGCCGGTGCTTTCGAAGTGTCAAGCCCCAGATCTGAAGCAATCTGCTGCCATACAAGACTAGCTCCAAGCGTTGTCCAGCGGGAATCTGTGTGGTAATAAATTTCCTTATCTTTATTCGCATTTAGAACACCTTGTGCATCAATCCAGTTCACACTGTCTCCAAGCATGCTCTGAATCTGTGCAATCTGCACTGTCTGATCTTCCACCGGAGCATAAGAAGGAAGCTTATCTGCCCATACATTTGCAGCGTCCGGAATCAGTGCCATATACATCGGCACATCGGAATAATCCTCGGCAAGCGCTGTAATCGCGTCCACATTTTCCTGAACCTTCTTTTCATCCAGCTTGTTAATATCCGCCAGAAGATACTGGTTCTTTCCTCGGTACACACCGTTCACGTCCCGTCTTCCAAGAACTGTATCCAGTTTCGCCTGGGTATCTTTCACCGTCTCTTTGAAAAATGTCCTTCCTGCTCCTGTCACATTCACAAGACACAGGATCATGATCACGGCTGCGAATACAAATACTGCACTTCTGCCTCGCTCCAGACGTTTTTTATTTTTTTCTTTTTTATCTTTCTTTCCAAATACCAGAATCTTCTTCCAGATAAGATTCGGAAGTGGTGTACTTGCAAGAAATGCCACTACAAGAACGAACACATTTCCAAGGAAAAGATATCTTCCCATGATACCAACCACATCTCCTCCGCCAAATCCAAACATCACTTTCAGATAACCAAATGACGCTGCCGGTGTTTTACCGAAGAAAAATACCCATCCAAGTGCTGTAAAAAACCATGTATAAATCTGTCCAAGCACAGGTGGTAATCTCTTTAAAAATGGCAGTGCATAACGCTCCACGATCTGCCAGAATGCAAGGTAGATACCCCAGAGCAATCCACCTGTGACCGTTACCTGCCACGGTGCATTCTTCCACATACCTGCATACCAAAGTCCCATCAGAATTCCGGATACAAGTGTTCCAAGCCAGCCGCCCCAGAGTGGTTCACAGATGTAATCCCAGAACCATGCAAAAACAGAGCTGTTAAAACGGCGTACAAATGTTGTTATGTTACGTGCTACATATGGATAGCGGAAATTTTTCTTCACATCAAATCCAAGCATTCTGCAAAGTCCCACTGCCATATCACAGTATCCACTGAACGCAAAGTAAATCTGGAACATGAAGATTGCACATCCCAGCCATGCACCAAACACAGACAACTCGCCTGCCTTCAAAGACATGATCTTGGTGAATGAATCTGCCAGGTAATCTGCAATGATAACTTTCTTTGCAAAACCACATACAAATAAAGCAATTCCTTCGCCAGCCTTTGCCCAGGACAATTTGCGAGTCTTTAATTCCTTTCGGATCTGCGGATATTTTACGACCGGTCCTGCCAGGAACAACGGAAACATTGCTATGTAAACAGCAAAATCCAGAATACTTTTCTGAGCCTTTACATTTCCCCGGTGAATCTCAATCAGATAAGAAAGCACCTGTAAGATGCAGATTCCTATTCCGACCGGCACTTCCGAAATAAAGCCCACACGTTGTCCGATAAATGCAAAGAACACATATACTATAATATTGATCAGTATGCTTCCAGCAAATAACTGCTCCGTACTCCTTCTTCTTCGCATGTAGCCTTCCATCTGAATTCCTACAGCATAATTAAACAATATAAAAAATGCCAGAACGACCAGATTGACCGGGGCTCCCCATGCAAAAAAAACTGCTCCCCCTGCAACCAGGGCAATGTCTTTTATCTTTCCCGGAAGCAGATAATACAATATGAAAATAACTGGTAAAAATACACATATAAATGCGATACTATTGAATAACATAATTTCTAAACGCTGCCTCCAGAATTTTATTAATACAAGCCTCATAATAGGCTTTTGTCATTGTACTTCCGTCCTCCCCATAATAAGAAGCGTCCGTAAGATCTGTTGTGTCTACATATTTCACTTTTTCTTCCTTACAAAGAGCCTTCAAAGCTTCATTGTATGAAGTTACATCCAGCGCGGTACTCATCTTGGACGAACTACTATCATCTGATGATGTATCACTATCACTATTGCTCTTAGAATCTGTGCTGCTCTTAGAATCTGTACTGCTCTTAAAATCCGAGTTGTCAGTTGTATCTTTAGCATCTGAATCAGTATCTGAATCTGAATCGGCTGAACCTGTCGCATCACCTGTACTTGTCAGTGACAGGTATGCCGGGATACTGCATACATAAACTTTCGTATCCGGCAATGCTGCTTTCACCTGCTCAACAAAGCTTTTGTAATTCGCTGCAAATGCATCCGCTGTCTCTCCACTAACTGCTACATCTCCTCTTCCGATACAGAGGATAAGCTTCTGTGGTGCAGTCTCTGCTTCTGTTACGGCTGTCAAAAGCTCATTTAATCCGGAACCTTCCGCATCGCTGACCGTTGCTCCATCCTTTGACTTCACCTGCGACTTACTCAAGATGTCATTCTGTCTGAAGCCAAGTGCAATACTATCGCCAAGCACAATGCAGCCATCCATTTTTTCTTTTGCAGACTTTGCTTTCCACGCTGCCGCCTCATCTGCTTCTGTCTGCTCTAATTCCTGAATCTTGGCATCAATCTTCTGAACATTGGCATCTTCCAGTTCTGTCAGTTTCTTTACTCCTTCTGTCGCATCCACTCGCGGATTCATCATTCGCGTTCCAATAATCAGCGCACCGATCAAAAACAAGAGGATTACTGCAACAATCGCAAAACGAAGCACTTTATCCGGCTCCATTTTTTCCTTCATTTTTTCTTTATTCTTTTCAAACATTTTCATTCTCCAATAAACAAATAAACTATGTACATCTTTAAAAAGACATACATAGTTTATTTTACTTTGTATAAGAATAAAAGTCAAATTTTATAACTGTTTTATCAGATTCACCATCTCAATTGCTGATAACGCACAGTCATAACCTTTATTGCCAGCTTTACTTCCGGCACGTGCAATTGCCTGTTCAATATTTTCTGTAGTAATTACACCAAACATTACAGGTATATCATTTTCCATTGAAACTGCTGCAATACCTTTTGATACTTCATTGCAAACATAATCATAGTGACTTGTGCTTCCTCTAATAACAGCTCCTAAACAAATTACAGCATCATATTTTCTGCTTTTTGCCATTTTTGATGCAACAAGTGGAATTTCAAAAGCACCTGGCACCCATGCAACGTCTACATCATCTTCGTTTACATCATGTCTTACCAAACCGTCAATTGCTCCACTAAGCAATTTTGATGTAATGAACTCATTAAACCTTGCCACTACAATTCCAACTTTCATGCCTTCTGCTACTACTTTTCCTTCTAAAATATTCATTTTCTTTCCTACCTTTCATATCTTAATATGTCAACACTATCCCCTATTCTCTGCCCAGCTAAATACTTT
>ENA-UPTB01002895-UPTB01002895.1-human-gut-metagenome-genome-assembly--contig:-NODE-2895-length-11092-cov-49.628416_pt1 | contig 11092 bp, 16 predicted proteins | sample MGYA00250046_ERZ773369 | MGnify/ENA primary metagenome ERZ773369 (study PRJEB29103, sample SAMN06111938) | human gut metagenome | biome: human gut; feature: ankylosing spondylitis patient; material...
ATGCAGGATGAGACAATGCTTTCAGAGAGCATGCGAAAGTATGTAAGCATGGACGATACCGTAAAGAAGCTTTTTAAATTGCTATAAAAATATTGGAAAGGACGGCACATAAGATGACGGAGCAGTGTTATTATATTGGAATCGATATGGACGACAGGAATGCCGTCATCAGTTATTACAAAGCCGGCATGAGAGAGCCGGAAACACTGAGTACGATCGCAGGAAGTGAGATTTACCAGATCCCGGTGGCGTTGATCAAAAAGCGGGGGATCGGACAGTGGTTTATCGGTGAGGAGGCAAAAAAGATGGCATTGATCCAGAATGAAGATGTGATCGGCCATCTGCTTGACAATGCACTTGCAAAGAAACAGGTAACTGTGGAAAACATCGTGTATGAGGCAGAGGAACTTTTTGCGCTCTATATCAAGAAACTGCTTCTTTTAGCGAGCCGTCTGGGAAATCCTGGATTGCCGGACTGCCTGGTGATCACGGTGGAAACCCTGGCAAGAGAACTGACGGAGCTGTTCGGAAAGGTGGCAGAAGATCTCGGATTAGGGCGCAGTCAATTGATTTTACAGGACAGAAAAGAAAGTTTTTATTATTTTGTATACAACCAGAAGCAGGAGTTATGGCTGCATGATATTTTTTTGTTTGACTGCCGTGGAGATGAAGTGAGATGCTGTGCTACCGTCCGTGCTACAAGAACAGTGCCACAGATGGTAACGCTCACAGAGGAAGTACATGCATTAGACGGAGAATCGTCCGCGCATTCTGGGATACCTCAAGGGTAAAATTATGATGAATCAGTACGAAACCGTTTTCATTATGACTCCCGTTTTGTCTGACCAACAGATGAAGGAAACGGTTGAAAAATTCAAAGGTATTCTCACCGCTGCAGGCGCTGAGATTATCAATGAAGAAGAGTGGGGACTCAAGACTATGGCTTATCCCATTCAGAAAAAGTCCACTGGCTTCTATGAGTTTATCGAATTCAAGGCTGAACCTGAGGCTATTGCCAAGCTCGAAATCGCCTATCGTCGTGACGAACGCGTAATTCGTTATCTCACTGTAAAGAACGAGAAGTACGCAGCAGAGTATGCTGCAAAACGTCGTAACAAGTTTAACAAGAAGGAGGACTAAAAAAATGGCACAAGCACAATCTGAGATTCGTTATTTGACTCCCCCCACTGTGGATGTCAAGAAGAAAAAGTATTGCCGTTTCAAGAAGAGCGGTATCAAGTACATTGACTACAAGGATCCTGAATTTTTGAAGAAGTTCTTGAATGAGCAGGGTAAGATCCTTCCCCGTCGCATCACAGGTACTTCATTGAAGTATCAGCGTCGTGTGGCTCAAGCTGTAAAGCGTGCCCGTCACTTGGCTCTCCTTCCCTTCGTAACCGATTTGATGAAATAATAACAGAGGAGGTAATAAGATATGGAAATTATATTGAAAGAAAACGTTATTGGTCTGGGTTATAAGGACGATATCGTAACAGTAAAGGACGGTTATGGCCGTAACTACCTTATTCCTACCGGCAAGGCTATCATTGCATCTGAATCAGCTAAGAAGGTGTTGGCTGAAAACTTGAAGCAGCGTGCTCACAAGTTGGCCAAGATTAAGGCTGACGCTGAAGCTTTGGCTGCTAAGCTTTCTGCTATTGAACCCATCAAGATTGCAACAAAGGTTAGTGCAACTGGCGCTATCTATGGTTCTGTAAATGCACTTCACATTGCTGAGGCCCTGAACAAGCTCGGCTTCGAGATTGATCGTAAGATTATCACTGTAAAGGATGTGAAGGAAGTTGGTTCTTATACAGCTACAATCCATCTCCACAAGGAAGTTCCCGTTGAAATTCCTTTCGAGGTTGTTGCTGAAGAGGCTTAATGCTTCTCTGATATAAGCACAATACAGTTTTGTTTACAAGCAAGCAATGCAAACTCATGTTCTAAATATGGGGTGCGTTGCTTGTTTTCGTTTATAGCTTGGGGCTATATTGTCAGAAGAGAGTGAACAGATATGCCCGAGTCCGTGCTTTCAATGTGGACATGATATCAGCTGATTGTATAAAATAATTTTGAACACCTACTTATCTACTTATATGCGATATTTTATATACCTCTCGTATGATGGCTCTGCATATCATGGCTGGCAAATACAGCCAAATGCTATGAGTGTACAGGAGAAACTGAATGATTGCTTGCGCAAATTGCTTCGCGATGCAAACTGTAGTGTTACGGGGGCGGGGCGTACGGACGCGGGCGTTCATGCTCACATGATGGTGGCACACTTTGATTCAAGTAGCGAGATTGAAGGTTCGTGGTTGACTGACAAACTAAATAGAATTCTGCCACAGGATATTGCAGTCAGTCGAGTTGTAAGAGTACGTGACGACGCACACGCACGATTTGATGCAAAGGCGCGCACCTATCACTATCGGGTCTATACTAAAAAGAATCCTTTTGAAAGGCAATATGCCACACGCATAACTTACCCATTGGATTTCGATTTGATGAACGAGGCGGCTGAGTATCTACTTCAGGTTAACGACTTCACGAGTTTCTCAAAATTACACACGGATACAAAAACGAATATATGTCGGGTAGTGTGTGCACATTGGAGTAAAATAGATGACGACTTGTGGCAATTTGAAATTACAGCAGACCGTTTCCTTCGTAACATGGTGCGTGCTGTTGTTGGAACATTGATTGAAGTTGGACGAGGTCGAATGACTTTACAAGACTTTAAGTCAGTTATAGAAAAAAAGGATCGTTGTGCTGCAGGAGATTCAATGCCTGGAAATGCACTTTCGTTGGTAGATATAAAATACGACAATACAATATTTGAGGGGATAGAGTGATGTGGATATTTTTGGCTTTTCTATCAGCTTGTTTATTGGGTTTTTATGATGTATTCAAAAAGCAATCATTGCAGGGCAATGCTGTATTGCCTGTGTTGATGATTAATACATCGGTATGCGCTCTATTCTTTCTGCCACTGATTGTGTCTTCGGCTTGCGGCATGAGTATGGTTGTACCTTGTGGCGGGTGGCATGAACATGCCCTGGTATTAGTTAAGGCTGTAATTGTACTTTCGTCGTGGGTATGTGGCTACTATGCGATGAAGCATTTACCCTTGACTATTGTAGGTCCTATAAATGCTACTCGACCAGTAATGACGCTCGTCGGTGCCTTGCTCATATATGGTGAGAGTCTAAATCTATGGCAGTGGACAGGTGTCCTACTGGCAATAGTTTCGTTTTTCTTATTAAGCCGAAGTGGTAAAAAAGAGGGTATATGTTTTTCACATAATGGTTGGATATGTTTATTAGTGATTGCAGCATTTCTTGGTGCTATAAGTGGCCTATATGACAAATATTTGATGGCTCCAGTAACTGAAGGTGGGGCTGGATTAAACCGTTTTTTTGTTCAAGCTTGGTATAATCAGTACCAAGCTGTCATGATGACCATTGTAATGCTGCTGATATGGCTTCCACAGCGTAAACGCACATCTCCCTTTAAGTGGCGTTGGAGCATTTTGCTGATTTCGTTGTTCCTAACGGCTGCTGATATGGCCTATTTCTATGCTTTATCATGTCCAGGTGCCATGATAGCAGTGGTATCGATGGTGCGTCGTGGCAGTGTTATTGTATCTTTCGCTTTTGGTGCCATGCTAATGAAGGAAAAGAATCTTCGTTCAAAAGCCATTGACTTGTTCTTCGTGCTTTTAGGTATGATATGCTTGTTTATAGGCAGTAGATAAGTTGACTTATATGAATTGGAGCATTGTTTGTTACAGAAGTTTAGATTGACGAACGAGTGTAACGAGCTCCGAGACCTAAACTTATGGGGCAAACAATGTACCAAGGTTTTTCGACGAACCCTGAATATGATGGTATAAACTAATTTTGAAAATCTACTTTATGTATCGTCAACATCAAGGCTTATGCTGTTTTTGAGAGATTTGTCTATTTCAGAATAAGTGGCAACCTTTAATGTAGTTTATAAAAGACCAGGCTGTCATTTTCAGAGCATAAAATCATGCTTGACGACGTCAGTCTTTTAATGTCATAATTGCTTGCATTGCCTCGTATGCCAATGGATTGTAAAATGCTGGTGTTAGCGTCTGTCAGCAGGCTGTCTCGATCGCGGAAGTGTATGTAGGTTTTTGTGATTTGCAATCGGTCCTTGTCGTAGTTGAAGCGTGCAATGGTTTCGGTGGTATGGCCATTAAGCATTGCTGTTGAAGTTATAGATAGAAGATTAAGTTGAAACTTCCAGTATATGCCTTCTGACCGTTTGTCTGTGTATTCGCTATAATAGTTGCTTGTCGAAAAAGGCTTGCTGTACATTTCCTCTAAACGCCACATGCCATCAATGGGGCCATTCGTTGATAGCTTGGAACATGACGTTGCGCCCATTATGGCCAAACCGCAAACCAGTAGCAGATGCTTGATGTGTATAATCATATTATTTTGTAAGAAGTCCGGTCCTTGAAATAGTGAGTTGAAATCCTGTATTGTTGCCAATAAGACTGCCTCTGTCAAAAGCGAAAGCTGCGCCTACATGCCAACCGCTTGTGCGTAGCTTGCCAAGGCGTTCAGGACTCCATGTCACGTCTAATAACAGGTCGTGTGAGGTGTGTGCACGATAAAAAGGGGTGTTGTATGTGCCCAAACTGCGTTGGTGGCTGTAGAACATACGGTAACTGAGAAAGGGCAAAGGTTGGCCTGCAATGGCCAAGTGGTGCGACTTGAAACGATTTGATGTGAAGGTGAGGTCGGCGGTGTGGTTGTAAAGTGGCGAACTAAAAAGAGGATTGCCAATAGCCTGTCCCCAATGTTGCCAACCACAATAAAGATTGTGATTGTAGTAATTGTCGCCAGCACTTATTTGGTCGGGTATGGTCTCGGTGTGGTCGTGGTAGAGTGGCCCACTTTGGTAGGTTGTTTTAAGATACTCATACACGACGTCGCTCACGAACCGATTTTGTGGAAGTTTGATTTCAAAACCTACCATGCCGTCAAGCCAACCATATTGCAAGAACATTTGCGAGTGATCTTCGAAAAAATGATCGTAGTAACAGCTAACACTCCAATTACTTGCTTGCCAGGTTAGGCGTGCCAACCAACTGCCCAGGGTGTTGCCTGCGGCATTGCCGTATTGTTCGCCATCAGTGGGGTCGCTACCCAAGGCGAATAAAGCTTTCGCAAAGTCCTTGAACCCGTGGCTGAGATGTACAGGTTGGTTGCTTTCATTGCCGTCCCAAGTAAGACTCTTATATGAGACGCCGCCAAACATGGTGGCCATTTCTAAGCCACCTTCGAATAATAACGGAAACTTCTGTGCATTGCCTAAACGTAGAAACCCCGATTTTGTATGTAGTATGGCCTTCTTTGCATAATGGGCGAGTGGATCATTTCTTGTGTAGTCGGCTTGGAAGCCGCCGTCGGTTGTAAGCCCGTAGCTAATATGTCCGCGTATGGCTGCCCAATGGTGGTGCTTACCTGTGATGTTCCAATATTCTGGCATTTCAAGTCGCACTTCTGGCATGGGGCGAGAATTGATGCCTAATGTCTGTCCACCACTACTGAGTCGTTGGTTTTTAAGGTTTAGCGAATGTTGTTTGGCACCTATCGTGAGCCGCATCAGTTTGTAGTCGAAGTCGGCAAATAGTTGCTGTATATGGAGTGTGCTTTCGTTGTTATATGCAATAGCAACATCAGCACCATAGCCAATTCGCCATTTGTGCAGTGAATCTACTGACGCATCGCGCTTGATGGCCGTTCTTAGATAACCATTGTTGCCATTAACCGATGGCAGACCATAGCGGTTAGAGGCCAACCAAAGTGGTGAGTCGCCATGCGAGAAGGTCGCGTTCATCTCGATGTCGTAGTGCATTTGTTGTGCACTGCGTTCGAGCGCATTCTGTGCCCAGCATGCATTTGAACAATTTATGCCGTACATGGCTAATGCAGCAACGGTTATTTTGAAAGGTCTCATTTGCGATTACTCTTTGAAGTCGTCTTGTTTTTAGGCTTACGCTTGTTCGCTGGCACATTGCGTTGCGTGTAGTTGCTCCTTTTCTGGCGTGACATTCCGTACCCTTCCTTACGCTCTTGATTCGCGTTGTATGAGGCGTTTTGGGGGTATAAACGTGCAATGAGATCAGGTCGCCCTATTTTCCTAAGTTCACTAATGATGCGTTGGCGCTCTTCGGGCTTATACCAGAAGAAAAACATGCGTTGTTTAAGTTTCTCTTGAGGTGTGTGTGCAGAATAGACGGGCTCAAGTGTGTAAGGGTGATACCCCGAATACCATGTTTCGGTGGATACCGTCATGGGAGTAGGCGTAAAGTCTTGCACTTGTTCAAGCTGAAAATTCATGTCACGCGTTTCGGCAGCCAACTCAGCCATGTGCACTTCGGTACAACCTGGGTGCGAGGATATAAAATAGGGTATGATCTGTTGGTTAAGTCCAGCCTCGCGGTTTATTCTGTCAAACACTTTCTTAAATTCATGGAATAGCTGAAATGACGGTTTCCGCATGTATTTAAGCACAGCGTCAGATGTGTGTTCGGGTGCCACTTTCAGTCGGCCAGACACATGGCGCGTAATCAGTTCTTTTGTGTAGGCCTGCGCTGCCGACACCAATTTGTCGTCTTTGTAACGGTGAAGCAGCAAGTCGTATCTTACACCGCTGCCAATAAAGCTTTTCTTTATGCCTGGTATGCTATCAACAGCCTTGTAGATGTCGATAAGTGGGGCATGGTCAGCATTAAGATTTGGACAAACTGCTGGTGAAATGCAAGAGGGACGTTTGCACTTGCCGCAAAGTTCTTGGTTTTTGCCCCTCATTTGGTACATATTAGCGGACGGTCCTCCGAGGTCGGAAAGATACCCCTTAAAGTCAGGCATTTGCGTGATATGGCGTACCTCCTTAAGGATACTTTCCTTTGAGCGACTCATTATAAACTTGCCTTGATGGGCAGAAATGGTACAGAATGCACAACCGCCAAAGCAACCTCTGTGAATGTTGACAGAGAATTTAATCATTTCGTAGGCCGGTATGCGTTTCCCCTTGTATTTGGGGTGGGGTAATCTTGTATACGGCAGGTCGAATGAATGATCAATTTGCTTTGTCGACATAGGTGGGTATGGTGGATTAACCACAACATACTTGTCACCTAAGGCCTGCAAGATGCGTTGCGGGTGTAATTTGTTGCTTTCCTCTTCAATGTGTTTGAAGTTTTCGGCATAATGTCGTTTGTTGACCAAACAGTCTTCATGCGAATATAATTCGATGTCGTCCTCCTTAAAACCACCTGGAATGTCAGTTGGTAATTGCAAACTCACTGTTTGCTTGATAGGATACTTACGCAAGAGGCTATTAAACTGTTCGGTGGAGCAAAATGCTTCGTCGCGTCCGTGTAGTAAGTGCTCGTCAATGGTTCGGCACAGATCTGTCATGGGCAACTCTCCCATGCCATAAACGATTAGGTCGGCCTGACTTTCGGCCAAGATACATGGCTTTAGTTGTTCCTTCCAATAATCGTAATGCGTTACACGTCGGAGTGACGCCTCAATGCCGCCAAGTACGACGGGTACGTCGGGATAAAGTTGTCTGAGAATCTGGGAGTATACAATCGTAGGGTATTCCGGACGCATATCGTGGCGGCCGTCAGGACTATATGCGTCTTCAGAACGCAAACGCCTGTTGGCTGTATACTTATTAACCATAGAATCCATACAGCCGGGCGCAATACCGAAAAACATGCGTGGGCGACCGAGCTTCTTGAAATCTCGAAAATCACCATGCCAGTCTGGCTGTGGAACTATGCAGACACGATACCCCTCATATTCGAGCAGGCGGCCTATAACGGCAGCCCCAAAGGAAGGATGGTCAACATACGCATCTCCTGAAAATAAGATTATGTCTGCTACGTCCCAACCACGCAGGTCCATTTCTTTACGTGTGGTTGGGAGCCAGTCTGTTAATTGCATGTTTATTGTTTTGTGTGGATAGGAAAAATTTGTTGTATGGTTCGGCAAAGTATTCTGTCAGATATTATGTGAACGGGAATAAGTTGTCAACAAAATTTCTGTAGGGGTAGGGGATTTGCTTATTCGACCTCAGTTACATTTGAAGCGTTTGCAGCCCACTGACTGTATGTGGCAATAAGATTTTTAAGACCATAAGCCTTCATCTTGTCGTGGTATATGACATCGATGCACAAGTCGAGAAGGTCTTTTGAGTTCTCGGCCATAGAGGCGATGAGCGAGCGAATGTTAAGCTTAAGTTTGTCGAGCTCGGCTTCAGTTATGTAGCCCGTTGAGCCCACAAGGCCGTCAAACAGCCCATACTTCCTGATAGTTTGTAGATTTTGTTCGGTAACATTAAGGTGGCGTGTGCCACTCTCGTTTAATTGGATGTCGTACATGGAATTATGTGAGAATTAGGTTTATAATTATATGTTAGGTATTTGCTACATAAAGTCGTTCCAACTTTGATGATTAATGTTCAACAGCTATTTCCTTAGTTGTGATATAGCCGCGGCGTATGCTTTGTGCCAGTCAGTATCTAAAGAAAAAGGAGTGAGTTCGTTGCCATCAGTCATAAAGGACATTGTGGTATCTTTGTCAGGGTCGTTGAACAACGGATTTGAAATGGAGGCATCGGTAAACATGAGAATGCGTTGCTTGCGTTTGTCATCGCTTAATCGCTTGCTTTTTACGATGTCATCAATAAATAAAGTGATAAACTCCGACATATAATATGCTTGTGTGTCAAGCAAAGCCGAAGGAATTGTGTCTGAAATTTCAAGAGCCTTGCTTTTCATATAAGTCAAAGCCGTACGTTTGAATTGAGCGATTTGTACGTTTGTAAAATTGCTGGTAGGGTTGTTTATAATCCGGGTAGCACTGCCCAAGACAAGATTATAAACATCTTGAGCCTCAGCATTCGTCGTGCCAAGGATTAAGCCTAAAACGAGGATAAATATATGTTTCATAAGGTAGGCTTTATAAATATAATAGCGTAAGCAACATTTAGTGTACCCGGCTGGCATTTTGTTTGACAAATGCGGCCCAGGAGTGTGGCAGTTTGTCTGTTGTTTCGGGACGTCCACTCTGAAGGAAGTGACAATATGCTGCGCCTAATGCATCAGTAGCATCATAAAATGGCAGCATGCTTTCGTCGGGAATGTGTAGCATACGCTGAAGCATAGATGCCACTTGTTCTTTGCTCGCTTGCCCGTTTCCGGTGATGGCCTGTTTGATTTTAAGTGGAGCATATTCGTGTATGGGCACATCGCGACTTATGGCAGCGGCAATGGCCACACCTTGTGCGCGTCCAAGTTTGAGCATACTTTGCACGTTTTTACCAAAGAAGGGAGCCTCAATAGCCATTTCATCTGGTTTGAACGCCTCAATTATGCCAAGCACCCTTTCGTGTATTCTGCCTAATTTGAGGTAAACGTCTTTGCACTTTCGCAAATCGATCACCCCCATGGCTTCCATCTTAGCTTTATTACCGCGGAGCTTAATCACGCCATACCCTAAAATGTTTGTGCCAGGGTCTATTCCGAGAATTACTTTTTCGAGTGTTGTCATACTGCAAAAGTACGTATAAACACGGAATTTGTCGTATTTATTTATGCAAAATTTTATCATTCAAAGATTAACTTGTACATTTGCATTGTTCAAGTATATTCTTTAAGGAAACATTATAATCGAAATATGAATATGAAACGTTTGTTTTCTTTGATGGTTGTTGCACTCTTCGGAATGAGCGCGATGGCACAAGCGGTTATTAAATTTGAAAAGACCTCAATCAACTTAGGAACGTTCAAGGAGGACAAAGTACAAACTTGTGAATTTGTATTTGTAAATATGGAGATCTGTTGACGGGAGTTTGATGGAGATTTAGCATATCTATACACTTGTTTGAAACAATAAAAAATACTTTTTAAATTGTATTATATATTAAAGAAAAAGGTCAAAGAATGAAGATGTATAGTTTTATATATTGGTGGAAAAATGAATATACGAAATCAAGAATGTTTGAAGGCTTTTTGTAGCCTTTTTCTTTTTTATAAAAGTATAAACTTAAGGAGGAAAGTATGGAGCACTATGATAAAATTATTATAGGTTCAGGATTGTATGGATTATATTCTGCACTATTTTGTGGAGAAAAGGGACAGAAGGTGTTGGTCCTTGAATGTGATCCTACACCATTTAGAAGAGCGACATACATAAATCAGGCAAGAGTTCATCAAGGGTATCATTATCCCAGATCAATATCTACAGCTATGAAATCAGCAGGATATTTTGAGAGATTCAATAAAGATTTTGATTTTTGCATCAATAATTTCATTGACAGCGAATTATAAATTTACAGATACGACAAATGCTTACAGGGCATACTCAGCACGTTATCTGAAGGATAACAGGGTTCAGCCGTTGAGAGATATTTTTATGACTTATGAGCTTTTGGCATATCTGTCTGTCAGAGCAACACAGATCGGCATGAAAGCTTGTGAAATTCCTGTTGCGAGAGTATATCCTAAAACAGGAAAGACTCCAACGAAAATAAGTTTTTTTAAGGGTAATAGTGAACTGATGAAAATCTTACTGAAAAATGCTTGTGGTGCCTATAACCCTAAATAGATAGTGAAAGCTATTGATAGAATCGTTGGTGTTAGAATATACAGCTTTTGGGATATTATGTGGGTGTTCTGAAAATGTTGGATGTGGATAAGCCGTGAAATGTGGCGAAGGGCAGGACCATGGAATAGTTATTTATAAGATGGACGGTATAGCCTAATATGAAACGCGAAAAAATGCTTACGTTGTAGATGGCATTTGTTCTAAGTAAAATGTACTTTTAGGAGAAAAATATGAATACAACCCTAATCATCATGGCTGCTGGCATCGGTTCCCGCTTCGGAACCGGTATCAAGCAGCTTGCAAAGATGGCTCCCAATGGGGAGATTATTATGGATTTTTCGATTTACGATGTCGCTTCTGAACGCTGTCCCAAAGTTCCTGCGAGATGATAGGCTCGTGCGTATTATAAAATACATACTGTTCATCTT
>ENA-UPTB01002906-UPTB01002906.1-human-gut-metagenome-genome-assembly--contig:-NODE-2906-length-11066-cov-3.025480_pt1 | contig 11066 bp, 9 predicted proteins | sample MGYA00250046_ERZ773369 | MGnify/ENA primary metagenome ERZ773369 (study PRJEB29103, sample SAMN06111938) | human gut metagenome | biome: human gut; feature: ankylosing spondylitis patient; material...
CAGCCGTTCTTTCCCCGGCTGCCGTCTTCTCATATCTTATATTTCAATAAATCTAGTTCTTACGTCCGCAGCACTGTTTGTATTTCTTTCCACTTCCGCACGGGCATGGATCGTTCGGATATACTTTCTTTTCTGCACGTTTCTTAGGCTCACGCACTCCCGTATCATCCTTATTGGTTCCGGTTACTTTGGCAACCTGCTCTCTTTCTACTTTCTGCTCCAGCTTAACGTGCAGGATCGTACGGACTGTATCTTCTTCGATACTTCTTGTCATCTCATCAAACATCTCGTAACCGATCATCTTATACTCAACCTTTGGATCTCTCTGTCCATACGCCTGAAGACCGATTCCCTGACGTAACTGGTCCATATCATCAATATGATCCATCCATTTTGCATCGATTACTTTCAGAAGAACTACTCGCTCGATCTCACGCATATGCTCCGGTTCCGGGAACTCTGATTCCTTTGCCTCGTAAACCTTGGCTACACGCTCTTTCAGCATATGTTTCAGCTCTTTCTGACTGATATCCTTGACATCTTCTTCTGTAATCATTTCCATCGGAATCGTATTGCGGATCGTCAGGTTCAGTTCTGCCAGATTCCACTCATCGTAATCCTGATCCGGGCTGACCACCATGTCTACAACATTCTCTATATAATCATTCATCATATGGAAGATAGAATCACGCATGTTGTCTCCGTCCAGTACATGACGTCTTTCTTCATAAATAATTTCTCTCTGTTCGTTCATTACCTGGTCATATTCCAGCAGGTTTTTACGAATTCCAAAGTTGTTGCTTTCTATCTTCTCCTGTGCTTTTTCAATCGCACTGGAAAGCATCTTATGCTCGATCTGTTCGCCGTCTTCCACACCAAGTGCATTAAAGACATTCATCAGTCTCTCTGATCCGAACAATCTCATCAGATCATCTTCCAGGGAAATATAGAATCTGGATTCTCCCGGATCTCCCTGACGTCCGGAACGTCCACGCAGCTGATTGTCGATACGTCTGGATTCATGACGCTCGGTTCCGATAATCTTAAGACCACCCGCTGCCCTTGCCTCATCGTCCAGTTTGATATCTGTACCACGACCTGCCATATTCGTTGCGATCGTTACCGCATCATGAACACCTGCCTGTGCAACAATTTCAGCCTCGAGTTCATGGAACTTCGCATTCAATACATTGTGCTTGATACCACGGCGTTTTAACATACCGCTTAACAGTTCGGAATTATCGATTGTGATCGTACCGACCAGTACTGGCTGATGTTTTGCATGTGCTTCTTCGATCGCATCACATACAGCTCTGAACTTCTCTTTCTGTGTCTTATATACCGCATCTTCAAGATCCTTACGCTGAACAGGTAGATTTGTCGGAATCTCGATAACGTCCATTCCGTAAATCTCGCGGAACTCTTTTTCTTCTGTCAGGGCTGTACCTGTCATACCAGACTTCTTCGCATATTTATTGAACAGGTTCTGGAATGTGATAGTCGCCAGAGTCTTGCTTTCTCTCTTAACCTTTACGTGTTCTTTTGCCTCAATTGCCTGATGCAGTCCGTCTGAATAACGACGTCCCGGCATAATACGTCCGGTAAATTCATCTACGATCAGTACCTCGTCATCTTTTACCACATAATCTTTGTCGCGGAACATCAGATTATGTGCTCGAAGAGCAAGGATAATATTGTGCTGAATCTCCAGGTTCTCAGAATCCGCAAGGTTTTCAATATGGAAGAACTTCTCTACCTTCTTCACACCATCTTCGGTAAGGTTGATATTCTTCTCTTTCTCGTTAACAATAAAGTCTCCCGTCTCTTCAATATCTTCACCCATGATGGCATTCATCTTGGTAAACTCGCCGCTTGCCTCACCACGCTCTAACTGACGTGCAAGTATATCGCATGCTTCATAAAGTTTCGTAGATTTCTCACTCTGTCCGGAAATGATAAGAGGAGTTCTCGCCTCATCGATCAATACTGAATCGACCTCATCGATCAGAGCATAATTCAGTCCCCTCTGAACCAGCTGTTCTTTATAGATCACCATATTATCTCTCAGATAATCGAATCCAAGTTCATTATTTGTCACGTATGTGATATCACACTCATATGCGGCACGTCTCTCATCATTATCCATGCTGTTCAGTACTACACCAACAGTCAGGCCCAGGAACTCATGTACCTGTCCCATCCATTCCGCATCACGTTTGGCCAGATAATCATTGACGGTTACAACATGTACACCTTTTCCCTCCAACGCATTCAGGTACGAAGGAAGTGTTGCCACTAAAGTTTTACCTTCACCAGTCCTCATCTCTGCGATACGTCCCTGATGCAGGATAATACCACCGACGATCTGTACACGGTAGTGCTTCATTCCAAGTACACGGCTTGCTGCTTCTCTTACTACCGCATATGCCTCTGGGAGAATATCATCTAATGTCTCGCCATTTTCCAGACGTTCTTTAAATTCTTTTGTCTTTGCTTTTAATTCCTCATCCGAAAGTTTCTGCATGTCTTCATCCAGTGCCATAACTGCATCTGCAATCGGATAAACTCTCTTCAACTCATTCTGGCTGTGAGTTCCAAATATTTTCTGTATAATATTCATTCGCTATGTGCTCCTTATTCCTGATTATGGACGCAAAACGACCACTCTATTCCTCATTTTATCACTATCTATATTTCAATTCAACCGATTTATAAAGTGTTAACACTTTGTTTACGAAGGTTTCCCTTTTCTCTAACGATAATTTTTTATAACATCATACGGAATCTGTCCGCCAAAAAGATCCAACGCACTTCCGATTGTAAAATCAATCTTTCCATTACCAATTTTCCGAATACGTTCCAGATCATCAAGACTTCCAATCCCGCCGGCATATGTCACCGGTATTTCGGCTTGTTCCAGAATCTTTATCAGCTCTTCTTCAATTCCGGACGCCTTTCCCTCAACGTCCACACCATGCACCAGAAATTCGTCACAATATCCTGACAGTTTTTCCAAAATATCTGTATTCAGCTCCACATTTGTAAATGTCTGCCACCGGTCAGTCACAATATAATATTTTTCATCTTTTTTTCTGCAGCTTAAGTCCAGAACCACATGTTCTTTCCCGACGGCATCACACAGATTTTGCAGATTATCCCAGTAGATTTCTCCATTCTTAAATACAGACGATGTTACAATTACATGGCTTGCACCGGCCTTCATATATTCCTCTGCATTTTCTGCCGTAATTCCTCCTCCAATCTGCAATCCATCCTGATATGTCTGCAGTGCTTTCAAAGCCTGCCTCTTTGTCTCCGGATAATATTCAGAAGTTAAAGGATTCAACAGAATTACATGTCCTCCCTTTAAGCCGTCCTTTTTATACAAATTTGCAAAATAATCTGCTTCCTGATCTGCCGCAAAGTTTTCTACCGCCTGATCTCCCTGATCAAGAAGACTGCCCCCTACAATCTGCTTTACTTTTCCATTATGTATGTCGATGCATGGTCTGAATTTCATAAATGCTTTTCTCCTTATCATATTCTTGATTATATTCTTTTTTCAAAACATTTTACCACACTAAAGTATCAGCGTCCAGTACAGATATACTGTACAAAATAAGGATGCAGAGATTTTACTTATCATTTCCCTACATCCTTATATACTATCTATTATTTTGCGTTTTTCGTATCGTTTTTATTAGTGTTATCCCGGTTCTGGTCTGTTGTTCCGTCATTATTCTGGTCCGTTTCATTTTTTCTGTCATTCGGATCGAGATCATCTTCGATATCATCTACACCATCCTGTACATCATCTCCGATTTCATCCATAACTCCATCATTTTCATTATTCCGGTCTGTCACATCATCCTTTACTGTATCATCTGTTCCGGTTGTACCTTCTGTCGCCGAGTTATCATTCGCCGCATTATCATCTGTATTATTTCCACAGGCGGTAAGCCCCATCATGATCCCCGTGCACATGAATACCAGCATGAATTTCTTCCATTGTTTCATTCTCATAATCTCCCTTCGTATATCTTCATCTATGATCAAGTATTACTTGTTACCAGTAATATCTGCATTTTCCAGAAATATATACGAATTTTTCTTTATCAGAATGCTGGTATATTTTTACATTCTTTCAGCAATCACACCACTTCTGTATGCAGCCAGAAGTACTTCCAGATCCGAAATCTGTTCTTTTAACTCTTTTCCGACATCTGTATCTTCTACTTTCTTCCGTTCCAGCGTTCTCTTTACCACCGTGCTGTCCGAATGAATATCACTTTCCTTTTCGATCGCTGCTTCTGTAGACTCAAATGGCTTATGCGCCGCCAGAATCAATCCATAGGAATTATAGATCAGTGTATAACCTGCGATTCCGGTCTCTTTCTGATAAGCTTTCGAAAATCCGCCATCTATAACCAGAACTTTTCCACCGCATTTCACCGGATTTTCTCCATCTTTACACTTTACCGGCACATGACCGTTGATTATATGCGCATCTTCGTTCTCAAGTCCGAATTCTTTCAATATTTTTTCCACTACTTTTTCATCTTCCAGTAAAAGGTAGTATGGATTTTTCTTCTCTTTATGAGTTTCCTTCTCCGCCAGGAAATAGCGTTCAAATGTCGCCATCTTATCCTTTCCAAACAACGGAGAATTTTCACTCAGCCAGATATACCACATGATATCTTTTCCACGTTCTTTTTCTTTAGGATCCATAGCATAGAATCCTTTTCTCACGTAACTTTCAAGTACTTCATAAAGCCCTTTGCCCTTATACGCCCGGCCAAAGATCCTTACACTTTTCAAATTACCGTCCTCTTTTAACGGTACGCAGCCATGATAAAGAAGATTGCCGTTATATACTTTATATAATCCACCTTTGTTTAAAAGGAAATGCATATGACGCTGTAATTTTTCGCAGTTTTCAAACGCCCGTTCCAGACGTTCCATAATATCCTCTTCTTCTTTCGTCAGCGCATATGGTTTTTTCGGATCGATCGTCGGAAAATTTTTATCCAACAATTTATATTCTTTTCCTTCTAACTCTATCGTTCCTTTTTCATAATTAATATGATGCAGTAAATTGCGCTTTTCCAGCTTAAATCCCGGATTCTTTTTTATAATCTGGCTCTCAACTTTGAACTGGATCACAGAAATTGCTTTATGCATCTTTACATCCATCAACATTTCCGTTGCATTGTAATCCGGATTGCCTTTTAATTTAAAGCACTCACACGGATCATCTTTATATGTATTCATGGCAAATGTAGCCAGCGGAAGCAGGTTAATCCCATATCCTTCTTCCAGGATATCCAGGTTGCCATATCTTGCACAGATACGGATCACATTGGCAATGCAGCCTCTCTGCCCTGCTGCAGCTCCCATCCACAAAACATCATGATTTCCCCATTGAATATCAACCGAATGGTACGCCATAAGCTCATCCATAATAATATGTGGTCCAGGACCTCTGTCATAGATGTCTCCGACAATATGCAGATGATCAACCGTCAGACGTTGAATCAGTTCACTCATAGCTATAATGAATTTCTCTGCCCGTCCAATTCTTATAATCGTACTGACAATTGCATTATAATACGATTCTTTATCCGTCATATCATTTTTCTCTGTGATCAGTTCCTCGATCACATAAGCAAAATCCGGAGGAAGTGCTTTTCTTACTTTAGATCTGGTATATTTACTTGCTGTTCTTTTACACACCTCAATCAAGCGGTACAACGTAATCTTATACCAGTCCTCCATATTCTTCTCCGTTTTCTTAATCCGGTCCATCTTCTCTTTCGGATAATAAATAAGAGTAGCAAGGGTCTGTTTATCCCTGCTACTCATAGTATTCCCGAATACATCATCAATTTTACGGCGCACTGAACCAGAGCCATTCTTCAGAACATGCGCAAATGCCTCATATTCCCCATGAATGTCTGTCAGAAAATGCTCTGTGCCCTTTGGCAGATTCAGTATCGCCTGTAAATTAATGATTTCTGTGGAAGCTTTGGCGATGGTCGGATATAGTTGAGAAAGTCTTTCCAGATAACGTTCCTCTAATTGTCTCATAATTACCTCCCGGTCTTCCTGTATATTCTGCTGTTCATAACGATTTATAATTGGATCACGTCAGACATATCATATCTGCCGGCCGGTTTCCAAGCCAGGAATTTTGCTGCTTCTACGGCGCCTTTTCCAAATACGGCCTTAGAATATGCTGTATGTTTGAATTCAATCACTTCATCCTGACCTGCAAAGATCACTTCGTGGTCTCCTACGATTGTTCCACCACGTACTGCCGAAATGCCAATCTCTTTCTGATCACGTTTCTGACGCACCTGACTTCTGTCATATACATAATGATACTGATTATCCGCCGCTTCATTAATTGAATCTGCCAGAGCAAGTGCAGTACCACTCGGCGCATCCAGTTTCTGGTTATGATGCTTCTCTACCAGCTCAATATCATATCCTGCCGGAGAAAGTACTTTTGTCGCATCCTTAAGGATCTTCATAAGCAGATTGATGCCAAGTGACATATTGGCAGATTTTAATACTGCTACTTTCTTTGCTGATTCTTCTACCTTTTCCAGCTGTTCTTCGGAAAGTCCCGTAGTACAAAGTACGACCGGCACCTGTTTTTCAACACAATAGTCAAGCAGTTCATCTGCTGCTGCCGCATTTGAAAAATCAATGATCACATCGGCCTCCACGTCACATGCATCGATGCTTTCAAATACCGGATAGTCATTTGGTACTTTGGTATATTTATCAACTCCGGCTACCAGTTCGATCCCTTCTGTGTTCTTGATTATATCTGTAATGACACGACCCATGTGTCCATTACAGCCATGCATGATTGCTTTTACCATATTCTTATCCTCCTTTTGTATACTTTGTTATAAAAACAAAGGATATCATATATGTAATGCATCTGTGAAAGCCTGCCGTTGGCAGTTTCTTACAAACGCATGGCGATGTATGATATCCTTCTCTTTTTCTTATTATGCTAACTGAATACCGAAATCTTTCATTGCCTGTGCAAGGTTCTTCTCATGTTCAGGGGATATCTCTGTAAGCGGCATACGAAGTGGTCCGCAGTCAACTCCCATCAGCTGCATTGCTTTCTTAACCGGAATCGGGTTTACTTCGCAGAATAACTGCTCGATCAGCGGCAGTGCTTTCAGCTGAAGTGCTGCACTTCCCTTCACATCTCCGTTAAAATACTTCTCACAGATATCATGTGCTTCATCCGGAGCAACGTTTGACAGTACTGAGATCACACCTTTTCCACCGAGAGATAATACCGGCACGATCTGGTCGTCATTTCCTGAATATACATCAATGTTACCGTCTGTCAGGTTCATGATCTTTGCAACCTGCGAAATATTTCCTGATGCTTCCTTTATACCAACGATATTATCTACTTCTTTCACCAGTTTTGCTGCTGTTGCAGGTTCGATATTGCATCCCGTTCTGCTTGCAACACTATACATAATGATTGGCGCTGTTACTTCTTTTGCCACTGCACTGAAATGTCCGATCAGTCCATTCTGAGTTGCTTTATTATAATAAGGTGTAACCAAAAGTAAACCATCTGCCCCATATTCTGAAGCTTCCTTCGACATATCGATAGCAGTACGTGTACAATTAGAACCTGTTCCTGCAATAACCGGAACTCTCTTGTTAACACGGTCAATTGTGAATTTTACACACTGCATATGCTCTTCTTCTGTCATGGTAGCAGATTCTCCTGTTGTACCGCAGATTACAATGCTGTCTGTTTTATGCTCACAATGAAACTCAATCAATTCATCAAGTCTATCATAATTAATACTTCCATCTTCATTAAATGGTGTGACAATTGCCACGCCGGCTCCTGTAAAAATAGCCATAGTGATCCTCCTGACTTTCATATAATCTAATGAAATTCTATCATCAATTAAATATGATGTCAATCCGAACCCTTATCTAAACTTTTACCATCCCTTATTCATCCATACATTCCAGTTTACTGACCGACACTTCATATGCAACCCTTTTCTGCGATTCCGTTTCTGTAATTTTTTTCATATATTCACGGCTCTGAATTCTTCCCATTACCTGCACATGTTCTCCAACCTCAAAAGCAGAGGCAAATCTGGCATTCCTTCCCCAGCAGATACATGGAATGTAATCAGACTTTCCATATGGCCGGTTCACTGCCAGCAATAGATCTGCAATCTCTCTGCCAAGCGGTGTCTTACGGTAAACAGGCTGTTTGCAGATATAACCATCCAGAAAAATCTGATTCGTCTTTGCACCGTCAAGTTCTTCTTCCACAAATGTAATTTCCCTGACAAATACGGATAAAATCAGACGGTTTTTCATTTCTTCATGCCTGTTGTAGGACCTGAACTGTCCGTTTACCATAATGAATTCTCCCGTGTAATCTTTCGTAACATCAATCAGACGCTCCGAGATCATGAGTGGGATCCTGTCTTTGGAATTGCTGAGCCGCTTCACATCCACCTCTACCATATAGAAGCCTTCTCCAAATACTTCATGGCTGAATGAAAATGGTGTCACGATTTCTCCCATAACGGTTACCTGGTTGTTCTCAATCATCTTATCTGACATAATTTTGTAATCTCCCTTCCTCTGAATCGTATTTTGAGTCATTACAAAGTCTATGAATCAAATCAGTATTTTAGAACTAAATACTTGTAAATTTTAAAAAATGTGATAAACTAATGTGGTTGCAGATAATAATAGGTAGAGAAAAGGAAGATTCGTAATGAAGACAAAACGTGAAGATGTACGTAATATCGCGATTATCGCCCATGTTGACCATGGTAAGACAACATTAGTAGATGAATTATTAAAGCAAAGCGGTGTATTCCGTGAGAATCAGGAAGTAGCAGAACGTGTCATGGACTCTAACGATATCGAAAGAGAACGTGGAATCACAATCCTCTCCAAGAATACTGCCGTCACCTACAACGGTGTAAAGATCAATATTATAGATACTCCGGGACATGCTGACTTCGGTGGAGAAGTAGAACGTGTCCTTAAGATGGTTAACGGTGTTATCCTCGTCGTTGATGCGTTCGAGGGAGCTATGCCGCAGACCAAATTCGTACTCCGCAAAGCTATGGAATTAAAGCTTCCAGTCATCGTATGTATCAACAAGATCGACCGTCCGGAAGCAAGAGCCGAAGAAGTGATCGATGAAGTTCTCGAACTTCTCATCGACCTTGGTGCTTCTGACGAACAGTTAGACTGCCCATTCGTATACGCATCCGCTAAGAATGGTGTGGCTGCACTTGAGATTTCGGATGAAATGAAAGACATGAAGCCTCTGTTTGAGACCATTCTGGATTATATTCCTGCACCAGAAGGAGATCCGGAAGCTCCGACTCAGGTTCTGATCAGTACGATCGACTATAATGAATACGTTGGACGTATCGGTGTTGGTAAAGTAGATAACGGTACAATCGCAGTTAACCAGGACATGGTTGTTGTCAACCATCATGATCCTGACAAACAGAAGAAAGTTAAGATCAGTAAATTATATGAATTTGACGGTCTGCAGAAAGTAGAAGTAAAAGAAGCATCTATCGGTGCAATCGTGGCAATTTCAGGTATCTCTGACATTTCCATCGGTGATACACTCTGCTCACCTGAAAATCCGACACCAATTCCGTTCCAGAAGATTTCTGAACCAACAATCTCTATGGATTTCGTTGTAAATGACAGTCCATTTGCCGGACAGGAAGGAAAATATGTAACTTCCCGTCACTTACGTGATCGTCTGATGCGCGAACTGAACACAGATGTCAGCCTTCGTGTTGAAGATACCGAAAACATGGACGCATTCAAAGTATCCGGACGTGGTGAACTTCACCTTTCCGTTCTAATCGAGAATATGAGACGTGAAGGATATGAATTCGCAGTCAGCAAAGCTGAGGTTCTGTATCACAAAGACGAGAATGGTAAACTTCTTGAGCCAATGGAGATTGCTTACATTGATGTACCTGATGAATACACTGGTGTCGTTATTGATAAACTGAGCCAGAGAAAAGGTGAATTACAGACAATGGGTGCTGCCAATGGTGGATATACACGTCTTGAGTTCCGTATCCCATCCCGTGGTCTGATCGGTTACCGTGGTGATTTCCTGACAGACACAAAGGGAAATGGTATCATGAACACTGCATTCGACGGATACGCTCCATATAAGGGAGATATCCAGTATCGTAAACAGGGATCTCTGATTGCATACGAGACCGGTGAGTCTGTAACTTATGGTCTGTACAGTGCTCAGGAGCGTGGAACACTCTTCATCGGTGCCGGTGAAAAAGTTTATTCCGGTATGGTCATCGGTGAAAATGCAAAAACAGATGATATCGAAGTAAATGTATGTAAGACCAAGCATCTTACCAATACTCGTTCTTCCAGCGCAGATGATGCACTTCGTCTGACACCTCCGACAGTCCTCAGTCTGGAGCAGGCAATCGACTTCATCGATACAGATGAACTTCTGGAGGTTACTCCGGAATCACTCCGTATTCGTAAGAAGATTCTGGATCCTAAGATGAGAAAACGTGTAAATCGCTAATGAATAAACATTTACGGTTATAACTGACCGCACGAAAGCGGCAGAAAATAAAATATATAAAACAGTTTTTGTTCACGAAAACCTGACAATTTATATATTTTATTTTCTGCCGCTTTTTTGTTCTCATCTGCAGCACACATTACTAAAAATTTTCCTTCTCCATTGTTCTTCATTTTGATATGATATCTTTCTTTGGGATATTGGCAAATATCTTTTTTTCACTTATACTGGAATTACAGCGAAAATCTATATAAAAGAAAGGAATCCACGAATGAAAGAACTGATTTCTCACCTTCTCAAACAGGTGGCCGCAATTCTGGAATATGTGATTGCATTTATGCTTGCGATCGGTATCATACTGCTTTGCCTTCGTATGGTATGTTCACTTCAGTATATTCCGAATCTGAACACCTATCCGAATTACGATGATCTTCTCGAGGTTTGTTTT
>ENA-UPTB01002910-UPTB01002910.1-human-gut-metagenome-genome-assembly--contig:-NODE-2910-length-11046-cov-89.062084_pt1 | contig 11046 bp, 9 predicted proteins | sample MGYA00250046_ERZ773369 | MGnify/ENA primary metagenome ERZ773369 (study PRJEB29103, sample SAMN06111938) | human gut metagenome | biome: human gut; feature: ankylosing spondylitis patient; material...
CGCAACTCGCTGAATGCCAGCGCGTTGCGGCGTGCAAAAAAAATCGCGCAATTTTGCGCTCTCGGGCGGCGGACATGCCCGGTTGCGCCCGCTGGCGGGCAAAAGTGCTGATTTGCCGGGGCGCAGACGGGCGGGAAAATTTGCTCGTTTTGTGCTCGCTGATGTACAGATGCGCAGATGTGCAGGTATGCAAATAAGCAGACGCCGAGGAACACGGGGAATGTTACTATATATACGTATACGCGCGCACACACGCGCGCACGTCCTGCATTTTGAGGCGATATTGTGTGCATTCTACACTAACGAAGTGTTTCTATCTGATAATCAACGCATTTAGGTGTGTAGGCAGATAAAAAATTCACCTACACAAGAACTGCACGCGACTGTTGCAGAAACGCAAGCACAACTACGGGAGGGCGGATTTCCGGTATAGGGAGAGAAAAAGTTTGGCACCTCCGACAGAATTTTCTGCCTGGCATGATAGATTTTTCTGTCTGCCGTTACAGGAAATGCATACTCATGCGTGCTGACAATGCAGGTTGTGAAACCGATGGCGAAAGCGCAGGCAGATACGGTGTAGGCAGTGCAGACAAAGTGCATACACTGTCTACACACTTTTTGCGCTGATATTCAGCACATTACGAACAATAGTGCAGAATGCAGACGAAGTAATAGTGCAAATAGTGCAGGCAGCATGCAGATACTGTCTACACGCTTTTTTGCACTGATATTCAGCACATTACGAACGAAAGTGTAGGGTGTAGACAAAATGCACGTTTACCTTATATGTGATATAGCCTGGATTATTACCGTGCTGACATTGGGTTCTGAACTTAATCACTTCTGTCACCAGCGTTTTAGCAGACAGTTCCCTTTGCCAGAATGGCAAACAAGTTGAGATAATAACAAAAGAGCATTTGAACTTTGTTATATAGAAGCAATAATTTTGTTTACAACTCCCCCCTACCCGCATGATACAGCCAGTCAATTTGCGATTGTCTGAAAAACCAACTATCTTTGCACTGATACTATTCTTGCATAAATAACAACGTACTCAACACGATGATAAAGGCTCATTACCACCCCTATGCTATTACCCGACTGCTGATAGTCGTAACCCTGCTTATGTCTGCCACATTTGCGGCCGACGCTGAACGGGTTGACTACCAAAGGGCTGCAAAAATTGCCCAAAAGTATATTACGCTGCGTAACAACAAAAGCATTAAAGCACAAGCGGAACAACAAGGACATAGCACCGGCAATGCACCTTATTATATATTTAATGATGCACACGGACATGGCTTTGTAATTGTTGCAGGCAATGACGCCATGGGCGAAATATTGGCTTACGATACCGAAAACACGCTTGACACGCTGAATGCTAACCCGTGTGTAAAATGGCTATTAGAGGGGTACAGACAAGCATACTATGACATTGAGAGTGAAAAAGTTGCTACGCAAGCCAGCCCTCGCGCAGCAACTTTCAGCCAGACAGTGCAGCCTCTGCTCAAAACCAAGTGGGGACAGTCGCACCCATTCAATGCTCAAACGGGGTATCCGTACAGCGGTTGCGTGGCCACTGCCGTGGCACAAATGATGTATTACTACCAATGGCCCGCACACGGCTTTGGCAAGCATGAATATACCGTTACCTACGACCAAACTACCAAAAGTGCCGACTTTAGCCAATCTTATTACGACTGGGCTGATATGCTGCCCGATTACCGCTATCCCGTGCGCGCCACCGCCACACAGGAGCATGCCGTGGCACAACTCATGAGCGATGTGGGCATAGCCTCATCTATGCAGTACACTCCCAGTTCGAGCGGCACACAGGGGCTTTTTGCATACCAAGCCCTGCAAAAGCACTTTGACTATACTGCGGCATACGTGACGAGGGCTGTGGAGGGCCCAAGTCGCTTTGCCAGCATATTGCGGCAGGAGTTGCTGAATGGCTGTCCCGTTTACCTTGAGGGGCGCCCCGCCAACACTGCTTCGGGACACGCCTGGGTGGCCGATGGCTTTGACGAGAATGGCCTTTTCCACATGAATTTTGGTTGGGAGGGGCAAGGCGATGCTTATTATTCGCTCACCAATCTCAGTTTGTCACAAACCGGTGGTGAGTTTCAGGGTAAGCCCTTGGCCTTTAACCGTGCCGTAACGGCCATTCTTGCACACCCCAACAATGGTAAATATCCCGATATTGACCGCGGGCTTTTGGAGGGTTCGCCCCAGCTCATGTTTAATGAGGGAGGCTCTGTCACGCTCAAGGGTGCTGACGACAAGAGTTTCAGCACCTCACAGTCCCAAACCATAGTGATCAACTCATTTGTTAACAGAGGCACTCCCTTTAAGGGCGACATTGGCATAGCCGTTTGCAACGACAGTGGCAAGTTTGTGCGCGTGGCCTATTCTGACGACCATGACAACGGCGGATTTACGGAGCGCATTTATGGGGCAGACCATGATGGCTTTATGGGGACTGACTATTTGGTAAATCAGCCACAGCACGTGCAGATGAGTTTGGCTGGCCTTGCCAACGGATATTACAGCCTTACCCCCGTGTGTGTGGCACGTAACGACGATGGCACATGGGGCGACCTGTTCAGAATGAAAAAGGCCCCCATCATTGAGGTGGAACTGACCGACGATGCAGGTCGCGTGTCTGAGGTGTGCTCCGACGAGGCTCACTTTCAGCTCATGGCACAACCACGCCTCAGCGGTGCGGCCGAACAGGGTGGCAGGGTGCAGGCATTTTTTGCTGTTAAAAACCTTAATGGTGTGCCGCGCGACTGCTACATGAGGGTGCAGCTGCTTGATGAGCACCAGGCGGTTGTGTTAGATACCCGGGTGGACGAATGTACTGAAATAGAAGGATTTTCTGAAACTGAAATTCCCATCACGCTTTCACTCCCCGCCAGTCTTGTGCCGGGGCGTTACGAAGCGAGGTTGCTGCTTTCGGCCAACGCGGAGGAGTCTCTGTTTTACCCCATCAACAATATACACGACAAGGAGGTGCCTTACATTGATGTAGCTGAAGCAGAGGACAAACCGCTCATGGCCAAGGTTGAAGTGTTCATGGCCGACGACTCTAACGACAAGATTGAGAATGGCAGTGTTGACCTCTCGCAAACGTCTCTTTTCAAACTTGCCGTGTCGTTGCGCACATCAGAAGACAAGTGTTACAGCGGACATATTACGATGCTGGCCGAAGACACTCAGACAAAAGAAAGGACTTATGTGAAAGGCATTGATGACGAGGTTAACGTGTCGTCATCTTACGACGTTCCACTATATAGCTATTGGCTGCGCAAGGATAATTTGCCATGGTACGATGGCCACACCTATCGCCTTATAGTTATGGGCAAACTTGACGGGCAAGACGTTGAGCTGAACAATCCCGAGGCGGCCCCCTATTACCTGAAACGTGAGGGCGATGTGCTCACGCTCTTTCAGCAAGATGTGGTGACAGGGTCATCGTCAACCTCAACTTGTTTGCCCACTACTAAGCCATTCAGTGTGAGGCGCAATGGTGACGATTTTATTATTTCGGCCCACGATTTGTTCGGTGTGAGCATGTACAACGCAAGCGGCAGATTGGTTAAGCGTGCTTTGTCTGCTAACGGACGACAGGGTGTGCTATCGCTCCGAAAGTTGGAGCGAGGTATTTATTTGCTGCACATTGAGTGTGACGGGGGACGCCATACTTACAATGATATCGTTTTGGTGAAATAAAGATGTGGCTTTTAGGGAGAGGTTTGTTATACATGAAGTAAACAAGTATGCGCCTCGGCCATAAAAACGTAAGTCTTTAAGCCTTTCGTTTTGTATTGCGCTCGGTTTGCACTATCTTTGCATAGGATAGGCTACACCTCAGCATAACACCCAAACAAGTTTGGTGTTCTGCGCTCACCTTGCACTATCTTTGCATAAGATAGGCTGCACCTCAGCATAACGTTCAAGCAAGCTTGACATTCTGCGCTCGGTTTGCACTATCTTTGCATAAGATAGGCTGCGGTTCGGCATAACACCCAAGCAAGCCGGACTCACATCATATAATATACGTATATTACTAACAACAACTGCCGTTGAGGCACTTGCCCATGAAAATCATACTCAACCCTAAATACGAAGTTCTGCGCGACTATCTGAAAAACATAGAAGAACACTTTGAACACGAAGGACGCGACATTCACTCAGGACGCAATGTGATACGCAGCCTTAAAGTGAATGGACTGACCATTTGCGTGAAACGCTTTGGACCACCCTCCTTCAGACGCAAAGTGCAACAAATGTTTTACAAAAAGTCGAAGGGAAAACTGGCATATCTGAGTCCGCTGCTACTGCGTGAGCGCGGATTTGAGAGTCCGGAGTCGATAGCCTTTGTGCGCTGCCGCCACGGGTTGTTGCGCACAAACACTTACTTTGTGAGTCTGCTGTCTACTTACCGCTACAGCATGGACACGCTGCGTAATAAGACGGCTGATGTGCAACACGAGGTGATAGCTAACTTTGCCCGCTATGCGGCCCGTTTGCACGAGGACGGTTTTTTACACCGCGATTTCTCATCATCTAACATTTTGTATGATGTGATTGACGGGCGTTACCACTTTTCGCTGGTTGACACTAACAGCATGAAGTGTGGGTCGGGTGTCAGCATTGAGGCAGGTTGCCGCAATTTGGCCAAGTTGTCGGGCGATGATGCGTTTTTTGCCCAATTGGCAGAATGTTACGCCATGGAGCGCAAGGCAGACCCTGTACGCTGCGCCACACTGATAAATGAGGCAAGGGAGAAGTTGAAAAGACGGCGCGAGGAGGTGTGACTGGGCTAACCCAGAACAAAGCACTTTATTCTTTTATTAAGAAGATATTCTGTGTGAGGAATTGGGAATATATCAAACGACAATAAGAGACAACGAACCATGATGTGCCCCAACAAAGGCACAATGGACGTTGTCTCTTATTGTCGTTTGGTTGTATGCAGGATTGTCTGCTTTTTACCTCACAACGCGAATGATTCCTGAGCCATTGCAGCGGGCGCAAGTATAGACATAGCCATTATATCCTTGCACACGTCTTTTACCATGGCAGCGAGGGCAAATTATCAAATTGGCACGCATTGATGCCCTTAGCATACCATTCTGCACGTTTTTGTTTTGGAGCGTTTTATTCCCATACTTTTCCATCATTTGCGTAGAACGATTTACAAATTTCTCCGAATCAACCGTTACTTTTCCCACTTTACCGGCACACCCTCTGAGTAATGGTACTGCTTCTTTAGCAACTACTTGGCCACAGCCAGCTTCCACCTTTACAGGCCAATCTACGATGGCTGCTAATATCACGACAGCCGCAAAAGTCTTTTTGATAAGTGATTTCATGAACTACTTATATTTAATGGTTTTACAATAGAGCTTTTATAATCGTTACTACAATGAAAATAATTACGATAATGTAAAAACAGCCTAAGAGACTGAATTCATCGTTTTTCGGAACAGGGGTCGGTGGTTGTGACGTCGGTCGTGGCGTCGGTCGTGGTTGTGACGTCGGTCGTGGCGGCCTTTTTTCCTCTCCTGGCACATTGATTGTAACCTCGGGATCTTGGATTGTAACCTCTTGATCTTGTGCTGGCGGATTTCTCAACCATTGCAAGATGTCGTCCACACTTTGCGGACGCCTTGTCCTATCGGTGTTCATCAACCACACAATAAGCTGCTTTGTTTTATCAGAAACATTCGGCATTGGCAATGCGATATGTTTGTCACGAGTATGATCTTCATAAAGACTTGTGTATGTCGGTACCCCCCTATTCGTAAGCAAACGATAAAGTGTTGCACCAAGAGCATAGAAGTCTGACCATGGCCCTAACTTATCGAAACTGCCATCCACTTGTTCTGGAGGGGCATATCTTTCAGTTCGTGCTACGCCCGTAAACATAGTGGCTCCCACGCCTCCTATATAATCTTTGCTTGCACCGAGATCTATCAACTTTACATATCCGTTCGGTGTCTTCATGATGTTGGCTGGCTTGAGGTCGAGGTGTAGCAAATCTTTTGAATGGATTGCTTTCAAGCCACCGAGTATCTGCTTCAGATAGTTGTATACAGTAGTTTCGGTATAGGGTGCATTTCTTTTTCCCAAATACTCCTCCAAATTGGTGCCCTCTACGAAGTCCATCACATAGTATGCCGTACCATTCTCTTCAAAGCAATCGTACACATTCACCACATGTACATTGCTTATAAGTCTTAGTCGCTCATACTCTTTTCTGAACTTCACGATTTGCTCACCAAATTGTTGCGTGTAATTTCCGTTCGTGCTTACCGACACGCCGTCCGCGTCACGAAAGTTTGCCGCAGTCATGAAGAACTCTTTGATGGCGACCTTCGTGTTCTGCGGTCTACACACGGCAAGATAGGTTTTTCCGAAGCCACCCGATGAGAGGTGGCCTCGGATTATATACCTGCCATTGAGCACAGTCCCGATGGGGAGCATTGATTTATCGTTTGTCATGCTTAATGAAGTTTACGGCTTTCAGTTCGCACACCATCCTTATCTACAGTCACACATGTAGTTTCGTTTAAGATTATTATCTTACTTGAATCTTCGCCCATCATTTCTTTTTTCAAAGGTATAATCCAATCATAATACAAGCGTTTCTTCTCTGAAGCTACAAAATCCCGTATTACAGATTGGTCATCTGTCAGGTTTTCTCCCTCTACCGACAAATCCGTAATTTGTATATCTACATCCGTAGTATTTTCATTGAAAGTCTTATCAGTTATACTCCATGTGCCTTTTGTAGTACAAGACACCGTCACAATTTCTTGTATTCCATTTCCTGCATCAAAAACAAGTCTGATTGTTCCTTTTGACGAACAAGTCTTGTCCTCATTGTAATCATCATATTGTTCTCCAGTATAATCAAGTCCACCAACACTGTCTGATACATGGTTAATCGACGTATACCATTTTCCAACATTCAATCTTTCCGAGGGATTGAGTGAGTCACAGCCTGCCATCATTACGATGGCAAACATCGCTACTAATACATAAAAAGTTTTTTTCATTTCAGTCAGTTTTAAGAGTTAATTTCTAATTAAGCTTGGGAATCGTAATCGTCTGTTGTTGCTGCTGAATCAGTAGCAGTTGAGTCAACACATGTTGAATCATATACGCTATCAGAAGTGGCAACATCGTAAATTTCTCCACTTGTACTATTACCGAACCTACTCCATAAAAAACCAATTCCTATCGGCACAACAATCCAGAATATGATCCACAATATGTTATTGCCACTATGATCTGACCCCGTAGCTGTCCCTTGTCCATACTGGTTGTCTTGTTTCTCACCTTCGGCAAAGAATAGTAACACGTTCCAAAATGGGACGAACATCCATGCGCCCGACTTGCCTAAATCGTGACAACGCTTGGCGCATTGAGCATAGAGAAACCAGAAAAAGGCTACTGTACAAGCAAGGAACAACAAGATTACACCTCCATTTCCGTCGGAATGTTCTATATCAAACAATAAGAAAGATGCAAACCAAGCCACGAAGCCCATTACATACGAAAGTATTAGTTGCACGCGCCCTATTCTGCCCTTGAATGAGAATGGGCGGAAAGAGTCTCTTTTTCTCCAAGCTTCCACGTCCTCGGTTTTCGGCTCACTATAAGTGTTCCCCAGCTCTCTTGAACTCTGTGCAGAACGCTCTGTAGCCATAGCATTGTCTATTACACGTTGCGTCTCAGACATGCCATGCGCTAAGATATAATTCAGAGCTTCTCGCAAGGGAACATAGAACGTTTCACTATACTTCTGAGCCAAGAGACGTTTGGGTTCCGTATTATCTGAGTCGCTATTATCTTTAACTGCTTGACTCCCCACAATGGTCTCCTCATCTGCCGTAAAGTCTTGTTCTTCGTTCTCAGCACTTTTACTTTCAGCTACAGAAGGTACTGCGTCCAAAGACAATTGGTTCTTAAAATCACGCACTGTCTGTGTACGCTTTCTTACATTCGGACACATTGCCTCGGTTACCACCTTAATAAGATTGGTTGGTACACCTTTTTCACGCAGATTGTCCTCTACCAATTCATCGTCGCTCACAAGTTCGGAAGCTGCGGGAGGCGTTTCGCGGGTGAGAAGTTTGTAAAGTGTGGCACCAAGGGCATATACATCGATGGTAGGGCGGAACTCACCGCTCTTTGCCTGATTACCTTGCTCTATGGGCGCATAGCCAGCCGTGCCGAGACCGATGTTGGTGGAGGTTTCGGGTTGACCGTTGGCATCGTAGTGCTTGCTCAATCCAAAGTCTATCAAGAAAATGTGGCCATCGCTTGCACGACGCATGATGTTGCCGGGCTTGAGGTCGAGGTGAAGCATGTGGTGTGTCTCATGCATATAGATGAGCGCATCGGCCACAGCCTTGATGATGTTGGTGGCCTCATCGGCACCTATCGGGCCAGACTTTACATAATCGTTGAGGTTCTGACCTTCGATGTAGTCCATCACATAGTAAAACGTTCCATTCTCATCGAACAGGTCGGTTACACGCACGATATTGGGGTGCTCTAGGTGAGAGAGGTTGCGCGCCTCTTTTTGAAACTTACGGCAATAGTTGTACGACAGACTGCCGTCGGTCATGCCCGTAATGCTGCCATCTTCGCCACGCGAGTTGACTTCTTTCATAAAGAACTCTTTGATGGCGACTTTCTTGCCCAAATGTACGTGCTCGGCAAGGTAGGTAATGCCAAATGCGCCTTGTCCAAGGACACGCTCTATTCTGTATGCCCCCTTACGCAGAAGGGTGCCGGTTGATAATTTCTGTTGCATGGGTTATTTAATGGGATATTTAAGGTTCTGTTTGGTCAGTCATTCGCACGTTTACTTTTTCGAGACCTTCTGTTTTTTTCTCTAAATTCTTCTGCCACTCCTCAGCGGCCTTTTCAGTTCTTGATTTAGGAAGAAATGGTATTTTGACATCAAAGCACGCATGAAGAATTCCAAGAGTTAATCCGATTAAGATTACGGCCAATTCAATCCATTTGTTTTTATTATTCTTTTTCTCTGGCATACTTATTCTTTACGTTAAACTTAGGAGTTTGCTTCTCTTCTTTTGGAGAGCCTTTTCTACTCTTGAAAATCTCGCTAACAATGTGTTCGTCTTCCTTTGCGTCCTGCTTGTCGTCTGCAACCGTTTGCGGCTTTTCCTGCTTAGTTGGTTTTGCAGGTTTGCTGCCCACCCCCTGTGACTGTCTTTCGGCAGAGGCCGGTAAAGATGTTTCACGTTGAGGTGAAACAGGCTGTAAAGAGGTGTCCTCTATGAGCGCATCGCTATTTTTCTTCTCAGCAGACCGGCCCTTGGCAGAATCCATTTTAGAGCTATCTGGCTTTGCGCTCTCATTCTCTTTATTACCCAAAATGAAGTACGAAGCGCCAGCAGCTATAATGACTAAAAGCAACACGACCAAGAGCCACGGCAACAGATTACGGCGCTTAGGCCGCGGAGTGGTGGCAGGGAAGTCGGGAGTAATAAACGTGCCCTTTGGCTCCTGCTGGTGAGGCGGAACTGGGGCTTGAAGGGGATTAGCACCTATTACCTTTTCAATATGTATAAGGTGTGCCGTGTGGTTGTCCTTGTTTTCCTCAGTCACACTGCGTAGCATCTCAAGTTTCTCTTCATCGGTGGAGTTTGGTTTGGTGATGATGTTGAGAATATTCTCGTCGGTGGACTGCTCAAGCATGCCGTCGGAACACATATAAAAATAGTCGCCCGGCTTAATGTCGGTGAGGTGGGCAATGTCGGCTCTTGCACGCTGCTCCTGACAGGGTTGCATGGCACGCGTGATAACATTCTTCTGCGGGTGGTGGAGCGCCTCCTCCTCTGTAATCTCGCCTATTTTGACAAGGTCGTTGACGAGCGAATGGTCGCGCGTGTGAAAGACGATGCGCGCTGGCGAATGCTTGGTGGCGGGACGCAATTGGTAAACGCGACTGTCGCCAATGTGAGCCACTGTTGCGCCATTGGCGTGCAAACAAAGGAAGGTCATTGTAGTGCCCATTTTGCGTTCGGCCCCATCGTCCTTGGCATCGAGCGCGTCGTAGGCTGCGGCAAGGGCTTGACGAAAGAGGTCGTCGCTGAGGGGTTCGCCGGCATGCCACTGGCTGAGTATCGTACGACTAATTTGCTCGCACACCGTGGCCGAAGCCACCTCGCCTTTTTCATGTCCGCCCATTCCGTCGCACAGTACGAAAAGGCGGCAATCTGTTGTAGACTGTCCTAAAGCCGGAAAGAGTGAGTCCTCTTGATTGGCTCGCTGCCCAAGCTCCTGCAGGTTGTATGCTTTAATTTGATATTTCATTGAATGTGTGTTATACTGTAAAAGTTAACTCCGTGCTTCCCATTTTAATGCGGTCGCCATTATTAAGAATAAGCTGGTCAAACTGGTTGATGAGCGCACCGTTCAGGTAAGACGGATTCTTGTTAGCGCCATTTTTCAACAAATGCACAATCTGCCCGCATTGATTATACACTTCAATAATGGCATGGCTACGGCTCATGGTGCGGTCAGTAGTCTGTATCTGCACGGTGGCCGACGATGTGGTGGCCTTCCGCCCGATGGTGTTGGAGCCTTGCTTCAGCTGATAACATCGGCCCATGGCATCAACCAGTTTGCCTGTCGTTCTATTGGGAGCTGAGCCCACGGTGGTCACGTCTGTACCGCCCGACGCTGCTTGTCCTGAACGTAGCTGCGTTTCCTCGCTACCGGCTTGTGACATACCCGCGCCGCCATACTGCGTTTCCTCACATTCTGAGGTCTGGGTGGGCACATAGCGCTGACATTGGCCAACGACGTGCTTCTCCTTACATACTGGGCATGTGAAAGTGGCTGCATTGATATTTGGCACATTGTTCAAGCGGAGTATCTTGCCACAAGTGGGACATTTTATTCTTATCGTATTATCCAATACTCTGTTAATTCTTATGTAATCGATTGAAAATGAGAGAGTTAATTAACGTAATATAACTAATAAAATTTGGT
>ENA-UPTB01002917-UPTB01002917.1-human-gut-metagenome-genome-assembly--contig:-NODE-2917-length-11003-cov-44.341296_pt1 | contig 11003 bp, 10 predicted proteins | sample MGYA00250046_ERZ773369 | MGnify/ENA primary metagenome ERZ773369 (study PRJEB29103, sample SAMN06111938) | human gut metagenome | biome: human gut; feature: ankylosing spondylitis patient; material...
AATGCACCGATAACCACACCTGCAACAATAAATATACCGCCAACCTGCAGATAAACATCCGAGAACGGAATAGTGGACGGAGTTGCAGGGGATACGATCGCAGAGATGGGTGCAAGACTGGCTTATGACGTATTTCCATATAAACCAGATATCATTATCATGCAAGGTGGTGCAAATGATTTCCTGATGTCATTGTATCCAGGAGCAAGAGCGTTAGCAGAACGATTGATCAGACTTGCACGAAGGATTCGGGAGCAATTGCCAGATACAAAGATTTATATTGAATCTATGTATCCGGCATATACCAAAAGGATTGGATTGATGCCGTCTTGGGCAGAAGGAAAATCCAATAAAGAAATTCAAAAGATCAATACAGAAATACAAAGATTGTGCAAACAGGATAACTTTGAGTATGTTGATGTATTTGATAAATTGATCGGAGAAGATGGGCAGTTGTCAAGAGAGTATACCGTGGACGGAATACATTTGCAGGAAAATGCCTATGATGTTGTAGCTGCGATCATTTATCATTTGATGGAAGGTTAATGATCAACCTTCCTGATTATAATTTCAAGACATCCAGATCTTCAGGTATATAAAGCGTTCCAGTATAATACTGCTTTCCTTCCTTCATATATTTTTCTTGACGATGCAGCATATTTTTATCTTCTGTATGCCATAGAACCAGATTTGGAATCTTTAGATGTTCTGCTAATTCACAGGCATCTTTTACCGTACTATGGTGTTTTTCATAAGGTTTAAAAATATCTCTCTCACCATACACACAAAATGCTTCATGAAGCAGCCAGTCAGAATCTTTCACAAAATCATAAAGAGATTCACGATAAGGTTCATCTCCAGGAAAGGATACCCTTAATCCATTTTCCATAACCGATGTGAAACCAAACTGTTTTTCTTTTGTAGAGCCGATATCAAAGAATGTAAAAGAATCTCCAAGAATCGTATCTCCATGTGCAATGACATGAAATACAATACGTTCATCAAAATGCTTATAAAATTTCTTACCAACAGTAAGTTTTGTCAGCGTTTTGATCGTATGAACCAGTTCTTCATGACAGTAGATCGTCAGAGTACCATCATAAGTTCCCTTGTTCATAGAAGTAGCGATCATACGGATCATCCAGACCATTCCTAAAATATGATCGTTATGAGCATGTGTCACAAAAATATTATGAATGCTTTCAAGAGGGATTCCAGCTTTGTCAAGCTGAGATAGAATTCCATTTCCGCCGCCGGCATCGACAAGAAAGTATTCTTCACCTTTTTGCATGGCATAACAAGTATTATAGCAATGAATTGCCTGCGCATTTCCAGTTCCTAAAACGATCAGTCGTTCCATAAAAATCTCCTTTATATATCATCATAAGTGTATAAAATCATCGTATCTTTCTGCATTATATTACATTTTTATGAAGATGGGAAATTCCTTTTTACGATTCTTGATATTTCCTGTCAGTCAGCTATAATAAGGATAGTGTATACATGGAGAAAGGCGAAGGAAAAGACGATGCTTAAGATACAATACAGAGATGCAAAAGATGGAGGAATCGAAGTTCTTCGTTGTTTCAGCAAAGAAGATCAAGTAGAGATTCCTTCGGAAATTGAAGGAAAAAGAGTTACGAAGATTGGTGATTATGCATTTTCTGCGCATAAACGAAAAGAAGACGAAGCAAAAGAGATTATGATCGGCGAAGACTTTTTGGGCAGTGAAGATGAACCGATGTTTTGTGGGGAGGCAGTAAAAGAAGTTTATCTGCCATCGGATACTGTGGAAATAGGGAAATATGCATTTTATGGATGTGTAAATCTGACAATACTTGGGTTTTCAGATTCTCTTTTAAGAACAGGAGCAGGAATTTTTACAGGATGCAAGCTGCAAAAGATCTACTATGATGTTTATGAGGATAAAAAAAGTGCTTTAAGAGACGTTGTAAGAGATACTCGTTTTCCATTGCAGGTAAATATCCGTTATAAAAAAGAAGAAAAACAAAGTCGTTTATTTTATCCAGAGTATTATGAAGAGGCTGTGGAGAATACACCAGCAAGAATTGTGGAGACACATTTTCATGGAACAGGATATCAATATCGCCAAAGTTTTTTGCGAGGAGAGATCGACTATCGTAAATATGATGATATTTTTCCAGTGGCAGCAGTTCAGGAAGATCTGGATATTGTGTGGGAGATATTAGCTGGGCGTATGTTAATGCCATACGGGGTATCAGATTTTGCATGGATGCAATACGAGGGTTATGTAAAGAAGAACCAATGTGAGATGATGAATTATTTAAAAGAAGAAGATCAGATGCCATTTATCAATTTGATGGCTGAGAAGAATTATTTCAGTAAAGAAGGAATCGAAGCAGCGATCGACTGGGCATCCAGAAAGCAGAAAACAGAACTTTTAAGTATTTTGATGAACGAACAGCATAAGAGATTTCCAAAGAAAAAGAAAACATTTGAATTATAGATAAGATAAAGGGAAATGAATAATGGAAGAAAATATCAATGAGCGTCTCAGTGAACTTGGAACAAAGATCCTTGCGACGACAAGAAATGAATTATATATCCATATGCGTTTTTTAGATGTGGCATTAAGCAGTTTTGCTTATGTGATCGATCCTTCTGTAAATGGTGTTGGAACGGATGGAATGTGTATGTTTTATCATCCAGGGGCTTTAGGAGGCATGTACAGGCAAAACAGAGTCCGGATGAATCGTGCATATCTTCATATGGTGCTTCACTGCATTTTACATCATGTGACAAGAAGAAAAGGAAGAGATAAGACTCTATGGAATATTTCTTGTGATATCGCAGTCGAATCAATTATTGATCACTGGCATTTAAAATGTATCCATATGGTGCAAACAAGGCTGCGCAAAGACATTTACGGGCAGCTTGAGAGGAACCTCAAAGTATTGACAGCCGAGGGGATTTATCGACAGTTAGTTTCTTTTGGATTAGAAGAGAAGAAAATAAAAGAACTGCAGATGGAATTTCGGGTAGATGACCACCAGTATTGGCCCGAAGATCCCAAGCAAATAGACCGCTATGGCAAAGCGGTCCGTCATGGCTCCCACATAGTCACAGACTACCTTCTCTCTCGGCTCTCCGACAGAGAGGAGATTCAGGTATTCCTCCGGCAGATCATCCAGATGTTTCAGGAAATGTTGATATAACGTCTCCATCAGCATCTCCGCCTTTCCCTCTTCACTTTTGGCGATGGGATTTTTATAGACTCTCTCAAACATGAACTGTCGGATCTTCGTCATGGCTTCCGCCACCGGTTCCGACATCAGGATATCATCCTTGTCCATACTGTTGGTTACAATATCATGAATAAAGTGATCCAGTCTCTCAGTGGGGCTGCTGCCGATCACTTCACAGATCTCCTTCGGGACATCTGCCTCCGTGAGAATTCCTCCCCGGATGGCATCATCCATATCATGATGAATATAGGCGATCTTATCGGAAAGTCTGACGATCTTGCCTTCCAATGTATGAGGCTTGCCAATGGTCTGATGGTTCCGGATACCGTCACGTACTTCATACGTCAGATTCAGTCCCTTACCGTCCTTTTCCAGAATATCCACGGTACGGACACTCTGCTCTGCATGCTCGAATCCAAACGGACAGACTCTGTTCAGAGCCCGCTCTCCCGCATGTCCGAACGGTGTATGTCCCAGATCATGCCCCAGTGCAATTGCCTCCACCAGATCCTCGTTCAGCTTCAGAGCCTTTGCTATGGTTCTGGCTGTCTGGGATACCTCCAGTGTATGCGTCAGTCTGGTCCGATAGTGGTCTCCCTCCGGTGTCAGAAACACCTGTGTTTTATCCTTCAGTCTGCGGAATGCCTTGCAGTGGATAATACGGTCTCTGTCCCGTTGAAATACCGGCCGGATATCACACTGTTCCTCAGGCTTCAACCGTCCCTTTGAATTTACACTCAGGGATGCGTACGGACTTAAATAATCCTTTTCCCATTGTTCCAAGCTTTCTCTGATCGTCATAGTTCCTCCTGCCCCTACTTCTAATATTCTGTGCCTGTCCGGAAAATCCTTTTCCCGGGTTCAAAATTTTTAACTAAATTTTGAACCCGGCTATCTGCACACAGAATAAATGAATTCCGCACTTTTATCCATGGCCTCATTGGCCCTTTTGAAGGGTGACATCTGAAAGACATGCCACATCCCGGGGAAACGATCCATATGAGCGGACACGCCGGCCTTGATCAGGTTCTTGTAGAGCCGCAGAGAATCGTCTAATAATATCTCATTCTCTCCAACCTGAATGTAGACGGGCGGGAATCCGCGGAAATCGCCATACAGCGGAGAAATATAAGGATCCGTCAGGTCTCTGTCGGGAGCATAGGCTTTCGTCATGCGGTCGATGTATTCTCTGTCCAGTACAGGATCCACTTCCGCCTTGGTCTGGAACGTCTTGCCTTCGCCGGTGAGATCCGTCCAGGGGGACATCAGTACGATGCCTCTCGGAAGCAGACGCTCCTGCTCCTTTAATTTCAGCACCAGGGACAGTGCCAGATTACCGCCGGCAGAATCTCCTGTAACGATGACGTCTCTCGCTCCGTAGCCCAAAAGCATCAGATAATTCCAGGCCTTCATGGCATCCTCCGTGGCTGCCGGGTAAGGATGCTCTGGAGCCAGCCGGTAGTCAAAGCACAACACATCCATAGAAGTGCCCGATGCCAGTTTGGAGGTCAGAGTTCTGGCATAGATGCTGCTGCCGGTGGAATATCCTCCTCCATGACAATGCAGGATCACATACTTTTTCATATGTGCACGATTCACGCTGACCCATTCCGCATCCATTCCCTCAATGTCCACCGGGCGGTATTGAATCTCCTTACTGTTCCCCAACAGTTCTCCGATATGATCCTGGGATTGTCTGTGCTTTTCCAGATCCGGGTTTTCCACCAGTCCATGTGCCCTGCGGATCAGCTGCATTAGATTCTGATTATTCTTTCCACTGTTTTTTCCTACCAGTGCCATAAATTCCTCCTGTTAAAAATGAAGCCGTCTGCGTACTGCATTGCGCAGTCTTCTCCGGGACAAAAGTGTCGCGATCGTAATGTCCACGATCACACAGATCGTCAGCACGATCGCCGACCACCGAAGTTCAATGCCAAGTCCCAGGAAACGGTCGATAAGAATTTCCAGTCCCACACACAATACTGCTACTCCGGAGATCAGGTATAGAGCTCCCGTAAGGAATGACATCGGAAGCTTACGGATACAAAAAATCACCGCTTCTACCACCGCTATGACAAGCAGCACCACCGGAATGCCCAATCCATAAAACCAGCCACTCTGTCCCGTCAGATAGGTCAGCAGATACAGATACACGATCACCGCCACACCGTCTAACAGAATCGACAGATAAACAGGCTGTCTCGTATAGATGACTACAGGGATCATGATCACCCACAATACCAGGAAGACTCCGATCACCGCAAGGGACCAGAGACTGCTCCGGAATACAAGTACGTTCAAAAGTCCGCAGGTCACTGCCGTTGCCAGTACGATCACAGTCAGCAGTACCCCCAGATCTTTTCTTTTTACTACTTCCACCTGACCTTTTTCCTTCGGAAAAGGAGACGGCTGCGTAGACGGTTCCGGTGCTTTCGGATTATAGACCGGAGTATCGCACAGTGGGCACTTTGTCGCCGAAGCGTCCAGTTCCACGCCGCAATTTACACAATATGACATAAGCATTTCCTTTCTAACCGGAAAAATTACCGGTTACTCTCAATCTTCACATGAATGCCATCCTGTACCAGCTTACGGAAAAACAATCGTTCCACGTCCGTCTCGGCAATACTGCTGGCAAAATTGATGGTCAGGATATCTTCAAAGCTTGCAATGGCACAGTTCGTTCTCGTGGAAAAAGGCTGCCCCATGTAAATATCAAACCGTTCAATGTATGGTTTCATGGTCTCCGGCACTTTTAAAGCTCCCATGTTGGTCAGACCCGCCGAAGAGTTCTTATCCTGGATCTTCGTATAGAACTGCCGGACCACCAGATCCTTGATAAACAGCGGTACAATGCGGATGAAAGGATTCCTCTGGGTCTCCGCGTTGGTGGTGATGTCGCCCCGCAGCAGCTTTTCATTCAGATAATAGCGCATATAGTTATGCACCTGTGTCACGATCTCCTCAAAAGTGTACTCTCCCAGTCTCGGATCGATCCCCGGATAAATCATTGTGATAAAGTTCCGCAGGGTTTTCGACGGGAAAAAGCGCCGCAGATTCACCGGCATGGCAATCTTCACCGGGCGGAGTTTCAAGTGCCACTCGCTCTCCTGCTTCTGCATCAAGGCATAGAGTAACACAGCATTCAGATATTCCGTAATAGTGGCATTATAGCTTTTCGCCACTTTCATGACCTCCGCCACAGACATAATACCGTCTATGATATTCAGGGTATAAAAAGGTTCCTTCGTCCCCCGGACGCGGTAAGTCTTCTCTCCCGGTCTGGGCGGACATACCTTGGCGTTGGCATATTTCATGTAGGCGTCTTCCAGCTCTCCCGGATCCGGTGTGCCTAAAATATCCAGTACAAAACCACCGTTTTCAATCTCCGTATACCCTCTCAGGCGCAGATAGGTGGCCGTCAGAGTCTGTAGCACACACATGCCTCCGGTGCCGTCTCCCAGACTGTGATGCGCCTCCAGTGCGATCCGGTTACGATAGTAATAGATTCTTACCAGATACCGGTTATTGCCTTTAAAATACATGGGCTGGCAGGGGTTCTTTACATCCTCCTGCACAAAAGGGCCGGGTCTGTCATTCGGTTCCAGATATCGCCAGAATACCCCCTTCCGAATTGCCGCTTTATACGTCGGAAAACGAGGCATCGTCAGATTCACCGCCCGCTGCAGTATTTCCGGGTCTATATCTTCTTTTAACAGCACAGACAATCGATACACGGAAGAGAAATCTCTCCTCTGCAATGTAGGATATACGATCGCAGACAAGTCCAGCTTGTACCAATCCTTGTGTACCTTCACTGCTCTGTCTGCTTTTATCCTGTCTCTTTTGCTGGTTGCCATACTTTTCACCTCTTCCCTGATTTCTTATGATATTCTTATAGGATTCCGAATACAACAAAGGCGGCAACCTTTCGGTTACCGCCATGTGTCATGCTGTACCACTGTAGATTTTCAAGATTTCTTCTTGAAAACACTACGAAGTTGGCGGCAAAGTCGCCGCCGCAGATGCGGTGCATATTCTGTAGATTCGCGCTGTCCATGCCGATCAGCAGGTCGTACTTGTCGTAGTCCTGATTGGTAAGCTGCCGCGCCGCGTGGCCGCCGACTCGATATGGAACTGTGAAGCAAGCCCTGCCTTCTTCACCAAGTCCTTCATCACGAACTCCGCCATTGGGCTGCGGCAGATGTTTCCATGGCAGATAAACAGGATATTCTTCATACCGATTCTTCTCCGAAAACTCATCATTTTCTACATTATAGCAGGTATCCTCATTTTCGCCAAGAGCAATTTCCGAATGTACCAGCATCTCTCATCCATGGTCAATCCGGCCTCCATGATGGCCACATTCTGTGTCCAGTTCAGACGCATTGCCACTGCCAGCAATTCCGGCGTATCGCCGTACATCCGGTAAAAGTCCCGCATTCGGCGCAGATTGCGGGGAGAAAAGGCGAGCTGTGGCAGTATTTCCTGCCGTAGTCGTCAGGATCAACCTGTCCCTGTTTGAAGCCATGTTTTTTCATTGTCGTGCAGGTTCGGCCTCTGCGCTCAAAGCAGAAGATCACGACAGAAAAGCGGAGAGATTGCTGTATCGCAGTCTCTCCGCTTTCGACATGGATGGCTGTTCAGAAGCTCTGAACAGGGGGATGTATCAGATGTTTTGCTGACAACAGCCCTGATATCTACCACTATAAAAGCTATCCCTTGCTTATTCATCTGCCTCCGATTATCCTTCTGGAAATCGCTCATTTGTGTGCTTCCGTCGATAGCTGGACCATAGTTGAAGTCCCACTGGGGCAAACGGGCTGATAACGTCACATAGCTGCCGGGTTCAGCCGGATGCATCTGTCCCTGTGTTCATTTTTGAAATGATGTCAGAGAGGAAACTGTCTGCGTTCCCGGCCCTCAGCTTCCAAACGCTGGTGCAGCAGTTCTGCGGTCTCTCTGTCCACAGCGGGATTATCGTAGTTGCTTATTTGAAAAAGATACATGGTGCCTTGCCTGATAATTACCGACCGCTTGCGTCCTATTTTTCAAACAGGTATAGCAGGTATCCGTAGCCCTCGGCCTCCATTTTTTCATAGGGGACGAAGCGCAGGGCTGCGCTGTTGATGCAGTAGCGCACGCCGTTGGGCGACTCCGGGTCGCCGGTGAATACATGTCCGAGATGAGAGTCTCCGGCGCGGCTTCTGACCTCCGTGCGGCGCATCCCGTGGCTCAGATCCTCTTTTTCCACTACGGCAGGGCCCTCGATGGGCTTTGTAAAGGCAGGCCAGCCGCAGCCGCTTTCGTACTTATCCGTGGAGGAAAAGAGTGGCTCACCGGTGACGACATCCACATAGATGCCCTTTTCAAACTTGTCCCAGAACTCGCCTGTGAAGGCGCGCTCCGTGCCGCTCTCCTGTGTGACGCGGTACTGCTCCGCCGTCAGCTTGTCCCGGATGGACTCCGCCGCAGGCTTCTGATAGTCGCCCGGGTCGATGCGCAGCTTGGAGAAAAGCTCCATCTCCTCGCGCGGGATGTGGCAGTAGCCGCCCGGATTCTTTTCGAGGTAGTTCTGGTGGTATTCCTCGGCGGGATAGTAGTTCTTGAGCGGGCCGATCTCTACAAAGAATTTCTCGCTGCGGCCGCGCTCGATCTCCGCAATGCGCTTCACCGTTTCTCTCGCACTTTCATTGGTGAAGTAAACACCGGTCTGGTACTGGCTGCCCCAGTCGTTGCCCTGCCGGTTTTGTACCGTAGGGTCGATGACATAGAAATACGCCAGCAGCAACACCGAGGTGAAAAGCAGGGCCAATACGCTTCGATGCATCGCGTTTCCTCCTTTCAGGGGAAGCTGGGCTCACTCTGCCCCTTCGTGCGCCATGGGCAATGCAATGGCGCGCAGCAAGCACTTTTTAAATCCCGGGTCAGCCCATATCGGCGGCGAGCGCCTGATCGATAAGCTTTTGCAGCGTCTCCGCCTGCTTCTTTTCCGTGATGGCGCCTACGATGGGTTCACCCACGATATTGCCGCTGCGGTCGACCACATAGGTGGTGGGATAAGCAAAGATGTTGATGGTAAACTTTCCCGCCTCACCGTCGGAGTCAAAATACACATTCTGATAGGTGGCGCCCTTCTTGGCAAGCAGATCCTTCGCCTCGGAAATTGCCGCTTCGTCGCCGTCCAGCGTGAAGGTGTTGACGCCGATGAGAGAGCCGCCCTTCTCCGCCAGTTCCTTGTTCAGCGCATCCAGCTCGGAAAGCTCGCCCACGCAGGGATTGCAGGTGGTGAACCAGAAATTCACCACGGTGACGGCGTTGCCGGAGAACAGCTCGTCGCTCTTCACCGTGTTGCCGTCCAGATCTTTCCCTTCAAAGGCGGGGAACTTCTGCATACTGCCGTCGTCGGGAGGGTTGCTCGTGTCGCTGCCCGCGGGCATGCTCATATCGCCGTCCATGGATTTCTGCATGATCTCGGGATACTTCTCTTCCAACTCGGTCAACCTGTTTTCAATATTGCTGATCTCCGTGGCTGACTCCTTCAGCCACTCATACTCCTTGTCGGTGAACTGCTCTTTAGCGGTCTCGACGGTATCCAGCAGGAAGTCGCCGTAGTTTTTCCCGTCCTCGATCATGGCCATGCCTTTGTCAGCCTCCGTAAAGACCTTTTCCCACAGCTCGGTATTTTCCGACAGGATCGCGTTCTCACGCTCCAGCAGCTCCTTATGCAGGGCGAGCGCCTCCTCGGCGTTTTTCGGCTCGCCGGTCATGGCGGAGCCGTTGCCGCTCATGTCGCCCATCTTGTCATTGTTCTTCGTGCCGCAGGCCGCCAGGGCCAGCACCATCAGCACGGTAAAAGCCAGTGCAAAAATTCTCTTCCTGTTCATTTTGATTCCTCCATCGTTGTTTTCTTTATTGTTTCTTTCCCGTTGCCGAAGCCGTAGCGGAAGCACACGGCGTTCGTCGAGCAGGCGCGGACGCACATTCCGCAGCTCATTTTTCATCACCCTTTCCGATTTTCTGCCCCCATCATAGCGTAGGAGAGTTAAAGTCTCTGTTAAGAACGAAAACTTAACGCAAACCTTATCTATTTTTGCTATAATGAAAAGCAACACAAAAACGAAGAAATAAAAAGGAGGACTCTCATGCATCTTTTAGTAATTGAAGACGAACGCGCCCTGTGCGAGACGATCGTCCGCAGCCTGCGGCGGCTGGCCTACAGCGTGGACTACTGCTACGACGGGGAAAAGGCTCTGGAGCTGCTGGGCGTGGAGCACTACGATCTGGTGCTTCTTGATCTGAATCTGCCGAAAAAGGACGGCATGACGGTGCTGCGCACCCTGCGGCAGACCGACCGGGAGACGCGGGTGCTGATCCTCTCCGCCCGCAGCGAGGTGGATGACAAGGTCGAGGGGCTGGACGCCGGGGCCAACGACTATCTGGCAAAACCCTTCCACTTGGCGGAGTTGGAGGCTCGCATCCGCAGCCTGACATTGCGGCAGTTCACCCAGCAGGATGTACTGCTGACCTGCGGCGGTCTGACCTTTGACACCCGCTCCCGTACCGCCACCGTCAACGGGCAGACGCTGACGCTGACCCGCAAGGAAACGGGGATACTCGAGTACCTGATGGTACATCAGGGGCGGCCGGTAAGTCAGGAGGAGCTGATGGATCATGTCTGGGACAACAGCGTGGACAGCTTCAGCAATTCCATTCGCGTCCACATCTCCGCCCTGCGCAAAAAGCTCCGCGCCGTGCTGGGCTATGACCCCATCC
>ENA-UPTB01002921-UPTB01002921.1-human-gut-metagenome-genome-assembly--contig:-NODE-2921-length-10986-cov-3.973783_pt1 | contig 10986 bp, 5 predicted proteins | sample MGYA00250046_ERZ773369 | MGnify/ENA primary metagenome ERZ773369 (study PRJEB29103, sample SAMN06111938) | human gut metagenome | biome: human gut; feature: ankylosing spondylitis patient; material...
TTACCGCTTTCGTCCTCTATAAAAAGTGTGGGCAGTACATTTAAAAAGCCCCGTTTTCCGCCTCGTCTGCCCTCAAGAAAAATGAACGTGAATTGGAAGAGAACGTCAGAGCGTACATAGGATAATCAAAGTCGTACATATCATCAAAAGAAGTAATTTCAATCGTAAATCGTAAATCATAAAATCGTAAATCATAAAATCGTAAATAACCTCATGACTCCACTATCCGTAATCATCACCATAGCCGCCTACTTCGCGATACTGTTCACGGTATCCTATATTGCAGGAAGGAAGGCAGACAACGCCGGCTTCTTTGTGGGTAACCGCAAGTCATCCTGGTATGTCGTGGCGTTCGCCATGGTCGGTTCCGCCATTTCAGGTGTGACCTATGTATCTGTACCCGGCATGGTTGCCGCCAGCAGCTTCGGCTATCTGCAAATGGTGTTGGGCTTCATTGCCGGACAGCTCATCATAGCCTATCTGCTGGTACCGCTATTCTACAAAATGAACCTGGTATCCATCTACGAATATCTGGAGAACCGTTTCGGCATGTCTTCCTACCGCACGGGTGCCTGGTTCTTCTTCATCTCCAAAATGCTCGGTGCCGCTGTCCGTCTGTTCCTCGTATGCCTGACGCTGCAACTGCTGGTATTCGAACCTTTCGGACTGCCTTTCCTGCTGAACGTGGCCATCACGGTGGCACTGGTCTGGTTGTACACTTTCCAGGGTGGCGTAAAGTCTCTTATCTGGACAGACTCTCTGAAGACATTCTGCTTGGTGGTGTCGGTCGTACTCTGCATCTGGTATATCGCTTCCGACCTCAATCTGTCATTTACCGGTATGGTAAGCACCATTGCCGACAGTGACATGTCCCGCATCTTCTTCTTCGACGATGTGAACAGCAAGCAGTACTTCTTCAAGCAGTTCCTCGCCGGTGCCTTCACCATGATTGCCATGACCGGGCTGGATCAAGACATGATGCAGCGCAACCTGAGCTGCAAGAACTTCAAGGACTCACAGAAGAACATGATTACCAGTGTCATTTCGCAGTTCTTCGTCATCCTGCTTTTCCTGATGCTGGGCGTGCTGCTCTACATCTTTGCCGCCAACCAGCAGATTGCGGTGGAGAAGAGTGACGAACTGTTCCCGCTGATTGCCACCGGCAACTATTTCCCTGCCATTGTGGGCATACTGTTCATCATCGGCCTGATTTCTTCTGCCTATTCAGCCGCAGGCTCGGCACTCACCGCGCTGACCACTTCCTTCACCGTAGACATTCTGGGAACGAAAGGCAAGTCGGAAGAGACGGTTGTGAAGATGCGCAAGAAAGTGCACATCGGCATGGCGGTTGTTATGGGAATCACCATTTTCGTATTCAATCTTCTGAACAACACCAGTGTCATCGATGCTGTATATATCCTGGCAAGCTATACCTACGGTCCTATCTTGGGTCTGTTTGCTTTCGGCATCTTCATGAAACAACAAGTGCGTGACAAGTACATCCCGCTGGTTGCCATCGCCTCCCCGGTTCTCTGCTTCATTCTGCAGAAAAATTCCGAAGCCTGGTTCGGAGGTTATCAATTCAGCTACGAGTTGCTGATTTTCAATGCACTGTTCACTTTCATCGGTCTCTGTCTGTTGATTAGGAAAGATAAAAAGAACAATTAACTTAATACATCATCTATGAACGTAAGACGTCAGTTTTTACTAAGTTTGCTTGCCGCCTCCCTCTTCCCCCAATGGGGAGGTGCGCAAGAACTTCCGACGGATGTCCGTCAGGAAATCGGGAAATTCCTGGATACCACCGCACGGAAAGAAGTTTCCGTAGGACGTATCAGCATCGACTCAGTGGCCGTGGAAGGAAATACGCTGCAACTGTTTGCCAACATGAACTGTGCCTATATTCCTTTCCGCGAGGACAATGTAGCCGAAATATACCAGGGCGTAAGTGCCCTGCTACCGGCGGAGTTTACCAAATACAAGCTGCAAATCCGTACCAACAAGCGCAGCATCGAAGAACTGGTTCCCCAAGTCCTGCGTAGTAAAAAAGACAAAAAGACGAAGACATTCAATCCCGTCGCTTCCAAGCCTTTAGTTACCGACATTTCCGCCCCCTACACCCCTACCAACGGCTTGCAGAACCGGCACATCGCCCTATGGCAAAGCCACGGCTGGTACTACGAGCCGAAACTCGACCGTTGGGAATGGCAGCGTGCACGTATCTTCCAGACCGTGGAAGACCTCTACACCCAAAGCTACGTATTGCCTTTCCTCGTGCCGATGCTGGAAAATGCCGGTGCCAACGTGCTGCTTCCCCGCGAACGCGATTGCCAGACGGCAGAAGTCATCGTAGACAATGACGGTTGCCTGACCGGCCGTTCCGTCTATACAGAAAATTCCGGTGACAAGCTCTGGAGCCAGGGAGCAGGACAAGGCTTCGCCCACCTGCGCCCCCAATACATAGACTTTGAGAATCCTTTCAAGGAAGGCACTTACCGCGCTATAGAAACCATCAAGAAAGGAAACGCAAGCACCGCCGAATGGATTCCCGAAATCCCTTCGACCGGACAATACGCCGTATACGTCTCTTACCAAACCTTGCCAAACAGCGCGGACGATGCCCTTTACACCGTCTATCACAAAGGCGGCACCACGCAGTTCAAGGTAAACCAGCAAATGGGAGGCGGCACCTGGATTTACCTCGGCACCTTCGGCTTCAATGCCGGTCGGAACAATGAATGCAAAGTCGTTCTGAGCAACCTTTCCTCCAAAGTAGGAAGAATCATCACCGCCGACGCCGTGAAGATTGGCGGCGGTATGGGGAACATCGCCCGCCGCATCTCCAACGAGGGCGCTACGGAAAACCTGAAAAGCTCCGACACCCGCAACCTGCAAAACACCCATACAGGCAACATCCAAGACCGTGTAACCTATTCTCCATTGTCCACTATCAATTATCAACTATCTAACTATCCCCGTTTCTGCGAAGCCGCCCGCTACTGGCTGCAATGGGCAGGCATACCGGACAGCGTATATTCAGAAAGCAACGGCAAGAATGACTATACCGACGACTATAAATGCCGTGGTATCTGGGTGAACTACCTTTCCGGAGGCTCTGCCGTGAATCCGACGGAGAGAGGGCTGAACATCCCCGTCAACATGGCCTTCGCCTTCCACTCCGATGCAGGAACTACACTGAACGATTCCATCATCGGGACACTCGGCATCTACTATACCAACGCCTACAATGAGAAGTTCGCTAACGGAGCATCACGCTATCTGAGCCACGACCTGACAGACTTGATTCAGTCCAACATCGTGCGTGACGTGCGTACCCTCTACGAACCTCAATGGACACGCCGTGGCAAATGGAACCAATCTTACTATGAGGCCCGTGTACCCCGCGTACCTACCATGCTGCTCGAACTGCTTTCCCATCAAAACTTTGCAGACATGCGCTACGGACTGGACCCACGTTTCCGTTTCACCGTAAGCCGCGCCATCTATAAAGGTATGTTGCAGTTCCTCTGCTCACAATACCACATGGATTATGTAGTGCAACCGCTACCGGTAGACCACATGGCCCTGCGCATGACCGGTGAAAATGAAGTGGAACTGACCTGGCGACCCGTAGCGGATGCGTTGGAACCGACTGCCATAGCAGAGAAATACATTGTCTATACCCGCATCGGCGACGGAGATTTCGACAACGGAGTATTGGTGGACGGCAACAGTTACCGCACCACACTCCCCGCCGGCATGGTGTGCAGCTACAAGGTTACCGCTGTCAACAAGGGCGGTGAAAGTTTCCCTTCCGAAATTCTTTCTGCCGGACGGGCGTTCAATTCCAAAGGTACCGTATTGGTGATAAACGGATTCGACCGTATCAGTGCCCCTGCCGACTTTACGGCACCCACCCCCGCCGACACCCTCCTTGCCGGATTTCTGGATGAGCAGGACCACGGGGTCCCCTATATCCGGGACATCAGCTACATTGGCAAGATGAAGGAATACCGCCGTTCCATTCCCTGGATGGACGACGATGCCTCCGGTTTCGGCGACAGCTATGGGAACTACGAAACTCAAGTGATTGCAGGAAATACGTTCGATTATCCTGCCATACATGGTGCCGCTATCCTGAAAGCGGGATATTCGTTTGTATCGGTTAGTAATGAAAGTCTCTCCCCCGTAGGAAAGGGAGAGAAGAATACTCCAGTGGATATGAGGGAGTATAGGTATGTGGACTTGATACTTGGGAAGCAATGCCAGACCAAGATGGGACGGGGAGGCGTAAAACCGTTGGAGTTCAAGACTTTCAGCAAACCGATGCAGGAGGCTATTGTGGCTTATTGTAAGCAAGGTGGAAATATCTTTGTTTCGGGCGCTTTTGTAGGAACGGATTTATGGGACAACCGCCTTGCAACTGCCGACGAAGCCGACAAGAAATTTGCGATGGAAGTACTGAAATATAAGTGGCGTGTGGGACAAGCGGCTACAATGGGTAAGGTGAAAAGCGTAGCTTCTCCGTTCCCCGCCCTTTCAGGAAACTATACCTATCACAATGAGCTGAATGCCGATTCGTATGTGGTGGAATCACCGGACGCCATTGAACCGGCAACCAAAGATGCACACACCGTAATGCGGTATTCTGAAAACAACCTGAGTGCCGGTGTGGCCTACCAGGGCGACTACAAGACTTTTGTATTGGGATTCCCTTTTGAATCCATACGTACTGATTCTGAAAGAGAGGCACTCATGAATGCTGTGCTGACATTCTTCAACGACAACAAATAATATCAACCAATCATCATCTATGAACAGAAGACTGTTAATAATTGTCCTGATGGCTTGCCTGCTCCCCCTGGGGATGCAGGCACAGCAAGGGACATTCCGTTTTGCCCAACTGACAGACATTCATCTGACCCCGAACAATCCGAATCCCACTGAGGACTTGCTGCGTTCCATAGCACAGATTAATGCCACCGACAGTATTGACTTTGTCCTGGTGACGGGCGACCTGACCGAAGAAGGCGACCGTGCCACCATGGAAAAAGTGAAATCGTGCCTTGACTTGCTGAAAGTACCCTACCACGTAGCCCTTGGCAACCATGAAACGAAATGGAGCGACTCCGGCTGCACCGCTTTCGGAGAAATCTTTGGCGGCGAACGCTTCGAGTTCGAGCATAAGGGATTCCTTTTCCTCGGCTTCAACTCCGGTCCGCTGATGCGTATGGCCTACGGGCATGTAGTGCCGCAAGATATCCGTTGGATGACGGAGGAAATGGAGAAAAATGGCAAAGACAAACCGGTGATACTTGTCACCCACTACCCGCTAATGGACGGGGATGTGGACAACTGGTATGAGGTGACGGATGCCGTCCGCCCTTACAACGTGCGCCTGTTTATCGGCGGGCATTATCACAGCAACCGGGATTTACGTTATGACGGCATTCCGGGCGTACTGATGCGCAGCAACCTGCGCGACAAAGAAGGAAAACCGGGTTATGGCATTTACGAAGTAACCAAAGACTCCATCCGTGTATACACGCAACGTATCGGCGAGCCTAAGAAGCAATGGGCTGCCTTCTCGCTGGCCGGGCAATATTACGACCGCAATGGAAAAGCGGAGAAATATCCCGACTTCTCGGTCAACAAGGAATATCTGAAAGTAAAGGAACAATGGATGGTACAGACGGGTGCAGGCATTTACTGCTCGCCCGCCGTAGAAAAAGATAAAGTGTTCGTAGGAGACGATATGGGACGGCTGACAGCCTACACCCTGAAAAACGGCAAAAAGCTATGGAGCTTTGAATCCGGCAAGCGCATTGTCGGTACTCCGGCCGTAAGCGAAGGTATCGTTGTATTCGGGTCTGCTGACCGCCACATCTACGGATTGAACGCCAAAGACGGCAGCCTGCTCTGGACGGTAAAAGCTGCCGAACCGGTACTCGGAGCCGTGACCATCGCAGACGGTACCGCCTACATCGGTGCCAGTGATGCCACTTTCCGCGCCATAGACATCCATACGGGAAAAGTAATCTGGGCCTACACCGGCGTGAAGGGCTACATCGAAACCAAGCCGTTGGTGACGGAAGACAAGGTCATCTTCGGCGCATGGGACAATACACTGTATGCCCTGAACAAGACTGACGGACGTGAGTTGTGGAAATGGACGGGCGGACTGACCTGCATGCACTTCTCTCCTGCCGCCGTATGGCCGGTAGCTGCCGACGGTAAAGTATTCATTACCGACCCGCAACGCGCCATGACCGCTATAGACATCCATACGGGCAATACCGTGTGGCGCACCTTCCAGCCCATGGTGCGCGAGACCATCGGACTTTCCGAAGACGGTGAACGTATCTATAGCAAAACGATGAACGACAGCATTGTTTGCTATGCAGCTCAAGGAGATACTCCGCGGGAGTTGTGGGCAACCAATGTAGGTTTCGGTTATGAGCATGCCCCCTCCATGCAAGTGGAAAAAGAGGGGGTAATGTTTGGCAGTACCAAAGAAGGACTTATCTTCGCACTGGAAGGAAAAACAGGCAAAGTACTGTGGAAACATAAAATAGGAAATTCACTCATCAGTACCGTAGTTCCGTTGAACGGCCACGAAGTTCTATTCACGGCAACCAGCGGGGAAGTGGGACTTCTGAGAATTAAAAATTGAGAATTAAAAATTAAAAGATATATCATGAATAAAATCAGTTGCTTTCTTCCCTACGCAGGAAAAGAACAAGTAGAAAAAACAGTGAATAGCCTACAGGCGACAGGACTTATAGAAGAAATCCGGTTAATCACGACCGATGCCACTCTGGAATCGCTCCCGGACTGCGAAATATTGTTTGTTGACATGCCCTACAGCAGTGCAACTCTCAAAGCTATTGCTAATGCAGCCAAGGGAGAATACACATTGCTTTATACCAAAGAGACTACGCTCGAAATGGGTATGTTTGCACTGGAACGTATGATACACATCCTTGAAGATTCAAGCGCCGGTATGGTATATGCCGACCACTACCAAATAGCAGACGGCAAGCAGAGCAACGCTCCGGTAATCGACTACCAATTCGGTTCCTTGAGGGATGACTTCAACTTTGGCTCCCTGCTCCTTTTCAACACCGAAAAACTAAAGGAAGCCGCCGGACACATGAAGTCTGACTACAACTTCGCCGGACTTTACGACCTGCGCTTGAAATTGAGCCAACATTCAGACTTGGTACATATCAACGAATACTTATACAGCGAGGTGGAAAACGATACCCGCAAGAGCGGCGAAAAGATTTTCGACTATGTAGACCCCAAAAACCGTGACCGCCAGATTGAGATGGAGCAGGCATGTACCGAACATCTGAAAGAAATCGGGGGATATCTGGCACCGGAGTTCAAGAAGATTGAGTTCTCTGCCGGTAACTTCGAATATGAGGCCTCCGTCATCATTCCGGTACGCAACCGTATCCGTACCATCCGTGACGCCATCAAATCTGTATTGATGCAGAAGACAGACTTTAAATATAATCTTATCATCATCGACAACCATTCCACAGACGGCACTACGGAGGCCATCGATGAATTCAAGGATGACGAACGCGTCATCCATATCATCCCCGAACGTACCGACCTCGGCATCGGCGGTTGCTGGAATATGGGGGTACACCACCCCAAGTGCGGCAAGTTTGCCGTGCAGCTGGACAGCGATGACGTATACAAAGACGAAAATACACTCGCCATCATGGTCCGCGCCTTCTACGAGCAGAACTGCGCCATGGTAGTAGGCACCTATATGATGACGGACTTCAACATGAACATGATTGCTCCGGGCATCATCGACCACAAGGAATGGACTCCGGCAAACGGACGCAACAACGCCCTCCGCATCAACGGTCTGGGTGCCCCGCGCGCCTTCTATACCCCGGTGCTGCGCGAAGTGAAAGTACCCAATACCAGCTATGGCGAAGACTATGCACTGGGACTGAACTTCTCCCGCCAGTACCAGATAGGACGCGTGTACGACGTGGTCTACCTCTGCCGCCGCTGGGACGACAACTCCGATGCCTCACTGGACATCGTGAAAATGAACGGACACAACCTCTACAAAGACCGCATCCGTACCTGGGAACTTCAGGCACGCATAGCGATGAACAAAAACAAGTGATATGAATCAAACGATACACCATCTTCTGACTGGACAATTGGCATCCTGGGAGACGGCACGCAACAACTATGCCGCCCTCTCCGGTGTGCGGGTGAAAGAGCTGAATGTAAACGGGATACCTTATAAGGTACAGTTCAACCCCGCACGCATCGTTTCCTCTGGTGCCAAAGTGGATGCCAAGTCCATCCTGGAACGGAAATGCTTTCTGTGCCCGGCCAATTTGCCGCCGGTACAGAAAGGTATCCCGTTCGGAGGACACTACAATATTCTGGTGAATCCGTTCCCCATCTTCCCCCGCCACCTGACAGTACCGGAACTGGCACATACCCCTCAACGCATAGCCACCCGCTTCACCGACATGCTGGAGCTGGCCGAGGCGCTGACGGATTACACCATCTTCTACAACGGTCCCAAATGTGGTGCTTCCGCCCCCGACCATGCTCATTTCCAGGCAGGAAACAAAGGGTTCATGCCTATTGAAAAGGACTGGCGCGGACAGACTGCCGGGAAAATAGCCGATTATAGGAAAGCAGCACTGTGGTATCTTGACGACGCTCCCCGTGCCACACTTGTGATTGAATCCACCTCCAAAGAGGACGCGGCAGACTTGTTCGACATCATTTACCGTTCTCTGGACGTGAAACCCGAAGAAGACGAGCCGATGATGAACGTACTGGTCCTATACGAGGCCGACCGTTGGGTGGTCTTTGTCTTCCCGCGCGAGAAGCACCGTCCCACCTGCTACACCGCCGAGGGAGAAGCCAACCTATTGAGCAGTCCGGCGTCCGTTGACTTGGGAGGTGTCTTTATCACCCCCGTAGAAAAGGATTTCCTAAAAATCACTGCGGAAGATGTGGCACAGATATTAAGTGAAGTATGCCTCTCTGCCACAGACTTCCACAAGGTACGGAAGCGTATCAGGGAAAAAATATGACTTCTGAAATCCTAAAACTCTAATTTTAAAGAAATACCATTATGAAAGAGCCCAAAGTACAAGTAGGCATTCTGTTTGAACCGCAGATAGAATTCGTTTTGCTGAATCCGTATCGCATGGACGGAACGGAAGTCAGCGGAAAGCAGGTAGTGACCTACGACGAAGGCAAGATTCTCTGGAATGGACGCCGGTATGACGAACTGCTGTTTGAACCGCAACACGAGCAGACCGATGCCTTCGAACTATTGGACGTTACCATCGGCATCAATTTCCATTGGGAGCGCAAGGAAGACCAGCGTTTTCTGGGTGCTCTCAAAATCATCGTTGAGAATGGAAAGCTCACCGGCATCAACGTCATCCATGTAGAAGATTATCTGACCAGCGTCATCTCCTCCGAGATGAGTGCCACCGCTTCTCTGGAGCTGCTCAAGGCACACGCTGTCATCTCCCGAAGCTGGCTACTGGCACAAATACAAAAGAATAAGGAAATCACCGAAGCCCAAGCTAACTACTCGGCCTTTACGCAGACCGACGAAGAGCTGATTCGCTGGTACGACCGAGAAGACCACACACGTTTCGATGTATGTGCCGACGACCATTGTCAACGCTACCAGGGCATTACACGTGCCTCTACCGATATTGTGAAACAAGCCATCTCCGCTACCCGCGGCCAGGTACTGACATCTGATGGTAAGATTTGCGACGCCCGTTTCTCCAAATGCTGCGGCGGTGCTTTCGAGGAGTTCCAATACTGCTGGGAAGACATCAAATATCCCTATCTTGCCCAACAACGAGACAGCAAAACGCACGCCACACTGCCCGATTTGACGCAGGAAGTCGAAGCGGACCGCTGGATTCGTACCTCCCCCGAAGCATTCTGCAACACCACCGACAAGAAAATCCTCTCGCAGGTACTCAATAACTATGACCAGGAGACTACGGACTTCTATCGCTGGAAAGTGGAATATACCCAAGAAGAGCTTTCAGCCCTCATTCTGAAACGTTCAGGCATTGACTACGGACAAATCATCGACCTTATCCCCATAGCCCGCGGAACCAGCGGACGCCTCTGGAAACTGAAGATTGTGGGAACCAAGCGCACGCTCACCATCGGCAAGGAGCTGGAAATTCGCCGTACGCTCTCTACTTCACACCTCTACAGCTCTGCCTTCGTGGTGGACAAGGAGGAGTTGTCCTCCGAAGGCATTCCCGGACGCTTCATCCTCACCGGCGCCGGTTGGGGGCATGGTGTGGGACTTTGCCAAATAGGTGCAGCCGTGATGGGCGAGCAAGGGTATAAGTATGATGCAATACTGCTGCACTACTATATAGGTGCCAGCATTGACAAGCTGTATGAATAATCGAATAGAACACAATAAATCAATATCATGAACCATACAAAAAACATATCGCCATGGGCATGGGTACCCACCTTGTACTTTGCACAAGGCATTCCATATTTTATCGTAAACAACATCTCCGTGATGATGTTTACTAAAATGGGCGTACCGAACGGAGAAATGGCCTTGTTCACAAGCCTGCTCTATCTGCCATGGACTATCAAACCCTTCTGGAGCCCGTTTGTCGACATCATCAAGACCAAAAGATGGTGGACCCTTTCCATGCAGATTCTGATGTCTGTGGCATTCATCCTGCTGACGCTGTCCATTCCACGGCCGGACGAGGCGACTATGGCGGCCGGAACAACCCCCATCAGCATGTTCAGCATCACGCTAATGCTGTTCATCATCACGGCTTTTGCCTCTGCCACACACGACATTGCCGCCGACGGCTTCTACATGCTGGCACTGAAACAGAGAGATCGGAAGAGCACACGTCTGAACTCCAGTCACAGTCAACAACCTCGTATGCCGTCTTCTGCTTGAAAAAAAAA
>ENA-UPTB01002923-UPTB01002923.1-human-gut-metagenome-genome-assembly--contig:-NODE-2923-length-10977-cov-28.474404_pt1 | contig 10977 bp, 10 predicted proteins | sample MGYA00250046_ERZ773369 | MGnify/ENA primary metagenome ERZ773369 (study PRJEB29103, sample SAMN06111938) | human gut metagenome | biome: human gut; feature: ankylosing spondylitis patient; material...
TACTCTGTTTTTTCGGTTTGGACCGCCCAAATGGAAATTGGAGGGATGTTCAGGAGGGATGCAGGGCAAAACGCTCCTCTGCTTAGGCACAAAACGAAAGGAAAGTCAAGGATGATGAACAAATTTCAAGCCAGAAAATTTTACAGGAAAATGTTTGCAAACTATCCCGATGTTCTTACCGTGGAGGATGCAACAAATCTCTTGGGCTTCAAAAGCCAGACCGGCGTGATACGGCGCATCCATCAGAACCGTATCCGGTACCTGAAGGTCGGCAGAAATTTTATGATTCCCAAAGAATACCTCATAGATTATCTTTTAAGCGATTGATTCCATATCGACTATATTATATTACATAGCGCACTGCTTTTTCAATATCAAGGAGCTGTGCGCTTTTATTTTTTCAGATGGGAGGTCACGTTTTGCACAGCAATAAGAACAGAAAGTTGAAAAAGCCACATGACCCTTGACTACTTCTACGGACAAGCCGGAGAGCTGTTCTCCTTCTACCGCATTCCAAAGGCTCTGTTTCAGGAGCCACGGTTCCAGAGCCTGTCAACCGATGCCAAGACCCTGTACGGTATCCTGCTGGACCGCATGAGCCTGTCCGTGAAAAACGGCTGGCTGGACGAGCAGAACCGGGTGTTCATCATCTTCACGATAGAGGATGTCAAGATGGCATTGTGTTGCGCAGACAACAAAGCGACCAAGCTTCTCCGGGAACTTGAAAAGTTTGGTCTGATTGAACGAAAACGCCGAGGGCAGGGAAAGCCAAGTTTGGTGTATGTGAAAAACTTTTCGGCAGAATCTTCAAAAGAGAGTGTCAAGAATCGTGATAATGACGATTCTTGTGGCTTCAAAATCGCGTGTCAAGACCCTGCAAAATCACGATGTAATAAGACTAAAGAGAATGATACTGAAATGAGTGAGACTGATCCTTTCTATTCTGAAGAAGCGGAAGGAATGAGCAAACGCACCCAACTGGAAGAATATTTTTCTCAGTCTTTGGAGGTAGACCTTCTGCTCCGGCTCTGCCCGGATGATGAAGATACCCTCTACCAAATCGTGGATTTGCTGGTGGATACCTGTGCCACCAACCGCAAGACGCTGCGCATTGCCGGGGACGATAAGCCCGCCGAGGTGGTACGCAGCCGGTTTATGAAGCTGAACGCCGACCATATTTGCTTTGTGCTGAAGTGCCTTGCAGAGAACAGCAGCCCGATCCGAAACATGAAACAGTATCTGCTTGCTTCTCTATATAATGCACCCACCACAATGCAGCTTTTCTATCAGAACCAAACCAACCATGACTTAGCGATGCGGAGGTGATGAAAATTTCAAAGAAAGCAACCACAATAGCCATCGTCAACCAGAAAGGCGGCACCGGCAAGACCACCACCTGTGAAAATCTTGGCATCGGGCTGGCGATGGAGGGCAAGAAGGTCCTACTGGTGGACGCTGACCCGCAGGGGTCACTTACCATCAGCATGGGCTGGCAGCAGCCCGATGAACTGCCTACCACCCTTTCCACCCTGATGGCAAAAGCCATGAACGACCAGAGTATTCCGCCCGGTGAAGGCATCCTGCACCATGCAGAGGGCGTTGACCTGATTCCGGCAAACATTGAACTGGCGGGGCTGGAAGTTTCCCTTGTCAACTGCATGAACCGGGAAAAGATACTGAAACAGGTGCTGGAAGGCGCAAAGCACGACTACGATTTCATTCTGCTGGATTGCACCCCTTCCCTTGGGATGTTGACCGTGAATGCACTGGCAGCGGCGGACACCACCCTGATTCCGGTGCAGGCGCAGTACCTGTCTGCGAAAGGCTTGGAACAGCTTTTGCAGACCGTGCAGAAGGTCCGGCGGCAGATCAACCCGAAATTGAAAATACAGCGAAGAAGAACTGAAAGCGGAACTGGATGGACTCTCTGCCCGCAAGGCTGCCTTGCAAGCGGAACTTCGGAAGATACAGCGGGTGGAAAAGGAATGCGATATTGTCCTGCAGAATGTTTGTGACTTATTGGATAGCCCACAATTGCGTTCGCATCTGCATAACTATGAAATCGAATAGATGGTTTCAACAAGTATCGGATGGGCAAAATATACCTAAATGGCCACAATTATTCGCCAATTTTCTCGGCTATTATTGCCGATTATTTTCTCATATGGTATAATGAAAGGGAGTGCAAGGAATGGAGCGATTCTTTATGGAACGACTTAAATATATTGTGGAAGATAGCACAATAGCTGAACTTTTGGGTGTCCAGAACTTTACCAATAAAGAATCTGCGATACTTGAACTTGTTAAAAATGCTTACGATGCTCAAGCAAACAATGTTAGCATCACTTTTTCTGATCGTAGCATTGTCATTATTGATGACGGTATTGGTATGAGCAAGAGTACGATTTGCGAGAACTGGATGCATGTTGGAAAAAGTGACAAAGGATATAGCCTTTCTGGCACAGAAGATAATGACGGCCGTGTATTGGCGGGTTCCAAAGGTGTCGGCCGTTTTGCCTTAGCCCGCCTTGGTGCATCAGTTAACGTTTATAGCGCAAAGAAAGGCGAAATTCCTGTAAAATGGACCACCAACTGGTCTGAAAGCATATTAGATGACCTAACCAATGAAGAAAACCTGCCGCTAGGGACACGGATTGAAATTTCCGCATTGCGCGATAGATGGACCGAAAAATCAATCAAGAACTTAATTAACTATTTGTCCATTACTTGCAATGATGATAGGATGCAGATTAAAATTTATCCTAATTTTGGGAAAGGTGTATCTTATATTTTCAAAAAGCCTCAGATAGGGAAAAACTTTGTAACCCAGATAGGATTGTTTTATGATGCTTCAGAATTAAAACTTTACTATACAATAAAAAGTGATGAATTTTCTAATTTAGCTAAAAACTACTGTCGTTCTCTCGATTTGCAATATTTTTCAAACGATGTATCTATTTTAGAAGAACTTGCTGGGAATACAGAAATAGATTCTTCAGACGGCGAATTGTATTCAATGTTAAAAGAATTGGGGAATTTTTCGGCCGAACTGTATTTTTCTTTAAAAACACCTACAAAACAGGATGTTGAAAGATTTTGCTATAACTATTCTGCTCTCCCCGATAGATATGATGAGGGAGTCGTTTTATATAGAAACGCATTTAGTATAGCTTCATTTGATGGAGAAAAAGATTGGTTGGGTCTTAACCAGCGTTCTCGAAAATCTCCTGCCGCTGCAACACATCCTACAGGAGCATGGCGGGTTCGTGCAAACCAACTTTCTGGCAAAGTCGAAATTGATAAAAAAGAAAATTATCAGCTTCGAGATTTAGCTAACAGACAAGGGTTGGAGGAAAATGAGTATTTTAAGCTGTTTGTAAAAATAATCACCATTGGTATTGCTGCCTTTGAACGATACAGGCAAGCAATTATCCGCTCAATTGACAAAAAGAATGCTCCTAAGCCATCTCCTACTACGCCCATGATTGATCAAATCCTTAGGGGACGAAATAAAGAAATCCATTTAACATCTAATGAGACTAAAGCATTGGCCCAAGAAATTTCTGTGGTGAAAGCAGAATCTAAGAGCTTTCAGGACGAGAAAGAATCCACCGAAAAGAAATACCGGTACGATGTCAGAATTTTAAATGTTTTGGCAACCACAGGGCTAAAAGCATCGTCTATTGCTCACGAGTTAAAAAATGACAGAAATAGTGTTAGTGTAAACTACCAATATATTGTAGATGCGTTAAAGGAATACGGTTTTTGGGAAGACCTGTGTTCGCAAGAATATACAGAATATAGTTATAAAAATGTGCCTCAACTTTTAAGCCGCAACAAGGCGATCAATCAAAAAATCGTTGCCTTTATGGACACAATGCTCGATGAAATTGAGAAGAAAAAGTTTTCACCTAGAAGCCTTTCTGTTAACAGTATTATGGAGAACATTAAGGCTAATTGGATGCGAGACTACGCCTCTTTGTTGATCAACCTAAATGTTGATGAATCGGTTTACTTTGAAACATCAGAGGACATTTTTACAGCGATTTTTGATAATTTGATTCTAAATTCATGGCAGCAGAATAAAGCTTCAAGTCAAATTGTAATTAATATATCTATCCATAAAGTCGGTAGCTTGTTAAAAATCGTCTATGAAGATTCTGGTGTTGGTTTGCCTCCAAAGTATATTAATGATCCAATGCGTATACTTGAAGTTCATGAATCTTCCAGAGAAAATGGTCACGGTCTCGGTATGTGGATTGTGCATAATACAATTCGCATGACCGGAGGGGATGTGATTAGCATCGATGGCCATAATGGTTTCCACTTCAACTTTGAGTTAGGAGAGAAATTATAAATGTCGGACAAAAAGATTAACATCGTATATATCGATGATAATAGTGATGAAATTTTGTCTCAATACATGACCAAGGAGTATTGCGCCACACCGTTTCAACAACCTGATATCACACAAATTGAAAAAGTCTATAAAGAGGTCCGTTTTTGTGGGGATGAAGGTTATGAAGCATTACTCCAAAATGTTACTGTTAAAGCTGCAAATGTGATTTTGATCGACAATCATTTATTTGAAGAACGCACTATTGGCACTGGTCGATTTTCTGGTAAGCAATTTAAAATTATTCTTAGAAAGATTTTGCCATATGTAGAAGTCATAATTATTACCCAAGATGAAACACTGGCTGGCGAAAATGTAATCCGCAAGTTTTCTGGCCGGCATGGAGAGGATGCCACTCAATACTATCAGGAAAATTTAGCTCCGTGTTTAGACAGGGCTATTAAAGAGGTTCTAGACTTTGAGGATTTGGCAGATGATCTGATTCAGAGCAAAGATGTGGAAAAGCTTCTTATTGATAAAGTGTTAAATTCGTTACAAGGCGATGATTCTTATGATGCTTTGTCGAAAAGTGATATTGATAATCTGATTTGCAGTTTTAGGGAGATTAAAGATGCTTACGGACACAAATAAAGATTATAGAAACACAACAAATTGTCCGGTTTTAGTTGATGTTGCGCTTAAAAAGTGTGCTTTAGAGCGCAAAATCCAGCAAGATCACAAGCGCGCAAAAATAATGTATAACTTTGTTCACGATAAACAAGATGTCTATTTTAAGCCATTTTCTGAAATATATAACTGCAAATGTGCTTATTGTGGTGCTTGGATTGGAATCTCTGATATACGGCTATTTGAAGTTGACCATTTTATTTGTGAAGATGCTTTTTCAAAAGATACAGCAGGTCGAAGTGAAGCCGGTAAAGTGAGCAACCTTGTACTCGCTTGTTATTCTTGCAACCGTGGCAAAGGGAAATTGATGATTGATGAAGATCACCAAGGGACTCTGAATCCCGATGATGGATCTATTGCACAGGTTTTTGATAGGAACGAAGATTACTACATATGTATCCGACCGGATTATGCTGAAGATCAAGTAGTCGTAGATTTTTACCAGAAACTTTTATTGGGCAGTGAATTTCGTCGCCTAGACTATTTGTTACTGGAAATAAAAAATTTTATTTCTACACAGCGCACAAGCAATCCCACTGTTGCAGAAAAACTGGAGCAATGCCTTGGTGCTCTAATAATGAAAAGGAATAAAACTTTAATATAACACCTTAAAGTCATCAGGAAAACTATGGATGAAAAATTGTCGGGGTCTTATTATACCCCCCAAAAAACTATTCACTTTATATACAATTACCTACAACAGCAACATAAGCCTATAAAATCAATTTTAGAGCCCAGCGCTGGAGATGGAAGGTTCATTCGACTTTTTTCCAAATCCAATTCTGTAGGCAATATTGTAGGTGTGGAGTTATACCAAGAGAAAGTACAGGCCATCAATGAACGAATTCTTTCTCCTAAAGTAACAATGATTGCCGCTGACTTTCTGGAATATTCTTCCACTTGTAAAGCGAAGTTTGACCTTGTTGTAGGAAACCCACCATACATCAACATAAAAAACATGGACAAGAAGTTCTTGGAGGCTGCTCGTTCTTTATGTCAAAGTTTAAACTTACCTGAGAGCTTAATTCAAAATGCTTGGGTTGCGTTTGTAATAGCGGCCACTCAACTTTTATCAAAAACCGGTACGGTATTTTTTGTGCTTCCCACAGAGTTTTTGCAAGTACAGTATGCCGAAAAGCTTAGAGGATTTCTTGAGAAGAAATTTAACACTATACATATTCTTTCTTTTGAAGAGCGTATGTTTCCTGAAATAGAGCAAGAGGCTTGCTTGGTATACCTCACTAATGAAAATCAAGGGCTTCCCTATATTTCGTATCGTCAATATGCAAAGTTAGATTCTAAAACACCAATTCTAGAATCTAGAATTGAACGAAATAAACCTTTGAAAAAATGGTCTAATGCAGTTCTTTCTGATGAAGAAATTGATTTATTAAATCGAATTACAAACCAATATACTACTATTGCAAAACTTTCAGATAGTGCTCCCGGGATTGTGACTGGCGCAAATAATAAATTTATTTTGACAAAAGAAGAAGTCGATCAATATGAATGTGCTCAGTATGTAAAACCCATTATATCTAAGGGGGTAATGGCAAAAAACAAATTTGAGGTAAATCATGCTCTCATTTCCGAATTAGCATCAGCGGGAAAAAAAGTATATCTTTTAGATCTGGTAGGAACAAAACCAGACGAGTTACCAGTTTCCTTAAAAAACTATTTGTCTATAGTTGCCTCCACAAAAAGAAACGGTGTGGAAATTCAGAAAAGTTACAAATGTTCTAAACGCGAACCTTGGTATGGGGTTCCAATCGTTAAAAGTGGCCGAGTAATATTCTTCAAAAGATATGATTTATGCCCGCGAATTTCTACTAATCCTGCCGAAATATATACCACAGACATTGCGTATAATCTTCGACTGCATGAGGGCATAGATCCCGAAAGTTTAGTGTTTTGCTTTTATAATTCACTAACACTTGCTCAATGCGAATTTGTTGGTAGATATTACGCAGGTGGAGTATCAGAACTTACCCCTAACGAATTTAGAACTATCTCAGTTCCATATCGTCAAATTAAACCTTGTGATATTGAACGCGCAAAACAGATGTTTAACGATAACGAAGATCTTAATCAGCTTGTTGCTTTCGTCAATTCCAAAACACTAGAAGTAGATTTATCTACCGACGAAATTACACGACTAAATGCTATCCGAACCAAATTAATTAAAAGAAGAAAATAAACCCCACCACCGGATGTCCTGAAGTGACCCCGAAAAGTTAGACAATATTTTGAAGTAAAAATTGTTCAAGCAGCCGAAAGGGCTTGTTGTCTGTGAATTGCAGGCGGCAAGCCCTTCAGTTTTGCCTTAATCCTGCGGTTGTTGTAGTAATCTAGATATGCAACGAGTTCCTGCTTGAAGTGTTCCATGGACTGAAATTCCTGCAAGTACAGCAGTTCGCTCTTGAGCAGCCCAAAGAAATTTTCTATCACAGCATTGTCCAGACAGTTCCCTTTCCGGCTCATGCTCTGCCGGATGCCTTTCTCTCGGAGCATCCGTTGATACTGTTTATGTTGGTACTGCCAGCCCTGATCAGAATGGAGAATGAGGTTTGTTCCGTCCGGAATTTTTGCAAATGCCTCGTTCAGCATGGTTGTCACCATGCTGAGCACAGGGTGATCCGATATGGTATAGCTGACCAGATCGCTGCTGTGCAGATCGAGAATTGGAGACAGATACAGTTTCTCGCCAAACAAACTGAACTCTGTCACATCGGTGACCCACTTCTGGTTTGGCTTTTCGGCGCGGAAGTCCCGGTTTAACAGATTTGGCGCAATTTTGCCAACTTCACCCTTGTAAGAACGATACTTCTTCATCCTGACACGGCAAACTAAGCCCAGCTCCTTCATAAGCCGCTGGACAGTCTTGTGGTTCAGGAGGAAATTGCGCTTGTGAAGTTCTGCTGTAATGCGGCGATAGCCGTATCTTCCTTTGTTTTCGTGGTAGATGGCCGTGATCTCCGCTTTGACAGCTTTATACTTATCTGCACGGTTCATCCGCTTCAGATGGTAGTAGAAAGTGGCACGGGGTAGTTGAGCGATTGAGAGAAGAATATCCAGAGAATGTCTTTGCCTCAGCTTTTGAACCACCTGCGTTTTCTGCGCTGGCGTCGCTCGTCTTCCAAAACCAAGGCTTGCAAGTTTTTTAGGTAATCGTTCTCCGCACGCAGTCGCTGCACTTCGGCCAGCAGATCTTCTTCTACATCCTTTGGCAGCTTCTTTGGCCGACCAGTGCTGCCGCGGCCGCGCCGTTTGATGGCAAGGCCTTCCGGCCCTTCCTCCAGATAAATGCGTTCCCAACGCTCTATAATTTTATGATCGTTAATTCCGAATTCCTGCATCGTTGCATAGATACTCAGCTGTTCTTTTTCCATGGTTTCTACAACCATTTTCTTGAATTCCGGCGTATATCGTTTGTTGGGTTTTCCTCTTGCCATAATAAATCACCCCATCTGTTAGATAGTATATCATACTGTCTAACAGATGGGGTGCAGTTCAATAGATATTGAACCCCGTAAGCTGAATATTAAATATGCCATCAACGGAACCGGAAAATCCACTATTGCAAAAGCAATCCAAGCGAAAGTCACTGGTAATGAAGATGGGCTAAAACAATTACTGCCATTCCGGTATGAAAGAGATGCCGATGAACATCAACCCAGCATCTCCGGATTGGAAGATTTTCACAGTGTCCAAATTTTCAACGAGGATTATGTAAATCAGTATGTCTACCAGCCCGACGAGCTGATAAAAGATAGCTTTACAATTTTTGTTAAAACACCTGATTATGACAGGAATATGGCGGAAATCACCCAATTGCTAGAAAGTATTAGTCAAACATTCCAATCTCATCCTGAACTTGACCAATTGATTCAAACACTAAATCAATTTGTAGTTGGTTTCGGGAAGGCCACCCAGCGTGGACTCTCTGCAGCAAGCCCGATAATGAAAGGTCTTGGAAGAGGAAATATGATTCACAATATTCCTCAAGGGCTGGAATCGTACGCTCCTTATTTACAACATACAGAAGGTGCCAAAAACGTCGCGTGGATCAAGTGGCAATTAAGCGGAAACGATTATTTGGAAATGGCTGATCAGTGTCCTTATTGCTCCGGATCAATTGAAAAAACTCGTGAAAAGATTAAGCGAGTTCGCAATGTTTATGATGCGAAATCTATTGAACATCTGGACCATCTTATAGAAGTATACACTGCGCTTATGCCATATCTTCCAGAAGATGCTCAACGACAACTGCAAACAATATTAAACAATGCATCGAATATAACTGATGACCAAAAGCATTTTTTACAAGCAATCAAGAATGATGTTGATTGCTTGTATCAAAAGCTATGTGATCTGAAGTCCATCGGTTTCCGTAATCTAAAAGATGTAGCTCAAATTGAAAGTACTCTGCGAAATAAGAAGATAGATCTTCCTAATTACGCTAATCTCAATTCCGATTTAATGCGAAGCAAAACAAACGTTTTAAATACTACAATAGATGGTGTACTCAATAGAATTATTCAGCTTCGTATAAAAATTAGCCGTCAAAATGCTTTGATTCGGAACATAATTTCAAGAAACCAAAAAGAGATTAACGATTTCTTACGATATGCAGGGTATCATTATACTGTCAGCATAGAAGAATCTGAAGGTAAAAATTACAGGCTGCTTTTGCACTATGAAGATCATCGTGAAGCCATCAATGCAGTACAAGCACACCTCAGCTATGGCGAAAGAAATGCGCTGGCGTTGCTTCTGTTTATGTACAGTATAAAACGTGAAACACCAGATTTGGTTATATTGGATGATCCTATTTCTTCTTTTGATGGAAACAAAAAATTTGCAATTGTCAATATGCTTTTTAAAGAGCCTGGATATCTACGAGGAAAGACTGTACTTCTTCTAACCCATGAATTCGGAACGGTGGTTGATATGGTTCACACTATGAAACGAAACTTTGGTGCTGTTTCGACTGCTGCTTTCTTATCAACACGAAATGGGGTACTTCAAGAGCAGCAAATTCACGCGGATGACATTAAGGCATATCCAGCTATTGCAGAAAAAAACATTGCAGAATCAACCGATCCCTTAAATAAACTTATCTATTTGCGTAGGCTCATGGAGTTTGAAAACAACAAAAACGATGCATGGCAGTTACTTTCTAATGTTTTTCACGTAGGCGATGGCACACGAGAAGCTCCGATGAAATGCATCGGCAACGGTATCGAAATTCCCATGACCCCGGATGAAGTTCAAAAAGGAACTGAAGATATAAAAAAATACATACTTGATTTTGATTATCAGATGGCATATCAACGCATGGAAGATCAAAATTTACTGATATCTTTATACGATTCAACTGAAGCAAATTATGAAAAGCTACAAATCTATCGACTCATTTTCATTGGGAGACCAATGAATGTAGTAGTTCAAAAATTTGTTAATGAAACATACCATGTTGAAAACGATTATATGTTCCAGCTCGATCCTCGAATCTATGACACTGTTCCGCAGTACATTGTAGACGTGTGCAACCAAGCTATTAACGAACTCAGAACTGTTCAACCCGCATAAAATAGTTTGTTTTTGAAATAGGAGCGTGATGCCATTGACCCAACCCAAAACCGATCTTGCTTACCTCCGCAACAAAAAGCAAAAGCAGAGCAAAAGCTGCGCTCTTGCCAGCACCGGGAGAAGATCCTTGAACGCCAGATGTCAGAGCTGAATCGGAGAGAACGTGTGCATCGTCTTTGCACCCGTGCCGGAATGCTGGAAAGCTTTCTGGTCTGTCCGGGAGAGCTGACCGATGATCAGGTGATGGAGCTTTTGAAGATCTCGTTCCGTCAACCGGAAGTCGTGCTGGCTCTTGCAAAGATGGTGCATGATGTTCACGAACGCAGCAACGTCCAAAACCCTTTAGAATAAAGGGCGCAATT
>ENA-UPTB01002930-UPTB01002930.1-human-gut-metagenome-genome-assembly--contig:-NODE-2930-length-10958-cov-8.387189_pt1 | contig 10958 bp, 10 predicted proteins | sample MGYA00250046_ERZ773369 | MGnify/ENA primary metagenome ERZ773369 (study PRJEB29103, sample SAMN06111938) | human gut metagenome | biome: human gut; feature: ankylosing spondylitis patient; material...
TTCAGTCAGCCTGCATCCGTATGCCGAGTTACGCAAGGCGGGGGTCAAACCCCGTCAGCGCTGTCCGATTTTTTATTGTCAAAGGAGGAGAGCCGGATGTATCGCGCGTTGTACCGCAAGTGGAGACCCCAGCGGTTTGAGGATGTGGTGGCCCAGCACGGCACGGTGACCGCGCTGCGCAACCAGGTGGCCGCCGGGCGCGTTGGCCACGCCTACCTGTTTACAGGCGTGCGCGGCACGGGCAAGACCACCTGCGCCAAGATCTTTGCCAAGGCGGTCAACTGCCTCAACCCCCACGACGGCGACCCCTGCTGCCAGTGCTCCATCTGCCGCGGCATCGACGACGGCAGCATCCTGGACGTGGTGGAGATGGACGCGGCCTCCAACAACGGCGTGGACGATATCCGCGGCCTGCGGGATGAGACGGCCTACACCCCCAGCGAGTGCCGGTATAAAGTATATATCATCGACGAGGTGCACATGCTCTCGACGGCGGCGTTCAACGCCCTGCTCAAAACGCTGGAGGAGCCGCCCGCCCACGTCATCTTCATCCTGGCCACGACCGAGATCCAGAAAGTGCCGGAGACCATCCTCTCCCGCTGCCAGCGGTATGATTTTGCCCGCATCGTCCCGGAGGACATTGCCCGGCGGGTGGAGTACATCGCCGGGGAGGAGCATCTGCAGCTGACCACCGAGGGCGCGGAGCTCATCTCCCGCCTGGCGGATGGTGCCATGCGCGATGCGCTGTCCATCCTGGACACCTGCGCGGGTGTGACCTCCCAGATCGACGCCAGCGTTGTCCGCAAGATGGCGGGCGTGACCGACAGGAGCTACCTGTTCCGCATCTCGGACGCCATTGCCGCCCAGGATGGCGCCACGGCGCTGGCCTGTCTGGCCCAGCTGCGGCAGCAGGACTCGGTGGACATCAAGCGGCTGACGGATGAGCTCATTGCCCACTACCGGGCCCTGATGCTGGCGGCCCTGCCCGGCGGGCAGGCGCTGCTGACCGGTGTCTCGCCCGAGGAAGAAGCCCTCTATCTGCAAAAAGGCCCGGCGCTGGGCCAGCGGGAACCCATCCGGGCCATCCGGCTGCTGGGCAACGCGCTGGAGCACATGGCCCGCGGCAGCGACCAGCGCATTGAGCTGGAACTGGCACTGGTCAATCTGGCAGAGCCGCTGCAGCCCGTGGCGCAGTCGATACAGGCCGTTCCGGCCCGTGCCTCTGCCGCCCCTGCTCCGGAAGCCCCCCGGCCCTTTGCGGCCGCACAGGCCCAGCCGCAACCCTTTGTGAGCGCCCCTGCGGCCCCGGTGCAGCAGGCTCCGGTCGCCCCAGCCCCGGTGGTTACTGCCCCCGCCGCCCCGCAGGAGCCTGCCCCGGCCCCTGCCGTACAGGAGGAAGCTCCTCCCATCCCCGAAGAGCCGCCGGTGCAGGAAAGCGCCGCCGCCCTCCCGTGGGAAGAGCCCGCGCCGCCCATGCCGCTGGCCGAACCGGTTCCGGAACCGCCCGCAACGCCTGCCCCGGCTCCCATGCCGCAGCAGCCGAAAGCGGACTGCGCGGCAGATCCCGCCCTTGACCGGCCCCGCAAGGTGGCGGCTGCCGGCATCAATCCCTTTGACAAATGGAGCGAGGTCATCCATCTGTTACAGGAAAAAGACCCCATGCTCTATACCTACCTGAAAAAATCCAAGGCTTACTTTGATGGTACCCGGGTGCTGATCGACGGCGGTAAGACGTTCCGCGATTTCATCCGGGCCAACAAGGACAGCCAGAAGCTCATCAAAAAGCTGATCGCCCAGGTGTCCGGTGTGGCAGTGCCCATCGGCCCCTATGAGCCCAAAGCGGCAGGGAAGACCGCCTCCAATGCGGAGGAGTCCCTGCACAAGCTGGAGCAGTTGGGGCTCGATGTCTCCATTGAGGACACCGATCGCAAGAAAAAAGCATAAAATAACATTTTAAAGGAGAAATTATCATGAAAGCAAGAATGCCCGCAGGCTTTGGCCGCCCCGATGTGAACGCCCTGATGCGCCAGGCTCAGAAGATGCAGGAGGATATGAAGGCAAAGCAGGCTGAGCTGGAAGCTGCCGAGTACACCGGCAGCGCCTCCGGTGAGATGGTCACCGTCAAGATGAATGGCAAGCACGAGGTGCTGTCCATCAAGATCAAACCCGAGGCCGTGGATCCGGACGACATTGAGATGCTGGAAGACCTGGTGGCGGCTGCCATCAACGCCACTGTCAAGCAGGTGGACGAGACCGCGGAAGCCGAGATGGGCAAGCTGACCGGCGGCATGAACATCCCCGGCCTCTGATCCGGGAGGGAACGCAATGGGTTACAATGCAGCCCCGCTGGAAAAGCTGATCGAAGAGTTCAGCAAGTTCCCGGGTATTGGCCGCAAGGGTGCCACCCGGATGGCCTATCAGGTGCTGAGCATGTCGGATGCGGACGCCGCCGCCCTGGCGGGTGCCATCCAGAACGCCCACACCAAGCTCCATCGCTGCCGCGTCTGCCAGAACTACACCGAGGCAGAGCTCTGCCCCATCTGCGCCAGCGCCAAGCGGGATCGCTCGGTCATCTGCGTGGTGGAGACCCCCCGGGACGTGCAGGCCTTTGAGCGCACCCGGGAATATCACGGCCTGTATCATGTCCTGCACGGCCTCATCAGCCCCATGGACGGCATCGGCGTGGAGCAGCTCAGCGTCAAGGAGCTTCTGGCCCGCCTGGGCGACGGCACGGTGAAAGAGGTCATCATGGCCATGAACCCCACCGTGGAGGGCGAGGCCACCGCCATGTACCTGGCCAAGCTCATCAAGCCCATGGGCATCAAGACCACCCGCCTGGCCTACGGCCTGCCGGTGGGCGCCAGCCTGGAGTACACCGATGAGACCACCCTGTACCGGGCCCTCTCTGGCCGCGGGGAACTGTAAGGCACGGAAAATTTGGGAAAGTGTTACACTTTCTTCAAAATCCGCCCTTGCAAAACCGTGGGAATATGATATACTACAAAAACGAAGCCAGACCAGAAGAAAGGAGGCGCACCCATGGCACCGACGAAAGAACGTCCGGCAACCAAGACCATTGCCACCAACCGTGAGGCGCGCCACGAGTATTTTGTGATGGAAGCGCTGGAGACCGGCGTGGAGCTCAAGGGCACCGAGGTCAAGAGCTTACGGGCCGGAGGCGTCAACCTGAAAGACAGTTGGGTCGATATCGAAGACGGCGAGCTGTTGGTCAAGGGAATGCACATCACTCCCTACGACCACGGCAACATCTTCAATCAGGACCCGCTGCGGGTGCGGCGTCTGCTGGCGCACAAGAACGAGATCCGGCGGCTGCACCAGCAGTGCAAGCTGCAGGGGTACACCCTGGTACCGCTCTCGCTTTACTTCAAGCATGGCCGCGTGAAGATGGAAGTGGGCCTGTGCAAGGGCAAAAAGCTCTACGACAAGCGCGCCGACGCCGCCCAGCGGGACGCCAAGCGTTCCATTGACCGGGCGGTCAAATCCAACGGCCAGTATTACTAAACTTTTTCAGGCAGCTTTTCCTGCCAGGAACATTCGCTTTATCAGCACGCCGCAAGGTGTGCTTTTATGGGGGCGTAAAGGTTTCGACGGGGGGAGCGAGGCCTGGGCAGCGGGTAGCAGTGGGGGACCTGCTCTAAACTCCTCCAAAAAATTAACTGACAACAATAATTATCAGTTGCTCGCAGCCTGAGTGCTGCGCGTTCCGCCCACTCTTGTGTCGTGTGGGGCCGGGGCGTCCTTTAGACACAGCACCTGAACGGACCTAAGCTTTGCGGACCGGCAGGAACTCATGAAGCTACCAATGCGTTAGCCTGGCGACCGGCGTGACGCGGAGGGAATGTTGTTGATCGCCTGCACCCGGAGACACCTACGCTGAACTCTTTTCGGACATGGGTTCGACTCCCATCGCCTCCACCAGTAAAAAGCACCTGGATTCGTTAAAATCCAGGTGCTTTTTCTTTGCTTATACCACACTGTTTCACGCACTTTGCAATGACAGAGCCTCCCGCGCTGACGGAGAGAGATAAGCGGCTTGCAAAATGAGAACCCTTATGCTACAATAGGAAAGGTTCCTAGTAGATATTTCCGGTTCGCCGGAACAGCGATACAACAGAAAAGAGGATGTCTGTTATGAGCGTGAAAAAGATCAGCGAGGCCATTCTGGGCGTAGGTGTGGATGATACCACCATCGACCTGTTCGAGAGCCAGTACCCGGTACCCACCGGTGTGAGCTACAATTCCTATGTCATCCGGGACGAGAAGACCGCCGTTCTGGATACGGTGGATGCCCGCGCCACCGACCCGTGGCTGGAAAATCTGGCCGAGGCCCTGGACGGCACCCAGCCCGACTACCTCATCGTCTCCCACATGGAGCCGGACCACGGTGCCAACATCGCAAAGCTGGCCGCACGTTACCCGGCCATGCAGGTGGTGGGCAACGCCAAGACCTTCCAGTATATGGAGCAGTTCTTCGGCGCGGACGCCGTCGCAAAGGAACGCCGCGTGGTGGTCAAGGACGGCGAGAGCCTGAGCCTAGGCAGCCACACGCTGACCTTCGTTTTTGCGCCCATGGTGCACTGGCCGGAAGTCATGGTCAGCTATGAGTCCACCGAGAAGGTGCTCTTCTCCGCCGATGGCTTTGGCCGTTTTGGCGCAGTGGCAAAGTTTGACGAACATGCCGACTGGGCCAGCGAAGCCCGCCGCTACTTCCTGAACATCGTGGGCAAGTATGGCCCGCAGGTGCAGGCTCTGCTGAAGAAGGCGGCTGCGCTGGACATCCAGACCATCTGCCCGCTGCACGGCCCCGTGCTGACCGGAGACCTGAGCAAGTACCTGGCCTACTATGACACCTGGTCCAGCTACAAGCCCGAAGAGCCGGAGAAGATTCTGGTCGCCAGTGCGTCCATCCACGGCCATACCCGCGCAGCAGCGCACCAGATGGCTGAAAAGCTCCGCGCCAGAGGAGCCAAAGTCGTGGAGATGGACCTGACCCGCACCGATGTCTCCTACACCGTGACCGAAGCTTTCCGCTGCGGGAAGATCGTGCTGGCCTGCGCCACCTATGACGGCTTCCTCTTCCCGCCGATGGAAAACCTGCTGGCCCATCTGAAGACCAAGAACTTCCAGAGCCGCACCATCGGCCTGATGGAGAACGGCACCTGGGCCCCCATGGCCGCCAAGCTCATGCGCACCGAACTGGAGGGCATGAAGAACATCACCGTCTGTGAGAACGTCGTCACCATCCGTTCGGCAGTCAGTGCCGCATCGGAGGCACAGATGGAGCAGCTGGCGGAAGAGCTGATCGCAAAATAAGAATACACAGCAAAAACAAGGGCCCGGCACCGGAAGTGTCGGGTCCTTGTTCTTGCTCTCACTCTCTTATTGCTTCTTCGGCCCCAGAAGCACCAGTCCGCTCACTGCGACAAGGCCGCCGAGAAGGGCGAGACCGGCACCCGCCTGACCGAAGGCGTCGCCGACCGCACCGACGAGGGGGCTGGCGGGGATCATGAGCAGACTGTAGGCCATGCTGTCCACGCTGATGAGGGTGGCGCGCTGGTCGCTGGGGATGGCGTCGTTGAGCTGTTGGATCTCATGCAGGAGGTAGACCTGCAAAACGCCTTGCACCAGCATCATGCCGAAGATGCCGCCCCAGGCAGGCGCGGTGCCCACCAGAAGGGTGCCCGCACCGCAGAGCAGGGCACAGACGGCGTAGAACCGCCGCATGGAGCGGAACCGGACCCGGCGTCCGGCCTCGGTGCCGAGGACGCAGGCGATGCCGCCCAGCAGCAGGGGAAGGAACAGCGCTTCGGTGGGCCAGCCCAGCTCAATGAGACGCTGCTGCAAAAACATCTTGGTCAGGTAGCAGGGCACCGAGATGATCGCACTGGATACGATGAGCTTCGCGGCCAGCGGGCAGGTGCGCAGAACATGCAGACTGTCCTGCACGAGCTGGATGAATTGACCGGGCAGGTCGTGCAGGGGCTGCCGGGCCCGGTTGGCCTGCGCTGCCGTGACGATGGGTTCGTTCATCCATCGGCAGGCGAGGGTGGAGACGCCCTCGAACAGGGCGCTGAGCAGATAAAAGCCTGCAAAGCCGAGGAACCGCTGGACCGTGCTGGCCAGCGAACCCAGCGCACTGGCCAGCATGGAGATCTGGGAACTGTTGGCGGAGATCTGAAGGTATTCGTCCTCGCGGTCTTCCGTCTTGAGGCTGTCGTAGACAAGGGCCGTGAAGGTGCCGGAGAACAGGGTACTGTACAGCGCGTTCAGCGCCATTGCGAAGCAGATGGCAAACAGATTCGGTGCAAACGCCATCAGCAGGTTGGAGGTGACGGCCAGCACACCGCCGGACACAAGGGCTTTTTTGCGGCCCAGAAGATCTGCCACCATGCCGCTGGGCACTTCGCACAGCAGGTTGACGATATGGAAAACACTTTCGGCCAGGCCGATCTCCCACAGGGAGAACCCCCGTGCGGCCAGCAGCGCGACCCACACGGCGTCGGTGATCCGCAGGCCGGAGAAGAAGTCGGCCGTATAAATACAGCCAAGCTGCCGCTTGATGTTGAGCGTTGATCTTTTGTTTGATTTCATGGAAAGCACCTTTCATTTTTACAAGATGAAACAGTGCCCATCCTTAGAGTCTCTTTGTACAACCTCTCCGTCACCTTCGGTGACACCTCTCCTGGTAGGAGAGGCCTTGGCATTGCGCAAACTTCATCTCTTCGCCGCAAGCCCAACGGAGCGGTCGTACAGAGCCAAAACGTTAAAATTTACAAGAATACTTGAAAATAAACCTAGTAATAGGGTATAGTATATATGGTCGGCCGTCTGGCTGGCGAAATGACCGAAACAGAAAGGAAACACCATCATGTTTGATATTTTTGATATGCTCAAGAAGGACAAGGACGAAAAGAAGGCTGCCGTGAAGCAGGTCACCCGCGAGACCATCATCGGTGATATTCTGGATATGGACCAGACCACCGCACCCTACTTCATGGAGATCGGGATGCACTGCCTGGGCTGCCCGACTTCCCGCGGCGAGACCATCGAGGAGGCCTGCGAGGTGCACGGCGTGGACTGCGATGAGCTCATTGGGAAGCTGAACGAGCACCTGGCTGCAAAGAAGGCCTGATGCTGCCCACACTGGATGCGCGTCTGACGGCGGCGGCAGAACTGGTGCTGCCGGGCAGGCCCGTGGCCGACATCGGCTGCGACCACGGCAAGCTGACGGCGGTGCTGGCGGCTTCGGGAAATTACCCGAAAGTCATCGGCGCCGACCTGCGCCCCGGCCCGCTGGCCAAAGCAAAACAGACGCTGGAACATGCAGGCTGCGAAGACCGCGCTGAGCTTCGGCTCGGCGACGGTCTTTCTGTGTTGTCGGCGGGGGAAGTGGGCACCATCGTGCTGGCGGGCGTCTCCGCACAGACGACGTGGGAGATCATCGAACAGGCACCGTGGGTGATGCAGCCCGGCGGGCCGCGGCTGGTCCTGGTGCCTGCCACCCGCCACAGCGAACTTCGGCGCTGGCTGTGGGCACACGGCTTTGCCCTTGCAGCCGACCGCCCTGTGCAGGCGGCGGGCCGCTGGTATGCGGTGATGGCCGCAGAGTACACCGGCGAGCGGAAGGAAGCCTCCTTCACCGAATGCCTGTTCGGCAGGACCGACGAGTGGCCGGAGGGCGCGGGCTATGCGGCCTGGCAGAAAGCCAAGCTCCCCCGGTTCCGGCTGGGTGTGCCGGATGGGACCGCACTGGCCGAAGAGATCGACGCGTTGTTAGAATCCTCACCCTCTCAGGCTGCTTCGCGTCCAGCTCTCTCGAAGGGAGAGCCCTTGGCATAAAGAGATGCGCTGTGTGGACTGCCAAACCCTCCCACTTTGGGGGAGAGCGGCATCGCGCAGCGATGACGGAGAGGGGAAAGCGGGTGAAACTATGAGAACAGTCAACGAACTTTATGAAGCGATGCAGCGCATCGCGCCGCTGGAACTGGCCGAAAGCTGGGACAACCCCGGCCTTCTGGTGAACTGCTGTAGACCGGTGGACCGGGTGCTGGTCACGCTGGACATCACCCCGGACGTGGTGGAGGAAGCCGCCGCCAAGGGCTGTGGGCTCATCGTGGCCCACCATCCGGTCATCTTCAGCCCGCTCAAGCGGCTGGCACCGAAAGATGTGCCCTTCCAATTGGTGCAGAACGGCATCTCGGCCATCTGCATGCACACCAACCTGGACGCAGCCGAGGGCGGTGTCAACGAGGTGCTGGCGGGCATGTTCGGGATGCGGAACTGGGAGCCTTTCGCGGGCGGCTGCGGCCGCGTGGGCGAAGTGGACCTCATCACGGTGCCGGAGCTGGCCCAAAAGGCGCAGGACGCGCTGGGCAAGCGGTGCAATCGGCCTGAAACCGGCCCTGCGGTCCAGGTGAAGTACACCGACAGCGGGAGGCCCGTGCGGCGGCTGGCTGTTATCAGCGGGGCAGGCGGGAGCCTGTTCGAAGAGGCCATTGCCGTGGGGGCAGACTGCCTGCTGACCGGCGAGGCCAACCACCACCATGCCTGCGACGCGGCCCGGCTGGGCCTGTCGCTCATCGCGGCGGGGCACTACGCCACCGAGTTCCCGGTGACGGCAGCCGTGGCCGAAAGGCTGCGGGCGGCGTTCCCGGAACTGGAGGTGCTGGTGAGCACCGCGAACCGAGACCCCTATACTTATATATAGAGAAGGAGAGTGAGGGAAGAATATGGCTTTGGATGCTGCAACGCTGGCGTTGACGGCGGCAGAACTGAAAACGACCCTGACCGATGCGAAGATCGCAAAACTGTTTGAGCCGACCCGCGATGAACTGGTGCTGACCCTGCGCACCCGCACCGAGACGTACAGCCTGCTGCTGTCGGCCCGCAGCGGTTCCGCGCGGGTCTGCCTGACCGAGGAGAGCTTCGAGAACCCGGAGACCCCGCCGTCCTTCTGTATGCTGATGCGCAAGCACCTCACCGGCGGCAAGCTGCTGGATGTCCGGATGGAGCCGGGCGACCGCATCGTCTACTTCGAGTTCCAGTGCACCAACGAGATGGGCGACCTGGTCCGGAACGTCCTCTGCGCGGAGCTGATGGGGCGCTACTCCAATCTGGTGCTGGTGCAGAACGGCAGGATCATCGACGCCCTCAAGCGGGTCGATTTTGAGGACAGCGACATCCGGCAGCTGCTGCCCGGCCTGCCCTACACCGTGCCGCCCAAACCGGCCCGCCCGGATTTTCTGACCGTGAGTTCGGCTTCCATCGTGGCAGCGGCCTGCGAGCGGGACCTGCCCGTGGCGGATGCCCTGAACAAGACGGTGGCCGGAGTCGGCCCGGTGGTCTGCCGCGAAGCCGCCTGGCGCGCATTCGACGGCGAACACCTGCTGGCCAATGAGCTGACCGGGGAGCAGAAGCGCGCCCTGATGGCAGCCATCGACGAGTTGAAGGAGATCCACGCCAACGGCGGCTGTCCGTGCAGCGTGACGGCTCCGGACGGCAAACCGGTGGAGTTTACCTTCTTCCGGCCCCGGCAGTACGGCGAGACCTATGCGGTCAGGGAGTGGGCGTCCTTCAACGCGATGCTGGAGGGCTACTATGCCGAAAAGGACCGTGCTGAGCGCCTGCGTACCAAGAGCAAGGAACTCCACAAGGCGGTCCACAACATGTACGAACGCGCCGTCCGCAAGCAGGCCGCCCGGCAGGAAGAGCTGGCCGCCAGCGGCAAGAGCGAAAAGCTCCGCCTGTACGGTGAGCTGCTCTCGGCGAACCTCTATCTGGCCCAGAAGGGCATGAAGAGCATCACCGTGCCCAACTGGTACGATGAGGGCAGGGAAGTCACCATCCCGCTCGACCTGCGGTTTACGCCCAGCCAGAACGCGCAGAACTTCTTCAAGAACTACAAGAAGAAGCAGACGGCGGCGCGGATGCTGGTGGACCTGCTGGCCGAGGGCGAAAAAGAGATCGCCTACCTCGAAACGGTCTTATATGAGGTGGAAACGGCCTCCGGCGAGGCGGCGCTGAATGAGATCCGCGCGGAGCTGAAGAGCCAGGGCTACCTGAAGTATTACAAGCAGCGGGACAAGCGCCAGAAACCGGCGGATTTCCTGCGGTTTACCTCCAGCGACGGCTTTGAGATCCTGGTGGGGCGGAACAACGCCCAGAACGACCGGCTCACCCTTCACACCGCCCGCGGCAAAGACCTGTGGTTCCATGTGCAGAAGGCCCCCGGCAGCCACGTGGTGGTCATGAGCCGGGGAGAGGATATCCCCGACACCACCCGACAGGAAGCCGCTGAGCTTGCCGTGCTGTATTCCAGCACCTTCAAGGCCGGCACCGGTGCCAAGGTCGCGGTGGACACCACCGAGGTGAAGAACATCTGGAAAGCCAGCGGTGCCAAGCCCGGCATGGTGCTGTACGAGGTGTACACCACGGTCTACATCACGCCCCGGGATGGGCTGGCGGAACAGCTGAAAAAGAAATGATCTAAATGGCCTCCGCTTTGCTCTGGCCGTCTTCAGCGGAAGAATTATTTATATTTTCGGCATACCGGAGCGTCTGCGGACGCTCCGGTATGCCATTTTCACGGGTGGGGTCGTAAAGGCGACCGGCATCTGCAGCGCCTGCTTCCTGCGGAAGCAGCAGCGCGGCAGGAAAGCAGCCTCGCCCTCTCCGTCTGCTCACTACGTTCGCATCCACCTCTCCCAAGGGGAGAGGCCTTGGCAAAGAGATGAAGTTTGCGTGGACTGCCAAGGGCTCTCCCTTTGAGGAAAGACTTCCCCCGCGCCGGGGGAAGATGGCGCGTAAGCGACAAAAGGGGGAATCTGGCAAAGCCGACAGGCTTTGACTGAGAGGGCGAGGACGGTAGTGCTCCGGCCCTGCTTTTTATTATATATGTATAAACGCAGCAGAACAGCCTATACTAAGCACTGCGCACC
>ENA-UPTB01002932-UPTB01002932.1-human-gut-metagenome-genome-assembly--contig:-NODE-2932-length-10955-cov-17.274407_pt1 | contig 10955 bp, 10 predicted proteins | sample MGYA00250046_ERZ773369 | MGnify/ENA primary metagenome ERZ773369 (study PRJEB29103, sample SAMN06111938) | human gut metagenome | biome: human gut; feature: ankylosing spondylitis patient; material...
GGGTCCGCTGCGTCGAAACAGCGGCAATTTTCTTTGGTTCTTTCTTTTGTTGGCAAAAGAAAGAACAACCTTCCGGGGGGCACCCGCTCCCTGTCACAGCATACACCGCATAACCTTCGTCGCCTCGACAAAATCCTGCGACTCATACAGCCGGATAGCGTTCTCGTTCTGGGCCAGCACGTTCAGCTCTAAGTACTCCAAGCGCCGGTTGCGTGCCCAGCGCTTGGCGGCGGCCAAAAGCTCGCCGCCGACGCCCTGCCCGCGCACGGCCTCGTCCACGGCCAGATCCTCCAGCCGCGCATAGCGGTGGGGCAAAACGCAGCTGAACTCCGGCGTCCAGCCCGCGTAGCCGACCAGCGCAAAGCCGACAACTGCGCCGCCGCGCTCCGCCAGCAGGAAATCCGCGTCGTCGGCACGGATGGCCTTGCGGATCTCGTCCTCCTCCCGCGGGCCTTCGCAGAAAAACTCCGGCTGCATCGCTACCAAAGCGCTGTCCAGCTGGCGGTACAGCGCGAGAATGGCGGGAATATCCGCCTCCGCTGCCGGGCGTATCACAGTCTTTGCGGCCATCTTGTCCTCCCCTTCTCCTACATGCGTGTAAACCAAAAACCGGCGGACGCAGTTGTCCGCCGGTGCAAATCACTTGATTTCCTGGATCGTGTACTTGAAGCCGTACTCCTCCTGCAGCTTCTTGACGACAGGCTCGCAGTCCTCAATGAAGGTCGCAGAGTAGACGCTCTGGCCGTTGTGGGCCTTCTTGTACTCCTCGACGATCTCGTTCAGCTTGTTCCAGCCCTCGTCAGCCTTGGCCTGGTCCATATCCTGCGGGAAATCGATGATAAATTCGCGATGCTTAGGGATGCGTGCTTTCATAGTAAGTCACTCCTGAAAAATTTGTTTATACATACGCGGCATGTTGTCATGTAGGGGCGGCCATTGGCCGCCCGCGCTTTTATGCGGGATGCTCCCTGCGGGCGGGCAATGCTCGCCCCCACAGATTTTTGCCATACCGAATATACCAAAAAGGTTACACGCCAAAGCAAGCCCTGGCGTTTGCCGCGGTCCGGTCCAGCACGGCCTGGGCGTCCATATCCCAGAGCGTGCCGATGTACGCGGCCACATGGACAATGTTACGGCTGTCGTTGCGGGTGCCCCGCACCGGTTCGGGGGCCATGTAGGGGCAGTCGGTTTCCAGTAAGGCCCGGTCATGCGGGATGGCCGCCAGCACCCTGGCCGCGCGCTTCGCGCCCTTGTAGGTCACGGCGCCGCCAAAACCCAGGTACATGCCCTGCTCCACCAGCCAGGCCGCGTCGTCGGCACTGCCGCTGTAGCAGTGCAATGCGCCGCGGGGCTTGTATTTGCGCAGCAGCTCATACATTTCGGCGTGGGACTCGCGGTCATGGACCGACACGGGCAGGTCGAGCTCCTTGGCAAGCTGCAATTGTGCTTCAAACAGGTCATACTGCTCCTGCCGCGGCACGGGCCAGTGATGGTCCAGCCCGATCTCCCCCACCGCCGCAACGGCCTTGTCCGCAAACAGCGGGCGCATGGCGGCCAGCTCGGCACGCCAGTCCCCGTGGTAGACGGCCACCGTGGCGGCGTCCTCCTCGATCAGGCTCTCCGGGTGGATGCCCAGCGCAGCGTGGAAGTAGGGCGCGGCGTGCGCCAGCTCCAAAACCTGCGCAGCATCGCCGGAATGTGTGGCACATTCCAGCACACCGACCACGCCGCCCGCGGGCAGCGCCGTCAGCAGCTCGGCGCGATCTGCGTCAAACTGGCGGGAGGAATAGTGCGCGTGGGTGTCAAAAATGTTGTTCATGCCTTTGTCTCCTGCGTCTGCGGGGCGCGGTTGACCAGGAAGATGCCAATGCAGACCAGCACCAGCGCGGCCAGATAGTTCCACTCAAACAGCGGCTCACCGTTGAGCAGCGCCGACAGCAGGACGTTCATAATAGGGATGATGAGGCCGAACACCGCGATGCGGGACACCGGGTTGTTCTTCATCAGCAGCGCCCATATAACATACCCCGCGCCTGAGATGAACGCAAGGAACAGCAGCACCGGGATACCGGCGGCGCTCTGCGGGTGCAGGCTGCCGTCCATCGCAAAGCCCAGAACAGCCAGCGCCAGTCCGCCGACGCCAAGGTTGAGCACACTGACCGAGAAGCTGTCCGCGTGCTGGGTGACGGCCTTGTTCCACGGCCCGGCCAGCGCAAAGATGACCGACGCGATCAGCATAAAGGCCATGCCCTTGACGCTGCCGCCGCCGTGGTTGCCCAGCGTGGCGACAAGCACACCGCCGAAGCCGAGCGCGCAGCCCAGCGCCTTGCGCGGGGTCAGGCGATCCTTATTGCCGTAGAGGAAGTGCGCCAGAATGACGCCCATAAAGCTCTGGGTGCTGTTCAGGATGCCGCCCATAGCGCCGGTCAGCAGCGCGACGGCGGAGTAGTAGAAGAAATACTGCGCCGCGGTCTGCCACAGGCCCAGCCCGCAGGCCGAGGCCAGCGTTTTGCCGCGCGGCATCGGCAGCGGACGGCGGTTCAGCGCCAGACCGGCCAGCCAGACCAGCGCCGCGCCTATCATGAAGCGGACGCCCGCAAAGCACAAAATCGACGCGGTATCGGCAGAATCAATGGCGAACAGCCGGTAGCCCAGCTTGATGAACGGAAACGCCGAGCCCCACAGTACATTGCAGACAATGGCCATCAGGACCGCTGCCGCCGGGATGGAAAAGAATTGGTCGAGTTTAGATTTCTGCATGCTTCACCTTAGTGGATGCGTGCGCCCGCGGGGGTGCTGTCGGGGAAGAACGCGATGGAGCAGCCGCCGTCCATGTCGGTGTCAGCGGCAAAGATCATGCCCTCGCTGACGTACTTGCCCTTCATCATCGGGCGCGGGGCCAGGTTGGCGACGATGCCGATCTTCTTGCCGATCAGATCCTCCGGCGCGAACCACTTGGCAATGCCGGACAGAATGCAGCGCTCGCGCTCGCCGTCGAACACGGTCAGGTGCAGCAGCTTCTTGCTCTCCTTCATGCGCTCGCAGGCGCGGACCTCGGCCACGCGCAGCTCGACCTTGCAGAAGTCGTCAAACGTGATTTCTTCCTCATGCTCACCGATGAGCTCCGCGGACGCCGCGCCGCTCTCGGCGGGCTTTTCCTCTTTCTCCTCGGCAGGGGCGTTGGCAGCCTGGGCAGCAGCCTTCTGGGCAGCCTCCAGGGCCTCCAGCTCGGCCAGCTCCTTGGCGGCGTCGATGCGGGGGAAGATGTTCTCGCCCTTGTGCAGGGTGGCGTTGGCGGGCAGCGTGCCGAAGGCGGCGGCGCTGTCCCAGGTCTTGCCGTCAGCTTCCACGTTCAACTGGGCAAAGATCTTCTCGCAGGTGGTGGGCATGAACGGCTGCAGCAGGACGGTGCAGATGCGCAGCGTCTCGGCCAGATTGTACAGCACGCGGGCCAGACGGGGCTTGGAGTCCTCGCTCTTGGCCAGCACCCACGGCGCGGTGGCGTCGATATACTTGTTTGCGTTGTCGATGACCTCAAACACGTCAGCCAGCGCATTCTGGAAGGCATACGCCTCCATGTCGGCTTCATAGCGGTCACGCAGACCCCTGGCCTTCTCGAGCAGCGCGGCGTCCTCGGGGCCTTCGTCCTGCTCAATGGGCAGATTGCCGCCAAAGTACTTGTCGGCCATGGCGGTAGTGCGGCTCAGCAGGTTGCCGAGGTCGTTGGCCAGATCCATGTTGATGCGGTTGATGAGCAGCTCATTGGAGAAGTTGCCGTCAGAGCCGAACGGGAAGTCGCGCAGCAGGAAGTAGCGCAGCGCGTCGGCGCTGTAGCGCTCGGCCAGCAGATACGGGTCAACGACGTTGCCCTTGGACTTGGACATCTTGCCGCCGTCCAGCAGCAGCCAGCCGTGGCCGTAGACGTGCTTGGGCAGGGGCATATCCATGCTCATCAGCATCGCGGGCCAGATGATGGAGTGGAAGCGGACGATCTCCTTGCCGATGAAATGCACATCGGCAGGCCAGAAGGTCTCGTAGTCGCTGTCGGGATATTTGTCGTTCATGAAGCCGAGCGCCGTCGTGTAGTTGAACAGCGCGTCGATCCAGACGTACACGACATGCTTGGGGTCGAAGTCAACGGGGATGCCCCACTTGAAGCTCGTGCGGGAGACGCAGAGGTCCTCCAGGCCCGGGTCAATGAAGTTGTGGACCATCTCGTTGACGCGGGAGCGCGGCAGCAGGAAGTCCGTGTTGACGAGCAGGTCACGCACGCGGTCCGCGTACTTGGACAGGCGGAAGAAATAGGCCTCTTCCTCGGCGTCCACAACAGGGCGGCCGCAGTCGGGGCAGCAGCCGTTGACGAGCTGGCTCTCGGTCCAGAAGCTCTCGCAGGGGGTGCAGTACTTGCCGACATACTTGCCCTTGTAGATGTCGCCCTTTTCATACATCTTCTTGAAGATTTTCTGGATGGCGGCAACATGGTAGTCGTCGGTGGTGCGGATGAAGCGGTCATAGCTGATGTTCATCAGCTTCCACAGATCCTTGACGCCCTTGGGGCCCTCGACGATGTTATCGACGAACTGCTGCGGCGTAACACCGGCCTCCTTGGCCTTCAGCTCAATCTTCTGGCCGTGCTCGTCGGTGCCGGTCAGGAACTTGACGTTGTAGCCCTGCAGCCGCTTGTAGCGGGCCATAGCGTCGGTAGCGACGGTGCAGTAGGTATGGCCGATGTGCAGCTTATCGCTGGGATAATAGATCGGCGTTGTAATGTAGAATTTTTTCTGATTCATCTGTGATTTCTCTCCTTATATAAACAAACCGGTGTGGTGTGTTTTTTACGTTTATGACGTGCCTTGTAGGGGGCGGCGTCCCCGACGCCTCGCAAGCATTCCCTTTCAGGGGGGGTGGCCGAGCGCAGCGATGGCCGGAAGGGTTCTGCCCGTTCGCCGCAGTTACGCGCTTTCCCGGGCACTTTACCCTATAGGGCTAGAACCCTATCGGCTTCACCCCGCACGCCTCCAGCGCGTGCCTGCACAGCACCTCGGTGCTGTCGATGAAGAACTTGCCCAAGTGCTCGTCCCGCTTAACGAGGCTCAGCTCTGTGCAGCCCAGCACGGCCATGTCGCAGCCCTGCTTTTTCAGGTCGTGCACCGCCGCGCCGAACTTTGCCATATCGGCGCGTTTGCCCTGCTTGATGTCGTCATAAATGACCGACATGACCTCCTGCTGGTGCTCCTCCGACGGTACCGCCCAATCAATGCCCTGCGCCTGGCAGGCGAGCTGATACGTCTCGGCGGCCAGCGTGCCATCCGTTGCCAGAATGCCCAGCTTTGTGCAGCCTGCCGCCTTAGCATCGGCCACGGTCAGCCGCGGCATGTTCAGCACAGGCACGGGCAGTGCCTCGGCCAGGCGGTCATAAAAATAGTGCGCTGTGTTGCATGGAATCGCCAGCACCGTTGCGCCGTAGTGTACCAGGCTGAAGCCATCCTGCTCCATCACAGCAAACGGGTCATCCTTGCTTTTACCCATGATGAACGCTGTGCGGTCCGGTGTCGACGCGCGGGACGAGATGACAATGTCGATATGGTCCTGGTCGCACGTCGCGGGTGTGTGGTCGATCAGCATCTGATACAGATAACAGCTGGCCGCGGGTCCCAGCCCTCCCAGGATTCCCAGCACCTGTTTTTGTGGTTTTGTCTGCAGCGTGGCACACCCCTCCTTATAATACACTTATAGTATATTATAAGGCTAACTGCGCAATTATGCAAGGGCAAGGGCGACGGTTTTCGGGAGATTCGCAATAAAAAACGCCCTGCATTTTCATGCAAGGTGTCTGTGGTGGACCCCAATTTCAATTCAATTATATTGCAGACCGCCCCCTGCCTCCCTTGTCAAAGGGAGGTGGCGCCGCAGCGCCGGAGGGATTCCTGCCTGTTGCCGACTGCTTTCCTTTAATCACCCAGTAGGGGCCGGGCATGCCCGGCCCGCACGCTTCCGAAAGCTGCTGTGCTAACTCCGGCAACCCGTGCTCCCGCCAACCACCCCCGCCACATCAGCTTCCGCCCGCGCGGAATCTCCCGGGTGCTTTACTTTTTACGCACCACATTAGTCAAGCGATAGAATCCGTTGCAGCGACGGATTCTGTTTTTGTTTTTATGGGGGTTACAGAGCGATTGAGGCAATTGCTGGTTTTGCCGATGAAGCGGTAGTAGATTTCGATGCGCATCACCGTTTCACCGTCGATTATCTCTTTCTCGTGGACGATGATTTTCTCAATCAGCGTGTGAACCAGTTCCTCATCCAGTTCCGTAATGTCTGCATACGGGGCGACCAAATTGGTGAAATCCTGTATGCCCTGCGTTTTGGTGGTTGCTTCGGTGAGCAACGCCTGAATTTCTGTGGCGCGGGTTTTCAATTCTTTTGTTTCCGCTTCATACTTGGCAGATAGGGTTTGGTAGAGGTCATTCGAGAGCCGTCCGAACACGTTATCCTCGTAGATGCGCTGCACCAGCGTGGCCAGTTCGGACAGGCGGCGCTGGGCTGCGTCCAATTCTTTTTTCATGGCTTTCTGCTCGCTCAAATGCCCGGCCTGTGACAAGCCCATCAGATAGTCCGCATACGCATCGGCATCCTCGGCAGCCAGCATAGCGTGACGGCGGATGTCTGCCAGCACGATAGCCTTGACCTGTTCCAGCGAGATATAGTGCGTGGTACACACCTTGCCGCCGTAACGCCGATTGGCGTTGCAACTGAATGTCCCCAACGACTTGCGGCGCTCATCTTTTTTGCGGCTGCAAAACGCCATGCGCTTGCCGCACTCTCCACAGAACATGATTCCACGGAAAATGTTATTCTCGCTGCGCTTTTTACCCGGCTGCTTGACCTTGATGCGCTCCTGTACCGTCCAGAAAGTCTCGGCATTCACCAGCGCTTCGTGCGTATCCTCCACAACGACCCAATCCTCTTCGGGTTTCCAAATCATCTTTTTTGACTTGAAATTTTGCGTGCCGGTGCGGAAATGCACCATATTCCCGATGTAGACTTGATTCATCAGAATGGCACGAACCGTGCTGTGATCCCACGCATACGGATAGGTCAGAACAATATCCGAGGCAAAGGTTCCAAACTTTTCATGCAGGTACGCCTGTGGGCGGAGAACCTGCTTTTCTCCCAGTTCCTTTGCAATGATGCTGCAGCTTTTGCCCGCAAGCGCCATTTGGAAGATTTCCTTGACGACCCATGCGTACTGATTCGGAACGAGCTTGTGGCGGTCATTAGGGTCACGGTCATAGCCATACGGTGGATACGCACCCGTGTATTCCCCACGCAGTGCCTTTGCCTTGAATGCTGACTTGACCTTGCGGCTTATGTCCTTGGCATACCATTCGCTGATGATATTCTTGAACGGCGCAAACTCGTTATCCCCGGCAGCGGAATCTACGCCATCCGTGATGGCGATGAACCGCACCTTATTTTCCGGGAAGATAACTTCCGTGTAGCGTCCGACTTCCAGATAGTTGCGGCCAAGGCGCGACAGATCTTTTACAATAATTGTTCGCACCCGCCGCTGCTCGACCAGTTCCATCATCTCAGTAAACGCAGGGCGGTCAAAGTTTGTGCCGGAGTAGCCGTCGTCCATAAAGAACCGGCAATTCGTAAAACCGTGTTCCTTAGCGTACTGCCCCAGAATGGCACGCTGGGATTGGATGCTCATGCTTTCGCCGCCGACTTCATCGTCGCGGCTCAATCTGCCATATAAAGCAGTAATATCCTGTAGCTGTTTCTCTTTCATTTTCCATCCTTTACAATATCTACCATTCTGTAGATATTGCAAGTGGACTTCCGCTTGATATGCGAAAAGCATTTCTGCCTTTGTCCGGGAATGTGCTGGAACGTGCGGCGCAGGTTCGCCAGCAGCAATCTATGCTGCGAACCTTGATACGCTACACCAAGGAAACGTACCAGTTGGGTGTCATCAACATCGAAATCGGCAATGAGGAAGAAGGCCATGCACTTGTAAAAGAAGCACAGGAAATTTACAAGAAGCTGTATGGCGAGATACCTGCCATTATGGAACGAAACCGTCAACGAGACAGGGAGTATCTGGAAAGTAATGGGATTACGCTTTCCGAAGAACCTCCTAAACTAACAGGCTGACGGCACAGCGGTTCTCTTACAAAAGTGAGGGGGCCGCTTTTTCTATGCCTATTTTTCCCTGCGCTCAATTTCCGCACAATTTCCCATCAATGCCAAAACAGCCCACTTTCGATAAAATGAATCTGTAACTCGATACCCAAACAGGTGTCGGCAGCAGCATTCCGAAAGGGGGCTTTTTTATAAGGCAAGAAAAGAAAATTTTATCGAAAGCCTATCGGCACAAAATCGGCAGGGTGACATTTGAGGTCACATCCTACGACAACCCGGCAGGCACACAAACATCGCAGGAAATGCTTTTGCAGATGATGGAGCAGAAGATGCACGGAGAGAGGAGATGATTTCCCGATGAAGCAATTCAACGACATTACAATTATCGGCATCGACCAAGGATACGGCAATATGAAAACCGCAAATACCATCTTTCCCACAGCCATTACTGCCTACGATACCGCACCTATGTTTAAGGGTGATGTGCTGGAATACGGCGGCAGATTCTACCGCGTGGGCGAGGGTCACAAAGGCTTTGTGGCAGATAAGTCAGAGGACGGTGATTTCTACCTGCTGACGCTGGCGGCCATCGCCAAAGAGTTAGAGCAATACCGGCTGTTCACCGCCAACCTGTGTCTGGCGGTGGGGCTGCCACTGAGCTGGGTCGGTAGCCAGCGCGAGAGCTTTCGGCAGTATCTGATGCAGAATGAAACTGTAAGTTTCCGCTTCAACGGAAATCCGTTTCAGCTTCGCATTGTAAGCTGCAAGGTGTACCCGCAAGGCTATGCGGCCATTGTCCAGCAGTTGGCAGACTTTGATGGGGAGCATCTGTTGGCCGACATCGGCAACGGCACAATGAATCTGCTTTACTTGACGGATTCTCAGCCGCAGGAGAACCGCTGTTGGACGGAGAAAATCGGTGTGAACCAGTGCATGATCCGCGCTAAAGAAGCGGTGCTCCGTCGTTTCGGCAGCAAAATCAGTGACAGCACGGTGGAGCAGGTTCTGCGCACCGGCACAGCGAAAATCGATGTCGATTACCTCGCCTGTATTCGCGAGGTCGCAGCCAGCTATGCAGCCGAACTGTTTGCAGCCTTGCGCAGTTACGAGTACGACCCCGCCACCACACACCTGACGATTGTGGGCGGCGGCGGGCAGTTGATCAAGCACTTTGGCAGCTATGACCCGGAACAGGTCAACATTGTGGACGACATCTGCGCTGCTGCCAAGGGGTACGAGTACATGGCCTACCGCCAGATGCTCCGAGGGTAAAACCGTGCCGGAGGTACGGACGACCAATCTGCGGTTCAACCTTGGCAAAGAATCGCAGCGGAAAGCGTGGCAGTATTTGCGGACGATGGACAAATCAGTGTTCAAGTCGTACAGCCAAGCGGTTGCCACGGCAGTGGTGGACTACTTTGACCGCTACCTGTGCCGCAAAGCCGATGAGGAGCGCGGCTTTACAGCACAGGAGTTTTTGCAGGCAAAAGAGGACGGCTGGGAAAAGCAGTATAAGTACAAGAACACAGCAGGCGTGTCGGCGTGGCTGACGCCCACACAGGCCGCCCGTGAGCCGGGGTGGGAACGCTGCTCGAAGCAGCCGAAAGCGGCGAAATTCGGGCGACAAAACCCGCTGTGTGCGCGTTGGAACAGCCCGGAGCAACTGCTGGATCGGCGAGAAGCATGGGCAGATGCCGTGAACCGCGCACTGGAAGAAAAGCAGCAATCTGCCCGCGTGACACACCTAAGCCACGCGGCGCTGGGACTGGACGAGCAGCCCACAGTGCATGAGGGAAGCCAAGCCCGCAGCCTTGAGTTGCAGGGCATCAAGGCAGACCGCTGCGAACTGAACCGCCAAATCCGCGCGGACAACAAGCTGCTGCGGGAACTGAAAGCCCAACTTGCCAAGCTGTCCAAGGTCGTTGAAAACACTGTAGAGCATATTGCGGAAACGCTGGAACGGCTGCGCAGCAGTTTGATAATGCTGCAATACCGCCTGTTGGTGAACCACAAACAGGCGGACACATGGGAACGGCAGGTCAACTATTACCGCCCGATTCTGCAAGATTATCATGCGGTAACACAACAGCTCTCTGACAAGAAATACGAGCAGGAGCAGCTGCAAATCAACCGCAACGCTGTACCCCTGTTGCAAATCGCCCAGCGCCGCCAGCTTGCCGAGCAAATCGCCGCACTGACTGAGGAAATCGAAGAACTCCGCAGCCGACAGGCCATGATTCTGCACAACCTCGACTGCAAGAACAACAGCGAAGCCCAGCGCTTCGGCAGTTACTTGGACAAGCTGGAAGAAATGAAGGAGAAGCGGGCAGCGCAGCGTGAAAGCCTTGTGCAGCAGCTTTCTGCCACCACAAAACAGTACCTTGGAATTGAGAATACGATTCAGCCGGAGGATGTTGATGCTGTTCATCAACAGCGTATTGCCTTGCGGCCAATCATCGCCATCGAACGAGAACGGACGCTATACCGCGAAAGCCGTGTTGATGATACGGCAATTTCGCTTGCGGAAAAAATCGTAGATACAGAAATCGAGAATGTTTACAGCACCTCTAAACAGCAGAACATTTCCCAAAGCCATAACGAAAAATTCCGATAAAAGGCCAGCGGCGGCTTTCTTTACGAAAGCCGCCGCTGTTGTCAGAATGAGTATTCTTAGAATTTTCCGCCCGAACTGCCGCCAAAACCGTCGCTGTCGGTACTCGACCCGCTGGAACTGCTGTCGTCCTTGACGGGGTCGTACGTTTCGGTCTCGGTGGTGTGGGTGTAGGTGTCCTCCACCACGGACAGCGCCA
>ENA-UPTB01002940-UPTB01002940.1-human-gut-metagenome-genome-assembly--contig:-NODE-2940-length-10916-cov-2.690839_pt1 | contig 10916 bp, 6 predicted proteins | sample MGYA00250046_ERZ773369 | MGnify/ENA primary metagenome ERZ773369 (study PRJEB29103, sample SAMN06111938) | human gut metagenome | biome: human gut; feature: ankylosing spondylitis patient; material...
GCAAACAACGGATTCTTTCGTTCATCATGACACCCCCTTTCGCTTTTATGAGCATATAATATCACTGTTTGTTTGGTTCGTCAACCAAAATCTTTTTATATTTTTTGTAAAAAATGAAATGGCCTTTGAAAGAATTCCTTCTTTCTTCTCTTCCTCCAGTTCCGGAACATCCAGATCTTCTCCCGTCAGCTCCGCATACTCGGACTCCGTGATACTATGAACGGCGCCCTGCTCCACTCTACTCGTGGAAGAATCTGCCTCTGGAGCTGCATCTTCGTTGATCTGGATATGATTGCTGTATTCATTCGCAAAAAATGAATTTGCACCATTTTCCGAAGAATCTGTTGTGATCACCTCAATTGGAAGGTCATCATTATGCAGATCGTGGAGAATATACCCATTTCGCGCGGTATCCTCCTGATAGGTATAGCTGTATTTCAAAGCAATAAATTTATTGTATGTCGCTTCCGCATCCTGCTTACAGCCAGAATTCACGTAGGAATCCTCCCCGGATGCCGAACTGGTCGGTCCTGCATTCGGAGTGCTTCCCTCCTCGCCGCCGCTTGATGCAATGGAAGAGATTTCTCCCTGGCTGACTTCCGACATCAGCCAATGAAAGTGGACTCCCTCATAGGTACCTGCAGATGCAGTTTCGTCACACGCATCAAAACATTCCAACCAGCCACTTGCAAGTCTTCGGTTTTCTTCCTTTGCTTCATCAATTTCGTCCTGATTTGTAACTTCTCCTTCCTCATCTTCTTCCTCTTCCGGGACTTCGACAAAAGCCGGTGCCGGATGTCCATCACAGAAGGTTTTATCGTAATAATATTTGTGCTCTACAGTATTGGATGCATAGCCTTCTTCATTGGTCGTAACGGTCGCAACAAACCGATAATCATCCCATACAACCGGATTATCCAGGTATTTTGACAGATACGTTTCATGATCTGTTCCGCCATACAGTTCTACCGCACCGTCACGTTCCAGGTTGACCTGGTCCTTATCATCAAAACGCTCATAAAGCCGGAAACTCGATTCCTCCAGAGTTTCCCCTGTTTCGTGATCATACTTAGTCAGCTGTGTATTATAAGTAGAAGTCCAGTCCTCCTCATGCCGATAACAGTTAAATTCAAGGCTGCCACTGCTGGATGTTCCAGAAGGATACGATGGCGTATTTCCACCATTCCCACCAAAACCTTGCTGGCCCCAGAAAATTCCTGTACCGAAAACTCCTGATGCTCCCACGGACGCATAATATACACTACTTGGAAGAGCCATTTCCACGTATGCCAGTCTCTGATGCTGCTGCGCCGGCACTACCCCAATTCGCGGGAATTTCTTATGCTGACCAGCACACTGCTGAAGCACCCACAGCTGCAGACACTGTTCATACAAATCTCTGGCCGAAGCAAATGTTCCCATTGCCGTTTCATACCTTGTTCCTATTGGATCAAACTGCACATATAACGGAGTCGGGCTGTTTCCAGGATTGGTAAAGATGATCTCCGTATCCGTTTTTACATACGTCCAACCATTCGGAATTTCAGATACATAGGAGCCAGCCTCCCCCGTTGCAGAAAATTTCAACGGTACCGACTGGATAAACCCGGCATCTGAGCCGTCCTGCGCAAACTTAATACTCATGGTGCCATCTGCCGCTACCGCTGTTTCCGGAGTGGTATGGCCTACCAGAGTTGCCGGAACCAGTCCACCCATTGTAGCCCCAGCGGAACTGCTACTTAGTAACCCGGCTGTTTCTAACAATTTGTCCGCATTATCACTCCAGACCTTTACCCACGGATATTTTGCCCTGGTGACAGCACTGTGTAAATATAGCTTTAGATCATCCTTTGATACTGGTGATGTCATTGGCAACAACCCCAATGATACCGCTGCCTTCTGAAGCTGGTTTAACGCTTTATTAAGATCCTGGCTACCGCCTTGACTCACCTCTAATGATAGCAGTGCAAAAAATATCTGCCCGGCCTCTGCTTCGCTCAGCGATGCATACGGACTTACATACACATATCGGTCTGCCACTCCCAATGCATTATTCGGTGACATTCCGTCAATACAATACTGGCGAAATCCAGAGTCCTTAATATAAGCCTGCATCGTATCACCATATGTCGCAGCTTCACTGGAAATAAAAAATGCCGGTATGTTATTCAACACTGGAGCCGTGCTGAGAATAAATGCAAGCATCCCTGCACAAATTCGCTTTTTGTTCCTTCGGAGTTTTTTCATCTTTCTTTATCTACTCTCTTTCCCTTTTTATAATTTAAAAAAGCAGGCAATCAAAATTGATAGCCTGCTCACAAATATCTATTCTATTATTTCCAAAGATTTCCGTATTCTTCATAGCTCATTCCCAATTGCGACTGGATCTGTTCGTCTGTATAGTCTGGGAATAAATAATGAAAATACTCTCTCCATGTAATTTCACCTTTTTGGGCTTTTTCTCCCATATCTAACTGTTCCTGCAATTTTTGCGCTTCTTCTGATGCAAAATACTCGTTTTTATACCGATCTCTCTCCGCCGCATAATCAACGGCCTTGCAGTTCTTCACCCCATTATTGGTTGGATCAACCACGTACCAGATTTCTCCAATCTGTACCAAACACCGCTTATGGTAGGCCGAGGACTGATATGCTTCACATCTGACGCCTACCAGCTTACAAAGCTCTGCCAGTTCATTGGAAAACTGTTCACACATCCCATGTCCGGTACGAAGAACTAACCACCGTTCTTTGCTGCGATTGTATCCCGCATCCGCATCATAGACATTTCCATGGTATGCTGCCCCGACTCTTTCAAAAGCTTTCTGGTATCTGGTATATTCATCTGCATGGATCCAGTCAAAACTATGAAGAAATTCCTGCAAAAGTGGATATGCCTCATCCATGTAATTGTTGTATGGTGTCTTATACTCTCCATGCACATTTAAAATGCTCTGTTCCCTTTCTTCCGGAGAATTGTACCATTCTTTTAAGTAATATTCCGGATCCGTAATTTCTGGATGCTGATCACTGAAAATAAAACCGCTGCCCATTACATCCGTTAAGTCAGCTCCCGGTAAACATACAGTATCGGCACTGACTTCTGCTGCCACTTCTGAAGTCCCAGCGTATGCTGACATATTCATAAACATCGCTGCGGTCAAAGCCGCACACAAAATGGTTAGTCTTTTCATAAAGCTTCTCCCCTCCTTCTCTGCTCTATAATCACTGTATACGATCCATGATGATATGTAAACTACCAACCTGATTCAAAAGCCCTTTTGAGCAAAAATCATGACTATCGAACATCAATTATAGAAATTTCTTTCTCTTCCCATGCTGCGGAATATGAATACTCCAAATCTGTCTAAATAAAAAACAGGCCACCAAACGATAGCCTGTTTCTCCTATAGCCTAATTTGCATGCACCATGTTTTTTAAATACTCAGCGAGCATATATAATGGAACATTAATAAGCCAGTCTTCTTTTTTATAATTTGCCATGCTGCTTCGAACCGCCATGTCCGGCTGATATTTATCACAAAAAGCTTTCAGGCTCTTTGCACGAAGATTTTGTTCCGCTTTTACTTCAATCGGGATGCAATCAAGATCTCCCTGCAGCATGAAATCAATTTCACCCGTTGAACGTTCTGTCGCAAAATAATAAAGTGGATATCCAGCTGCATGCAACTCCTGCGCGACATACTGCTCTGTGAGCGCCCCTTTGAACTCTTCAAAAATACGGCTGCCGTCAAGCAACAATCTGGCCGATAAACCGGCCTTCGCTGTTAATAATCCCACATCAAACATGAACATCTTGAAACTGTTCATCTCCATATATGCAATAAGTGGAATATCCGGCTTTGATACCCTGTAGCTTCTCAAAATCAATCCTGCATCTTCTAGCCACTGTATTGCAAGCTCAAAATCTTTAGCCCGTGCTCCTTCGCGCAACGCACCGTACATGAACTTTCGGTTTTCCTTCGCCAGTTGTGACGGAATTGAATTCCAGACCATCATAATACGCGGAACAACCTCTTTGGGAGCATGCTTGCTGAAATCTTCCTCATAGTACGTGAGAAGATTGTTCTGGATCTCACGAACTTCATACAGATCATCGGAATCAATATAAGTCTGTACCACCTCTGGCATTCCGCCCACATAGTAATACTTCTTCAACAGATCCACGTACTTTCCTGCATATGCATTGATCAGCTCATAGTCCTGGGCCTTAAGTGTTTCATACAGCCCATTTTCACCAACCGCCAAAAGAAATTCACTAAAACTCATTGGACAGAGTTTCAAAAAATCCACCTTTCCCACTGGAAAGGATGTTCCCTGATGCAATGCAACACCGAGCAATGAACCGGCTGCAATAATAGAATACTGTGGCGCGTTCTCATAAAAATACTTTAATGATGCCAGAGCCTTTGGCGCTTCCTGAATCTCATCAAAAATAATCAGGGTATTCTCTGCCTGAAAACTTTTTCCGTATTCTATTTTAATTGCCGACAAGATCCTCTTTAAATCAAAATCCAGTTCAAATACGTCCTTCATCGCTTTATTATTATCAAAATTGATATAGACTGTATTTTCATAGAATCTGGCACCAAATTCCTTCATGATCCATGTTTTGCCGACCTGTCTTGCCCCCTGTATGATCAAAGGCTTTCTATTCTTTTTCTTCATCCACCGTTCCAACTTAGTAAACAGTTCTCTTTCCATAAAAAAACTCCTCCAAAACGCATATGTTTCCTACCGTCGTTTTAATTATAACATTTTTTCGGCTGTAATTCTAATTATTTTAACATTTTTTCGGATGTTATTTTATAAATCTTAACATTTTTTTGGTTGTTAATCCGGAATATAAAACACTTTTTCGGTGCTTCCAGTATTTCAATTATAATCAAGAAACGTTATTCATATTCCGCAGCATGGGAATTTTCCATACTGCATATTCTTTTGCTATCATACTATTCAGTTTTCAAGGTACACACCGCGCCTGCGGAAACTGAACCGTATCCCTTTGACAGCATACGATTCCCTGCATTGTTATTGCTGCTCATCCTTACTCTTTTCTTTCTCTGTCAAGCCAACTTTTCTTACATAATCCCGCATCTTTTCTTCCCTGGCATCAACCCTCTTTTTTAGAATTTCATACAATTCAAAAAGTAATTTCCAATCTTTTGCGGATTCTTCATCTTGCTTGTTTCCCGGCTTTTCCAACGGCAGCTCCCCCTGTGTATGGTCACTTATTTTTTGATGGCGGTGCCCTTAGCAGGGCACCACCAAAATAATAAATACACCTGGTATATTTATTTTGTCTGAACTACTCCATTCACAACCCAGATACCATCTGCATTTAACTGATATCCGTCAATTTCACAATTTCTTTTCATGGCTCCTCTGGTTCCATCAGAGACTGGGTTAAAGTAATAGCACATTCCGTCGATCCAGTACCAACCGGTTACCATACGTCCCTGTGTGCCATCCGATACCGGGTTCAAATAGTATCTGTTTCCATCGACATCTGTAAACCAGCCTGTCACCATATAACCGGATTCATCAAACCAGAACCAGGCATACTCCTGCTGACCTTTGGTTTTATCCGCATACGGATTATAAATTGCTGCCCATTCAGATGCATAAGTACGAGTATCATCGTGGAACGTCCATTTGTGCTGCTCTGTTTCTGTCCATGTTCCTCGCACAACATATTCCGGCAGACTGCTGGCAGCAGGTGTTGTTCCAGAAGTGGCTACTGTCTTTGAGCTGTGGCTTCCGCCACCGCCACCACCTCCACCGCCGCCGCTGGAGGATGATGAATAGGTTGTCTGGTCGGATACTGTAATTTTTAATGTCACAACGGTGCTGTCTGAACCTGTCGCATCCGTTCCGGTAATAACCGCCTGAATTGTTCCCGTATACGGACTTACGCATGCCTTTTTGATCCATTCCAGACCAGCATCCTGAACCGGCCGGATCGTTCCATCGGCAGATACCTGCAACACAGACGAATTAGAAGAACTGTAAGTAACCGGTCGTTTTTCCTGATATGTTGTTGCAATCACCTGTTTCTGCGGCATATCACCAAATGTATAGGTTGGAGAGTTTCTTCTTCCGGTCATCGTGAGTACCAGATCCAGAGTTTCTGTTTCCGGCATCTCAATACACCTTGCAGCATAATTTAAAACCACCGTGGTTTCTCCCACCTTCAGACCGTCAACGGTTGTCGCAATCGCTTTGATCGTCTTGGTTCCGGTATACGGCGCTACATGCTCAGCATCCTTAATCCACTGTGCATTTGGATTCGGTGCCAGAAGACCGGTCTGGGAAATACTTGCCACATCCGTATCCGATACGGACCAGATTACTTCACGGTTATATGGTGTATGTAAAGCATCTGAACTACAATCCGGCAGTACGGTGCAGCTAAGCTGTACCGGATCAAATCCAGTCCGGGTTTTCACTGCAGAATTAATATCACCCTCTTTGGTTGCCTGAAGATCAAATTTCACCTGTTGCTGGCCCATCTGAACACTTTCCGGGTGAATGACGGTCTCATCCACTGTGACAAATTTCAATGTAACCTCGCAGTCTGCGGTCTGGTGGCCATTCGTAGCATCCTCACTGGTAACGGTCACATGCTCTACCTGCGTTGCTGTTCCGGAGAGCTTCTCATAAGGATCCGCATCCCGCTTCTGATTATCTGCATTAATGACATTCTGGATCCATGCAGGGTTATCAGCGCCATTCGGATCATACTTTGCTTCCACTTTCAACTCATGCTCAAAGCTTCCCTGTGGAGTAATCTTTAAATACTGTTTGGGATTCTCATCTTCCCAACGCACATTCTGGGTAAAACTCTGGGCCGGTCTGAGACTTGCTGCCAGGATCTGCGGTTCATCTGCAAAAATGGTTTCTGTCGGATTTTTCCGGTCTCCAGTGAGTTTCCTGGTAATGGTATAAGTGATATTGTTCTTGTTTAATTCCACTCCTTCAACGCGGAGCGTTGTCTCATCCACAATCTTAAAATCAACCGTAACGATCACATTTCCGTAAACAGATTTATGATCCGGTGAGGTGTCCGCATTGGTCGAAGCTGTCAAAATTGCATTTTTGCTGGTTACCGTGGCCGGAATTGCGCTTAAGTAGTTATTATCCTGCTGCGCTTTTACCGCTTTATTTAACAGGCCATTGATCCAACTGCCGTCCATATTCGGTTTGATCTTTGCAGCCGTCTCCACATAACCTGCATCGGATGCATTTACCACAAGATCAGAATCGTCAATGCTCCAGCTGTGTGTTTTATCCGTACTTGCTCCGGTATCATTGTGTACGGCATTTACCGTAACCGGATTAACATTGATCGCGGAAAGATCATTTCCGGTATAAGTTGCAAGCTGATTGTTGTTGCCATCCAATACTACTGTCTGCACCGTCGGATTTTTCCGGTCCCCGGTCCGGGTCTGTACCACATGGAACGCCACATTATCCGGATCCATGGAAAGTTTTGAGGTGGTTCTGATGTACTCTACATCCAGCTCTGTGCTATGCTCTGGCATTTCAAACGTATATCCTCCACCGGTCTGATACGTCATATCCTGCGGATTTCCGTCCTCATCCGTATAGGTTGGTGGCTTTACGCCGCCAGGTTCATTTTCATCCGTTACCATCTGATAAATGCTTCCATTTGTATTCTTGGCCGCGGTCGTTACATGGACCGTTTCTCCCGGTCTGACAGCAGAAGAACTATCTTTATCGATGATCCGGTAAAAACTGTTGGCACCTCCCGGATATGCCGTAAAAGTAGCCACATCCTGATCAAATGTGCCATTGGAATTTGCTACATCTACACGGCTAACCGATAATAAATAGCCTTTCACCGGCTGCCCATACGTTCCCGGTGCATAATGATCAATGGAAAATGGCAGGCCATTCTCGTAATCAGCTACCGTAAAATCCCGGTCCAGCCTGATGACTACAATATTGCGGATTCCGTCTTCCAGTTCTTCGTAGAAATATCTGCTGGCATCATAGGTTTCATTGGCTCCATTTTTCAAATAGTAGTGAACTTCATTATCATTCCAATATCCGATGTGGGCCGCATCGGTAACGGTCGTATCTGATGATTTTCCACTTCCGACAATCGCTTTTGTCTTATTGGCTACGGTCGTGAACCAGTACGCCAGGTTCTTCCCGGAGGTTGTGCCATATTTCATATCAACGGAATCTTTGCGGGTACCAATAAAGATGCCTTCTCTTGCTGTCCCTGCATTTGTCTTTCCGATCTCTCCGAACATACGAGCAACAACAATTTCTCCGCCTTCATAATAACCAGTGATACCGCCTACCGCGTAGGCACCGTTTCCGCCAATTGTTCCGTCCACAGACACATTATAAATGGACGTACCGCTGCTCATTGCGCCGACAATACCGCCTACATAATATCTTCCCAGGATATTATTTCCGGTCGCGGATACGCTGGTATCAACAATATAGGCATTGCTCACTTCACCAGCAATACCGCCTGTTTTACTGATGGCGCCGAGGTTCACTGTATTCACGGTTGCTGTTACATTTTCGATCGTAGCCCTGGAACCAGAATTGCTTCCGGAAATTTTTCCAACCAGACCGCCTACTGCTGCATCAGAAGCATATCCACCAGACGATGTGTTGGCAGCCGCCGTTCCTTCAACTGTCACGTCCGTGATCACAGACTCTCCTTTTATCTGGCCGGCCAGAATACCAACATGGTTATATCCATATACACGGGCATCTTCGATGGCCAGATTTTTTACCACCGCACCATCCAGGACTCCAAAAAGGCCAACATTCTGAAGATTTTTTGAAATATTTACAATTTTCAGGTCACTGATTGTATGGCCATCTCCGTCAAAAGTACCTTTAAAACTATTGGATACATTACCTGATAACTGTGCTGTATTCTGATACCAACCAATCGGGTTCCAGTTTCCATTATTAATGGTAAAGGAAAGATCAATATCATCCATTAACCGATAATGGGCAGTATCATAATTACCTGTACCGGCTGCAATCGCCTGTGTCATGATCATCAGATCCTCCAGATCTTCAATCTGATACGGATTGCTCTCCGTTCCGTCTCCGGTAAGATCAAAATTTCCATCGATCCAGTTATTCCAAAGATCACCTACGCTGCTCGCCATAAGTGCCGGGGCATTTGTCCCCAACTGCTTTGCAATCTGTTCCTGATTTTTTTCATACCAGGAATACAGTGCGCTGTAATTTTCGTTGGTATCATCCTCCATAACACCGTAAAACCAGTCCCACAGAGTTTCTTCTTCCAAATATGTAAAAAACCACTCTGAAAATGCATCACTGCCAATATCCTTCGGCCGACTCTCTTCAACCAGCTTTGTATTGAAGTCCTGATAATCTTCCGTGAGTTCCTGCAGTGGCATCGCAAGCGCGGTGGAAACATTGCAGGCACTGAACATCGCGGCAGTCAGCACCGCAAACAGTCTTCGATATCTACGTTTTTTCATGTCAGTTCCTCCACCTCTTCATCCAGTATGGCCATGTCTTCTTCTGTTTCTGCATCTACCTCGGAAGATATTTTTTCATCTGGCTGCCCGTCTTTCTCCAGGATCTTCTGATAGGATTTAAACGCTTTATAATACAGCTTATCGTGTTCTACCGCCCAGGTAAAAAATGTGTCATCCTCTACATGCTCTGCCAGCATCTCCCATAAAAAATCTTCTTTACAGTTTTTCTTAAACCATGCTGTAAATTCTTCCGTTCCGATTTCCGGCATATCCCCGTATTCCTCTTCTGGCGCTTTTGACGGTTCTTTCTGGAGTTCATCCGCCAGCTCTGTCTCATCCACTACCTTCTCCTCTTCGGTTTCTTCTGTGTCCTCGTCCTCCAACTCATCTTCTTTCGATTCCATTTCCGCTGAGTCAGCATCCTCATTTTCTGATTCACCGCTCTCATCAGATTTTTCCGCTTCCTTTACCTCTTCCTCTGACTCTTCGGGTTCCGATTCTTCTGGATTAGATTCTTCCGTTCCTGCTTCTGCCTCATCCGTGCCCTTCAAATCCGTGTCTTCCGACTTTTCATGGTCTTCATCATCAGCTTCTTCTGTCTGATCCATGTCCACCTGACTGTCTTCATCAGCAACATCTTCCGAAGCAGCCTCCCCATTCAAAGCTATCTGACCGGCAAACTGATCAGCCAGCGCGGTTGCTGGAACAGAAGCGGTAAGTGCAGCTGCCATTAAGATCACAACGCCTCGTTTCCTCATTCAAATTCCTCCTACTAATTTTCTATGATCATCCCTGCGGTACCGCAAAGGCTGGTCTTACACCAATCGAAGTAGTTACCCTTAACTCTTCATCTGTACTGCCGCCATCCGGTTTCACTGCCTCTGGCCGAATCATTCCATTGACCAGATCCACGATATAGGCATACCCACTATTGGCATCTGCATTCCCCATAGGAGAACGCAGCCAATATCCATTGCAGAAATTATCGGTTACCACTTCCGGATTATCCGCATCCGTATCACCAAATTTCCAAAGATAATCTTTATACTTTAGGGCCTCTTCCACCGATAAACTAAAAAGTCTGGCTGTCAGTCTCTGATATCCGATACTATGCACAGTCAAATCCTGGTCGCTTAATTCACTGAACCGCCCCTTACCTGTGCTTCCGGTAAATGCACTGTCCACGCCAATATGACAGTTAAAGCTCTGAAAAATTCTATTCTGATGCTTGCTCAGCCAATTATGTATCTTGGAATACTTATAATCACTTTCATCACCAAAATTTACTACCGGCCCCGGAAGAAATACCTGGCCCATAATGCCTTCTTTATCCGGTAAATAGGAATACTCACTCCCATAAGTTGCCGGAATCACCTCATCACAAAGGAA
>ENA-UPTB01002941-UPTB01002941.1-human-gut-metagenome-genome-assembly--contig:-NODE-2941-length-10907-cov-24.879224_pt1 | contig 10907 bp, 8 predicted proteins | sample MGYA00250046_ERZ773369 | MGnify/ENA primary metagenome ERZ773369 (study PRJEB29103, sample SAMN06111938) | human gut metagenome | biome: human gut; feature: ankylosing spondylitis patient; material...
TCGATGCACTTGCCCTCGCCGGTGGTCATCTTCTTCACGACCTCAGCAAAAGCCTCGGTGTGGGTGGGGAAGATAGCCGGGGTGGTAGCCTTTTTGCCGTTGGCCTCGTGGGTGATCATGCTGCTCTCCATGCCAATGCGCTCGCACAGGCCCTTGCAGAGCACTTTCTCGCCGTCCATATCGATGAGCTGATACTTCAGGGAAGAAGAACCGCAGTTAATAACCAGAACTTTCATCTTCTGTAGCCTCCAATATTTTTTCGTCTGCCCGCACAAGAGGGCAGAATTTTACAGATTCCTGAAATTATTATATAATAGGTTCAGCCGCTTTTCAATCCGCAACCGTGGCAAGCGTTCCCCCAAGTACGCAGCCTTTTTTGTACATCCTGCCCAGAATCCTGGCAGGGCAGGCCAGTTTCTCTGTCAGTCTGACAGATTTTTCACAATGTTTGAGGTTCTCTATGAGATTTGCCGGTATCATCGCTGAATACGACCCATTCCACAACGGCCACGCCTGGCAGCTGGCCCAGGCCAGGGCGCTGGGCGCGCGGCAGGTGGCCGTGGCCATGAGCTGCAGCCTGACCCAGCGAGGCGCTGTCCCCCTCCTGCCCGAGGCCGTCCGGGTGCAGGCCGCCCTGCGCTGCGGGGCCGATTTTATCTTTGCCCTGCCTGCCCCCTGCGCCTGCGCCGGGGCGGAGGCCTTTGCCCGGGCGGGTGTTCGACTTCTGGCCGCTGCCGGGTGCGACGCCCTTGTTTTTGGGGCCGAGACTCCGGACACCGCGCTCCTGATGGACGCCGCCCGGGTGCTTGCCAGTGAGGAATACCGCGCCGCCCTCAAGGCGCAGCTGGCCGCCGGGGCCCGGAGCTTTGCCGCCGCCCGGCAGGCCGCTGTGGAAACCCTCCGTCCCGGCTCCGCGCTTGCCGCTTTGCTGGACCAGCCCAACAACAATCTGGCCGTGGAATACTGCAAGGCAATTCTGGAGCTGGATGTCCCGCTCACGCCCATCCCCCTGCCCCGGCAGGGTGCCAACCACGGCGAAGCCCTCAACGGCAACGTGCAGTTTGCCAGCGCCAGTGCCTTGCGGGCGCTCTGGACTCAGCAGGGCGTGGAAGCCCTGCGGCCCTACGTCCCGGAAGCGGTCTTCCCGCTGTATCAGGAAGCCGCCGCGGGCAGTTCCACGGATTTTTCCGCCGCCGGGCGGTGCGAGCTGGCCCTGCTCCGCGCCCGCTGCACCGGTGAGACGCCATTCGCCAATGTCCGGGGTGTTTCCGAGGGGTTGGAACATCGGCTGGAAAAAGCCGTCCGGGCCAGCTCCACACTGGACGAGCTGCTGAACACCCTGACCACGATCCGCTACCCCCGCGCCCGGATGCGGCGGCTGGCCATGGACGCCGCCCTTGGTTACACCGAAGAAGCATTCCCCGCCCTGCCGCCCTATCTCCATCTGCTGGGGGCCCGCCGGGAGCTGCTGGGCCAGCTGAAACAGGCCGCCCTCCCCGCCTCCCACTCCCTGATGCGCTTACAGGAGGAAAACGCCGCCTGCGCCCGGATGGTACAGGCCCAGCTCACCGCCAGCGATTTTGCGGCGCTCTGCCGTGCAAAACCGCGGCCCATGGGCGGCGCACTTCGTCAAAAAATTATCTTTTTGATGATATAGCAAAATTTATCCGTAATTTTTCGGCAATTATGCTATTGTATCTTTCTTCGTATCCGGTGTATCATAAAGGAGCAAGATTCTTGGATACAACAAAGTGTGTCCTGCCACCCACGGAAGAGGAGGAACTTCATGGCGCTTCACGTTCTGGACGAAGCCAACCGCTGCCTCGGCTGCAAAAAGCCGATGTGCCAGCAGGGCTGCCCCATCCACACCAACATCCCCGAGGTCATCCGCCTGCTCAAGGACAATCATCTCGACGACGCCGGCCGGATGCTGTTTGAAAACAACCCCCTGACCACTGTGTGCAGCCTCGTGTGCAATCACGAGAACCAGTGCGAGGGCCACTGCATCCGCAACCGGATGCCCAGCCACGACCCCGTCCACTTCTCCATCATCGAGGACTACATCTCCACCACCTACGCCAACAAGATGACTTCCGGCCCCGCCCCCAAGAACGGCATGAAGGCCGCTGTCGTCGGCTCCGGCCCTGCGGGCCTGACCGTCGCCGTCCTGCTGGCACGCTGGGGTTACGATGTCACCCTCTTCGACGCCCGCGACAAGATCGGCGGCGTCATGCGGTACGGCATCCCCAACTACCGCCTGCCCGACAGCGTGCTGGACGACTTCCAGTACCGCCACCTCGAGCTGAAGGGCATCCACGTCCGCCCCAATACCGCCATCGGCAAGACCATCACCATTGACGACCTGTTCCGGGACGGCTATAAGAGCGTCTTCATCGGTGCCGGTCTGTGGAAGGCCAACGCCATGCACATCAAGGGCGAGACGCTGGGCAACGTGGCCTTCGGCATCGACTACCTCGCCAACTCCAAGGCCTTCCAGCTGGGCGACGACATCGCCGTCATCGGCGTGGGCAACTCCGCCATGGACTGCGCCCGCACTGCCATCCGCAACGGCGCACGCCACGTCACCTGCTACGCCCGCCGCGACGAGGAGTGCATCAGCGCCTCTGAGCACGAGGTGCGGTACGCAAAGCTCGAGGGCGTGGGCTTCCGCTTCTGCAAGGCTCCGGTGGAGATCCGTGAGAACGGCATTATCTGCCGCGACACCGTGAAGGGCGAGGACGGCAAGTTCACTCAGGTAGAGGGCAGCGAGACCTTCTACCCCCACACCGGCGTGATCGTCTCGGTGAGCCAGGGTTCTGAGAACTCCCTCGTGAAGACCACCACCGGCATCGAGACCAACCAGCGCGGCCTGCTCACCGTCAACGAGGACGGCAGCACCACCCGTGAGGGCGTATTCGCCGGCGGCGACGCCGTTATGGGCGCGCGCACCGTCGTGGAGGCCGTGGCCATCGCCAAAAAGGTGGCCGAATCCATGGACGCCTACATGAAGTCCCTGCCCGCCGACAACACTCCCGACCCCTACGCCGATATTCCGGTGTTCTCCACCCCGACTTCTGACGTTCTGGCAAAGCAGGGCATCTAATATCGCAGATCCAAAAGGCTGTTTGGCATAAAACTCTCCGTCATCGCTGCGCGATGCCACCTCTCCTATCGAGGAGAGGCCTTGGCATTTCGTAAAGCTTTTTCTCTTCGCCAGAGGCTCCCCTCGGTAGGGGCAACGACGATGACCGCTGCCAGCGGCAGCAACAGGGAGTCGTTGTTGGGGCAGCGGCCAGCAAGACGCGAGCGAAGTGCTGCGGATGCTGGGAGCCGCAACCCGGCCTTATTGAGCGAAGCAGACTGAGAGGTTGCCTGTCAAGCAGCCTTTTCTTTTTGTAACATTTCTGTTTCTTTGCCAATCTTAGCCGCTCTTCTGTTGACGGACTTTTGTCTGTTTTTGTATACTTAATAAGGAAATATTTCTCAATTCCAACGCCCGGCGGCACTGCTTCCGGGCGGGAAAGGCTGGTGGACATCATTATCAAATCATCCATCCCCAAACTTCGGGAGAAGCTGCTGGAGGCACTGCAGGCCGTCCTGCCCATCGCGGCCATCGTGCTGGTGCTCTGTTTCAGCATCGCCCCCGTTTCCCCGAGCATCCTGCTCTGCTTTCTGCTGGGCGCGGCCATGATCATCGTCGGCATCATGTTCTTCACTCTGGGTGCCGAGATGAGCATGACCCCCATGGGCGAGCGGGTCGGCTCCATGCTCACCCGGAGCCAGAACCTCTTTCTCATCATCGGTGTGGGTTTCCTGCTGGGCTTCCTTATCACCATCTCAGAGCCTGACTTACAGGTGCTTGCCAATCAGGTACCCTCCATCCCCAACATGACCCTCATCCTCTCGGTGGCTACGGGCGTGGGCATCTTCCTCGTCATGGCCTTCCTGCGTATGCTGCTGGGCATCCCGCTGCCCCGGCTGCTGGTCATCTTTTACGCTGCCATCTTCCTTCTGGCTGCATTTGTGCCGAAAGAGTTTCTGGCCGTGGCCTTCGACTCCGGCGGCGTCACCACCGGCCCCATGACCGTCCCCTTCATCATGGCGCTGGGCGTCGGTGTGTCGGCCATCCGTTCCGACCGCCATGCAGCGGACGACAGCTTCGGCCTCGTAGCCCTCTGCTCCGTAGGTCCCATCCTCGCCGTCCTCATCCTCGGCATCGTCTTCAATGCCAGCGAGAGCAGCTATGTGCCGCCGGTCATCCCCGAAGTGGGCGACTCGGTGGAGCTGTGGCAGCTGTTCAGCGAGGGCCTGCCCACCTATCTGCACGAGATCGCCACTTCCCTGCTGCCCATCGTCGTGATGTTCGGCATCTTCCAGCTCGCCGCCCTTCACATCGACCGGCGGACGCTGGGCCGCATCGGCGTAGGCCTCGTCTATACTTACATCGGCCTCGTGCTCTTCCTCACCGGCGCGAACATCGGCTTCATGCCCGCCGGCAACTACCTCGGTCAGGTCCTGGGCGGCCAGAGCAGCCGGTGGCTGCTCATCCCCATCGGGATGCTCATCGGCTACTTTATCGTCCGGGCCGAGCCTGCGGTCTATGTCCTCAACAAACAGGTCGAAGAAGTCACCGACGGTGCCATCTCCGCCGGGACGATGGGCGCGGCCCTCTCGGCCGGCGTTGCCCTCTCGGTGGGCCTTGCGATGGTGCGCGTCCTCACCGGCATCTCGATCCTGTGGTTCCTCATCCCGGGCTACCTCTTCGCCATCAGCATCTCCTTTGTGGTGCCGAAGCTCTACACCGCCATCGCCTTTGACGCCGGCGGCGTGGCCTCCGGCCCCATGACGGCCACCTTCCTGCTGCCGCTGGCGCAGGGTGCCTGCATCGCCGTAGGCGGCAACATCGTCACCGACGCCTTCGGCGTGGTGGCCATGGTTGCCATGACGCCCCTCATCACCGTCCAGCTCATGGGCCTTGTGGCCCAGCTCAAGACCCGCAAGGCCCGCAGCGCCCAGCCCCTGCTGGATACTGCCGCCCTGCTGGCCGGACTGCCGGACGACGCCATCATCGAACTGTAAGGAGGCTTTGCCGTGAATACGCTTTACTGGCTGGTCACCATCACCGACCGCCCCACGACAGACGCCTTTCTGAAGCTGTATAAAAGCTTCGGCGTCGATGTCAGCTTCCGCACCGTGGGTGCCGGCACCGCCGTTCAGGAGACGCTTTCCACCCTCGGGCTGGAAAAGACCGAAAAAGCTGTGCTCTTTGCCATCATCACAGCGGACAGCTGGCCCCGCATCCAGAAAGCCCTGCGCCGCCAGATGCGCATTGATGTGCCGGGTACCGGCATTGCATTCATCGTCCCGGTAAGCAGCATCGGCGGCAAGCGCGCCCTGCTGTTCCTCACCGAACACCAGACCCTTGAGCTGAAGGAGGAAAGCACCTTGAAAGATACCCGTTACGACCTGCTGCTGGTCATCGCCAATCAGGGCTACACCGGCTCTATCATGGACGCGGCCCGGGCCGCAGGAGCCGGCGGCGGCACCGTCATCCACGCCAAAGGCACCGGCATGGAGGGTGCAGCCAAGTTCATGGGCATCGACCTCGTGAACGAAAAAGAGCTGGTGCTCATCGTCAGCCGCACTTCCGAGAAGAACGCCATCATGAAAGCCATCATGGACAACGCCGACAAAAAGGCCGGCTCCATCGTCTTCTCGCTGCCCGTCACCGACACCGCCGGCCTGCGCCTGCTGGACGAAGAGTAAAAAATCAAACTTTCATCTGTCAAATGAACAAAAATCCACGCTGCGGCAGGCCGCCGGGCGTGGATTTTTTTACCGTTTTCCGGTATGATAGAAGGGATATGGGAGGAAACGCTATGAATCAGAATCCGCACTGGAAGCAGCTTATCTGGAACTGGGCTTCCATCATCTTCGGCAACGCGCTCTACTCGCTGGCCGTTGCGCTGTTCCTCGAGCCGGCGGGCCTCATCACCGGCGGCGCGACCGGCATCGCACTGGCCATCGGGCGATTGACGGGCCTGTCCGTCTCGGGGCTGCTGCTCTTCATCAACATCGCCATGCTGGTCTGGGGCTGGGTGGTCCTGGGTCGGGCCTTCGCCCTCAATACGATGGCCAGCAGTGTTCTCAGCCCCGCCTTCCTCGCCCTGTTCGAGGGGATGGCGAATGGCCGGGTGCTGACGGAGGACATCTTCCTCTGCACCGTCTTTGCGGGCCTCGGCATCGGCGTCTCGCTGGGCATCGTCATCCGCTCCGGCGCATCCACCGGCGGCCTCGACATCCCGCCGCTGGTGCTCAACAAATGCTTCAAGCTGCCGGTGTCGGCCACCATGCTGGCCTTCGACATCATGGTCCTGCTGATGCAGGCTGTGTTCAGCCCGATGCCGCAGGTGCTGTACGGCATTGTGATGGTGCTCATCCACACCGTCGTCATGGATAAGATGCTGATGATGGGTGCCAGCCGCACCGAGGTAAAGATCATCAGCAGCCAGTCCGACGCCATCTGTGCCGCCATCCTCGAGCAGCTGGACCGGGGCGTGACCATCCTCCACGGCGAGGGCGGCTACACCCACGAGTCCAGCGCCGTGCTTCTGAGCATCGTGTCCAACCGGGAACTGCCCCGGCTGGAAAAGCTGGCCCACAGCATCGACCCCACCTGCTTCCTCATCGTGAGCCATGTCACCGAGGTCAGCGGCCGGGGCTTCTCGATGGATAAGGATTATTTGTAAAACAAAGGGGAATGCCGTTCGGCATTCCCCTTTGTTTTACAACAACGGTGCAATAACCTTCAGTAAAATTCCTGCCAGATGGAGCAGCACTTTGCCCTCCCAGATGCTCTCCCGGGTGGGCTCGACGTCGCGGCAGAATTCCAGCGTCTTCTGGAAATCCTTCTCGATGGCGGGGATGCAGGCGGTATCCTTCATCCAGACCGCATTCTCGAAGTGGTGGTAGAGGCTGCGGTAGTCGAGGTTTATGGTGCCCACCACGGCCTCGCTGTCGTCCACCACAAAGACCTTCGCGTGGACAAAGCCGGGCAGCCACTCGCTGATCTTCACGCCCGAGTCCAGCAGAGACTTGTAGTGCGTCTTCGCCAGCGCATAGGCGAACTTCTTGTCCGGCACATGGGGCAGGATGAGGTGGACGTCCACGCCCCGCTCTGCCGCGAACTTGAGGGCCGTTTCCAGCTCACCGTCGAGGATGAGGTAGGGCGTCATGATGTGGATGTAGCGCTTGGCGCGGTTGAGCAGGTCGATATAGACCATCTCTCCCACCCGCTCACCGTCCAGCGGGCAGTCGCCGTAAGGGGCCGCGAACCCCTTCGCCGGGACGGAGTGGGGCGGCACGGAGAGGAACTTCTCAAACTCCGGCTCCCGGAGGATGCTCCACATCTCGAGGAAGAGGATGGTCAGCGGTCGGACACCTTCGCCTTCCAGCATGACGGCGGCGTCCTTCCAGCGGCCATACTTCTCGATGTGGTTGATGTACTCGTCGGCGAGGTTCACGCCGCCGGTAAAGCCCACCTTGCCGTCAATGACGAGAATTTTCCGGTGGTCGCGGTAATTATAATGGGTCGAGACAAAGGGCTGCACCGGCGAGAACACCCGGCACTGGATGCCCAGCTTTTCGAGGCGGCTGGGGTAATCCCGGGGCAGGGTGGTGAACTCACAGGTGCCGTCGTACATCACCCGGACGTCCACGCCCTCGGCGGCCTTGCGGGCCAGCACCTCGAGAATTTTGCCCCACATGAGGCCCTCGTCAATGATGAAGTACTCGAGGAAGATATACTTCTCGGCCTTTTCCAGTTGACGAAGCAGCTCTTCGAACTTGGCCTCGCCGCCGGGGAAGTAGGTAACTTCCGTGTTCCTGTAGACCGAGAATCCGCCGCCCTTTCCGTGGAGATACCGCGCCAGCGAGGCCGCGCCGGGGTCTGCTTCGGCCAGCTCCTGGGCCGCGGCCAGCGGCTGGGGCTGTAAGCTCCGGGCCTCCTCAGTGAGATGGGTCACACGCTTTTTCAGGGCGTTGTGGCCGATGTTGCTCTTGACGTAGAAAAACAGCGGCACACCCACGACCGGCAGGATGGCGATGGTGACCATCCATGTGATTTTAGCACTGTTGTCCATCTCACTGTTGAGGATGTAGACCACCATGAAGGCCGACATGGCCACGCTGCCGCCGAAGTAATGAGGCAGCAGTCCGCCGAACCATCGGAACACGCCCCACAGCACACCGACCTGCAACAGCATGAGCAGCAGCACCAGCCCGAAGCGGCTGAAGATCGCGTGGACGATGCCTTTCTGACCCTTTTTTAGGAGCCGGAGACCGCCGTCCTCGAACTGCTGCATCCTGTCTTTCATGTTCTGCTGAAATTCTTCTTTTTTCATACTTCTCCTTTCGGGCGGAGGGTGACGGCGAACAGCCCCTGGGCCGCGTGGCAGTCCTCCACCAGCTGTTTCGGCTGCGGGCAGACGCCGTGGTCATGCCACGGGTCGTTGAACCAGTAGTTTTCGTCATCGTAGCCCACCAGCAGCAGGCAGTGTTCGTTGCACTTCCATGCAAAGTCAGTGCCATCGGCCAGCAGCCAGTGGTCACGCTTTTCCGGCACGGGCTGGAAATCCAGCGTCGCCCAGAACACCACCGGCATCCCGGCGTCGATATAAGAGCAAAGCTCTGCCGCCGTCTTGCCGCTCTCGTCCACGACTTCGAACTTGTCGGCTGCGCCCTCGTGTTCCAGAGCGCTGTTCAGGGCCTTGACGATACAGGGCGAATAGCAGCCGTAGCCGGTATGGTCGTGGGGGTCGCCGGGGTAGACCTGCCACGGGTCAGGGCCGTAGAGTTTTCCGTCCTGCTCCCAGTAAGGGGCGTGGGGCAGGTCGCGGGCGATGAAGGTATCCGGGTCGATGTCGATGCCCACGGTCTGGAGCAGCATGACGCTGCTGATGCTCTCGCAGCCGTTGACCCAGCGCTCAGTCTGGTCGATGTACGGGGCAGGAACGATTTTTTTCATCAAAATGCCTCCCAGCAGAGATTCGGCCCTGTCAAAACAGAGCGAAGTGTGTTATTATGTAGGATAAGGATATTATACCCTACTCTGGGGATTTTTTCTACAACAATCGGCACGCGGAGGTTTTGGGAACATGAACAATCTGATCATCGGCATCGCAGGCGGCTCCGGCAGCGGCAAGACCACACTGGCCTGTCGGCTCAAGGCACTTTTCGGGGAGGACGAGGTGCGCCTCATCTCCCACGACAGCTACTACAAGCGCCATGACGAGCTGCCCTTTGAAGAGCGCTGCAAGCTGAACTACGACCACCCGGACGCTTTCGACAACGCCCTGCTCATCTACCACTTACAGGAGCTGAAGGCTGGCCGCGCCATCGACTGCCCGGTGTACGACTACGCCGACCACAACCGCAGCAACGAGGTCCAGCACATCGAACCGGCCCCCGTCCTCATCGTGGAAGGCATCCTCCCCTTCGTGGAGCCGGAGCTGTGCGCCATGTTCGACTACAAAATTTTCGTAGACACCGATGCCGATGAGCGCATTCTGCGCCGTCTGGTGCGGGACGTCAAAGAGCGCGGCCGCTCCCTCGACAGCGTCATCAACCAGTACCTCACCACCGTCAAGCCCATGCATGAGGCTTTCGTTGAGCCCAGCAAGCGGAACGCGGACATCATCGTCCCCAACGGCGGCGAGAACACCACCGCCATCGAGATGCTGGCCCACCACATCCGCAGCCTCATCGAGAAGGCAAATATGCTCTAAAAGCTTCTGATACAGCAAAAACCGGAGGCCCCGCGGGGGCTCCGGTTTTTGCTTTTGTTTCAGCTGTTACTCCTTGATGGAGGTGCGCACCAGTGCGCGCTTGAGTCGGGCCTGTGCCATCTCGTACTCGCGGCGGTCGAGGTCTTTGCGGGCCAGAATCTCTTCGGCGCGCTTTTTTGCGGCCTCGGCGCGGGTGTGGTCGATCTGCTCAGCCCACTCCCATGTGGTGGCTACCAGACGCACCTCACCGTCCAGCACGGTGAGCATCCCGCCCATGCAGGCGGCACGGCGGCGGCTGCCCTCGGCATCAACGATGTGGGCCTCGCCCATGCCCAGCGCGGTGCAGTAGTCGCCGTGCTTGGCCAGAATGGCAAGGTCACCGTCGATGGCGCGGCAGACCACACGCTCGGCCTGCCCCTCAAAGGCGCAGCCGTCCGGTGTGACCACCGTCAGATGAAAGGTCGTCATGGTTTACCCCTTCTTCGCCTTAGCGAACACATCGTCGATGGTGCCTGCGAACAGGAAGGCGCTCTCGGGCAGGTCGTCGCACTCGCCGTTCAGGATCATGCGGAAGCCGCGCAGCGTCTCTTTCAGCGGGACGTACTGGCCGGGCATACCGGTGAACTGCTCTGCAACGTGGAAGCTCTGGCTCAGGAAGCGCTGCACCTTGCGGGCGCGGCTGACGGTGCGCTTGTCATCCTCGCTCAGCTCGTCCATGCCCATGATGGCGATGATGTCCTGCAGCTCCTTGTAGCGCTGCAGCACCTTCTGGACGGCACGGGCGATCTCATAATGCTCCTGACCCACGACCTCCGGGCTGAGGATACGGCTGGTGGAGTCCAGTGGGTCCACAGCGGGGTAGATGCCCTGAGAGGCGATGTCACGGCTCAGAACCGTGGTAGCGTCCAGATGGGTGAACGTCGTTGCAGGGGCCGGGTCGGTCAGGTCATCGGCGGGGACGTAGACAGCCTGCACCGAGGTGATGGAGCCCTTGCGGGTGGAGGTGATGCGCTCCTGCAGAGCGCCCATCTCGGTAGCCAGCGTAGGCTGGTAGCCGACGGCGGAGGGCATACGGCCCAGCAGAGCCGACACCTCAGAGCCTGCCTGGGTGAAGCGGAAGAT
>ENA-UPTB01002947-UPTB01002947.1-human-gut-metagenome-genome-assembly--contig:-NODE-2947-length-10874-cov-3.108363_pt1 | contig 10874 bp, 9 predicted proteins | sample MGYA00250046_ERZ773369 | MGnify/ENA primary metagenome ERZ773369 (study PRJEB29103, sample SAMN06111938) | human gut metagenome | biome: human gut; feature: ankylosing spondylitis patient; material...
GCGAATGGCAACTCACCGTACGCACTTCAAGAGACATTCAATAAAAAGCATTCACCAACAAAAACGAAACAATATGAAAACCAAAAGTTTTATCAGCTTATTATGCCTGACATTAGGCGTGTTCCTGTTCCAGGCATGTAACGACGTCCCTGCTCCTTACGACATACCGGGCAAGGGAGATGCCAACAGCATATATGGAACCGGTTCCAAAGAATCTCCCTACACCATCAAGGGGGCTGCATTGAACCAAAACGGCGGTTACGCGTGGGTAAAAGCCTATATCGTAGGTTACATCCCGACTGGCGACAATACTTCTTCCACGATTTCCGACATCGTATTCGGAACAGAAGGAGCCGGCACTACCAACATCGTGATTGCCACTTCGGGCGACAGCAAGGACATCAACAACTGTATGGCCGTACAGCTCCCGAGTGGCGACGTACGTAACTTAGGCAAGGAAGTCATGCTCTATGGCACCATGGAGAAGTACTTCGGCAGCGCCGGGGTGAAAACCGTTACTGCCGCCATCCTTGACGGACAGGAGATAGGTGATGTCCCTGAAGAGCCGGGAGACGCCATCTTCAGTGAAACGTTCGCAGAGGGTATGGGTGAATTTACAATTAACAACGTCAACGTACCGTCTGAAATGGGTAGCGAAGTGTGGACCTTCGACAGTTACAAATACATGAAAGCCACATCGTACATCAACAGTGTAAACTATGCCGCCGAAAGTTGGTTGGTATCTCCTGCTATCAACTTGACGCAAGCTTCGGCTGCCACTTTGACTTTTGATTATTGTGCCCGTTATTTCAACGACTTGGAAAACAACATGACCGTATGGATTACGGAAGCATCCAATGAAAACTGGCAAAAACTTCCTGTAGAAATCAAAGATTGCAGTGATTGGAACTTTGTTGATTCTAAAGACATCGACCTGAACGCCTACAAAGGCAAGAGCATCAAGCTTGCTTTCGTCTACAACTGCACGGACAAAGCCGGTACATTTGAATTGAAAAATATTCTGGTTGAAGAGCGTAATGCCCAAGCCGACCAACCCATCACAGGAGAAAACCTCCTCAAAAACGGTGGCTTTGAAACTTGGGAAAACGGTGTGGCCACAGGTTGGAAGTCAAGCAACAGTGCAGGAAATGCCACCGTTACCCAATCTACCGACGCCCATGCAGGAAGTTATTCAGCCATGATAGAAGGATCAACCGATGCGAACAAGCGTCTGGGCAGCACGGAAATAACCTTGAAAGCCGGCACGTATGCTATCAAAGCCTACTTCAAAGCCGTAGATGCCAACGCCAGCATACGTTTAGGCTACGCTGTAAACGAAGCTGACGGAAGCATTGCCGGAGGAGATAGTTACAAATATGGAGCATACGTTAATGACATTACCAAAGATACATGGGTAGAAGCCACCCACGAATTCACATTGGAGGCAAATACCACAGTAAACTTGGTGGTCATGGTCGGCAAGAATCCTGGACAAAGCGTCCTCATAGACGATTTCTCCTTGCAAACTAACGACGGGGGAATCATCGAAGGAGGCAATCCGGAACAACCGGAAGAACCGGGAGATGCCATCCTCTCTGAAACCTTCGCCAACGGCTTCGGCGTGTTCACCCCACAAGACATAACCGGCACACAAGCATGGTATGCAGACACCCAATACCACTACGTAAAAATGTCGGCTTACCAACAAGGCAGCACTTACGACAACGAAGACTGGTTGGTTTCTCCGGCTGTCGACTTGAGCAAATCTCGCACATTGGCCTTTGAACAGGCTTTCGGCCCGGCCAACAAAGACATGAGCAATGCCGCAGAGATTTACACCTTGTGGGTTTCTGACAACTATTCCGGCGATGTGGCTACAGCCACATGGACACAAGTTGCCATCGAATATCCTTCTGAATCGGGTTGGACTTTCGTGCCGACATCCGTCACCCTTCCGGCTACCGGAAAAAATGCACATTTCGCTTTCAAATACAAGAATACAGCGAGTGATGCAACCCTGACTTGGGAAATCAAAAACCTGACCGTGAAATAAAGATTGGCGAACTATCATAGAACATAATAACAGAATAAGGATACGCCTGCACGGGCGTGTCCTTATTTGTATACAAGATTCATCCGTATGAAGAAAAAGACTTTATTCCTCTGCCTTTTGGCTCTATCGTCCACCTTTACCGCCTGCAACGACGACTCTTCCGATGGAGCCTCGGGCGACACCACGAACCAAAACGCCAACCCTTCGGTCATCCCCAATGCAGCCAATCTCGAGATGCCGAGGTTGGACGACCAGACAGGCGACATTTATTCCCATTACGTGACCTACAATGGTACGCGAGTATTGAACTACACCGTAGATTGGCATAAAGAAAAAAAGCATTCACGTTGGGTGGCTTTCATTTTTACCAATACAACGGCGGGCACTTCCTGGAACCGCAACAACTGGAAAGGCACAGAATGGAACGGCACCGTATGGGAGGGGGATCCCTTCCAAGCCGACCCGGATATTCCGGCCGGAGAGCGCACGGAACTGGAAGACTACCGGGGAAGCGGCTACAACCGGGGGCACCTTTGCGCCTCGGCCGACCGGCTGTTCTCCAAAGATGCCAACGGGCAAACCTTTTACCTGTCTAACATGAGTCCGCAAATGGGACGGTTCAACCAGGACGACTGGGTGGACTTGGAAGGTCAGGTACAAAACTGGGGGCGCAACAGTTCCTTTCGTGACACGCTCTTCGTCGTGAAAGGCGGCACGATTCTCGACGGCCAGATTAAAGCATACACCCGAAGCGGAATGCCCGTCCCGAAGTATTATTTCATGGCCTTGCTTTGCAAGAAATACGCAGGTGGACAAAACACTTACAAGGCCATCGGATTTTGGGTGGAACACAAGTCGTATGGCGGTAACCCCGACCTGCGTAGTTGGGCCGTAAGCATCGACGAACTGGAAGAGAAAACGGGCATCGACTTCTTCTGCAACCTGCCCGATCGGATAGAGACACCTGTAGAACAAACTTATAATATAGAAAGTTGGAACGGATTATAGCCGAAAATATTCCGCAGAAAGTTTGGTGGTTCTGAATAAAAGGCTTAACTTTGCACCTCGTAAATCAGACCATTACACATATAGTTACCAACTATAAGTTGAACTGACAAAAAATTATAAGACAATGAAGAAAGATATCCATCCTGAGAATTATCGTCCCGTAGTGTTCAAAGACATGAGCAACGGCGACATGTTCCTTTCACGTTCTACTTGCAAAACGAGCGAGACCATAGAATTTGAAGGCGAAACCTATCCGGTAGTGAAAATTGAAATTTCCAGTAGCTCTCACCCTTTCTACACAGGCAAGAGCAAGTTGGTGGACACGGCAGGTCGCGTAGACAAGTTCATGAGCCGCTACGGAAAGAGCCGCAAATAAATCGGGATTCCATATTTTATCGAAAAGATAAAAAACGGTGTGGTGACAACAGTTTCCACACCGTTTTCTTTTGCACAAAAAGGAGACACACCGCAGAATGAAGTAGCATTTTTTCGCCATTTCCTACCCCTGAGGAATAGGCTTCAAAAGACCGTGATTCCATTCTGCGCCAAATGAAAAATCAATCACAGCAGAACGAAAAATCAATCACAGCCAAACAATTTTCCGTTTGGCGCAGATTTTTCCTAAAAGATATAATCAGCTAAAATACAATATTTTAATCTTCAACTCGTACAAACCGCTTACCTTGCCACCCATACACGACAGGACGTAAAACTTTCTTCATACGCTCCGCCTCATCCTTATCCACCTCGCCGGGCTGCAAAACAAAAGTCAGCCGCATATCGTCCGGTTGCAGGGAAGCCGTCACAAAGCGCATGTCCTGCAAATGCTGCAGACGTGCCACTTCCTCCTTGTCCACCGAATCGTTCGTTTCCCAAAAATCGGCATACACCGGACGGGACATCCATTTCTCTTCGGGCAATGTTTCCCAATCCGGTGTGTAAAGGGCTACCTTCGTCTCTGCCATCGGTCCGGAATAAGTACGTGCCACACAAATATAATACAACGTGTCCTCCGACGGCAAAAGCTTCATCTCCACCCGGCAATTCTTTGTCAGCTGCAATTCGAGATAGTCCACCGTGAGAGCTTTCAGTTCCGTGTCGCCATCGAACCGGTTGTGCACTTTGGCGGCCATGGTGTTCTCGATGAAGTCGATACAATCCAAACGGTTATTTTTCGTCATGATGCCCAACACGCTGTCGGGCATGGCGGCAAACACGTCGCGCATCTTCTGTGCCTGAAGAGCCTGGCCCAATGCCAACGTTATGACAAGAGGTAAAAAACGTTTCATATATCCATTTTATTTTACGGGCACAAACTTAGTCATTTTTATCGACATTCCGCGCCTCGCACCTTATTAATAACATCTCTTCACGTTAACGGGAACCCAAATAAAGGAACACCATCCCGAGCAAGACCAACACCAAGTCCACGGCCTTGCTCTGCAAGTTCTTCTCGCGGAAAACCATGGCTCCGAAAAGGAACGAAACGATTACACTGCCGCGGCGTACCATGGAGACAATGGAAATCATGGCACCGTCCAGGCTGAGTGCATAAAAGTAAACGAAGTCTGCCGCCGACAGGAAGAGCGAAATCGGAAGGATGCACCAATCCCACCGGAAAGGCGTGGTCTGCTTCCTGCGCGGCCACCATAACAGAAGCATCATGACGCCCATCATCGCCAACTGGTAGAGATTATAATAACTCTGCACCACCATGCGGTCCAACCCCACTCCCCCATTCTCCGGCGAGGCCATCAGATATTTGTCGTACAAGCCGCTCACGGCTCCGAGCACACTGGCCAAGACGATGAAATAAATCCACTTGTCATGCCGGAAGTCGATGCCTTCTTTCTTGCCGCTCCGGCTCAACATGAAGAACGACAGCACAGCCAAGGCCACACCCGCCCACTGATAAAGGTTCAACCGCTCGCCGAAGACCAACAGCGCACCGACGAGCACCATGACGGGGCGTGTGGCATTGATGGGCCCCACTATCGTCAACGGCAAATGCTTCATGCCGAAATAACCGAATATCCATGAAGAAAGCACGATGCAGGACTTCAACAGGATGTACTTCTGCGCCCCCCAGTCGGTCGGGGGGATATAAAACAAGCTACCGGTGTCCGTCATTCCCCATGCCGAACCGAGAATGAACGGCAGGAAGATAAGGCTGCAAAACAATGTATTGAGAAACAAGACGGGAATCACAGCATTGCCTCTCAACGACTTTTTCTTGAACACATCGTAAAAGCCCAACAGGGCGGCGGAAGTAAACGCCAGAATCAACCACATATATCTCTTTCTTTTCCGTTTCTACTCTATACCATGAAACATTTGTCCGGATAGGCCACATCCACCAAGAAGAGGGCGTTCCCCGGCATGGACTCTCCCGCACGGCAACGGTCTTTTCCTTCTATCACCGCCCGAAAGCCTTCCGGCGTAAGCTTGCCCCGCCCCACTTCGACGAGCGTACCGACGATGGCACGCACCATGTTGCGCAAAAAACGATCCGCCTGGATTTCAAAACGCCATTCGCCTGGCGCAAGCTCCGTCCAACGGGCTTGCATGATACGGCAGTTGTTGGTCTTCGTATCGGTATTCACTTTGCTGAAACTGGTGAAATCGGTATAATCGAACAATGCAGCAGCAGCTTCGTTCATCTTCCCAAAATCAAGCATCTGGTACAGACGGCAGGAATAAGCCCGCAAGAACGGGGACTTGCCGAAATGCAGGTAATAATGGTAGGTGCGCGACAAGGCATCGAAACGGGCATGTGCATCGGCTGCCACAGGCACCGTCTTGTAAATGGAGATATCCGGCGGCAACAGGCGGTTGAGCTTGTCCGTCAGCCACCTTCCGTCAATCCGTCGCACAGGGTCATCGGCATACTCGAAATCGAAATGAGCCACCATCATCCGGGCGTGTACTCCGGTATCCGTCCGTCCCGCTCCTGTGATGGACACGGGCTGCCGCAAGAGGGTGGCCAAGGCTTTCTGCAACACCTCTTGCACACTGATACCGTTGGGCTGAATCTGCCAACCGTGGTAACTCGTGCCGTCATAGGCCAAATATAAAAAATATCTTTGCATCCGTCTGATTTGTAAACGGATGCAAAGATAATGCTTTTATTTAGATTCTCACCGGTTTTTCCTTACTACCTATATCGTAACACCATAGGCTTTTTACACTATAAGTCCAAATAAAAGAAGTGGGAATCATCGTAAGGATAGTCATACTCAACCGGAAGTTCTTCTTTTTCTATTCTCCTGAAACCGGCCTTCTCGTAAAACAAATGCGCCCTATCCGTATTTTTGGGTGTATCGAGAATTATCCTTGAAAAACCATGTAGTTTCGCAAACTCCAAAAACACACCGTACAACTGCTGTCCGAGGTTATGCGGTTTCCCCCTATACGGTTCGTACACAAAGAATTTTTTCAATATACATAAGCCGTTTCCCTTATTCATCAAACCGATAGTCCCAGCGACCTTTCCGTTTTCCTTTGCCACCCAAAAATTACCTCCGTCATAGATATATTCTTCTTCGATATGAAGTAAATCCGACTGGTCTTCGACACCCACCAACGGACGGGTACCGTCATTCTGGCAATGTAACACAAGGGCTATGACGCTTTCTTTATCGCACGTTGAATATGTTCCTATTTCTATCATCTTTATTGTTTAAAGGCATACCTATATACTTTCAGATTTGCTTGTATTGCGGGAACAAGTCACAAAACCCTCGCTTGTTAAATTGATAGTACATTTCGATATGTTCCGGCGTATCGTTTTCAAGCAATAGAAGAAGTTCTTTGGCAAATTCAAGCGTTGCAGAACCATTGGCTGTTACAATCCTGTTATCACTGACTGCCGACGTATGGACGTAACCTTCGAAATGGGTATAATGGTCTCCTCCCCAAAGCTTAAGTTGTTCCAAACCATTCCCGGTGTGCCGGACATGATTAAGGAAACCACATTTAGCCATGAACGACGCGGCATTACATATCGCACCTACCACCTTGCCTGCCTCAATGGCCTTACTGACAATCGGTGCGACTTTCTCTGCAACCGGTGTAGTCCATCCGAAACCGCCAATCAGCACCAACGCCGCATAGTCTTCAGGCATCGTGTCAAACGAATAATCCGGTATCACTCGGAATCCGCCTATCGACTTTACCGGCTCTAAAGTCGGAGCCACAACTTTATTAACATATTTCGGGTTCTCTTTCAAGGCAAATTCGTCGGAAGCAATGGCTTCTGAGAGATATACCATCTCATGTGCCGCATAATCGGGCAAAAGGACATATAGGACTTCCTTATTCATATAGTCGTATTTTCGTTCAACAGTATTTCTGCAAAAGTACGAAAAATGCAGTTTATGCAGAGCGACAGGAGGCTCTTTTTACTCCTTTTCAGTGAAATAAAAACAGTGGCAGTTTATTTTTCCTCTTTCTCATGAGCCTTACACCCAAAAGAACAATACGTAACGAAACGCCATTTTAGCAGACTCGTTACGTATTGCTCCAATGTATCATGCCGGTATGCGTTTATTTCACAATATAATAATCCGGCCTCAAACCCTTCAGCGCATCTTTACGCTTAGCCTTACGTACCCAAATGCCGCCCAGGGTATACACATCCACCCACTCGTCGGGATTCTCCACCCGGATTTGCCGCACACCGTCGCCCGTACCGTAATCGCTCATCTGTATGTCGTCCACGTTGATTCGCTTCGAAGAGGTTCCCGTCACGCTGAACTTCAACCGCACAAGACCGTCTACGTCCAATTTGTAACCGTAACGTTTCCATTCTCCTTTGTTGAAAGCCAGATTATTTGCCACAGGCAGCCACGTCATCCCCCCATCCAAGGAATATTCCACACTGAGCTTCACGCCCATATCCTTCTCACCATACAGCCCGGCATAGAACCACAAAGAGTCGCAACCCTCCGTCTTGTCTTCCATCATCTCCAGTTCTGTCGTGACACCGGATTTGGCCTGCATACGCACGCTCCAATCACCGTTTTTCCTGTCGTCCGCCAAGTTGCCTATCAAGGTCTGCGCCATCCGCCACTGCGCGGCCACACACGTCACCTGGCCTTCCTTATAACTGTTTTTAAAACCGGTCTCAAAGGTCTCGAAAAACGCCTTTTTCTTATCAACTTCTCCCGAAAGGCTCACGATGATGTCTTCCGCCCCAGGAGTGGACAGCACCATTTCGCCTTCCGTCATCCCTTCCTCAGGCATTGCCCCCATGCGCACCATGAGACGTTGTTCCGTGCCTTCCACAGATGCCTTGGTACTCCATTCCTTACCGTCTGCACTCACTTCAAACGGAGCCTCTACCGTGGCTGTGGTCACATACTGGTCTACGCCTAAAGCCGTAACCGTCACTGTCTGCGGGGAAGAAACCCGTCCAGGCACAGACGTGAAATGCAATTCAGAAGCATCGGCCGTAAACACAGGCGTGACCTCCGGCATACGGACTTCCACCTCGTTGGAAACCATCGCCTCTCCGCCCTCTCCGTCCGGAAGACTTACCGTATAATAATAAGTCGTAGCGGGAAGCAGGCCTTCCACTGTGGCAGAAACGCCAGTCAACGTTTTGGGATAGCCTTCAAGCATCTGCTGTTGTCCACTCTCATCCTTCGTATAGACAGCCAACGTGTAATCCAATCCCTCTCCCATATCCATCCACGAAGCAGTAAATCGTTGGGCATTCACCGTACAAACCACATCACGGGCCGGATAGGCAGGAATACCGTCCACATACTCTACTCTCAGGGGATTCCGGTGCTCGAAACCGTCGCCTTTCAACAGGAGTACAGCCTCGTGCACCCCGGCTTCGGCAGTACGGCAACGTACCGTCAAAGTCACTCCCCGGACGATTTCGTCTTCCGTCAGTTGCGTCTTGTCCGCCTCAAAACCGGACTGTCCGAAATCTAAAGCCAGTCCTCCGGGTAAGTTACGCCCCCGAATGGTCAAACGCCCCTCCAATCCCTTGGACAAGGCTTGCAGCCCGAAGTCCACCGTCTCCCCTTCTCCGGGCACAAACAACTCGGGGCTCGTGGATGTGCGGTCGATATAAAAAGCATAATCCGTACTGTCTCCCCAAATATAAGAGGCCAACTGCGGATAATCCACAAAGGGATTACGATTTCCCTGAATACCGGACACGGCTTCGTTACGCTCACGTTCTACATCGTCCACAGGGTCGGCTTCGCTCCACGCTAACAATAGGTTGCTCACCCAAGGCCGCAAAGTCGGATAACGGTTTTTCTCTACCATCAACAAACCTTCTGTCGTCTGCCACAAATCAGCGTAATCTTCATAACAAGTAGCCATATAAAAGTAAGTACGTGCAAAATCTCCTTTCCATTCATCCGCCGGTTCCCACACAGTAATCAATGAATCCGTACGATAAGATGTGGATTTCCCGACGCGGGTCACCCCATTGTCGAAAGCGGGCGTTTCCGTGACCACTCCAATCGGGTTGTTGCTTTTCCTCCCGTTGGCCGTTCCGTCACTGGGAAACAGGTTAAACAAATCGCAGTAGGCGTTGTTCACAATATGTCCCCACCAACTGTTGGCAAAAGAATGCTCGATGTTCATGCCCTCCACAGCATTCAATCCGTTGAACTCACGAACGACGTTACTGTAACGGTCGCGCACCGTTCCGTCCGGCATACGGTCGGTCACGACAAAGCCCGACCAGGTATAGCCTTCGCCCTTACCACCATAGTCCAATACTCTCTCCGGCTGTATCAACTCATGAAGCGCGGTTTTCAACTCCGACTTCTTCAGCCCTTCCACCGGCCTGTAATAATCCTCCTGTCCGTAAGCCATCAGCCCACAGAACGCAAGACACCAAAATTCAAGTAATAACTTCCTCATACTTATGATATTTGCTCAAAAGCAAATATACAATAAAAAACAAAGAACAAGCATTATCCGGCATAAAAAATCATATAAAATCCTGTATCCGTTACAGTTCTTCGCTAAAGAAACCCAACGATTGTGATTATTCTGCAATACAAAGAAGGAATAAAAAACGTCCCAACCTAAACTCTATACAGAAAGTTTAGATTGGGGCATTTTCACGTTCGTTTATTATAAGGCTTATTCAGCCACGGGCTCCGTAGCTTCGGGAGCCTGGTCTATAAGTTCCATGAACTGGTCCAACTTCGGCGTAATGATGATTTGCGTCCGACGGTTACGCATCTTACCTTCCGGAGTGTCATTGGAAGCCACAGGATTATACTCACCCCGTCCGGCTGCCGTCAAACGCTTGGGATCCACCCCGTATGTATTTTGCAAAGCCTGAACCACAGAAGAAGCACGCAATGTACTCAAGTCCCAATTATTACGGATATTAGGCCGCGAAATAGGATCGGTATCCGTATTGCCCTCGATCAGCACTTCATACTCCTTGTAATCCATGATGATTTTGGCAATCTTGCTCAACGTCTCACCGGCACGCTCACTGATTTCATAACTACCCGACTTGTACAGCATATTGTCTGCTAAGGAAATATAGACTACGCCTTTCAACACCTGAATATCCACGTCTTTCATTTCCTCACGACTCAGCGAACGCGTCAAGTTGTTGGTCAGCACCATATTCAAGGAGTCAGACTTATCCTTTGCCTCCACCAACTGTTTGATGAATTTATTGGAAGCATTGATTTCGTCTACCAACTTCGAGATATTCACGTTACCTTGCGAATTCTGTTGGATACTCTTATCCAATGAGCCTTGCAAAGCTGCGCTGAAAATCACCTGCATCGGACCAAGCGCTGCCGGGTCTCGCTCGAGA
>ENA-UPTB01002951-UPTB01002951.1-human-gut-metagenome-genome-assembly--contig:-NODE-2951-length-10864-cov-58.465282_pt1 | contig 10864 bp, 10 predicted proteins | sample MGYA00250046_ERZ773369 | MGnify/ENA primary metagenome ERZ773369 (study PRJEB29103, sample SAMN06111938) | human gut metagenome | biome: human gut; feature: ankylosing spondylitis patient; material...
ATAAAAATCAACACAATATATTGTAGTGTTTATTCTTAATGCGAAATACCCATTTTTTGTAATTTAAAATGGTAAATAATTCTTATGATGTTATAATAAAAATAAGGATTTTTCAGTAAGTTAACAAAAGGAGAATATATGAAAAAAACAATAGGAATACTTGCACATGTAGATGCTGGAAAGACTACATTTTCAGAGCAGGTTTTATATCATACAGGAAGTATAAAAAATAGAGGGAGAGTTGATCATAAGAATTCGTTTTTAGATAGTCATGAGATAGAGAAAAAGAGAGGGATTACAGTATTTTCAGATCAAGCTGTATTTAAATTAAATGATTCCATGTATTATTTAATAGATACTCCAGGACATGTAGATTTTTCTTGTGAAATGGAAAGGGCTATAAGTGTAATGGATTATGCAATTATAATAGTAAGTGCAGTTGAAGGAGTTCAAGGTCATACTGAAACTGTTTGGAATTTACTTAGAAAGTATAAAGTTCCTACATTTTTCTTTATAAATAAGTTAGATAGAGTAGGAGCAAATTTAGAAGGTGTTATTTGTGAAATCAGACAGAGCCTTTCTAAAGAAAGTTTTTATATAAATGATTTAAATGAACTAAATGAATCTTTAATTGAATTTATAGCAGAAATGGATGAAGAATTATTAGAAAAATATTTAAATAATGAATATGAAAGCTATATATGGAAAGACAAATTAAGAAAATTAATAAAAGAAAATAAGGTATATCCATGTTTTGCAGGCTCGGCACTTCAAGATGGGGGTATAAAAGAATTTTTAAATGCATTTGATGAGCTTACTTTTACAAAATATGATGTAAATGATAAATTTTCAGGAATTGTTAATAAAATTCGTTATGATAGTAATGGAACTAGAATTACATTTATTAAAGCATTAAGTGGTAAACTAAAAGTAAGAGATGAAATAGAAATTTATAAAGGAGAACAAAAAATTAAGGAAAAAATAAGCAGTATAAGAATTTATAATGGAAACAAGTTTATTAGCTTAGATGAAGCTCAAGCAGGTGATATTTTTGCAGTAACAGGTTTATCATTATTAAATGCTGGTGATGTGGTAGGTAACTTAAATGAAAAAATGAAATTAAATATGATTCCTACATTGATGTCTAGTGTTATATATGATAAATCATATAATGAAAAAGAAGTCTTAAAATATTTTAAAATACTAGAAGCAGAAGATCCAGCGTTAAATGTATTATGGAATGACAGTAATAAGGAAATTCAAGTACATATTATGGGTAAAATACAACTAGAAGTTTTAAAAGAAGTTGTACTTGATAGATTTAATTTAAAAATTGACTTTGGACCATGTAAAATAATGTATAAGGAGACTATAAAAAATTCAGTAAAGGGATATGGGCATTTTGAACCGTTAAAGCATTATGCAGAAGTGCATTTAAAAATAGAAGAAAATCCAAGAGGATATGGAATTACTTTTGAAAATAAATGTCATGCTGATGATTTGACAACTGGACAGCAGAATTTAATTAAGACACATATTTTTGAAAGAAATCATCATGGTTTATTAACTGGTTCAGATATAACAGATGTTAAAATAACTCTTTTAACTGGTAGGGCACATAATAAACATACTGAAGGTGGCGATTTTAGAGAAGCAACATTTAGGGCATTAAGACAAGGGTTGGAAAAGGCAGAAAATATATTATTAGAGCCGTTTTATAAATTTATAATAGATGTAGAACTAGAATATTTAGGGAAGGTTTTAGCTGATATACAAAGGCTAAGTGGTGAATTTAATCCACCTGAAACTAACCTAAATAAGGTTAGAATAACAGGAAGAGGGCCAGTATCAACGTTTATGGATTATAGTATGGATGTTATAGCCTTTACTAAAGGAAAAGGCAATATTAGTTTAATGTTTGATGGATATGATGTATGTCATAATTCTGATGAAGTTATAGAAAAAATAAAATATAATAAAAATGCAGATATAGAGTATTCTTCAAATTCAGTATTTTGTTCTAAGGGGCAAGGAATTATTGTACCTTGGAATGAAGCAGAAAAATATATGCATTGTGAAATATTTGAGGAATAGGATTGGAGGAAATATGATTACTACTGATGATTATATAAAATTTGTATCAAACCCAATTTTACCAGCAGAAAATAAGGATGAAGATTTATGGTTTTTATTTAAGGATAAAATGATTTTAATTAAATCAGATAAGGAAAAGATTCAAATTCCAAGATTTAATGATGTAAAAGAAATAATAGATGGATTAGAAATAAAATATAATCTTGGAAAGTTAATGAATATACAATGTTTTTGTGGAGAAATTAATTCTGCAGTTGAGGTATCTGGAAAGTTTAAATTTATTGCATTAAGAGAAGTTACTGCAATTATTGATAAAGAATATGCAGCAGTAGCTGGAAAAGCAGCACAGATAATTCATTTTCATAAGGTGAGTAAATATTGTGGCATATGTGGTGGAAAAAATGAATTTGTTAAAAGTGAATTTGCTATGAAGTGTAAGGAATGTGGATATATAGTATATCCTAAAGTTTGTCCTGCTATAATAGTAGGAATTACTAAAGGAGATAAGATATTATTAGCAAATAACAAGAATTTTCCAAAGGGACTACATAGTGTTATTGCAGGATTTGTGGATGTAAATGAAACTTTAGAGGAATGTGTAAAACGTGAAATATTAGAAGAGGTTAATATTAAAGTAAAAAATATAAAATATTTTGATAGTCAACCTTGGCCATATCCAAATTCACTGATGATTGGATTTACCGCTGAATATGAAAGTGGAGAAATTAAAGTTGATGGAGAAGAAATAATTCATGCAGATTGGTATAACAAAGATGAGTTACCTATGTTACCAGAAAAAACAACAATAGCAAGAAGAATAATTGATTCAATATTATATAAATAAATCTTTAAAGATAACATATAGTTTTAGAAAAATAGGAATTATATATAGGAAAATGGTAGAAGATGTAGCCTAATTGAAGGTGATATTTCTAATTCTGATTTTTGTACTTCAGCAATAGAAAAGGTAATCAATGAATATGGTGAAATGGATATATTAGTAAATAACTCAGCTGTTCAATATGAATGTAAAGATTTTAAACAAATTACTGATTTTCAATTTGATAAAACTATAAAGACTAATATTTATGGAACTTTTTATATGAGTAGAGAAGCTTTGAAATATATGAAATCAGGAGAATGCATTATTAATAAGTCATCAGTTACTGATATGCAGGTAATGAAAAGTTAATTGATTATTCTATGACAAAAGGAGCAATTACAACTTTAACAAGGTCGTTAGAATTATCATTAGCTAAAAATAAAAGTGGAATAAGAGTTAATGCAGTAGCACCAGGACCAATTTGGACTCCACTTATTCCCTCTAGTTTTGAAAAGTCAGAAATTCCACAGTTTGGTTCTACTACAGCATTAAAACTTTAGATAAAGCTTTTGCTGCCGCATCGCTTGCACAGACTTTAAAGATTTCTGCAGGACTTTGCGGTAAATCCTTTCCTTTGCAGGTAGACTTTACTTGTTGAATAACCTTTGAATAATCTTCTTTGGGCATGCCTCCGTTGGCTAACAAATAAAGTAAATCATCAACACTGATTACTACAATGTTTTCGGAGAAAGAACTATCACAAAAGCGATTTCCTGCTTGCAGTTGGTCCTTTAGAAACAGACGCACCTGTTTGTCGGGGATAGAAAAACGCAATACATTATCTTCCTCTTTGCGGTAATTGACAATCGAAAGGTAATTTCGCAATTTCTGCCACAACACGTCTGTATCATTGTTGCCATACCTTAGTTCTGCTTCATAACGAAGACGTTTAATTTTCGATTCGGGTATTTTAAGTTTCCGACTTATTTCATTATCACTAGCTTTCTTATAGTCTGAGTGCTTCTGAATGAGCCATGAGAAAATGTATACCTCGAAATCGTTCTTGTTCATAGAGCCAAATCCTCGTTCAAGATATGACTCAATGATCTTTTTCATTGCATCTTCTTCCATAACGAATGCGCTTGTATTGATTAGTAGCACGAAAGGGTCGCCCTATTCATTCTGAACGAATTAGTATTCTGTTCTGATGTATGATTTGCAGGCTCTTGAACTTGACTCTTAAAAATCCCGCAAAAACATCATTTGAATTAATAGAGCCACCCTTTAATCCATGCGTTTCAAGGTTAATTAAAGGTTTTCCTAATAAACTTGATAAGCTTGCAACGAGCTTTATTTGTTCAAACCTCAAATTATTAGTATTGGAAATTAACCCCTTGCAGACAGCCTTGATTCTCAACGATCTCACATACCTTAGTCCACACCTTTTGGGCTTCACTATCGGGTATTGTGATACTGCCTTTGAAACCTTGCTGCACTTTCACGTTGATATAATCGTTCAAACCATCTGTCTCCTTGATCAACACCTTATGGAAAGACTTGCCACCTTTGGGGGCAGCCACTTGGCAAGGTGAGAAACTATACATGCCATTCACTGGATTTGCAGGTGTGGCCCCCTTGTAGCATCTTATGTTCATGCTTACTCCTGCACCCCGTGCATGGTCAAAGCCCATAATATAGCCGTAGTCCTTGGGAATGAAGCCCGCCAAATCTGTTTTGTAATTCTTGATGGTATACGGACGACTATCGCCTACCACAAAAACGGTATCAAGGGCAAAGGCATCTTCCTTAGTACTTCCCGTATCAAGCATCACTTTCGAACCAAAAAGAATCAGACTACCAATAGGCAATCGGCTCAGATAGGTCGTATGCAAATGTCCTTTTTTATACTCTCTCCACTGCTGACAAAGGCTGTAGATGAACGCTTCGCCAAAAACGAAAGGATCGGTATTTTGGCAGCAATCGTTGTCCCAATCTGTTATACAACCACCCTTTGGCTTCTTGGTTTCATCACAAGACCCTATGCATGGAGTTGGAGTAGAAACAGGTGACAATACGGCAGATTTCTTGCTTGATGGCAAGTAAGGCTCATGCAGATAGCGAGGCCACAGCTTTAACTTTTTGACGGGGCTAAATTCTTCTACTACGTGAGAGTTGGGTTCCCACTCACCCCAAAACAAGAGTGGCATCTCTTCCGAAAGAGTACCACGAGCAACATCGGTCACATACTGACCTCGCGCTTTCAAAAACTTACGTTTGTGTGGGCCATGATTCCAGTACTTAATCATCTTTTTCCTGTCATCAACGCCATGTTCTTCACCTGGATGAAGGAACTGAATAACATTTACGTCCATAGTACTTTTGTTTTTATATGGTTATAGTATTTAGTATTTTTGAGGAAATGATATAACAGCTTTTATCAACTCCTATATCTGCTCGCAAATATACGACACTTCTATCTTATCCTATATTGTCCTTTTTGTCCTATTTAAGACTCGTATGCTTTTTGTGCGCACAAATTGCTACTTTTGCATAACAAATGGGTGAGGAACACGCCGCCAAACAATGGGTACGGGAGAGTTTCCTACTTTTTCGACCCATAGAGATACTGAATTTTTGCTAAAATGAAAGATAAACTGCTACATGCCTTAGAGGAAAGGACCGGGCTTAAAATGCAACGCAACCACGACTTTGCGTATCTGAGCGAACTGCTGCTTGCCGAATGCCACGAATATATCAGTACTACCACACTCAAACGCATGTGGGGGTATATTCACGACCAGGAAAGCAAACCCAGCAAAAATACGCTGAACGTGATCGCTAATTTCTTGGGATTTGACGATTTTGCAGATTTTTGCAACCGGGGGGGTATTTCTGTAAGGGGGGACATACGATTGCATCGCAGAGCGAAATGTTTTTCAGCAAAGCGTGCTTGTCTAATGAACTGCAGGTTGGCGACGAGGTGATAGTGCGCTGGCTGCCCGACCGCAGCTGTACGTTCCGGTGTTTGGGCAACAATATGTTTGAGGTGACGAGGAGCCGTAATGCGCAACTCAGCGTGGGAGATACTTTCCGCTGCGACTTGTTTGCCGAGGGGGATATGCTCAAAGTGTACAAACTGACGCACGACGGCAAAAGCGACATGGCGTACCACGCTGGCAAAGCTGGGGGCATCAAGTTTAATGTGAGACGAAAGAATAAATAAGGCTTGCAAAGCATGCGAGGCATGCTGATGTGCAGCTGACGGCTGACGCCGTAGCTATATTGACGTTTTTCAAGTTGTATATAACAATATATTGCTGTCCGGTCAAACGCCTAAGCATTACTATGTGGTGCTTAGGCGTTTGGCCGGACAGCAATGTATCACCCGACTTCGTCAATGCGCCACCCAAATCAATTATAGTGAACTGATCAGGAATATATATTATCCGACATTTGGAGTAATAAACTTTGTTCTGTGTTTTTAAGGGCAGTTCGCCCTTGTGCCGCTTACCGCGGGAGACATAAGTACATAAGCTACATAAGTAACATAAGGCTGGCGCCGTGGTTTTTCACATAAGCTGAGGCTGGGGCGGCCGCCCTGCCTGTAAAAATGTCACAATGCATAGGCAAAATAAGAGCAATTTATTCCTATTGCATAGGCAAACAGCAATAAAAATATCACATTGCATAGGCAAAACAAGGGTAAATTGTTCCTATTGCATAGGCAAACATTGATAAAAATGTCACATTGCATAGGCAAAACAAGGGCAATTTATTCCTATTGCATAGGCAAACATTGATAAAAATGTCACATTGCATAGGCAAGTAGCCTTATTTATTTGCCTTTTGCATCTTATGACTTATCCAAGTATTGCTTCACTCCAATACTCTTGCAGGTTCTCTTTAATGCACTTCATTACAACAGAGAATTCAAGCCGCTCCTTCCAACGTATCTTCTTTAAGAAAGCCTTCCACAAAGCATTGCGTGTCGTATCTGTAGCGAACTTATCACTAAAAAGCATAAGGTTTGCTCTGTAAGGGGTATTTCTGTTTTTGAATGTACAGACAATGGCTTCCGACAGTAGTTCTCGGTCTATTATATGGTTGGCAAACAACTGATACACATCAAAGAAATCTTTCATGCGACTATTGCTTTCGTCACGGTCGACCATTGCGTGAAATTTCTCCGCTATTAATGTTTCCAAAGAATAAGCGTATAGTTCCACAGCTGGAACATTGGGCAGCAGCAACGGATAATCCAAAGAAAGCGGGTAAGGCGTTACCACATCGCCAAAGCCTATATCAACAGATATCTGTTGCACAATCGTATCTAAGTGAGCCACCACTTTTACACAAGTGCCTGGATATTTCTTTTCAACGGCAATCGGTTCTAATTCAAGCGAAGTTGCATCATAAGTAACGCCATCATCTTCGCATTCTATGTTGCAAATTTTCTCGAACGTTTCTTTCAAGCTTTCCCTCTCATTACTGATGCACTCCCCTAACAGGTCGATGTCGATTGTTGGACGAGCTTTGAAACCATCCAATGCAAACAATAAAGAACTGCCTTTCAGCAGGAAATTACTTTTGTAAGGACTTGCAGATATGCGGAACAGCAAGCGCTCATGCAAATATCTAACCAGCACCTTCATATACTCTTGCTTCTCCTCTTTGGCAAGGTTAAGCAAACGTGTCTTAATAGACCGCCCTATATTCTTTGTCACAATCTTGTCTCCAAATATGTAGTCAATATGTTTTTAACTCTCAATATCTGTGCATACTCATGCAGGAGTGAGATATTACGATTATCTTTTTTCAGATAGCTGTCTATAACTTCGCCACAGACATCAAGCCCTATCTTGTTTCTGTATTTCACAGCATCGCAAACTGTCCGTTCCAGGTCTGTAATAAGCACATCATATCCCGATATCTCCTTTTGCATGATGCCAAACTCCAAATATTCTTTCTTCCAATAGTAAAGGTCTATGATTGGATAGTCAGGCAGACGAACTTTGCGCCTGGCATCAATGGCGATGCAAGTTGACGAGGGAACTTGCGTAGACAGTCCATGATGGGAAAATGCGCTATATAGGCAAAGCACTCCGCGAGGAACGATCCGCTCAACATCTATCATATTATTTGCCAAGGCGGACGTTTCTGCATAGACCCCTTTTCTGATTCGCACCAAATTCCCCTCTTCTGCAGCGTGACGGAGTTGCTCATATTCACCACGGCTTTTCACTTCGCCAGTGGTTATGAACCCACCTTGTTGTTGCAGTGTATCAATGATTGAGCCTTTATTCATGTCGAAACCTGTTTTGTATGCAAAGGTACGATACTAATTGAGAAAAAAGAATGTTCTGTGTAAAAAGTTACGGAGAATGCAGACAAACTCCGTAACATCTTACATTCCCGTCAAACCCCAATATGACTGTTGGCAATGGGCATTGGTGGCAAAATCCTCATGGCATAGGCAAAACGTGGACAAACACCCCCATTGCGCAGGGTGCAGTCAGGAGTGCGCACCTGGGGTAGCGCAGGCTTTTTAATACATATTATCATTACTCGGCACAAGTCTTTTAATCTATCGTTTTGCGTTGCGCGCAGATTTCAGTAACTTCGCCGACTGAACAATAACGAATAGGAGGCAACAACAGTGCATTCGTCAGACATATATTCAAAGGAATGGTGCGACATGGTGTTTGAGGGCCGCAACAAAGCGTATGGCGCCTACAAGCTGCGCGAGCAGACGGGCGCCCGCTACCGGCGTGTGCTCATCATTGTGCTCGGCACCTTGGGCGCCTTGCTGGGTGCGCAGGGGTCGCTGGCCCTCTATGCACACATAATGGCTATGCGCGGCATGAAGGAGGCCGAGGACGCTTTTGCCAAAAAGCCTGCCGAACTGAAGGAGGGCTACAAGGTGAAGTTTCTGGCCACAGCGCGCCAGGCTCCCACGGTGCGCACGGCACCGGGTGCCAAGTCGGCAAGGCCAAAGATTGTTGACGGACGGCCTCCGCTCGAAACTATCGGACAGGACGGCCCCATAGACTACGACCCCGAGCAGCAGGTCATTACCACACCGATTGTGGACACTACGGGCATTCACGACAAGTCGCTGCCCATAGCCAAGGAAAAGATTGTGCCTACCGAACAGGTGTCGCAGATGCCTGAGTTCCCGGGCGGACTGCGTGCCTTTATGCGCTGGCTCGACCAGCACATCGTTTATCCGCAGGAGTGTATTGACCGCAATGAAAAGGGCTCTGTCACGATTTGTTTTATTGTGGACGAAAAGGGCCATACTACCGACCTTGAGGTGAAGAATGCCTTTGACGCTAAAATATACAAGGCTGCCATGGACGCGCTAAAACGTATGCCTAAATGGAAACCTGGCACAGATGACAAGGGCGACCCTACACCTGTTAAGATTACGATACCGGTGGACTTTAAGTGAAGGGCTGCGGATTTGGCCAAGGCGGGCTGAAGTGTATGTATATCTTGTGCAATAATTGCGGCATGGCTTAAAGCTTTTGCCCTTTCAGGGCGCGACTGCTCCGACACGCGATACCCAGGGTGTCGCTTCGCTTGCCCTGGGCTATGTGCTCCATTGGGCCTTCAGCCCGCACTTGTTAGATCAGAAACTTGAATAAAAGTAACTTTTAACCTCATAAGCCCCTAACCCATTAACCCTCCCCTAACCCCATAACCCCCTAACCCATTAACCCCTTACCCTCTAACCCCCTCCCTCCATGCACATAGAGATAGATGAATCATCAGGATTTTGCTTCGGTGTAACAACGGCCATACGCAAGGCCGAAGAAGAATTGGCCCAGTCGGCAGCGCTCTGCTGCTTGGGCGATATTGTGCATAATGGCAGCGAATGCGAGCGATTGCGAAAGGCCGGTTTGCAAACCATCGACCACGAGGCGCTCAACCACCTGCCACAAGGCACCAAAGTGCTGCTGCGTGCACACGGCGAGCCGCCTGCCACCTACGAACTGGCACGTGAGCGAGGCATCTGCATCATAGATGCCACCTGTCCGGTGGTGCTGCAACTGCAACGGCGTATCAAAAAGGTGTATACCGAAAATCCGCACCCACAAATCGTTATCTACGGCAAACGCGGACATGCCGAGGTGCTTGGTCTCGTGGGACAGACTAACGGCGAGGCGCTGGTGATAGAGAGTGTGGAGGAAGCGGCGCAGATAGATTTTTCGCGTCCCGTGGCCTTGTTCTCTCAAACTACCAAACCGCTTGAGGTGTTCCGGCAGATTGTGGACTATATTACAGCGCACATGGAACGGGTTGAAGATTTTCGCTACTTCGACACCATTTGCCGCCAGGTGGCCAACCGCTTGCCAAACATTCGCGCCTTTGCCTCACGCCACGACGTGATAGTGTTTGTGTGCGGACTCAAAAGTTCTAACGGACGTGTGCTGCACGAGGCTTGTCGCAAGGTGAACCCGCGCACTTATCTTGTAGACACTCCCGAGGCCATACGCCCCGAGTGGTTTGAGGGTGCACGCAGTGTGGGCATCTGTGGCGCCACTTCCACCCCGAAATGGCTGATGGAAAGATGCGCCGAGGTGCTGAAGGGGGCGCGCGATTGAGCATGTGCTAATGTGACAATGGGCTAATATATTAATGGGCTGACGCCGTAGCGTTACTATTTGTAGCGCTACGGCGTCAGCCCATTTGCACTGTCTGCACCCCATCGTATGTGCAGGCGTGTTGTGATGGGTGCCGGCAGAGAATTACGGTATAGGGAGCCCGAGAAAAGTGTCGGAGCAACAGAAAGTCCGCTCTCCCTATGCCCGAAATTCGCTCTCCCTATGCCATAAAAACAGACCTATAGGTCAAGAAAACGCAAGCACTAATGGGGGCGACGCGTCTCGAGGCTGCTGAAAAATGCCCCGATGCAGGGCAAGGGAAACTGCTGTAAATATTTGC
>ENA-UPTB01002956-UPTB01002956.1-human-gut-metagenome-genome-assembly--contig:-NODE-2956-length-10843-cov-3.653632_pt1 | contig 10843 bp, 5 predicted proteins | sample MGYA00250046_ERZ773369 | MGnify/ENA primary metagenome ERZ773369 (study PRJEB29103, sample SAMN06111938) | human gut metagenome | biome: human gut; feature: ankylosing spondylitis patient; material...
AGTGCGGGCGAAGGACACGGCGATCAGGAAGGGACTGAGCTGAACGACGCCATCCTTCCCTCGTCAAGACCAAGCCGTCGTGCGCGAGACCGCGCACGGCGGAACATCAGGAAGAAATTCATGTACCGACGATTGCCGGAAATCCCCGCCAAGTTCGAGCCTTTTATGAAGTTGCTCGAGGCAGCGGAAGACGAACCTCTGAGCGACCGCGAGAAAGAAGTGTGCCTCGAACGACTGGAAGCGGTACGGCTGATGACCTCCCTGACGGGCAACGGAGTCCCGCATGAATCCCCGGAGGTTCAAAAGCTTTCCAAAAAAATTCAGAAGCCATTTCTGGACGAGTACGGGCTGTTCGCCCCCTTCACCGACAGGCACTTCGCTTGGACGCTCGATCAGATCATGCGGCAGAGACTTTTCAAAAACGAAGCGGAACTCGAAGAGGCAAAAGAGCAGACGCAGATCTATTTCCGCGACGGGAAGCCCTTTACGTGCCGCAGATGGATGCTTATGAGAATCGACGCGGCAAAGGCCGCGAAGCTCGGAAAAATGCGTATGCTGAGCTGAGTTCTCAATATCTTCTCTGCCGAGCTGTAAGTCGCCGTGCGGTGTCATTCCGCACGGCGACTGTTCACACGCTTATACGATCCGCTTCGATCCAATCTTTCGTCACCTCCTCGTTTCTCTCCTTCCCGAACGGGACGTTTCTCGCCCGTCCGCCCCTCTGACCGGGGAATTCCACCTCTTACGCTCGATTCGTTAGTTTTCAACCGACCTCGTCCTTCTGTCGATTGTGTTGTGTACCCAGGATACGGTTTGCGCGACAGTCAGACAAAGATGCGGCGACTCATGACAAAACGCCCTCTCGGGCGTAAGAGAAGTGATGAATCGAATTTTCAAAACCCTTTGGAACGCGACTCGCGGTTGCGTTGCCGTCACAAGTGAGATCAGTTCGTGCTGTACGGGCGTTGGAGTCTGTGGAAATAGGCTTCGGGGAAGGCAGTCGAAAATGTTGCCGGAAAGAGCGTTCGTTCAGACCGCGTTATCGAGCACACTTGCCGGAATTTTGTTTGTCTGGGGAGGAAATGCAGAGGCTGCGAAGACCTTTCCGACGAATTGCACGGCTGTGGGCGGCACCGTGAAAAACGGAGTCTGCTATATCGGAGACGGGTTTCAGGAAGAGACAATTGTGGGCGCGGTCAACGAAGAATGGACGTTGACACAAGGGGACATGACCGTCGCCGGTGGAATGGAGCAGTACAATCCGGCCATTCGATACGTCGCATACGACGGCAAATCCGGCAGCATCGTAAACACCGGCGAGGGTACTTTGAAAATCATTGGCGGGTTTAATTTTTCGTACGCCATTGGTTACCTCGCCACAGACGGCGGTACAGGCCTCATATCGAACGCGGGGCGCGGTCAGGTCGTTATTTTCGCCGGAATGGATAGCATGGGTATCGAGTACGGAGCTTCCCATGGAGGCAGCGGAACGATCTCGAACACAGGTCCGGGAAAGCTGACTATCTCCGGCGCATCCTACGGGGAATACGGAGATTTCTCTGGCATTTGGTGGAACGCTTACGGTTCGGGAAACACCGTAAAGATTTTGAACACAGGGGCGGGAGAGCTGACTATCACGGCAGGAATCGGTGGAAGCGGCATCTGGTACAACTCCGTCGGAGGTGGAACGTCAATCATAAGAAACGGTGTCGGCGGCACGCTCAACATTCTTGGCATCTCGGATGCGGATAGATACGGCATTAAAGTGCTCTCTGACAGTGACAGCGTGAGTCGTGTGGAAAACGCCGGCATCATGAACCTCAACAAGAACGCCTTCGAGAGGTTCGGGGATGGCGATGTGTTGGTTACGAACAAAACCACGGGAACCGTCAACGCAGAAGCTGAAGTGATCTTCCGAAACGCCGGAACCGTCACCAAACACGAGGAGAAGCCTATAACGGTGTACTCTCGCTCGACAAATGCGGCCGCACAGGTGACGATCGACGGTTACACCAAAACTACGGTCACCACGGGGGCGTGGGAGCTTAAGGACGACTGGGCGAATCATTCGTGCTGGGAGGACGGCGGTACGTTGGTGATCACCGACATTGCCGAAGGCACGATCGAAGCTCAGACCATTCGGGCCTCTTTTGTCGAAAAATTCGGCGAAGGAACTACGATCAAATTCACCGGCACGGGAGGCGGTTCAGGTTCGACGGAGACCAATGATCCTTCGTTTACCATGACTCACGTCAATCAGCTGCTCTCGGAAAACAAGGCCGAAGCCGGCTCCGTGATTACCTCCGAATCACTCGACGCCGAAGGAAACGCCTTCAAACTCGGCGCAGGCGGCCAAATCGAACACGACTTCGGTTTCATGGGAATCCGGAACACGAAAGGCATTTCCGTGTCGGACGGCAGGACGCTGACTCTGACGGGCGCACAGGCGTCGATGACGCTTGCCCTGCGCACGAACGCGAATGAACGGGCTTCGTACGTCATCACGGACAAGGAAACGGTGCTCACGAACGGTCAGCTGAAACTCGGCATAGCCGAGCTTTCGGCTACGCAGGGCATTCTTGCGGACGTCACGGCAGACTCCTCTTCCACGGTCACGGCCGAGCACGGCGTCTTCGAGATCTCCGCCGTGAAGGGCAACGGACACGTCGTCGTGAAGGAGAATTCCTCGCTCACGGTCGGTAATCTGTCCGCCGCGACCACGACGAACGCCGGCGAACTGACCGTGAACGGCGACGTCGTTCTGAAGCGTCCTACGACGCTGAATCCGTTCGCTTCGAACGGCAAGGCTCCCGTAAAGCCCGTGGCGTTCCTCAACGAGAAGGGTGCGATCGCGAACATGCAGAACATCACGATTGAAGCGGGGGCTTCGATCGAAAACAAGAAGGACGCGACGCTCAATGCCGGAACGGTGACGGTCGGCGCCGGGTCGCTTCTCTGGAACTACACGGGCGGAACAATGAACTTCGACTCGCTCATCGTGCAGGGTTCGATCCGCGACTACGGGACGCTGACAGTCTCGGACACGCTCGCCGTGGCCAAGGGCGGCCGCTACGACTACGACGGCAAGGTGAGGGTCGGCAACGCGCTGATGGTTGAAGAGGGCGGCGAACTTACGATGTCGGGAGATTCGACCCTCTCGCGTCTGGTGGTGGGCGGCTACGCCGTGTCCGCGAAGATCCTTGCGGCTTCGGACGGCAGTGACGAAACGTCGGACGCGGTGCTCAAGGTTCTCGACGGCGAACACTACCTCGAAACGCTCGAACTGACGTCGGGCACGGTGAATGTCGCCGAGGGAGCGACGCTTGCCGGAATGACGCTCGAAGGCAACGCCGTCGGCTCGAAGGTGACGGTCGAAGAGGGCGCCGCGTTTGCATTCTCCCACGACAAGAACAGTCTGAAGTCCGCGATCGACGACTACAAGGGCGACAAGTTGGGGTGGGACGAGAAGACGAAGCTTGCGCTCTCGCAGGCTCTGCACTTTCAGGGCGAGGGATCGCTTTCGGTCGGCAGGACCGATGCGGATGGCACGGTCAATCTCGGTTCCGACGCCCTGGTGCTTCTCGGCACGACGAACCTGCACGGCGAGGCGGTATTCAACGGAAAGGGCGGCGACACGCTTTCGGTGGAAGAGGGCGCAGTTCTCGCCGTGACGGACGACTTCATGTGGGGCAACCACTACCTCGCCAAGGGCTTTGACGCTGCCTCCGAAGAGGCTCTGAAGAACCTTGCGATTTTTGACAAGGAAGGCAAGAAGCTTGAGGTCTTCACGAACGGGAAGGGCGCCCACATCACGATCGGTTCGGACGACATCGCGGACAAAGACGCGGACTACCGCCTGCAAAAGAACATCAACGTCGTGCTCGACGGGATGCAGGATCAGGAGTCGGAAGTGGCCGACGTGCGCGTTCTCACGAAGCTTGTGCTTTCCGGAAACGGTGCCGGGGAGTCCGCCCGACTTTCGTCGATGACTGCGGAAGCGGGGATTCTGACCGAGAACGTCCGCATGGCGCAGGACGCCTTCGACACGATCATCGACCACGCCTCGACGATGCGCGCGAAGAGAGGGACGGTCTGGGCCGAGGGGATTTACTCGAAGGCCGACGTCTCGGGCGTGAAGACCGAGAACCGCCGTGTCGGCTACGAATCGGACGCCACGGGATTTGCGATGGGGGGCGACTGGTCGGCGGCGGGTTGGCATCTCGGTGCGGCGTTCTCCGCACAGAAGGGCGATTTGCAGGCAACGGAATCGGCGACAAGCAACGACATCGATTCCTACGGTGTTTCGCTTTACGGTCGAAAGGACTTCGCCTCGGGTCTGACGCTCACGGCGGGGATGACCTACAGCTTCGGCGCGAACGAAGTCGTTCAGCAAAACGTCGAGACGATGAAGGCGGACGTCGACACGAACGTGCTGATCGCGGGCGGCGGGGTTTCATACCCGATCGCGCTCAACGGGTTCTTCGTCACGCCTTACGCCGGAATCGAAGCGGTTTGGAGCAAACCGGAAGCGTACACGGTGACGGCATCGGGACAGGACGCCTTCGGATTCGGAAAGACGGACGAAGTTCTCGGTCGCGTTCCGCTCGGCGTTAGTACTTCCGCCTTCACGCCGGTGCTGAACGGCACGCTCAACGTCACGGCGGATCTTTCCGTTGCGCCGCAGTTCGGGGGCAAGGACTTTGAGCAGTCGGTCGAAGGCGTCACGACGGGCGCCCGGGACGTGACGACGACAGACTTTGCGGACGACTGGATCGGGAAACTGAAGCTTGGCGTCTCGTATCAGGGCCGTCAAGGAAGTTTTGATCTCTTCTACGAAGCTGCCAGAAGCGACACGCTCGACGCGGGACACAGCTTCAATGCGAAGGCGGCCTTGTACTTCTAAGTCTTGACCGCACACGGGGGGAGCTACGGCTCCCCTTTTTCATCGCGTCGGCTGCTCGGGGAATTCCTTTCCCCTGTCGGGTACGGATGCGAAGTCTCGTCTTCACGCGGCCGCATTGCGCCCGCACACCCGTCCCATCACGAGGCAGTTCGCGAGACCCGCACCGCCGAGACGATCCATGCCGAAAATCCCGCCCACCGTCTCTCCGGCGGCATAGAGTCCCGGAAGGGGCGAACCGTCGGTCTTCAATACCCGCCCTTCGTCGTCCGTTCGGATGCCGTCGAGCGTCGTGTGCACGTAGATGTGCTCTTCGCCGTAGTAGAAGGGTGGGGTGTCGATCGTCTGCGTGAAGATCGTCTTGCCGGTGAGCGGATCGAATCCGTCTTTTGCGGCACGGTTGTAGTCCGCCAAAGTCTTCGTGAGGATTTCCGGCCGCACGCGCATCCCTTCGGCGAGCGCCTCGATCGAGTCGGCCTTGCGGACGATTCCGTTGATGAGCTTGAGGCCGAGCGTGGCGCCCTTGAAGGACTTGCGATCAGTCACGATCCAGAACGTGCGATCGGGCAGTTGAAGAATCTTTTCCGCAATCGGATTCCACGGCATGGCTTCGTTCACGAAACGGCGTCCGTCGGCGTCCAGATAAATGTCTCCGCCCGCATAGTCGAGAAGACGCCCGCCCCAATAGGGAAGGAGCTGCAGGCCGAAGCCTTCGGCCAAGGCGCCGCCGACACTCTCCGCCAAATCCAAACCGTCGCCGTCGGCGCCGTCCCAAATGGATCCGTCCGGATTGGCGCTCGTACCCACGTCGGGCGTGAGCATCGGATTGATGCGCATGCGGCGCGCGACGTTGGCCGTAAATCCTCCGGTTGCGAGGACGACGGAACGGGCTTCAACGATCCGCTCGACGTCCTCTCCTTCCTTTCGCCAACCGAGCGTCCAACCGTTTTCACCGGGACGAAGCGAAGCAACCCGTGCCCGCAACCGCAGTTCGATTCCCTGCGATACGGCCCGACGGGAGACGGCCATCACGTAACTGCGGCCCGCAGAGTTCCCGAGCATCGAAAAACTGCGCGGTTTGAGGCCCGAGTGAGCAACAAAGGGACGTCCGAACATCACGCCCATACCTTCGAGCCACCGCAACCCCGCCTCGGATTCGTCGGCAATCCGACGAAGAATCGCGGCATTTCCTTTGCCGCCGCCCACGCGCAGGGCATCCGCAACGAATTGCTCGGGCGTGTCGGCAAAGCCGTCCGCGCCCTTTTCGCGCACGACGGCCGCAATGGAGCCGCTCGAATAAATCGAATGTCCGCCGAGAAGCGGTCCCTTCTCCAAGACAAGGACGGACCGCGCACCCGCTTCCTTGGCGCAAACGGCGGCGCAGAGTCCCGCGAGACCGCTTCCGACAACAACGACGTCGAAGCGTTCCGTCAACGGAACCTCTTGCCCCGCAGCCAAGAGCGGGAAGGGAAGGGCGAACGAACCGAGCGCGGCACTGAGCAGACGTCGGCGCGGAAGCGAGAACGATGGCCGAAGTTTCGGTGTTGAATGCGTCATCACGCCTCCGTTTCGTCAGGAAGCAATGCGGGATCGAGCGCCTCGATCCAACGGTAGGCATCGAGTGCGCTTTGCACGCCGAGCTTGCCGAACCCGTTGGCGCGGTGCATCTTTACCGTCTCGGCGCCGATCCCGAGGCGCTCGGCGATCACTTTGTTCGTGAGGCCTTGGGCGGCAAGCAGCACCACGTCCTTCTCACGGGGCGTGAGGACGTCGAACGTACGACGGCGCTTTTCCGTGTCCGTCCGTTCCTTGTTCGCGGCCACCGACGCGTCGCAGGCCTTTTGCACGGCCTCCCGAAGGCGCATGGGATCTCCCTGCTTTTCGATGAAGTCGGAAGCGCCGATTTTGAGCGTCTGAACCGCCGTTTCAACCGTCCCGTGCCCGGTAAGAAAGATGATCGGAATCTCGACGCCGCGATCCTTCAGGATTCGCTGCAAATCGATGCCGGTGAGGCCCGGCATGCGGATGTCGAGCACGATGCACCCCGGGCGTTCGGGGCGAATGTCGTCGAGGAACGCGGCCGCGCTCGAATACCCGATCGTCTCAAAGCCGCACATGCCGAGGAAGAGTTCCTGACTGCTTCGAAAGTCGTTGTCGTCGTCGACGAGTCGCACCAACGGGTTCATTTTGGGGTGTCTCCTTTTGTTTTTTCTTCGAGGTCTCGGCCCGTACGGCCTTCCGTTTCCTTCGAATCGGACGAGTTTTCGCTCGCGTCTTCGATCGATTCCTCTTCGCGGAAGAGATCCATCTCGACCGTTGCCCGTACGCCGAGTCCGGCCGCTTCAAACCGAAGCGAGGCGCAGTGATTGTCCGCGATTCCGCGACAGATGGAGAGGCCGAGTCCGAGACCCTCTCCCTGACGGTCGGATCGATCCTGAAGAAGTCCGGCGGTGACGGAATTGAGCTTTTCAATGTCCTCCGGCGTCACGTGCACCGCGTTTTCGATCGTGATTCGACACCTTCCCCTGTCGGGGGCCGAAACAAGCGTCAACCTGACGTTGGGGTTCGGCTTTCGACCCCGAGAACCTCTCCCGGAAAGGGATGCGGCGTCTTCGGATCGTCGAACGGCCGACGCGGCGTTGCGAAGCAGATTGAGGACGAGAAGTTCGAGTTCCAGGGGATCGCCCGACACGGTGACGGGAGAATCGGGAAAACGGACGTCGAGGCGAAGAGCGTTGACGGACGGCAATTCCGCCCGAAGCGCCATCACGCTCTTCTCGACGACTTCGTTGAGTCGACAGGGCACGTGGGCGTTGTTGGCCCGCTTGGCGTACGCCCGTACGCGTCCCACAATGTCGGCGATGCGCACCGCCTCGTGCTCGATTCCTTCAAGCGCCTTGGCCGAGGGAGAGGCGGCGTCGGACGCAACGGCGGGAGAACTCATGCGAAGAACCGCGGCGTAGGTGCGGATGGCGCCGATCGGCGCATTGATCTCGTGCGTGATCATCCCCGACATCTGCTGAACGATGGAACGGCGCTCAAAGCCCGCCAAGCGCTTTCGCACGGCCTCGGCTTCTTCGGCCATGCGGTTTCGCTCTTCGACCGAACGCCGGAGATCTTCGGTGCGCCTCCTGACAAGCACGCGAAGACGCACCTCGTTGACAAGCAGACAGCCGAGGAGAAGAAGAGCGATGAAGATTTCCGTCTTCCAGCGCAAGAAAATAGCCTTCGGACTCATGTCCCGCAGATAGGCGTAGGGACCGACTTCAAGCTTGCGAAAGAGGGTCTGCACCGATCCGAGCGGCACGTTCGTGAGCCACTCGAATTCGCGAAAACTCGACTTCTGACTCAGAATCGCGATGGTTGCATCCCGCACCGCCGTTTCCGGCGCGGTGGAGAGAGCGAGAAAACTCACGTCCGGATAGAGGGCGGTCGAATGTGCGCACGAAAGGCCGTTCGTTTTGGCGTTGACGACGGCGAGTCCCTCCGTGTCGACGAGTTTTGCGGCTTCAAGCGTCTCAAGCAGACACGAGGGGAGAATCGCCACGTCGATTTTCCCGGCGAGAAGACTCGCGATGACGTCGGGGTAGGCGTTGTTTCGGAAGTTCACCTTCGAAAAGAACGATTTGGGGTCTTCACCTGCGTCGACGATTTCTCCCGCAGCCGCAAGCCAACCTTCCACCGCCATCGGAATTCCGGTGCCGGCACGTTTTCCCCGAAGATCCTGCAGAGTGCGAAGACCGTCCTTCTCCCGCACGACAAAGACGGCGCCCACAGACGGTGCGGCCAGGGCGGCGGATGGGTCGCGGAGCGTCGCGATGGGGACGGCCGAGGGCGACTGCGTGAGGGCGGCGGAGGGGGGGAAACCTGAGGGCGCGAAGAGAAAGTCCGGTTTCGCGCGGGCGATGTCGGACTCGGCTTCGGCCGCGGAGATCGAGATCGTGCGCCAACGGTAAGCGGGAAGAACTTCGGAGAGATGCCGGATCGTCTGTCGAAGGTAGAAGGTGTCGTAGGGATTGATCAGCGTGTCGAGGAGCGCAACCGTCAGAACCGGACGGGAATCGTCGGATTCGCTCCAGGAAGAGAGGAGGGGGGCGGTCGAGGCGGACGAAACGACGTCGGTTGGTGAAGCATCCTCCGCCGATGCCGCACCGCATCCGCAACAGACGGCGAAGCCGAGCGACAAAGCCGTGCTCCACCGCAGACATTCCCTGCAGAGACGTGCGCCGACGCTCATACGGGATCGATGACCCGATGAGACTGGACAGGGGGAAAGGGAAACCGCAGGAGCGGTTTGGCGGCGGTGTTCGAGCATGAAGTCATGTTGCGTTTGAGAGGCTTTTCAGTCTACCCCCGCTCGGGGGTATCGCACATGCGCACTCCTCCCGGAGAATGAGTCCCGACAACGAATGAAATCCCGCTCGGGCATTCAATGCGTCCGGGCGAACCCAAACGAAAGGAGAATTCGGCATGAAACGAACGACCATCGCAATGGCCACGGCGGCCGTCTTTGCGTCGGCTGCCTATGCGGCCCCCGCGTTTGAGGCGGGTACCTATCAGGCAAAAGCGCCCGGAATGCACGGCGACGTCGTGGTTGAAACCACGTTTGCCAAAGACCGCATCGAAGCCGTGAAGGTCGTCAAGCAGGCGGAAACGCAGGGGATCGGCACGAAGGCCGTCGAGGTTCTTCCCGGCCGCATCGTTGAGGCGCAGTCGCCCAACGTGGACGGCGTATCGGGCGCGACGCTCACCTCGAACGCCATCCGCACGGCCGTCGAAGCCTGCGTGAAGCAGGCGGGCGTGGATCCCGCGGCTTTGGTGCCGCTCGCCGTCAAGAAGGCGGGGCGTGACGAAACGCTCGAAACCGACGTCGTGGTCGTGGGCGGCGGCGGGGCCGGCATGTCCGCCACCATCCGCACCCGCATGAACGGTCTCGACGTGGTGCTCGTCGAAAAGATGCCCTTCATCGGCGGCGCCGCCTCGATCTCGGGTGGTCAGGTCGTGGCCCAAGGTTCGAAGCTGCAGAAGGCGTTCGGCTCCAAGGACGACTCGGTTGAGTCGATGGTCAAGGACTTCCTTGCGAACGGCAACAATCTCAACGATCTCTCGAAGCTTACGCTCTACGCGAAGAACGTCGGTCCCACGATCGACTGGCTCCATGAAAAGGTCGGCGTGAAGTTCATCCCGAACAATCTCCCGTTCCTCGCCGAGTACTCGCACCGCCGTGCGGTCGAATTCCAGGGCGGCGCCGGCACGATGGCGCAGCACCTGCGTGAAGTGATCGGTTCGAACGGCGCGAAGGTTCTCCTGAGCACCAAGGTCGAATCGCTGATCGTCGAAGACGGAAAGGTCATGGGCGTCAAGGCCGTGGACGAAAACACGGGCGTCAAGTACACGATCCGCGCGAAGAAGACGCTTCTCTCGACGGGCGGCTACGGCAACAACAAGTCGATGCTCACCCCTGAAATGCAGAAGGTTCTCTATTACGGTCCGGTCTCCTCCACGGGCGACGGCCTCAAGATGGCGCAGGGCTTGGGCGTCAAGACGCAGCTTCTTCAGTACGGCAAGCGCTATCCGAACGGCATCGAAGTGGCACCCGGCATCGCCAAGTCGACGATCTACGCCAACGTCGGCGCCTTCGATCAGGCGGGCATCCTCGTCAACGTCGACGGCGTCCGCTTCGTGAACGAAAAGGCTTCGAACCGCCACATTCTCGAACCGATGCTCCGGAACAAGAACGGTCAGGCCTATGTCTTCATGGATCAAAAGTCCTGGGAAGGCTTCTACAAGCGCGCTCCGGAAACGGGCGTCTCGCAGGCCGACATGGACAAGTACCTCGCCAACGACGGCAAGAGTGCTCCGCTCTTCGTGAAGGGCGCGACGATCGAAGAAGTCGCCAAGAAGGCCGGCATCAACGCCGAAGCGCTCAAGGGTTTAGAGTGA
>ENA-UPTB01002960-UPTB01002960.1-human-gut-metagenome-genome-assembly--contig:-NODE-2960-length-10818-cov-38.788940_pt1 | contig 10818 bp, 8 predicted proteins | sample MGYA00250046_ERZ773369 | MGnify/ENA primary metagenome ERZ773369 (study PRJEB29103, sample SAMN06111938) | human gut metagenome | biome: human gut; feature: ankylosing spondylitis patient; material...
GTTATGAAGGACGGCATCATCCAGCAGGTCGATACCCCGCAGAACCTGTACGATATGCCCTGCAACATGTTCGTTGCCGGCTTCATCGGCAGCCCCCAGATGAACTTCCTGGACGGCACCGTGACCAAGAACGGCGATCAGTACGCCATTGACCTGGGCGGCGACACCATCCCCCTGCCCAAGGAAAAGACCGCTGACGGCAAGCTGGATTCCTACGTTGGCAAGAAGGTCAAGATGGGCATCCGTCCTGAGGATATCGACGACGAGCCCGAGTTTATGGCAAAGCACCCCGACTGCCACCTGGAGGCTCAGGTCGATGTGTCCGAAATGATGGGCGCTGAGATCTACCTGTACCTGGAGTACAAGGGCAACAAGATGACCGCCCGTGTCGCTCCCACCTCCAAGGCACGCAACGGAGACACCGTCCGCGTTGCATTCGATCCGCACAAGGTCCACGTCTTTGATGTCGAGACCGAGCAGACCATCCTGAACTAAGTTCTCCAGGGATCATCTTTTGATCCTCCTAATAAGCAAAAGCCGCCGGGAAGCGATTTCCGGCGGCTTTTGTCTAAGAGAACACACATTGGAACATTATAAGGGAGATTTCACCATGGAACACATGATGCTTCTGGTCACCTACCGTATGCTCCCCGGCCAGCGGGACGCTTTTCTGCAGGAGGTCGCCGCTGCCGGCATTCTGGCAAAGGTCCAGCAGGAGGACAGTTTTGAGCGCTATGATTACTACCTGAGCGCCGCCGACCCGGACGAGCTGCTCATCGTTGAGGAGTGGGACTCCGAAGCCCAGCAGCAGGCCCACGTAAACACCGACCACATGGCCCAGCTCCGCGCCATCAAGGAGAAGCATGTTGCTTCCACAGCGATGCAGCGCATTGCCAAAGCCGACTGAGCACGAGAGGATAGAAAAGCACCCGCAGCCTGCAGGCTGCGGGTGCTTTTTCCAAAGGAGAGAACGGAATGCTCAGCCCTTGACACCGCCCAGTGCAACACCACGGACGATGAACTTGGACAGCAGCAGATAAACAATGATCACAGGCAGGATGGCAATGGCCACCAGCATATAGACCTTGCCCATATCGAACTTGAGGAAGTCGGCACTGCGGAGCTGTGCAATGAGGATGGGCAGGGTCTTTTTGTCTGCCGTATCCAGCACCAGTGCAGGGATGAAGTAGTTGTTCCAGCTGGACACAAAGGAGAAGATGGCCTGCACTGCCAGAGCGGGCTTCATAATGGGAAGCACGATATGGTTGAAGGTGTAGAACTCCCCCGCGCCATCGATGCGGGCAGCTTCCACGATCTCCATGGGCAGGCTGGCATCCAGATACTGCTTCATAAAGAAGAACACCGCCGGGGCCGCAATGCTGGGGATGATGAGGGGAATGAAGCTGTTCTTCAGCCCCATCTTCGTGATGAGCTGCAGGAAGCCCAGCGCCGAGACCTGGGTCGGCATGGTCATAATGAGCAGGATGATGGCAAACGCCGCCTTTTTGAACCGGAAGTTATAGGCGTAGATGCCGTAGGCTGTCAGGGCCGAAAAATAGACACTGAGAGCAGCCGAGCAGCCGGACACGATCAGGCTGTTCCGCACACCGGTCAGCACCGGGATGTTGGCATCTGACAGCACATTTTTCAGGTTGGTCATCAAGGATCTGCCCGGCAGAAAGGAAAATCCCTTCTGGATCTCAAAATGGGTGCGGGTGGAATTGATGACCAGCACATAGAAGAAGAACAGGCATAAAAAGCTCAGCAGCACCAGCGCCGCATAGCACACCGTGCGGCGGGCCGCAAGGGTCGCTTTTTCGGATCTTGTCTTGACTGCGTGTGACATTATGCTTTTCCTCCCTTCACCTGTTTGGCCGCCTGCCTGCGGGCCTTGCGCTCGGCCTTGCTCAGGCCGTCGTCCTCCTTGGTCAGGGCCATGTAAACGATCACGCAGAGCACTGCACACACCAGGAACAGCACCACCGAGACCGCGCCGGCCATGCCGTAGTTCTTGCTGAACAGGTGGTTGTTCAGGTACATGATCATGGTGGTGGAGGTGCGGTCGGGGCCGCCCTTGCCGTTGGTCAGGATCTGCGGCACATCGAACATCTGCAGGCCGCCGATCATCGAAGTGATCATCACATAGACCAAAATCGGCCGGATGAGCGGGATGGTGATCTTCCAGAACATCTGGTTCGGGGTGCAGCCGTCCAGCTCCGCTGCCTCATACAGGGTGGGGTCCACGCCCATGATGGCCGCCATCAGCATGATGGTCGTATTGCCGAACCACATCAGGAAGTTCATCAGGCCGATAAGGCCGCGGTTGCCCCAGACACTGTTCAGGAAGCTGAAGGGCTCCTTGAGGATGCCCATGCCCACCAGTGCAGCGTTCACGGGGCCGTTATCCGAGAACAGGGCAAAGAACAGCATGGCGAACGCCGAAGCCATGATGAGGTTGGGCATGTAGATGACTGTCTTGAAGAAGGTCTGGCCCTTCAGCTTCAGGCGCAGGTCGGTGAACCAGGCCGCCAGCAGCAGCGAGATGGCGATCTGCGGGATGAAGCCGATGATCCAGAGCAGCAGCGTGTTGCCAAAGTATTTGGGCAGGTCGGTTGCAAACAGGGTGATGTAGTTCTTCAGGCCCACAAAGGTGGGGCCGATGATCTTCAGGCCGCTGCGGTAATATTCAAAAAAGCTGTAATAGATCGTAGACCCCAGTGGAATGAGCTGGAACAGCGCAAAGATGAGGAAGAACGGTGCAATGAAGATATAGCCCCACTTTGCATAGCTGATCGAGCCGTTCTTCTTTGGTTTTGCTCCCATAGTAACTGCCCTCCTGACGTACACTGCCCAAAGCAAAACGGGGCGGGCGGGATCAGCGTCCGGCCCGCCCCATTCAGATTCGGTTCAAAAGGTTTTCAGGTTCCGGCTGCGCTTATGCGGGCCAGACCACATCGGTCAGCTCGGGGTACTTTTCCTTGATGGCGGTCTCGAAGTTTGCCTTTGCGGTATCCTCGTCCACCGTGCCGGTAAAGTAATCCTTGAAGGCATTCTGGAAGCTCTCGTTCAGGCCCTGATCGTACGGGCCTGCGTTGGACATATCGATCTTCTTTGCAGCTTCTGCAAACAGGGCGATATGGTTCTGGCCGCCCAGGAAGTCGGAGGCATAATCGCTGTTTGCGATCTCTTCCATGGCCTTCTCGTTGTTGGTGTAATCCTGCGTATCCAGGGTGATCTGCTTCATAATGGCTTCGTCGCAGGTCAGCTTCTGCATCACGTCGCGGATGATATCGGTATTATCGGTACCGGCTGCCGCGCAGATCCAGGTGCCGCCCCAGTAATAGGGCTGAGGACCTTCGCAGACTGCGTAATCGCCGTAGATGCCGTTGCCCACTTCTTCCTTGCCGCCCTCGGCCACAGGGGTCTCCAGAGAGTTGCCCAGCAGGGTGAAATTGATGCCCCAGGTGGAATAGAAGAAGCCAAACACCTTGCCGCTCGGGCCCTGATCGGCTGCCCACTGGCTGTCCCACAGGCTGGACTTATTGTTGTAGCCCTTATCGGTGTACTCCTTGGTCTGATCGACCCACTTCATAATGTTGGGGTCTACCCTGACGGTCGTGCCGTCCACCCAGGGAGCGTCCACGTTGTTGGAGAAGGTGCGGTAAGCATCATCGAAGCCGGACAGCATCTTGTAGCCCTTGGCATAGGCCTGTGCAGCCACCTCGTTGAACTTATCCCAATCGGACAGATGGCTCTGCACCTCGGTGGGATCATCGGTGCCCAGCACTTCCTTGGCGATGCTGCGGCGGTATGCGAACAGACCGGGGGTCGCCTGCCAGGTGGTGCCGCGCTGGCTGCCGTCCACGCTGACAATATCCTTGGTGTACTGGTACTGACCAGCCAGATCGGCATCGGTCAGGCCGATATCTGCCTTGACATCCAGCGCGTAATCGGAATCCACATACTTCAGTGCGTAGTCAGCCTCAATCAGGAAGATATCTACCTTGTCATCATCGGCGGCGGAGTCCTGATTCAGCAGGGCCTCATCCAGCTTATTCTGGTAGTTGTTGTTCTCGTTGGCGTTGATGGTCCACTTGACAACGGTGCCATCTTTCAGGGTGGTGGTGGATTTGTCCTCAGCGATGGAGGCGACCTCGGGGTAATAGTTATTGAAGCGGCCCTGGAACTCGTCGTTCCAGCACCAGATATTCAGCACCTTGCCCTGAGCTGCCGGAGCATCGGAAGCGGCGGAAGAAGCTGCGGCAGAGGATGCCGCGCCGGTAGAAGAAGAGGAGCCGCCGCATGCGCTCAGCGCTGCACTGATGGTAACTGCACCGGAAGCCAGCAGGAAATTACGACGCGAAATCTTTCTCATAATGAAAAACCTCCTTCAATGGTTTTCGTGAAAAAGCGTTTCAAATTCAAGGCTCCGGTTCGCCCGGAACCAAATCCAACCCATTCATTCGATGCTGCGCACCGAGCCGCCCTCCAGCAGTTTTCCTGTCACCGGGATCTGCTCGGCCAGCGTCACACGGGGGTGCTCGATCATCTGTACCAGTTTATCCGCTGCCATCCGGCCCAGCATTCTGGTGTTCTGCTGCCAGGTCACCAGCTGGGGTTTCATCACGCGGGAGAGGTAAATGCCGTCATATCCCATCACGGAAATATCCTCCGGGATGCTCAGGCCCGCTTCCTGCAGAGCGATGCAGCCGCCCATGGCCGAGAAGTCATCGGGGAAGAGGATGCAGCTGGGCCGCTGGGGCAGTGCCAGCAGGGCCCGGGTCTCCTCGGCACAGCGGTCGGGATCGTGATACACACCGCAGCGCACATATTCTTCGGGGACCTGCAGCCCCAGCTCCGCGCAGCTCTTGTAGAAGCCCGCCAGCCGGTTCTCCGTCACCGCCGTGCGCTCGCCATGGATAAAGGCGATGCGGCGGTGGCCGTTGGCATAGGCGTACCGCACCAGCGCCGAAAGCCCGTTGACATTATCGGAAAGGACCGCCATCCGGTTGTTGAACACATGGTCGATGGTCACCACCGGCACATCACTGTTGACCAGCTCCACCACCTGCGGATCGTTGAAATCCACGCAGGCGATCACCGCTCCATCCACGCCCCGGTAGTGGCAGTGCTCCAGATAGGTCATTGTTCTGCCGCCGAGGTTCCGGTTGACAAAGGTGATATCATAGCCCAGCTTTTCCACCTGCACCTTGAAGCTGTCCAGCACCGCCGAAAAGTACTCGTGGGCCAGGCCGCTCTGCCGCTCGTCCACAAACAGAACGCCAAGGTTGTAGGTACGGTTGGTCTTCATTGCGCGGGCCGCCATATTGGGCACATAGCCCATCCGGCGGGCCGCCTCGCGGACACGGTCGCGGGTCGCAGCAGAGATGTCCGACTGGCCATTGAGCGCTTTGCTCACCGTTGCCACCGAGACACCGCATTCACGCGCCAGATCTTTTAAGGATGACATTTCGCCGCCCTCCCTCACAGGGACCCGCTCAGGGCTCCCGAGCGAATCCTAAATCGTTTTCGCAATTTCAATATAGCGCACTTTGCACTAAAAATCAAGCAGAAGAAGAAAAGTTTTATCCTAAAAGTCCGTATTTCAGCAGGTTGCGAGATTTCATTTCCTCAGAATTATGCAGTCTGTATCGTTTTCGTTACATTTCGTTACCGTTCGATAATTTTTTCGTTCCCATACCGGTTTTCACCCCTGAACCAGCCCGCTGCACCCTTGTTGTATATTTCAGGTCCGCTCTTGATTTTTCCCGCAGGATAGACTATTCTTAGGGTGACAAGTGCCTTTCCCACCCTTGGGCCGCAAATTCTAAATCGTTTTCGCCATCAAATGATTTCAGCATTTCCGGTTTACCCTATAAGGAGGAACAAGGCTATGAGATTCGGACATTTTGATGATGCGCGCCGGGAATATGTGATCGACACGCCCCGCACTCCCCTGCCCTGGATCAACTATCTGGGCAGCGAGGACTTTTTCAGTCTGGTGTCCAACACCGGCGGCGGTTACAGCTTTTACCGGGATGCCCGGCTGCGGCGGCTGACCCGCTACCGCTACAACAATTCCCCGCTGGACATGGACGGCCACCGCATCTACATCAACGATGGCGGCACCATCTGGAACCCGGGCTGGCAGCCCGCCAAGACGGAACTGGACAGTTACACCTGCCGCCACGGTCTGGGCTACACGATCCTGCAGGGCGAGAAAAACGGCATTGCGGCCGCTCAGGAGCTGTTCGTGCCCCGGGGCGATGCCTGTGAGATCGACCGGCTGACGCTGGAAAACAAGACCGCTGCCCCCCGCACGCTGGACGTGTTCAGCTATGTGGAGTTCTGCCTGTGGGATGCCATGGACGACAGCTCCAATTTCCAGCGCAACTTTTCCACCGGCGAGGTGGAAGTGGTGGAAAGTGCCATCTATCATAAGACAGAGTACCGGGAGCGCCGGGATCACTACGCCGTGTTCTGGGCCAACGCCCCCGTTACCAGCTTCGACACCAGCCGGGATGCCTTCTGCGGCGTATACGGCGGCCCCGCCGCACCGGAAGCGGTCAAAGCCGGTCACTGCTCGAACAGCATTGCCCACGGCTGGGCTCCGGTGGGTGCCCACCATTTCCATCTCACGCTGGCACCGGGTGAGAAAAAGAGCATCATCTTCGGGCTGGGCTACATTGAAAACCCGGTCGGGGAAAAATTCAGCGCTCCCGGCATCATCAACAAAGCCCGGGCCGAGGCCATGATGGCCCGCTATGCCACCGACGCACAGGTGGATGCTGCCCGCAGGGCACTGGCCGACTACTGGCAGGAGCTGCTCTCGGGCTGGCAGCTGACCTCCGGCGCGGAAAAGCTGGACCGGATGGTGAGCCTGTGGAACCAGTATCAGTGCATGGTCACCTTCAACATGAGCCGCAGTGCCAGCTATTACGAGAGCGGCATCGGCCGCGGCATGGGGTTCCGGGATTCCTGTCAGGATCTGCTGGGCTTCGTCCACATGATCCCCTCCCGCGCACGGGAGCGCATTCTGGACATTGCTGCCACCCAGTTTGAGGATGGCAGTGCCTACCACCAGTACCAGCCCCTGACCAAAAAGGGCAACAGCGACGTGGGCAGCGGCTTCAACGATGACCCGCTCTGGCTCATTGCGTGCACCGCCGCCTATCTGCGGGAGACCGGTGACTGGTCGATCCTGGACGAGCCGGTTGCCTTTGACAATGACGTGACCAGAGCACAGCCCCTGATGGAGCATCTGCGCCGGAGCTTCCGCTACACCCATATCCATCTGGGCCCCCACGGCCTGCCTCTGATCGGCCGGGCCGACTGGAACGACTGCCTGAACCTGAACTGCTTCTCGGAGCACCCGGGCGAGAGCTTCCAGATCACCGGCCCCAGCGAGGGCCCTGTGGCTGAGAGCGTATTCATTGCGGGCATGTTCGTGAAATACGGCCGCGAGTACGCCGAACTCTGTGACCACCTGCACCTCACCGAGGAGGCCGCCAGTGCCCGCACCGCCATTGACGCAGTAGAACAGGCCACCCTGACCGCCGGCTGGGATGGCGCATGGTTCCGCCGTGCCTACGATGCCTTTGGTGCCCCCGTAGGCAGCAGGGAATGCGACGAGGGGCAAATCTTCATCGAACCCCAGGGCATGTGCGTGATGGCCGGGATCGGCCGGGAGACCGGTCAGGCCGAAGCCGCACTGAAGAGCGTGGAGGAGCGGCTGGACACCCCGTACGGCGTGGTACTGCTCCAGCCCGCCTACACCACCTACCGGCTCAATCTGGGCGAGATCTCCAGCTATCCCCCGGGCTACAAGGAGAACGCCGGTATCTTCTGCCACAACAACCCATGGATCAGCTGCGCTGAGACCGTGCTGGGCCACGGTGACCGGGCCTTTGCTGTCTACAAAAAGACCTGCCCGGCCTATATCGAGGACATCAGCGAGATCCACCGCACCGAGCCCTACGTTTACAGCCAGATGGTGGCAGGCCGCGATGCCCCCACCTTCGGCGAGGCCAAGAACAGCTGGCTGACCGGCACGGCGGCATGGACCTTCGTGAACGTGAGCCAGTACATTCTGGGCATCCAGCCCACTTTGGACGGCCTGCGCGTTGACCCCTGCATCCCCCACACGCTGGCAGGCTACACCGTCACCCGCCGTTACCGGGGTGCCGTGTACCACATCCGGGTGGAGAACCCCCACGCCGTGCAGAAGGGCGTGCAGAGCGTCACCGTGAACGGTGCTCCTATTGCGGGCACCCTCCTGCCGCTGGCAAAGGCCGGTGAAAGTGTAGAGGTCTCTGTCATTCTTGGATAACCCCCTCACAGCAAAAAGACCGCCAAAGCAAGTAGAAACGCTTGCCCTGGCGGTCTTTTCAATACAGTTTTCTTAGCTTTAATTACAGCATCTTGGAAAGGAAAGCTTTCAGACGAGGATGCTTGGGGTTCGAGAAGAGCTCCTGCGGGGGCTCATCTTCCTGGATCCTGCCCTCATCGATGAAGATGACGCGGTTGGACACCTCGCGGGCGAAGCCCATCTCGTGGGTGACCACCAGCATGGTGATGCCGGTGTGGGCCAGCTCCTTCATCAGCTCCAGCACCTCGCCGACCATCTCAGGGTCAAGGGCGGAGGTGGGCTCGTCGAACAGGATGACATCCGGGTCCATGGCCAGAGCGCGGGCAATGGCAATGCGCTGCTGCTGGCCGCCGGAAAGGCTCTTGGGGAACACATTGGCTTTATCGGACAGGCCGACACGGGCCAGCAGCTCCTCGGCACGCTTGGAAGCCTCCTCCTTGCTCTTGAGCTTGAGCAGCTCCGGGGCCAGGCAGAGGTTCTGCTTGACGGTCAGGTGGGGGAAGAGGTTGAAGTGCTGGAATACCATGCCCATCTTCTGGCGCACGGCATCGATGTGGGCATCATCCACCTCGATGCCCTCAAACTTGATGGAGCCGCCGGTGGGGATCTCCAGCCGGTTCAGGCAGCGCAGGAAGGTGGACTTGCCGCAGCCGGAGGGGCCGATCAGGCAGACCACATCGCCGCGGTAGATGTCGATGTCGATGCCCTTCAGGACATCCAGGGTGGGGGTGGGCTGCTTTGCGCCCTTTTTGATCTCACCGCCGTAGGTCTTGGTCAGACCACGGACTTCCAGGATCTTTTCAGCATGATTAGCGGTCACCTTGCGCCATCCTCCTCTCAAACTTCGACAGCAGCCATGTAAAGAGCATGACTAAGACCAGATAGACCAGTGCAACGCCCAACAGGGGGAACATGGCCTCGTAGGTACGGTTCATAATGCCCTGCGCCGCATACAGCAGCTCTTTGCCGCCGATGACGGTGATGAGCGAGGTATCCTTGAGCAGGATGATGAACTCGTTGCCCAGTGCAGGCAGCACCGCGCGGATGGCCTGCGGAATGACAATGACCACCATGGTGGTCATGTAGTTCAGGCCCAGGCTGCGGCCGGCTTCCATCTGGCCGGGGTCCACCGCCATCAGGCCGCCGCGGATGATCTCCGAGACGTAAGCGCCCGAGTTAATGCCCAGTGCCAGCGCACCGACCATGGTAAAGTTGCGGCTGTTGGCAAAGATGACCATGCTCATAATGAGCAGCTGGACCATCATGGGGGTGCCGCGGATGATGGTGGTGTACACCTGACAGACGGCATTGAAGAAGCCCAGCACCGGGTTCCTGCGGCCGGGACGCTGCTGGTCGTGCGCAACACGCACCAGTGCCACCACACTGCCCAGCACCACGCCCATTGCCAGCGCAATGGCGGTGACCAGCAGCGTGGTGCCCACGCCCTGGATGTACTGCACCCAGCGGTCGTTCAGGATGAACGCCTGATAGAATTTGAAGAACATTTCCTGCCCGAAGTCCAGCTTCGTGCCGCTGTTGAGCAGCTCTTTCAGCAGTTCGTATTGTGCGGCCATTCGCATCCTCGCTTTCTAAAATTGTTAGAATTTTGTAACCTGTTCTTTCCAAAAAAGGGGAGGTGCCCCAGATGGGGCCGCCTCCCCGTGATACAAGGTACAGCTGAATTATTCAGCAGTGATGTACTTGTCCACGATGGACTGCAGGGTGCCGTCAGCCTTCAGCTCTTCCAGAGCGGCATTGACAGCATCCTCCAGAGCGGAGCCCTTTGCCAGACCGATGGCGTAATCCTCCTCGGCGTAGCTGGTGTCCAGAATGACCAGACCGGGGTTGGCGGCAACGAACTCCTTTGCAGGGGCATTGTCGATGACAACTGCATCGACCTGGCCATTCTTCAGAGCCTGCACAGCGGTCAGGCCGTCGTCGTATGCGACCACAGCGTCATCGCCGAAGTCATCAGAGCAGTAGATGTAGCCGGTGGTGCCGCGCTGGGTGCCGATTTTCTTGCCTGCCAGATCATCGGGAGAGGTGATATCAGAGCCCTCGGGAACGATGATGGACTGGATGCCGGTAGCGTAGCTGTCGGAGAAGTCCATCACAGCCTTGCGCTCGTCGGTCACGGTAACGCCAGCCATAACGATATCGGCCTTGCCCTGCTGCACGCTCAGCAGTGCTGCGTCGAAGTCCATATCATCGATCTGCAGCTCCAGGCCCAGCTTCTCAGCAATGGCCTTGGCGGTGTCGATGTCGATGCCCTCAAACTCACCGGCATCGGTGGTCATCTCGTACGGAGGGAAGGCAGCGTTGGTGGCCATGGTCAGCTTGCCAGCCTCAACGGTGGCCAGCTCAGCGGCAGCGCTGGTGGAAGCAGCCTCGGAAGAAGCTGCACTGCTTGCAGTGGAAGAAGCGGTGCTGGAGGCGGAACCGCCGCAGGC
>ENA-UPTB01002964-UPTB01002964.1-human-gut-metagenome-genome-assembly--contig:-NODE-2964-length-10798-cov-3.141591_pt1 | contig 10798 bp, 10 predicted proteins | sample MGYA00250046_ERZ773369 | MGnify/ENA primary metagenome ERZ773369 (study PRJEB29103, sample SAMN06111938) | human gut metagenome | biome: human gut; feature: ankylosing spondylitis patient; material...
AAGACGTAAGTTATGTTATTGGAGGAGGAAAAAATATGAATTTAACAGGCTCAAAGAAAACACTTGCGTTGGCAGGTGTGATATGCGGACTTGTAGCAGCATGTCTTGCATATTTTGGTAACCCGGCAAATATGGCATTCTGTATCGCATGCTTTATCCGTGATACAGCTGGTGCAATGGGGATGCATCAGGCTGAAGCAGTAATGTATGCAAGACCAGAGATTATCGGTCTGGTTCTGGGCGCATTTATTATTTCAATTGCGACAAAAGAATTCCGCTCTACAGGTGGATCTTCACCGATGATTCGTTTTGTACTTGGTGTGATCATTATGATCGGAGCACTCGTATTCTTGGGATGCCCACTTCGTATGGTACTTCGTATGTCAGCCGGTGATTTAAATGCATGGGTAGCACTTATCGGATTTATTCTTGGAGTAGCAACTGGTGTATTTGCTCTGAAACAGGGATTCAGCCTTGGAAGAGCACAGGCAACAACAAAAGCAAGTGGAGCAGTACTTCCGGTCATCGTTGTTGGAATTTTGATTCTTGCAACATGCACATCACTTTTGAAAGTAAGTGCGGCTGGTCCGGGAAGTTTACACGCACCAATCATTATGTCTCTTGTAGGAGGTCTGATCTTCGGAGCTATGGCTCAGAAATCAAGAATGTGCTTTGCAGGTGGAATCCGTGATGTCATTATTATGAAAAACTTTGATTTATTATCTGTTATTGGCGGACTTTTCGTTGTAATGCTGATCTTCAATATTGCAACAGGAAAATTTGTAGTAGGATTTAACACACCAGGAGTTATTGCACATTCTGAACACTTGTGGAATATCCTTGGTATGTATACAGTTGGATTTGCAGCAGTTCTTGCAGGTGGATGCCCGCTTCGTCAGTTAATCCTTGCAGGACAGGGATCTTCTGATTCAGGAGTCACTGTAATTGGAATGTTCGTAGGAGCAGCAATCTGCCACAACTTCGGACTTGCAGCAAGTGGAACAGCACTTAACCCGGAGACAAAAGCTGTTGTAGCCGGAGCAGTTCCAACTAACGGAAAAGTTGCATGTATTCTTTGCATCGTAGTTCTGTTCATCATCGCATTTACATGTAAGAGAGAGACAGCCAAGAAATAAGAACAGAAAGAAATTCAGATGAAATAATTATAACAGAATAGCTGAAAATAATGTCTGAAAGGAGAATATAGATATGGTAGAAGTAGATGCAAGAGGACTTTCCTGCCCAGAGCCGATCATGCTGACAGCAGAGGCTCTGAAGAATGAAAAAGGTCCAATTAAAGTATTGGTAAGTGAGCCGGTACAGAAAGAAAATGTTGAAAAATATGCAAAGAGTCAGGGAAAGAAACCAACATCAAAGGAAGTTGGGGACGAGTTTGAAATCGTCATTGAATAAGATTTCCTGATTTAGGCATCAGACGCATATGGAAGTTCAGGAGCAGTCGTGGAAACGGCTGCTTCTTTGCATATATCATTGCACATATCATGCACATATCATGCACATATCTCGCACATATCTACAGAAAATGCTTGACATATATCGATTGCCGATATACTATGTAGATAACCGATATATCGATTGTCGATATAAAACATTGTTTTAATGATGAAAGTCAATTTATATCAGTTATATCGGATAAGATGTGTCGGCAGGGTAGATATGAATGCAAAAATCAGAACTGATTAAAAAGATTCTGAATTGAAAAAGAAAGGGGAGGTATAAAATGGCAGTAGATAAAAGCCTGGTGTCCGGAAGCACGATGATGTTGATTCTTAAGCTTCTGGAAGAGAAAGACATGTATGGTTATGAGATGATCGAGACTTTGAGGGAGAAGTCAGAGAATGTATTTGAGTTAAAAGCAGGAACATTATATCCGCTCCTTCATGGACTGGAGGAAAAGGAGTTTGTAAAGTCTTACGAGCAGGAAGCGGGTGGAAAGACAAGAAAGTATTATTCCATAACAAGAGAAGGAAAGAAGCAACTCCGGGCAAAAGAAAAAGAATGGAAAGAATACGCCGGAGCAGTGAGAAATGTTCTGGGAGGTGTATGCTTTGGATAGACAGGAATATTTGAAATCTTTGACGGAACAGATTCGTACAAAGCGTGCGCGAACCATGGTTTCGGAGGAAGTAGAAGCACATATTGAAGACCAGAAACAGGATTTCATGGCTCATGGATTAGGTGAAGAAGAAGCCGAGTCGATGGCTGTAGTGGAGATGGGAGATCCAGTGGAGGCAGGCGTGAAGCTTGACCGGGTGCACCGTCCGAAGATGGAATGGACAGTTCTGATGGCGATTTTAATTATTAGTATTATGGGACTGATCCTACAGGCGGTAGTTACTTCATCTTTTCCAACAATGAATATGAGTACACTGGAAGCCTTTAAAGATAACTTTTTGTATGGCGGAATTTGGAGTGCAATGTTAATAGGAATTGCGGTCATGTTAGGAATCTGTTATCTGGATTATTCTATATTAGTAAAGTGGTCATTCCCAATTTGGGCAGTCATGCAGATGCCGGCAGTCTTTTCCATAGTTAGTAAGCTCTTTTTTGATGAAACAATGTGGATTGGACCGATGGTCAATGGCAGAAGTATAGTTCAGATGTTATTGTCCTATCTGGTCATTCCCTTTTACGCAGGGACAATTTATCATTTCCGCAGAAAAGGGACGAAAGGACTGATCATTAGTACCGTGTGTCTTGGAATAACAGTACTTACCGATTTGATGATACCGTTTATGTCATCTGCAGTTGTTACCGGAATTACAGGGTTGGTCTTACTGCATGTGGCGGTCTGTAAGGGCTGGTTTGGAGAAAATAAAAAGAAATTTTTGACCAGGATGTGGGGTGTGATTGGAATCTGCCTGCTACTGATGTCCGGAATAACATTTTGGGGTAATGGACGTTTCGTTACAGATTATCAGGTATATCGACTGGAAGCTTTAATTACCGGAGAACACTGGGATTATACAAGAGGTGCGGTTGCAGACGTAGCAAATGCTGCAAAAGCTCCAAATTCAAGTAAATGGCATGAGTCGCAGTCTTCCGGAAAAATAGAAGTAACGGATCCATATAATGGTGCCACAGAAGTAGAAGCTGTCACGCTTTATAATTATGCAAGAAATGATTATATCTGGACATACCTGTTCCATTATTTTGGAAATGTAAAAGGAGTTTTTCTGGTTGTAGTATTTGCGATATTTATGGCACTATTGCTTCGAATGGCGGTAAAACAGAAGAATCGCCTGGGATATATGCTCAGCATCGGCTGTGTAATATTTTTGATTTTACAGTCACTGTTCTATATTGGAGTAAATGCAGGACTTTATCCGATTAGCGGAAATTATATGCCATTTTTATCTCATGGAAATATGACCATGATGATTACTTACTTTTATATGGGAATATTGTTGTCCGTGTACCGGAATACCAACGTCGTGAAAAATTAGTTGACAATATAGAAAAAGGCATATATCATATAAAACATATAGGAAAAGAAAGTATATGAAAGATTGGAGATGCCTGATATGACGAGAGCGGAAGCCTGGGAACTATTAACAGAATATAATCAAGACGAATTTCACTTGCAGCATGCACAGACAGTAGAGAATACGATGCGCTATTTTGCAAAAGAACTAGGATATGGAGAAGAGGAAGAATTCTGGGGAATTGTAGGTCTTTTACATGATCTGGATTTTGAAAAATATCCAGAAGAGCATTGTATCAAATCTCAGGAAATTATGAGAGAGAGAGGAGTCGACGAACGTGTTATTCATGCGACGGCAAGTCATGGATATGCAATTACGGTTGATATTCAACCAGAGCATGAGATGGAGAAGGTGTTGTATGCAGTAGATGAACTGACAGGGCTTATTGGAGCTGTAGTGCTTATGCGCCCATCGAAAAGCGTGCAGGATCTGACGCTAAAGTCGGTAAAAAAGAAATATAAAAGCAAGAATTTTGCGGCTGGATGCTCAAGAGAAGTCATAGAAAGAGGAGCAGATATGCTTGGATGGACTTTGGACGAGCTGATTCAAAGAACCATCGATGCATTGAAGACATTCCAGGAATAGACGAAGAAATACTAAAATATAGGAAATTTAAGAGGTTAAAAGAGGATGTAGCATTCAAAAAAATGAGTGCTGCATCCTCTTTTGCTATGGATAGTAAATTATATTTTTCCTGTATGTAATAATTTTAAAATTTTCTCGGCATCAAAATCAGGTGCCTGGTTCATGGCAAGGTCATAGATTGGCTGAATAGTATCAAGCGGTTCCAGCAAATCAGTAGCTATCTGAGAAACAGAAAAGTTTTTGATTATCCTTTTAATAACTTGTTTGATTAAGTAGAGCTGCTCGCCTTCAATACGGCCAGCACGTTCCCCTTCTTCACGGCTGATGCGCCGGGTCTCCTGTACATCATATGCTTCAAAAGAATCAAACATCATATGGAACTGCCTCCTTGTAATATGGTCTGTAAGGTCATTGATTTCTTCAGCAGGGACATTGATTGTATGAAGAAATGCTGAAAATACAGAGCCCATAAGCTCTAAAATGTGTGGTGGTGTATTCTGTGTCAATTGGTTCCAGTAGTCTTCTGGAATCTCTTTTAAATGCTTGAAATCAGAGGAACTCTTGAGCTTGTTAAGAATGAAAATAGCTGAGAGTTCATCACCTTTTTCAATTAAATCTTCTTGAGAATACTTATTCAAAGGAACGATTAGATATTTATAATCTGGAATGAATTCTTCAAAGATATCACTCATGAATACCCGGTCTTTAAAATGTAATGCAGAAGTCCATTGTCCCGTGCCTTCATAATAAATAATTGGCAGGATTGGCGGATATAAAAAATCTTTGGATTTCGTAATTCCAGGATGTAACTTTTCCTGTGTGGCAGCGTAATCAGTCCAGACATAAACCATGTATCTGAGCAATCTAAAAGACATGTCAGCATCTGCTTCTGATTGATGTTCAATAAGTGCAATCAGATAAAGCTCTGTGTTTTCAATCTGAATTTTCTTCACAATGTCAGAATCACGGGATTCCTGAAATAAAGGAATAAAATGTGAAGAAACGTCTTCAATATCCTCTGGCTTTATGTTCATGAAAAAAGGAATATCCGTGTATCCTTTTAGAAATTGGGCACAGAGTGTCGAGTCTCCGAATACAATCTTGGCTGCATTGTCATGAATCTTTGAATTGTGTACCCCATGTTCAGTTGTCTTGTTGGTAGTTTCCATAGCGCTCCTCTCTGAGCAAATGTAAACTAAAAACTTTCTGAATATATTTTAACATTGTAAGTATAAAAAGACAATATAGAAATTGAATGAAAATAAATTCTATACAAAAGGGATTTGTCAAAAATTCAGAAGTACCGTAACATTTGCCCGGTGTGCATGCAACTTGTGCAAGTGCAGGGGCACTTAAAGTTGCGGTGAATGAGTAACATCATCAAAAATCTGAGTGAATTCTTTGCTGAAAAAGCAATGAAATTCAGAAACGAAATCCTGGCTGTGGATTTCCATGGGCGTTGAAACATAATGAAAATATCGTGCCCGAAATTTGATGTAGATGTAGTGTAGCACAGATAAAGAGTGAGGGCAATAGATGCAACAAAATGTTGCAGGAGATTTTGTGGGAACATATAAACATAGGTTTGGAAATGCGATAAGATAGTGGTTTGATTATAGATAAAACAAATAAAATGATATTAGTTATAGAAAATGTGCGATGTGTACAAAAAGAAAATATGAATTGTAGAAATTAAACGCTGAAAAATAAAAAAAGCATATTTATAATAAACAACTGTGATAGACATGATGTAGGAAAATATTTTTGATTGACATAAATGTTATAAGTACCTATCGGAAATTTAATGAAAAAGGAGAAAACTAAATGCATGATATAAAAATTCATGATGTTTCATTTTCTTATGCAGGCAGTGATAAGTTAGTTTTGAAAGACATTAATGTGGATGTAGAAGGTGGAGAATTCGTTTGTATTCTGGGACAATCTGGTTGTGGAAAGAGTACTTTGTTGCGCCTGATTGCTGGGTTGGAAGATTGTACAACAGGTGAAATTTTAGTCGATGGAGAAAAAATACATGGTGCAAGTTTGAATCGAGGAGTAGTATTTCAGGATTATGGCTTGTTCCCTTGGAAAACAGCCGGAGCCAATATAACGTTGGCATTAAAAAAGAAATTTCCGGACTGGGATAAAAATCATCTGAAAGAAAGAACGATTGAGCTATTAAAAGCGGTAGGATTAGATGAATCAGTTTACCGTAAATACCCTAAAGAATTGTCTGGTGGCATGAAACAAAGATGTGCGATTGCCAGTGCATTTGGAATTGACCCACCAATTCTTCTTATGGATGAACCGTTTGGTGCACTTGATGCCGTAACCCGTTCCATGCTTCAGGATATGGTATTAAAACTTTGGGAAAAACAGGAAGATAAAAAGACGGTCTTTTTTGTAACACACGATGTAGATGAAGCAATGATTTTGGCTAATCGGATTATTGTGCTTGGACAATCACCAAGTAATATAATTTTTGATGTAAAGATACCAGATGAGAAACGTACTACGAGAGATTCCAGATTTGAAGATCCAGAGTCAATTAAACTTAGAAATGAACTGCTTCGTCAAATTAATCAAGATGTGGAAGCACATGTACAAACCGTGCAATAATAGAGAAATCTATTTGCAAATAAAAATATTTAACTAAAAAGGAGAGAACAAATGAAAAAGAGAATTATCTCACTTCTTCTTGCAGCAGCAATGACTTTCAGCCTTACAGCATGTGGTGGAAATTCATCTGATGATAAAAAGGAAGAGACAAAAACAGAAAACACAGACAACAAAGAAACTCCAGAAGTGGATACAATTCACTGGGCAAGAGCAAATAGTGGAAATATTCTTGTTACAATTGCAAAACAGCAGGGATATTTTGATGAAGTTGGAATCAATGTAATTGAAGATCCAGTTGAGTCTTCAACAGCAGCACTTCAGGCACTTCAGGCAAAACAGGTTGATGTAACATCTAACCAGGGAACAAATAACCCGCTTCAGTTTATCTCCACAGGTTCTGATTTTTCAATCGTTGGTGGCTATATGCTGAAAGGTATGTATATTATTGGAAAGAAAGATACTCAGTATAAAGATGTTACAAGTCTGAAAGGTTCTAAATTTGCATATGCAGGGGTACATCCGGTAGTAGGTATGGCATTATTAGATGCAGGAATTGATCCTAATAATGATGTTGAATGGCTTACATATAGTACAAACAGTGACCGTCTTGCAGCAGTAGTTTCCGGAGAAGCTGACTATGCAGTACTTAGTGGAGACCAGTTATATGCAGTAGGTAATAATGATCAAATTGAGATTAAAGCATGGTTAGATGATCTTGTACCAAACTATGGATGCTGCCGTATGAACATGAATACTGATTTTGTAAAGAAGAATCCTACAACTGTAAAACTTCTTCTGAAATCTCTGATTCGTGCTGAGCAGTGGTATCTTGCAAATAAAGAAGAGTGTGTAAAAATTCTTGCAAAAGAAATCGGTGCAGAAGAAGATTATGTTGCAGCATATCTGTTAAATGATAATTATGTTTCCAGTGTAGATCCGTGTAAGAATTCTGTAGTTAAGACATGGGAGGCTATGATTAAGATGGGATTCATTGATCAGGCAGATGCTGACAAAATCAACATTGAAGATCATATTAACACAGAACTTTACAAAGAAGCTCTTGATGAGTGTGTAGCAGAATATCATGATGAAGATCCAGATTTCTATGATGGAAGAGTTAAATTCTTTGAAGAAAACGATCAGTAATAAGAGATAATTAACAAATAACTCAATTCCGCCGTTTTATACTGCGGAATTGGGTTTTTTAAGAAGGTAATGGTTCGGAGGTATCTATGCGAAAAGTTTTAAAATTTATAAAGGATTATTGGATAACAGGTTGTATTTATCTGGCTATGTTTTTTGGGTACAAGTATATCGCAGATAACCAGCTTTTTGGTGGATATCTTTTCCCTGCGGTAAGCAAAGTTGCAAATTCTTTTAAAGAAAATATTGGTACATTATTTATGAATATGTTTTATTCATTTCAATTAATGATTCCAGCTATTATTATTGCTGTTGTAATTGCGATAGTTGGTGGGACTATTCTTGGGATGAGTAAAAAAATTCGGAAAGTGGTTCATCCGGTGGTTTACTCAATTAGTGTAATGCCATCTATTTTGATGTCCCCATTTGCGCTGCTTATGGCTCCAAGTTTTAGAATAGCTTCTTTGTTCCTGGTGGTCTACAATACAATTTGGGCTACATTTTTTGCTACAATTAATGGTATTATGACGATAGACAAAGTTTATCTTGATAAAGCAAAAACTTTGGAGTTAAATCCGGTAGAAAAGATGTTTCAGGTAATCTTACCTGCAGCAATGCCGTCTATTATGTCAGGGTTTATTACATCTCTTAGAGGATCCTTTGTAGTGCTTGTATATGCTGAAATGTATGGCGCAAAATTTGGTATGGGATTTTATGTAAAAAAATTTGCAGAATATGGACTTTACAGTGAGGCGTGGAGTGGCTTCATTTTCATGGTTGTAGTTCTGGTTATTGTTATGCAGATATTCGAAAAAATGAAAAACCGTATTTTAAGATGGACAATTAATTAACAGAAAGACAAAGGAGGCAAATAAATATGAAGATTACAAAAGTAGATGCAATTCAGATTGAGGATAAACCGGATGATCAGCCGGGATGGCGTCCGATAGTGTGTCGCGTTTATACAGATACAGGATTATATGGAGATGGGGAAGCTGCAATTGCATATGGTGTTGGATCTACAGCGGCATATGGAATGATTCAGGATCTGGCAAAATTGATAATCGGTATGAACCCGTTGGATACAGAAGTTATTTGGGAAAAATTATATAAATCGACTTTCTGGGCACAAAATGGGGGACCGATTGTATTTGCAGGAATTTCTGCATTAGATATTGCGTTATGGGACATAAAAGGAAAATATTTTAATGTTCCAGTATATCAGTTGCTTGGCGGGAAAATGAGAGATAAGCTTCGCTGTTATGCAAGTCAGCTCCAATTTGGCTGGGGAGAAAGAAAAACACCGGCATATCAGATTGAAGATTATGTTGCAAATGCAAAAAAAGCTGTTTCGGAAGGCTATGATGCTATAAAAATTGACTTTTTTACATTCGATCCGAAAGGATACCGCTATAGCTCTGAGGAGACAACAAGAGTGCTTGATCCATATCATGTCCATGTTGTAATTGACCGCCTTGCAGCCGTCAGAGAGGCAGTTGGACCAGATGTAGATATTATTATGGAAAATCATTCCTATATAGATGCGCAGGTCGCAGTGCAACTGGGAGAACAGGCGAAAAAATATAATATACTGTTTTTTGAAGAACCAACTACACCAAATCCGAAGATGAATAAATTTGTCTGTGATAAATTAAATATCCCAATTGCTCAGGGAGAAAGAATTTATTCAAGATGGGGATATGCACCATATTTTGAAGATGGTTCCATTCAGTTGATTCAGCCAGATATCGGTAACTGTGGAGGATTAACGGAAGCAAAAAAAATATGCGATTTAGCTCACATTTATGATGTAGGAGTACAGGCACATGTGTGTGCAAGCCCATTGTCAACAGCGGTTGCTTTACAGTTAGAAGCAGCAATTCCAAACTTTACGATACATGAACATCATGTGTATAATCGATATGACTACAATAAAAAATTATGTAAATATGATTATCAGCCAGTTGATGGATATATTGCAGTTCCGGATTTTCCTGGTATTGGAAATGAATTGACAGATTATTGTTTCACAAATGGAAAGGTGACAACGATCGAATAAGCTTATTGATAAAAGCAATATATCTTTCAAAAGAAATCTATTTGACAGAAAATTCATCTTGATAAATAATATCCATATTGGAGAGTGTGGATATGTTTGAAATTGATGTCTGTTATAAATTTATATTTGAATCAATGCTCGAGGATGATGTATTGGGATATATAGCAAACAAGGTATATGAATATACTCATGCCGGGATATTTTTTGTGTCGGAGTCCGGAGAGATTCTGGCTTATGCCTGTTCGGGAAAAGACCAGAGCATGCGTTCGATTATAGAAGGGCATGTAACATTGGAAGATTATCCTTATTTCTTTGAGGAAGTGTCACCGAATGGAGAGTTCCAGACGGTTGCTGCGGTGAAGGATAAGAAGAAAAATATTGGATATATCATTATTCACTATAGTAATGAAGAGTTTTGGACGTTTTTTGAAGAATTAGGAACAATTCTGACGGAAACAGCAAGACAATATTTTGAAGAGAAGCAGAAGAATACGTACTTAAATCTTTCGCTCAAAGACTATATTATCGGTTGGATGATTTTTGAAGGACAGCATTTTGTGGAATCGGAGCAGAGTCATACATTAAAAGGAAATTATTTGATGGCTTTGTTTACAGATGATTTTTCTGATATGGCGGTAGAGGCAGCAAAACTGGGAAGAATCTGGGAGCATTTTTACTTGTATGAAGAGAAACACTCCCTGACGGTTGTGCTATATCAGGTTTCTGAAAAGAATGCGCAAAAGATTTATCAGATGGCGCAGAAAGAAAATCTGAACTGCTATATGAGTGAGACATTTGAAGATATCAATGACTGTAGAACAAAAAGAGATTTGCTAAAACAGATGGAACGGATTCCGATGATAGGTGAGGTGAGGGGGGTTGAAGG
>ENA-UPTB01002967-UPTB01002967.1-human-gut-metagenome-genome-assembly--contig:-NODE-2967-length-10789-cov-3.890590_pt1 | contig 10789 bp, 10 predicted proteins | sample MGYA00250046_ERZ773369 | MGnify/ENA primary metagenome ERZ773369 (study PRJEB29103, sample SAMN06111938) | human gut metagenome | biome: human gut; feature: ankylosing spondylitis patient; material...
GTTCCGGCAAAAACTGAAAAATTAAATTAATTATTAAAGAAGGTCTATGATTTTCAGGACCTTGTTTTTTTTGTCGATATTACAGTATTTTAATTTATTCATGATTTCTTCATCCAGGGATTTTTCTTTGGGCAATTCCATGTTCTTGCGCATGCGCGAACGGACTACGTTTACACTATTCCGGTTGATTCCCATGATAAGGGCTATTTCGTCGGTACTTTGGTTCATGCAGATGAGCATGGCCAGCAATTCTTCGTTGCGGGTCAGTTGAGGATAACTTTCGCGGAGCTTGGGCAGATAAGAAGGATGTATGGTGGCAAACGACCGGCGGAATGTGTTCTCATCTTCCCTGCTGAGCAGGCTTTGCACGGTGAGCTGGCGAATGGAGTTGAGGTTATTGGTAGCCATGGCCCGTTCTATTTCTTCCGTCAGTTGTTCGTTGCGGCGGTTCAGGTCTTGCTGCCGGGTAATGAGGGTCTGTATTTCCCGTTTGTTGTTTTCTATAAGCTGGTGGTTGGCCTTCCTTCGGATGATGAAATAGGCTGTAGTGGTGATAAGTAGCAACAGTAATGTAATGGAGATGCAGATGTTGTAGAACAACTGCTGTTGCTGCCATTGCACTTGTGCCGAGAGCAGTTTGTTTTCTTTCTCTTTTTGGTTGGCATCAAACCGGATGTTGGCTGCTGCCACAGCACGTTTCTTTTCGTTATTGTCCAGAGAATCGGCAAACTGTCGGTTACGGATGTAGCAACGAGCAAAATCGTCGTTCATGCCTTTGGCCAGATAGTAATCCATTAATATCTCGTTGGCATCGCGGCCTTCCATGAACTTCATGTTGATGAGGTCTTGTGCAGCCCGGTCTATCAGGTGTATGCCGTTTTGCTCCTTCCCGGTTTGCAGTAAGGCCCGGCCTAGGTGGAGGTTGAGTTGGTATTTGGCCCATTGGGGCATCCGCACGGTATCGGGACAGATGCTAAGGGCAAGTTGCAGTGCTTTTTCCAAAGAGTCGGGATAGTCCAGATAACTGTTTACCGTTTCTACTTTGTTTACGAATACGCCCTTAAAGCTGTTTTGTATCATTGACAACTTTTCTCCCAGCCTGAGGTAGTGGAATACAGAGTCCTTTTGATTCATGTTACGAAAGATCTGGGCACGGTAGCGGTACAAGTCTCCCAGTCCGAAGCTGTCTTTCAGCATGGAGTAGTATTGGGCTTTTTTGTTCATTTCCAGGGCCTGGTCGTACATACCCAGTTCGGCGTAGAGATTAGCTTGTTCTCCGTAGGCAATCACTACATTTCCAGGTGCTATGCTGTCGTTGTAAGTGGCTATGGCCTCTTGGTTAGTGGCTATAGCTTTCTCGTATTCACCACTGAGGTGGTAATAGATGCCCAACCGTGACATTATCCGCAGCATGTTCGGGAAGTTTCCGCCTTTCCGGTAGACATCTATTGCTTTTTCCAAGATTTGGATGGCTTTGGGTAGATTGTTTCCGGAGTACATGTAGACACCGCTTATGATTTCTGCCTGCCGGATAAAGTCATTGGCACTGGTACAGACCGGTAACTGGAGGTAGTCTTCTGCCAGTCGGACAGCTTCCGGGTTATTGCCATACAGTTGGTTCAGTCCGGCCTTGAAGCTCAGCAATTCGTGTGGGCAATGTTCGCGGATGAGGGGATGGTTTCCAATGCTGTCCATATAGTCGATGCCGTCTTTGTATTGTTTGGTGTTTATGTAATTGTTCCCGCAGGCATTAAATATCTTGCGGGCATAGTAAATCAGGGTATCTGTAGTTCCGTTTTTTTCTGCCGATTCCAGGATTTCGGGCAAGGTCTGTTTGGCAAGATCCAACGTTTGTTGCGCTTTGTTTTCGAGTAGTAAGGCATTGATTTGTTGAAGGACATTGTTCCAATGCCTCACTTCGTCTTGTTCCGAAGAGGTGGAGCGGTTGGTGCAGGCTACAGCTACGAGAATCAGAAGTAAAAATGAAAGTTTTTTGGCATTCATATTTTGTGGACTGTTTGTTTTGTAAGGCAAAGATATAATTTCTTAATTTAAAATTTACAACAATGGACTTGTTTTTTTTGTTTCTTGTTAATTATTTGATAATAAATATAATATGAAATTGTATATCAGATTGTATATCGTATTCTTATGGTTAGGTTGTGCATATTTTGCAAATTTGTATCAAAACGATTGTAAATATGTATAATGGTGAAATAAGATACAATGAAAACAAAGAAAACAGTGACACCTTTTAATATGCAGGAGATTGCCAGAGCTTTGCGCGAAATGATTTCGGAAGATTCTCCCAATGCTTCGGAGGCTTTGTTGTCCGGAACTCGTGAGGCTGTATTCCGTGAAATCTTTATTTTTCATTATCCTTCTTTTTTAGAGAAACTTTATCAGTCTATTCCGGAGGTGGATAAGGATGAAGAACTGATATGTATGCTGGTAGCTCTTGGACAGTCTGTAAAGGAGATTGCAGAACTGATTTATTTTTCGCCGGAACGGGTAGAATTGTTATGTGCTTCGGTCTGCCGCAAGCTGAATGTGACGGAAGTTCGAAAAATGGAGATGCTAATGAAGAAGTTGTTATCATAAAAATACGTACCTTAGCGGCAAAAATCAGATAAAATGAATCGAATCTTTCATGCGCGCATTGCTATGGGGCAGTATCTGTTTCTCATCCTGATAGGTATTCTCGCCGTCTATATGCTTTGGTACAAGTCTCCGTTCCTGGCTGCTATTTTCATGCTTTGGCTGGTGGTTATTATCGAGAAGCTGATTCATACCACCTATACCGTAACGCCCGACGGGAAGTTGGTGCTGTCCTTCGGCCGTTTCTCCCGGAGTAAGGAAATTCTGATGAAAGACATCACTTCTGTGGAGCGTGCTTCTTCCATGCAGGTAGGGCGGTTTGCGGTGATGCGCTATGTGCTCGTGAAATATGGCGAGGGCAAGTGTGCAGTGCTTCTTCCCGTCAAGGAGGAGGAGTTTATCCGGTTACTAGAGGAACGGAGAGGGTGAGCAATAGGGTGTGCCCACGTATGCGATTCCGTTTTAATCTGCCGTTATCGGTTCCATGGTAATGTCTCCTGTGTAGCTTTCCGGAGTTGTTTGTATGAACTTTCCCTTTATCTGTTTTTCCGTTTTTGTATATTCACCTGCGAATGTCAGCGTATAGGTAGCTACAAGCTTGCTGTAGTGTAGTGTTCCTTTTATGATGAGCCGACAGTGAGGTTGTATGCTGATGGTGGAAGTACTGCTGTTTGGACCTTTGGCTTTTGTTGTTTCGCTGCCATATTTTATGGTTGCCCCACTTAACAATAGTTCATCTCCAAACATGTAAGGGGTATTGATGAACACATCTTCTTCCCCCATCCATACAAATGCTTCGGGGTCGTTGCTCTGAAAGGTGGTTTCCTGCCATGTGTCTTCGAAGGGGGAGTTTGTGGTGGTGATACTATTGTTTAAATTGTTTTCCATGATGAAGGGCAGGAGCTCTACATCATACGTACTGAATCCATCCCCTTCTTCAAAAGAGTATTGAATATCTTTGAACAGATATTTTTCAGCATCTTTAATTTCGTCTTTATCATAACAGCCGGTCGTGCAGACAATCAGCATGGCGGACAATACGAGGTGGAATAGTTTCTGTTGTTTCATAGCCTTTACTTTTTGTGGGGATGTACATGCAAAGATAAGTTTATTTTTTGAAACTGTTCATAATAAGCACTTTATTTTCCTGATAATATAGTCTTTCCGTAGAGGCAGATTGTTTTTGAATCATAAATAAAGCTTAATTTTAGCTCTTCTGTTTGCAGTTTTTTGGATGTGGCAGCGTCCATTATGTAAAAAAGAAACGGATATGAACTTGAATTGTGCCATTTTGCATGCGGACCCGGAGATTGCCGGAAGATTGGAAGAGTATATCGGCAAAGTTCCTTTTCTCTCTTTGCACGGAAAGTACGGCAATCCTCTTGAAGCGCTGAAGGATTATTATGAGACAAAAGTGGAAGTTTATTTTGTCGGCATCTATCCGGTGGAAGAAGGTGAAATCAACGGAATGGATTTTTGCAGGCTCTTGTCCTCGTCCACTCGTGTCATTTTCATTACAGACACCGACCGCTATGCTGCCGAATGTTTCCGTCTGGATGCGTTGGACTATCTGATGGACGGGCTCAATTTCTCCACGTTTTTCCAGTCTGTCAGCAAAGCGGCACGCTGGTTCTCTTTGCAGGATGCAGGTACGTCCGCCCCCAAGCAAAGGCAAGGTCCGGAAGAGGTTCCGAAGGTGATTTACATGCGGTGTGACAACCGCATCATGCGGCTCGACCTGGAACGGATAAACTATATAGAAGGTATGGGCGATTATGTGAAGATTTTCTGTAAAGATTCCCCTAAGCCTATCTTGAGCTTGTGTAGCATGAAGTATATGGAAGAAAAACTTCCGGCCGATGAATTTATCCGCGTACACCGTTCTTTTATTGTCCGCATGGACTGCATCAGCGCCATCGGGCGCAGCACATTGCTCATCGAGCAGAAGGATGTCCCCATTGGCGATGCTTACCGCGAAAGGGTGAAAGGGTATGTGTCCAGGCTGGCAGTGTTGTAATACCCTGTTTTCAGATACTATATACTTTGTTTGTTGGATCTATAGTTCCAGCGTGCTGCATCTATATATGCAACGCGTTGCATATATAGATCCAACAAATGATAATCATTCGGTGTAAAATCCGTGTAATCTGTGGTGAACCGGAACCTTGTATTACTTTAGTTTTGCTCTCGAAATCCTTTCCCCGAACGTCAAGTTCAGATTCAGGCTGAATCGGCTTTCCTGCATCAGATTGCTGCGTGTGTTCAGTTGTTTCCGCCAGGTGGCGCCCAGCGAAAGATAGGAGTACCGGATGGGGAAGCTCGCCCCTACACTGGCTTCCAGATACTGCATCTTCCCGCCTTTCAGGTTGATATAGGAGTTGCCGAAACCTATTCCACCCATCAGCTCGGTGGAACGTGCCAGACGTGGCTTGGTAATGTAGCTGCCTCCCAGGTTCACTTTGTGCTGGTTCTCGTATTTCATGGAAGTGTAGGAGGAGGAGTTGCGGCTCCAGTCCAGGTAGTTGTAGTCGGCGGTCAGCACCCAGCGTTCGGTGACCATGCTGAGGCCGGTGCCGAGGTGCATGGGCAGATATTGTGTACGGCTGTGGTATCCTTTATCGAGGTTCTCGCTGGTAGATGAGTTGCTGTAAGTCAGTGTATTGTCGTGGCTGATGGGAAGGGAGGGAGCAAATACCAGCCCTGCCGCCCACTTCCGTTGTCCGGTCGCACCCCATTCGTAATGTATGCCGAAGTCCGCATAAAAGGCCTGTTTAGAAGATTCGTACTTTACGACGGCGCTTTCCTGCGTTTCGCTTTGCGTCACTGTGCCCGCTATCATCCCCAGGTTGATGCCGACCGACAGTTGCCTGCTCAGTGCAAAGGCATTGGTGACGTAGCACCGGTATAGTCCGCCCGTACCCTCAAAGAGCGAGTAGGTGTAGTTGCCGGGCATTCCCTCTATCTCTTCTTCGGTCTGGATGACATAGCCCACACTGCTGTATGGTGCTGCACCTACAAGGGCATACCAGCGCGGCAGGACACGGAAGCCCATGCTGATGCGGTTGGGGTTGCCGGTGAAGTTGGAGCTGTGTTCGCTCAGAAAGGAGTAGCGGGCATATGAGGCAGATACACCCACATCGAACGTGAAGCAGGCGGTGTCCATGCGGGTGATGGCTGCGGGGTTCAGCGTGTTCAGAAATCCGGTACGGTTCAGGGCGATGCCCGTGTTGCCCATGCCGGCATAACGTCCGCCGTCACCGGCACTCAGTTCGCCCACTCCGTACATGGAGGTGGGCAGGTTGGTGGTGTTCTGGGCCACGGCGGTGAGGCTTGCCGTACACAGACTGCACAGCAGAAGGGGAATCCGGTAATGGCGTTTCATTGCTCGTTGTATATTTTGAATCTTACGTCTAATCTGCATTGTCTCTCTTGTTCGGGGTCGTTGGTGAAGATGACCTGGTTGAAGGTGGTGGTGCTTTCTTCGTCTGTCAGACTCATCAGCAGTTTCTGCCGCTTGATGCCCGAAGTGCCGTAATTGTTGCGGATGAATTCGGTGAGGTCGAAGGAGTAGTAGGTCTCTTTCCCGTACATCTCGTCGATGGTCAGGTCGCCGGTCTGTACGGTTACGCCGTCACTGCCGTATACGTAGTCCTCCAGCACATTGTTCTCGTCCGTGATATAAAGGCGGATGTCATTGGGAAGCTGGCTCACTTCGTTGTAGCTCCGGGCCAGAGGATAGAGGTAGAGTGTGGCGCTCTCTATGGAGACTATCTGTCCGGCACTTCCGAGGCTGTTGAGGTAGGGGAATTCCAGTTGGTTGTAGTAACCCGTCAATCCCTGCATATAGGCCAGGCAACCCATGTCGTTGGAGTGGACGAGGTTCTCTATTCCGCTTTTCAGGGAAGCAAGGTGGGTGCCGGTGGGGTCGTGCCGGATACCGGTATAGGCATAGTCGGTGTTTACGTTGAAAGTCAGCACTTGTCCGGTACGTTGGTTGGAGACTTCCTGGTAGTGGAGGTTGATGCTCATGGCAGAGTCGTTCACCATGAATCCGGTGATACACTGCCCGTCGTTTTCGGGAACAAAGACCAGTCCGGGGAATTTCTTCTTGAACTTGTCTTGGGTATCGAAGTAGTCATCTTGGGCCACGAGGTCATTCAGCAGTTGTTGTCCCCATGAGTCGGGCAGGCGGACGCTTACTTCCTTCTTCCGCCCCGGGCAGGGGGTGAAGGTAAAGCTGAAGAGCGGGGCATCTTCCGTCGGGAGTACGGTGCTGTTGTAAAGGTCCTCGTCGTTGTCCAGCACGATAGGTTTTTTCAGCCGGTAGATGGAGATGCGCTGTTGCGTCAGGGTATCTCCCCAGAAATGGCCCGAAGGTATCATTCGCAGTACGAGGGAGTCGAGGGTATAGGTATAGTCTGTGTTGGGGGTGAAGTCGGACGTGGAGTATTCGGCATAGTAGGTGGCGGATACTTCTCCCCAGGCGCTGCTCCGGTAATGTCCTAGCTGGCAGATGCTGTCGCCCCGGGTCTCTATGGAGTCTAGCAGGATGGTGCTGATGTCTACCGAGCAGGTGTCTGCGTATACATTATAGAAGGAGCTTTCCACGAGGCTCTTTCCAAGCTGCGAGTTCTCGTCCTGGCAGGCGCAGAAGATAGCGAGGACTGCGAATAAGCTGTACAATGACTTCTTCATTTCTGTTCTTTTAGTTGGCGGCAAAGGAAAGGCAAAACTTTTATATCTTCCTACAAAAATCGGCGTTCGGACGGTTTTTATCGGTAAAGGCGTTTAACGGGAATTTCGGACTGTTCGTCGGTTATTTTTGTCGGTGTGGTTGCGGTGGTTTACTTTTGCGGACAGACAAAAAGGACCTCCCGCAGCTTCTTGTTTTGGAAAGTGGGAAGTATAAAGCTTAATCATTAAAAAAACAATAAACAATGAACAGACTATTGGTAGGAATAATGTTGCTGGCCATCGTGTGCATTGCCGGCAGTTGTACGGACGAGGATGAATACACTCAGGGGCAGTGGATGAAGAAAGCCAGCTATAACGGTGTGTACCGCGCTTATGCCTCCGGCTTCACCATCGGCAATTATGGATATTTGTGTGGCGGCTTCTACGGAGCGAACAAGGATTACCTGAACGACCTTTGGGAGTATGACATGAGCCGGAACAGCTGGACGCAGTGTGCCGACATGCCCGTTGCCGGGCGCAAGGCTGCCGTGGGCTTTGCCGTGAATGGCAAGGGATACATTACGACCGGTTCCGTAAAGGACGGCTCCTCGTCCTACTGTGTAGCAGATACCTGGGAGTATGACCCTGCCACGGATACCTGGACACGGAAAGACGACTTCAAAGGTGGAGTACGCGATGGTGCCCTGGCTTTCAGTATAGGCGGATATGGCTATGTCGGTACGGGCTGCAACAGCGACGCTACCGGCAGCGAGAGTGCCTACAAGATGGACTTCTACCGTTTCAACCCCAATGGCGCCGAAGGTTCGCAATGGGAAGCGGTGAGCGGGTATGGAGGCGAGAAGCGCTACTTCGGTACGGCATTCGTCATCGATGAGGTGGCCTACATCTGTTGCGGGCGAAACAACAGTACCGATCTGGTGGATTTCTGGAAGTTCGACGGAAGCAACTGGACCCAGTTGCGTGACATTGCCGATACGGACTCCGACAATGACTATGACGATGACTACGCCATCACACGGTCCGAAGCCGTATCCTTCGTCATCGGTGGAAGGGGATTTGTGGCTACGGGAATACGTAACAGCACTTCCTTGAGCAGCGACTACTGGCTGTACGACCCTGACAAGGACTTATGGTACGGCGATTCCGATGACGACTTTACCCCCATTACAGATGTACATAATTATCCTTCCGGTGCTTCTTCGCGCAGGGCTGCCGTTGGTTTCTCTACCGGCGAACGTGGTTTTGTGCTGACGGGAACAAGTGGTACCAGCTACTTTGATGATGTGTACGAACTTCTACCCGATGAGGAAGAGGAAGTCTGATTCGCCCCATAATTGAACGGAACTTATGAAGCTGATGTTTATTATGATAAAGATAGGTGTACCGGCTGTGATGGCGGTATGCCTTTCTTGCTGTTCGGGTCATACTGCCGGCGGTGGCAATGAGTTGAAATGCCGGGTGATGGAGGTGGAAGGCGGTTACGGCTACGTGGTGCTGCATGGAGCCGATACCCTGATATATCAACCTTTTATACCTGCTTTGAGCGGTCGCCTGCCATTTGCAACAAAGGTGGAAGCGCTGGCGGCCGGTCGGTTGGTATGCCGCAAGCTTGCCGATGGGCAAACTCCGGCATTGAGCAGGGAGGAGGTGGAGTCTTGTCTGACAGACACCGGACTCTAATCTTCTAAAGAATCCTTTACTTCGTGATGTATTTCCGAGCAGTCATAAGGGTATCTCTGCATGAATTTACCCTTGAGTACCTTCTTTGTATCGCTATCGGGACGTGAAAGGGTGGCGGTGAATGTCACTTGAAGCCGTTTGTAGTAGATGGTTGAAGTGTATATGTTCCATTTCATGCCCACTATGTCTACTTCAAAATGTTTATATCTCAGTTCGTCTTCTTTGTAATACTTGCCTTGGTTGATGAAGAATAACAGTTGTTGTCCCATGATTATTTTTCCGTCTTCTATGTGGTTGGGCAGATAGATGCTACGTTTCTCCGGGTCTATGCTTTTGAAGGTTTCATCAGAGTGCCCATCGGGTATGAATGCGTATTCTGTCCATTTATTGATGAATGGATAGTAGTCATGCTTGTCGGTTGTGTTTCCCAGATTTTCATTTTTATAGGTACTCTTATCAGGTCCTGTTCCGGCTTCTTTCACTCCGTCACCTTCTTCCACGCTGTATTCGATGGACTCTATCTGATAGAAGTTAGTGCACGGTTCTTGGTGTATGATGATTTGTTCCTTGTAGAGTCCCGTTTTCATCTCAAGGTTGATGATGAGGCTACGGGATTCACCTAAGTCAAAGTTGTCTTTAAAGTGCAGGATGAGATGGCTGTCGGTGTCCCGTTCCAAGTCCCACCATTTATAATGCAGGCTTCCCGTACCTTCCAGTTGTGGGAGCTTGTTGCCATCCATCATGAGGTCTCCCCATGGGGTGGTGATGGAGGTTATGCGCCAGTCGCCGCGTGTTAGGTCTATCTGCAGGGTAGAGGCTTCGCCCTTCACGGTAGTTTCCTGAAAGGGCGAGAGGCGGATTTCATCGCTATCATTGCAAGCCGTCAAGCCGCAAAGAAAAAGAGCGAACAGAAGGATGGGTTGGAATAAGTCAGTCGTTTTCATGTTGGTTATTATTTGATTTATGTCCATTGGACGTGGCATTCTTTGTAAATGCTGCACGACAAAGATAATTATTTCCTCTTTACGCTGTATTCTCCGAAAGAAAGAAGTGTTCTTTTTTGTCGGATAATACGGGTTTTATTAACTTGCGCACAAATTATCGCTAATCATTAACCACTAACCATTAATTCCATGAAATACCAAGTTGCCATTATCGGTGGAGGTCCTGCGGGATATACTGCTGCCGAAGCTGCCGGAAAAGTAGGATTGAGTGTCGTACTATTTGAGAAGCAGAGTCTCGGTGGAGTGTGCCTGAATGAAGGGTGTATCCCTACCAAGACCTTGTTGTATTCGGCCAAGACCTATGACGGAGCCCGCCATGCTGCAAAGTATGCGGTCAGTGTGCCCGAAGTATCGTTTGATTTGCCCAAGATTATTGCCCGCAAGCAGAAGGTAGTGCGCAAGCTGGTATTGGGAGTCAAAGGAAAGCTGACTGCCCATGGTGTGACGATTGTCAGCGGAGAGGCCACAGTGACGGACAAGAATCATGTGGAGTGCGGCGGAGAAACCTACGAATGCGAGAACCTGCTGCTCTGCACCGGTTCCGAAACCTTTGTCCCTGCCATTCCCGGCATAGACAAGGTGCCTTACTGGACCCATCGTGACGCGCTGGACAACAAGGAACTGCCCGCTTCGCTTGCCATCATCGGCGGCGGTGTCATCGGTATGGAGTTCGCTTCTTTCTTCAACAGCCTGGGAGTGCAGGTAACCGTCGTCGAGATGCTGGACGAGATACTGGGAGGCGGTATGGACCGAGAGCTGGCGGGTATGCTCCGTGCAGAGTACGCCAAGCGGGGAATCAAGTTCATGCTGAG
>ENA-UPTB01002972-UPTB01002972.1-human-gut-metagenome-genome-assembly--contig:-NODE-2972-length-10778-cov-18.268947_pt1 | contig 10778 bp, 8 predicted proteins | sample MGYA00250046_ERZ773369 | MGnify/ENA primary metagenome ERZ773369 (study PRJEB29103, sample SAMN06111938) | human gut metagenome | biome: human gut; feature: ankylosing spondylitis patient; material...
AAAAACGGCGCTGCAGGGCGAGGCCAGCGCAGCAGTCAGGGATTCGTCCGTTTTCACGGCGGCGATCACCGGTTCGTCCAGCAGGGTTTCAGCAAGAGGATGCATTGGGTAAGACTCCTTTTTTATCAATTACTTGATTTATATTATTCTACAAAAAAGCCGCCATGTAAATAAGTTACACGGCGGCTGTAATGTAAAATCTAGGTTTTATCAGAATGTGGTTGCAATCAGCTCACCGCCGCCCAGAATGGTAGTAGTATTGGAACAGCTGATCATTACAATAAACATTGCATTTATCAGACCTGCAATGTACGGATTGCGGGTGCGTTTGTAGATGATGCGGGACATGATGGGCGTGACAAACAGAAGAACCATACAGGGGAACAGCCAAATGGGACCAATGCGCTGGCCTTCGGTCAAACCATAAAGCTGATAACCCGTTGCATAGAAGTAGATATATTGACTTGCAACCACAAAAATAGCACCAAGTGCATTAAAGAATGCAAAAATCAAGATGTTGCCATTTTTTCCGCCAATGGTGTTGTAGTTGAAGCAATTTGCCGAGATCGAGTTCATAACGTAGAACAGCAGGAAGAATGGCAGATAGCGAAGTGCGATCAGCACTTTATCAGCGCCGAAGGTTTTGAACGCAACGACATACATCCGATAATCAACTTGGAAGAAATAGTGTGCTGCAAAAACAAGGCCGAACGAAACAACGATCACGATAACAGCGAGGGCAATGGTCTTCCACAGCTGCTCCAGATTCAAATACAGACCCGCTCTTCGAGCACTCCAACCGTGTTTTTTTCCATAAGCACCGTAAAAAACAGCAGAGCAGAATATTGCAAAGACGCCGCAAAGAGCAGCCCATGTACCGATCGTCAGGGGGCCGGTCTGCACAAAGAAGTTTGTTGTCTTTGAGTAAACGGTATTCATGCAGAACAAAAAGCTTGCACCGGAAAAAACTGCACCGATAATCAGCAGAACCCAGTACCATGCCTTGGCTCCGCTGTCCTGCACAGGGGCTGGCTGTACAATTTCACCACTGCGGAGAGCGGAAAATACGGGAGTATCAAGCAGAACCAGCGTGAAACTGACCATGAAGATCAAAAGACCGATCACGCCGAGGCTGTTGAACACCGCTTTAATGGGCCAGATCTGATCGCTGGCAGGCAGGGGCTTTGGAGCGCCGAGCGTTGTATCAAAAAAATCAACGGCATAGCCGACACAAGTAGTAGAAAAAGCAACGAGAGGATGGATCATGTTCGGCCGATAAATCACGCGATAAGCGGTCTTTCCATCAAAATCGCGCGTATAATATTTGCCGCCTTCTGCGATACCGGCAAAGCCGTCCTCATTAAAATTCAGGAATTTTTTAGCACCATCTGTTTCCATGAAGGCTGCCGGATTGGTCAGCATATTTCCAGCGTCATCATAGGTTCCAAAGTAAAAGTCATCATGGGTACTGGCAATAATGCCTACACTGCGTGAGCCGTAATCTCCGCTATGATCACCGCCGGTGTCATCCTGCCAGTCACCAGCCTGCTGCAGAACGGCAGCAATCAAAGGAGTTTCCCGGGAATTATCGATCTCTACCGCCATATTAGCAGCTGTACCGCCGCTGGAATGGCCTGTAACGCCAATACGAGCTGTGTCAACGTACGGAAGGCTTGCAATAAGCTGAACTGCACCATCGACGCCCACAGCACCATCGTAAAGTTCTGCAATCGACAGGCTTTCCGAGTCGCCATGACTGTGCAGATCAAGTGCCAGCACCACATATCCCCGGCGAGCCAGCTCAATACTATACAAGTCCTGCATTTCTTTGTTGTTATACCATCCTTCGATTGTAACAACACCCGGCGCCGGTGTGTCTTTGGTTGCATTCTGTGGAATGTAAAGGTATGCGGCCAGCTGGTGTCCAGAGGGACTTTCCCAGCTCATTTCCTTGATCCTGATCCCACCAGAAGTTTGTACAGCGGACGCTACGATGGCACTTACAAGGCAAAGAATCAGTGACAGGCACAACCAGAATTTGCTGTTTTTCAACCTACCTTTTTGATGTGACATGCTTGGGACCTCCTTTTTGAATCTGATTTTTCCGTAATAAAAATGGGGACACACTGCATCTGGACGATACAGTGCATCCCCATCTCACTTCTCTTGGGATGCTTCTAGTATAGCGTTTTGTAACAAAATGTCAATAGAAAATAAACAATTAAAAAATATTTTGTGCGTGAACCATAAAGTTGGGCGAAAACTATCAATGCTCTGCCCAGTCGCAGCTGCGGCCCACAGCCTTGTGCCAGCCGGAGAGCAGACGGGTGCGCTCAGCCTCGTCCATCTGCGGGGCAAAGGTCATGTTGCAGTGCCACAGGCTGCGGATCTCGTCCCGGTCCTTCCATACGCCGGTGGCAAGGCCCGCCAGATAGGCAGCGCCCAGAGCGGTCGTCTCCCGGATGGCCGGGCGCAGCACGGTCTTGTTCAGGATGTCGGCTTGGAACTGCATCAGGAACTGGTCGCGGGATGCACCGCCGTCCACCTTCAGCGAGGTGATGGGCACGCCGGTGTCCTTTTCCATAGCAGCCACGAGGTCTGCGCTCTGGTAGGCAATGGACTCCTCTGCCGCACGGATGATGTGGTTCTGGGTGGTGCCGCGGGTAATGCCCACAATGGCACCGCGGGCGTACATATCCCAGTACGGCGCACCCAGACCGGTAAAGGCGGGCACGATGTAAACGCCGCCGTTGTCCGGCACCTTCTGGGCATAGTATTCCGCATCGCGGCTCTCCTGGATCATGCGCAGGCCGTCGCGCACCCACTGGATCACAGCACCGCCCACAAAAACGCTGCCCTCCAGCGCGTACTCCACCCTGCCGTTCAGGCTGATGGCAATGGTAGAGATCAGGCCGTTCCGGCTGCGGCAGATGGTGTCGCCGGTGTTCATCAGCAAAAAGCAGCCGGTGCCGTAGGTGTTCTTGGCCTCGCCCTTGCCAAAGCAGCTCTGTCCGAACAGCGCGGCCTGCTGGTCACCGGCAATGCCGGCCACCGGGATCTGCACACCGCACAGATCGGTGGTGCCGTAGACCTCGCTGGAATCCGTCACGCGGGGCAGGATGCAGCGCGGGATATCCAGCGCCTTGAGCAGGGTGTCGTCCCAGTCCAGCGTGCGGATGTTATACAGCATGGTGCGGCTGGCGTTGGTGCGGTCGGTGACATGCACTCTGCCGCCGGTCAGCTTCCAGACCAGCCATGTGTCCACAGTGCCGAACAGGATCTCCCCTGCCTCGGCCCGCTCCCGCGCACCGGGCACATTGTCCAGGATCCACTTGATCTTCGTTGCGGAGAAATAGGCATCGGGCATCAGGCCGGTATTCTCCCGGATGTAGTCTGCCATGCCGGGCTGCTGCAGCAGTTCATCCACCAGCGGAGCCGTGCGGCGGCACTGCCAGACGATGGCATTGTAGATGGGGCGGCCGGTGGCCTTTTCCCACAGGATGGTGGTCTCCCGCTGGTTGGTGATGCCAATGGCGGCGATATCGTGGGCATCGACGCCGCTCTGAGCAACCACCTCGTTCATGACTCCATACTGGGTGGACCAGATCTCCATAGGGTTGTGCTCCACCCAGCCCTGCTGCGGATAGATCTGCTCAAACTCGCGCTGCTGCACCGCAATGATATTCTGCTCATTGTCGAACAGGATGGCACGGCTGCTGGTGGTTCCCTGATCCAGCGCCAGAACATATTTTGTACTCATGCTTTTGCTCCTTCCGTATCGTTTCAGGAGTGTGTATCACAGATTTCGCGTCGCCACAACGTCCACGCCGGTGCCGCACACATCTGCCAGCACCACCTGTCCGGTGCGGACGGGGGCGTGCAGGGTGACGCGGTCCAGCGCAGCCATGACCTCGGTCATCTTCTCTTTGGGCACAGCCTGCGCAGTCTTTACCGGGCAGCGCGGATACAGCCCACCCTCCGCCCGCACCGTGCTGGTGATGATGCGGGTGGGATGGGTCAGCTCTTCCCTGCCGTAGGCGGCACCGTTGGGGCAGGCGTTTCCGGTTACATTATAATCGTTTTGCGGGTCTACCTGCAAGTGGCAGCCGCAGGGACAGCAGATGCAAATAACTTCTTTGATGCTGCTCATTCTGCAATAACCTCCTCTACCGCAACGGTCAGCGGGCCGTCTGCTTTTTCCAGCAGGACTTTGGGCAGTGCGATGTGCTCCATCTCGCCGGGAGCCATGCGCTGGCGCTTGAACCGGGCCAGCTGCCTGCCGCCGCAGGTCACGGTGATCTGGCTGGGGCCGTAGTTCTGCCGCACGCGGAAGGAAATGTTCACGCTCCTGTCCACATCAGCGGGGCGCACCCGCTGCGGCACGGTGTAGCCCACGCCATTGCCCGGAACAAGGTCAAGCACAACCGTATCGGAGGCTTCGCCCTTCAAAACATAGGCCGCCGCAGAAGCACCGGCAAGGTCGCTTTCGCCCGAAACGAAGTCCACCAGATCATGCACGTGCACCACATTGCCGCAGGCGAACACACCGGGGATGCCGGTCTCCATATTCTCGTAGACCACAGCGCCCTTGGTGTGAGGGTCCATGGGGATGCCCGCCTGCCGGGTCAGCTCATTTTCCGGGATCAGGCCGACGCTGAGCAGGATGGTGTCCACATCAAATTCCATCTCGGTGCCCGGGATGGGGCGGCGGTTTTCGTCCACCTTGGCAACGGTGGCCTTTTCCACGCGGGCCTTGCCCTGAATCTCCACGATGGTATGAGACAGATACAGGGGGATGTCGAAGTCCTGCAGGCACTGCACGATGTTGCGGGTCAGGCCGCCGGAATACGGCATGACCTCCACGCAGGCCAGTACTTTGGCACCTTCCAGCGTCATGCGGCGGGCCATGATCAGGCCGATGTCGCCGCTGCCGAGGATGAGCACCCGCTTGCCTACCAGGTAGCCCTCCATGTTGACATAGCGCTGGGCCGCACCGGCGGTGTAGATACCGGCAGGACGGCTGCCCGGGATGCCAATGGCACCGCGGGTGCGTTCCCGGCAGCCCATGCAGAGGATGATGCTTCTGGCTTCCAAAATCTGATAGCCCTTTTCCCGGCTGACACAGTGGATCTTTTTGTCCGGGGTGACGTCCAGCACCATCGTGCCCAGCTCCACCCGGACACCGGTGGAGCGCAGCAGTTCAATGCAGCGGCCTGCGTATTCCGGGCCGGTGAGCTGCTCGCCAAAGCGGTGCAGGCCGAAGCCGTTGTGGATGCACTGGTTCAGGATGCCGCCCAGCTCGTTGTCGCGCTCTAAGATAAGGATATCGCGCAGACCATGCTGCCATGCGCTGTAAGCTGCGGCAAGGCCTGCAGGGCCGCCGCCGACGATGACCAGATCAATCATGGTGCTCTCCCTCCTGCTTGGTTTCGCACAGTAAGACGTTGGTGCCGGCCTTATCCTGCAGCACGTCCAGCGGACTGATGCCCAGCGTTTTGCTGATCAGCTCCAGCACCCGCGGCCCGCAAAAGCCGCCCTGACAGCGGCCCATGCCGGCACCGCAGCGGCGCTTGACACCGTCAATGGTGGTGGCGGGGATCTCTTCGTGCAGAGCGTCCAGAATTTCGCCCTCGGTGATCGTCTCACAGCGGCAGATCACGCGGCCATAGGCGGGTTCCTTTGCAATGAGCCGGGCTTTTTCTTCGGGCGGAAGCTCCTTGAAGCGCACCCGGGTGCGGCCATCCCTGTAATCCGCCTTGGGGGCGGGCAGATCGCCGTGAGCTTCCAGAATTTTGACGGCTTCTCTGGCAACGGCCGGTGCACTGGAAAGGCCGGGTGATTTCATGCCCGCCAGATCGATGAAGCCGGGTGCGCCTTCTGCTTCGCCGATAACGAAGTCGCCCGTGTCCACATTGGCACGGACACCCGCAAAGTTGCGGATGGACTCGCTGAAGCGGATGTTCGGCACGCTGCGGCGCGCGGCGGCGCTGACGAAGGCCAGCCCGGCAGCGGTGCAGGCGGTATCGTCCCCTTCCACGGGGTCGGCGTTCGGGCCGACGATCAGGTTGCCGTGGACGGTGGGGGCCACCAGAACGCCCTTGCCGTTTTCGTTGGGGCACTGGAAGATGACGTGGTGCACACGGCTGCCCTCGGATTTATCCAGCAGGTAGTATTCGCCCCGGGTGGGCTGGATGGTAAATTTGTGGGGTGCGGCCATATCGTGCACGGCCTGCGCCGAGATGCCTGCCGCATTGATGATATAGCGCGTTTCCACAATTCCGGAGAGGGTGGTCAGTGCCCAGCCGCCGGCGGTCTTTTCGATGTGGGTCACAGGGCAGCTGCGGTGCAGCTCCACGCCATTGCGCACAGCCACTTCTGCCATTGCCAGCGCAAACTCCCACGGGCTGACGATGGCGGCGCTGGGCGCATACAGCGCGCCAACAACAGTGGGGGCCAGATTTGGTTCCATGGCAAGCGTTTCCTCTGCGGAAAGCAGCCGGATGCCCGGCACGCCGTTGACGATGCCGTTCTCATACAGTTTCTGCAGGTGGGGCAGCTCTTCCGGGCTGAGGGCCAGCACCAGACTGCCGCACTGCAGGTACGGCACATCCAGACGGGCGCAGATCTCCTTGGCCAGTGCAGAGCCCTCCACGTTGAGCCGCGCCATTCGGGTGCCCGGTTCGGGGTCGTAGCCAGCGTGCAGAATGGCACTGTTGGCCTTGGTGGTGCAGTCTGCCACGTCATTTTCAGCCTCGAAAATGGCGGTCTGCAGCGGGTAATGGGACAGCTCATAGGCGGCTGCCGCACCAATGACACCGCAGCCGATAATTGCTACATCCAGCATAAAAACCTCCTGATCGCTCCGTTTGCCGAATAAAAGAAAAAGAGCAGGACAAACAAAAGGGCCTTTCGACTCTCCCCTTGCTTGTTCTGCTCGATCCTCTGAACAAACTTTTATTGTCTTTATGATAATGCGATCTGCACAAGATGTCAAGCGTTTGTTGAAAATTTAAAGCTCATTTTTACCTGTGCGGCTTTTTTCTGCTCTTTGCGGGCGCGGAGGCTTTTGGCAGAGCACGGCCTGCTGCAGCATGGCCTGCAGCGCTGCGCCCGGCCACAAGGCCGGAGCCGAACGCCCAGTGCAGGTTAAAACCGCCGCAGCTGCCTGCGCAGTCCAGCGTTTCGCCCACAAAGTAAAGGCCCGGACAGCCCTTGAACTGGAAGTGCTGATCCACCTCCCGCAGGGCCAGCCCGCCGCCGGTGGTTTGGGCCTGCTTCCAGCTGCAGGGGGTCAGCCCTTCAAAGCGCCAGTGCTTGGCGGTGTGGGCCAGCTTCTGCCACTGTGCGGCGGTGAGCACGGCAGGCGCGTCGCTGTCCTGCAGCCCGGCGGCAGACCACACAGTACGGCCCAGCTTCTGGTTCAGCAGGCCCAGCCAGAAGTCAGCGGCGCTGCCCCCTGCCGTCTGGGCGGCGTGGGCCGCAAACAGGCTGGCAAGTGCGGTTTCGTCCACTGCCGGGAAGAGGTCCAGCTCCACAGCAGGAGCCTTGGGGCCGCGGCCCGGGGCCAGCAGGCCGGACAGCTGCATGATGCAGATGCCGGAAAGGCCGTAATCGGTGAACTGTACCTCGCCGTTCTCGCAGGCAAGCACACGGGCACCGTCCAGCAGGGATGCTGCTGCCTTGGCACGGATGCCAGCCAGCGCTTTGCGGGGCTTTGCGCACTGCAGGGCGGTCAGGCAGGGGTACAGCGGCTCCACCCTGCCGCCGCACTGGGCGGCAAACCGGGTGCCAAAGCCGTCGGTGCCGAACTGCGGCCCTGCCTCGCCGCCCATGGCGCAGATGACGGCATCGGCGCGCAGCGTTTCGGCAGAGCCCTCTGCCGTATCGAACTGCACGGCGTAGCCGCTGCGGCTCTGGCTCAGGGTGCGCACGGTGCAGCCGGTGCGCAGCTGCACATGGTGCTGCGCAAGGTGGTGCTCCAGCAGGGCCAGCACGTCCGCCGCCTGATTGGAGTACGGATACACCCGGCCCGCCTCGTCGGTGCGGGTGTAAAGCCCCAGCGCACGGAACCAGCGCAGCGGGTCGGCGGTATTTACGGCATCCAGCAGCGGACGAAGTGCTGCCGGGTCGGCAGTGAAATACAGCTCCGGTGCAATGCCGGTGTTATCCAGATTGCAGCGGCCATTGCCGGTGGCAAGCAGCTTTTTGCCCGGCTTCGGGTTGCGCTCCAGCACAATGACCTGTGCAGCGGGGGCACTTTGTGCCGCCGCCAGCGCGGCTGCAAGACCGGCGGCACCGCCGCCCAGAATGAGGATGTTCGGCATCCGGACACCTGCCTTTCTCAGCAGAATTTTAGGATCTGTCTTCATAAGCGGGGTACGGTGCTTATGAAAACGGCTTTTTGTATCATTGTAGCAGAACCCTGCCGGAAACGCAACGAAGAGGCAGCTTTCCGTGCAAGTCTTTTTGCGCGGGGGCAGCAGGTATAAATGGCCCGGCCTGACAGATACTAGTGCTGCAGGCATTTTTAAGGAAACGGAGGAGCAAAAACATGAAAGCAACAGGAATCGTGCGCCGCATCGACGAGCTGGGCCGGGTGGTGATCCCCAAGGAGATCCGCCGCACCCAGCGCATCCGCCGCGGCGACCCGCTGGAGATCTTCACCACGGGCGACGGCGAGGTGATCTTTAAAAAGTATTCGCCCATTGGCGAGATGAACGCAGTAGCGGCCCAGTATACCGAGGTGCTCAGCAAAAGCTTTGCGCTGACCGCACTGGTGGCCGACCGTGACCGCATCCTTACGGTGAGCGGCTCCGGCCGACGGGAGCTGGCCGACCGCAGCATCAGCCAGCCGATGGAAAAGCTGATAGACGGCCGCAGGCTGTACCAGAGCGAGGGCATTGCCGAAAAGTGCATCCTGCCCTGCGAGGGCTCGCCCCGAGCAGTACTGTGCGCCGCACCCATCATTGCGGCGGGCGATGTGACCGGAGTGGTGGCCCTGCTGACCGAAGACCGCACGGCCACGCCGGATGCCGCCCAGCTCAAGGCCGTGAATGTGGCAGCGGCATTTCTGGCCAGACAGATGGAAGAGTGAAAACACCGCCGCCCGGCCTGTGGAAGCAAGCCGGGCGGCGGTGTACATGAAAGGATGAATGTGAGGATGATTATTTGATGGTCACGGGCACTTTTTTCAGGCTGTTCCATGCGCGGATGATGCGTGCATTGGTCACCTTGGTGTCCGGGCCGAAGGTCGCGCCGTGGTCGGAGAGCAGACCCTGCTCTGCACACCAGCGGGCGGCTTTCTGCCGCTCGATAGCGTCAGCGGGGATATCGGTATACAGGGCGGTGCTTACGGGGTCGGGCTTACCGGCAGTCGTCCACAGGACGGTGGCCAGCTCCTGCCGGGTGGAGGGGATAAAGCCGTCCGGCAAAACATAGTGCAGGTACAGGGAAGAACCGCAGACATAGGTGACATAACCCAGACCCGCAGTGCCCAGCACGATGCCAAGTGCGGCTGCGCCGGAGGAGAGACCCGGGTCAAGCTCGCCGCCGGGTTCGCCCGGTGTGGGCTCTTCGGTCACCAGCACGATGGACGCCGGCTGGTATACCTCAATGGTGTAACTGCCGTCATTATTTAGCTGTACTTTATCGGTTCCCATAATGGATACGTCGCCTGCAAGGCAGTCGGTCAGTGGGGCAGCGGTCTTTACGGTAATGGTGTTGGGCTGCTCAGACGATCCGCTGGGAACATAAAGTTCGTTGTAGTTGTTTTCGGACCAGCCTCCATTTACAGGCACTTGGAAGGTTCTGCCATCCTGATCGCTCACAGAGGTAAAGGCAATGTCACTGCCTTCCGGCAGAGTGGGCTTGTTCACAAAGTAGCCGCCGCTGATGCTAAGCGTGCCGGAGTAACCTTCTGCGGCAGAAACCTTTCCGTCAAACAGGCCGTCGGTGATGGTGGTGGAGTACATATCGGGATAGATCTCCATACCATCTTCAAAGGTTCCACCCTTGATCTGAGTCGGCTGGGAGATGGCTTCCACAGTAACAGCTAACTTAAAGATGCCGCCGGAGATGGTGCCGGAGTTGTACATCTTTCCTTGGAAGTTGCCGTTGGAGATAGTGCCGCTGTTGTACACCTGTTCTTTGAAGATGCCGTCAAGGATGAACCCCTGATTGGTGGGGGTGGCATCGTTGTGCACCGCTTTTTGGAAGGTGCCACCGGAGATAGTGCCGTTGTTGAAGGTTGTGCTGCCGACGGTGCCGCCGTTAAATTCGGCATCTTTATAAATATAGAGATTTTCCTGCAATGCGCTTTCCGCCTCGGCCTCCGAGGAGGGCTGCAGGGTGAAGATGCCTTGATACAATTTCAGGTCATAGTTTGTTACACCGCTATATACCCAATGCTCAAGGTCGCCGCTGTCTGCGGGCTTGCCTTCGGCATTCAGCTGGATGGTAATGCTTTCGGCGGTGCCGTTTTCTGCGTCCAGATCACGGCTGCTGCGGGTGGCGGCTTCCTCCTCGGTGCTGCGGGAGGCATCTGCCTCCTGCACAAGGGGTGCAGCCTTTTTGGCCGTGGTCTGGGCAGGTGCATCGAACACCGGGGCAGCTGCCAGTGCAGACACCGGCAGCAGGGACAGCAGCATACTGCCGGTAAGCAGGATGCTCAGGATACGTTTTGCTTTCATTGTTTTCGCTCCTTTCGTGTGTTTTTTGTACAGGGGTATCGTTACTATAAATATACCATAGGTTGGGCAAAAAGAAAAGAAATTCTGCAC
>ENA-UPTB01002978-UPTB01002978.1-human-gut-metagenome-genome-assembly--contig:-NODE-2978-length-10746-cov-6.616459_pt1 | contig 10746 bp, 8 predicted proteins | sample MGYA00250046_ERZ773369 | MGnify/ENA primary metagenome ERZ773369 (study PRJEB29103, sample SAMN06111938) | human gut metagenome | biome: human gut; feature: ankylosing spondylitis patient; material...
CCATTGATTCCAGTTTGATCAAGACTGGAATGCGCACCATGGAAAACAACAAGGATTTGCATCGGCTGTGCAAACAACATGCTGTACGCCAGTGGGTTAAGAGAGAACTCCAGCAACAAAAACTTTCGAAGACAGAAATAGTCAAGCGCATCGACGAATTGCGAGCAGAAGGTGTCACCGTACTGGAAGCGTGCGACTTGTTCCAAATTCACTTTTACGGCGGAAACTTACTGCATAGAGACGACCAAGGGGATACCTACACTAGCCCTGCTTACCGCAATGAAGCAGAGAAACTCGGCATTACCTTGAGCGATTCAAGGAAGGGTAACTGCTACGACAACGCAAGCATGGGAAATTTTTATGGTCACTTAAAGTCAGAGACCATCTACCAGATGCCATTTCATCAGCGATACGGCTCAATACGAGAAGAACTCATGGCAGTCATCAACGACTACATTCAATGGTATAACGAAGAACGAATCCTGGAAGGACTTGGATATCTGTCCCCCCCCCGTCAAGCGCAACGACTTTTTTTCAGGGGAAATTTACGCTTGCGTCTGAGACCCCCCAAAACTTTTTCAAAAAAATGACCTTGGAAACTGTCGTAAATTAGGGGGGGGGGGAGGCAAATTAAAGGACGCTTGACACCTGGGGATGCTGACGAAAACTTGGACCAAACACATGGAATGAGGTTCAAGTTATGTACACACAGAAAGAAATCAACGACGTCCTAAAAATATATGATCGTTTGAACTCACTACGAGGTACCGTTCGGCTTCTAGGGTACCCCTCACGCACCAAACTACGAGAGTGGCTTCGAGAAAGACGCGAGACAGGCCAGGTTCGTGCTAAGTCTTGCTTGCGAGGAAATAACGAGCTACGGAAAAAGGTTGCTAAAACCTACATTCAAAGCGAGCGTAGCTTGCACACAGCGATCAATCAATTGGGCTACAACGTTTCTCAACGGACTGTTCAGAAATGGGTCAAAAGTTTTATCCGAAAGCGAGAAAGCTCAATAACAGCCCTATCAAGTTCCATCCTAAGCGTTTTTCTTGGGAAACGAAAATAAAAGCCGTTTACGCCATGCGGCAACCCAACCGCTCCGTTATCAGTGTGGCTCGTGAATACGCTGTTTCACGCTAAACTCTATATGCTAGGGACAAGGAGATACCTAATCCATGCATTGACGTACCGGAGCCGGTTATGACACCACCAAAACGAGATAAGCCCGCACCTGAGGCTCTCTCAAGGAATGCAACGGTGGATCAAAGGGTTAGACAAGCTTGCAATGGGGTTGAATTTCTCGAAAAACAAGTTACAGCCCTTGTTCTAGAGTCCGAGCAACTGCAAAAACAAATTCGCAGACTTCAACTGCAAAAGGACGTGCTTGTAGAGGTTGCAAAAATCTTAAAAAAAGACGAGGGCGGCAATCCACAAACCTTGAGCAATCGCGAAAAAACGATAGTGATTGGCGTCCTGAGAAAATCCTTTAAGCTCAAGGATCTCCTGGAAGTTTTGGAACTTTCGAAGAGTTCTTATTTCTACCAGCGAAACGCTCAGGCAAGAGCAGATAAATATGCGCACGTTAAAGAACAAATAATTGAAACCTTCAACCAAAGCTATCGGTGCTACGGCTACCGACGAATCTGGTACAGCCTCCGCCGAGTCGACACCAGAATCTCCGAGAAGGTTATGCGGAAACTCATGCAACAGGAAGGATTGCATGTGTATTACCCCAGGAAACGCAAATTCTGTTCATACTGCGGCGAAGTTTCTCCTGAAGTCCGCAATTTACTCAAGCGCAATTTCCGAGCAACGGAGCCTAATCAAAGGTGGCTGACAGACATAACTGAATTTGCGATTCCAGCAGGCAAGATCTACCTATCACCTATCATTGATTGTTATGACGGCATGCCCGTGAGCTGGACCATTGGCACCAGTCCAACGGCAGAGCTAGCCAATACAATGCTCAAAAAGGCAGTAGCCAAGCTCGGCAGCGAAGATAATCCAATTATTCACTCCGACCGAGGTGGTCACTAACGTTGGCCGGAATGGATTGAGATCACAAAAAAGGCAGCCTTGATCAGATCCATGTCCAAGAAAGGATGTTTGCCGGACAATTCCGCGTGTGAAGGATTCTTCGGGAGAATAAAGAACAAGATGTTCTACAACCGTGACTGGCACGCTGTTTCTTTGATTAAATTCGAGCAAATTCTTGACGAATACTTGAACTGGTACGCGCAAAAGCGAATCAAAATTTCACTGGGCGGCTTAAGCCCTGTGGAATTCAGAAAACGAAACGGGATCCACATCGACTGTCCGGCCTGATGTAGGTTGTTCACGACTTACCCACCCCCTACGGACTACGGCCCAGTAAGTAGGCTGAGCGTCCGTAGGACGTGGATAAGTCTGCTCTTTATCAGGAAAGCGCCCCTCGACTGAGAAACTCTTCCCGAGGGAACTCGCTAGTCCTAGCCTGATATGAACTCACAACGTCACTAAGTTTTTCTGGAATTGATACACACGATTTTTGAAGTTCGTGTATCGTAAAAAAAGTCCAAGAAAATGTCCGCACCTTTCCTTTTTTTTTCCTCTCTCTCCTCCGATTTTTTTTTGAGGGAGGGGGCCGGTTGTCGTTTGACAGGTTCGCTTGGCCAATTGATTTGTTGTGGCAACTGCCAAGGACTACATTTGTTGTTCTTGTCGAGCGACTACTCATCCGGATGAATAGTCGATAGGAAAAAAGTACTCTTCGACTTTTTTTTCAGCAATTAGACTGTTTACGAGGTATTCTGCCAAATCAATTCTCTCTATTCGTCGAAGACTTCATCATTTGATACAGGTGTCCATTCACTTTTATCAAATGAAATTTTTATCGATGGCAAGTCCGATGGAATCACGACAGCACAATGGACAAATAGGACAGAGTTGAGCGCCATGTGTACTGTTGACGACTTGTCGAAATTTTACAGACTGCGGTTCACTAAGTAGGCTCAGCAGTCATAGTGTGTGGATGGTTTTTTCTGAACCAGAAATGATTTATGTTTTTTGGGAATTTTTTAAATGCAATCGTTTTAGAATTTTCATTAGCAAAAAAAATATCTATGACTTGTTGCAATGATATTTGCTGAAATAATTTATTTCTTTTAAATTAAAAAATATATTTTTTTAGACACATAATTCAAATATAGCCTAACGAATCGGATTCAGAAAGAAATGTTGAGAAGACTTTGTTAGATGATTTTTCAGATGAAGGTTGTGCATTACAAAAGCTAATTTTGTGCGCAGTGGAATCTGAGTAATATGCAATATTTCGTAAAGTAACTGGGGTTAAAAAATGATTAAGAAGTACTATGACTACATGGCTGAGATATCGAAAGATGAACTCTATAAAGGGTTTTTAGCACATGGACTTTTTGCAGATAAGCTACCCCCGGTATTTAGCGGTGAGTTGTTTTATGAATACTGCGTGAGCAATGATTGTAAAAAATTTTCTAAAAAACCACAAGATTACATTCGCTACAGTACTATAAGAAATACAAATGTTCCGCGAGCGTTGGGTATTTCTTCGCCATTTGCATATTTGCAGTTGTGTGAAATATTGCGAGATACATGGAATGAGATTTGTAATGTATTTAAAGATAAAACAAATAATCAAACATATAAACGAAGTCAACTGCATATTCAAAAGCTGAAGCAAAAGGAATCAATATTTGAAATGAGTCACGATTATGTGGATAGAAATACAGAGTTGGAAGTGGAGTTATATAATTTGGTGATAATGAATAAATATCAGGTTGATGCTGATATTTCATCGTGCTTCCCTAGTATCTACTCTCATTCTATTGCATGGGCTTTAGTGGGTAAAGATGTAGCAAAAAGAGATCGAAATATAAAATCAAGTTTTCAAAATGAAATAGATAAGCGATCAAGAAATTTAAAAAACGGAGAGACGAATGGGTTGATTATAGGTCCTTATACATCAAACCTGATATCAGAGTTAATATTGTGTAGTGTTGATGAAAAATTGGTAAGTAAGGGATATCACTATGTGAGAAATATTGACGATTATCGGTGCTTTGTTCAGTCAGAAGATGAGGCTGAAAATTTTCTTCAAGATCTTAATGATGCTCTAAAGGAATATGAGTTGTCACTGAATACAAAGAAGACAAAGATCTCGCATTTACCTTTGCCAGCGAATGCTGATTGGATTTCAAGATTGAATGAGTTTTACATAGGTAATCGATTTACTGAGGACGAGAAGCAGGTTTTTGAGTTAAGACGATTGAGGGCGTATATTGACTTGACTATTAAGTTAGCAGAGGAGAATTCGAATTCAGCAGTATATACTTATATGATTAAAGTGGTTGGAGGATGCATTTTGGGAAATAAGGCTTTGAAGTTGTATATTGCAACAATTCGTCATCTGGTTTGTCTCTATCCATACCTGGTTCATTGGGTTGATAAATATGTTTTTGAAGCGTTTAATGTTTCGAAGGAAGAAATTGGTTTAATGGCAGTTGATGTGTATAATGTAGGGTTAAAAAGGCATATATATGAGGCGTGTTCTTTTTCTCTTTACTGGTGCCTAAAATACAATTTACCTTTGAATGTAAATTATTCCAATGATTCAATATTGTCGAACGATTGCATTTTTATGACTTTGTCGTTTTTGGTAGCTAAAAGGCAGAGGAATGAAAAATATATTCAAGATCTAATCTTGAAGGCCCGTCAGTTGGCTAAAAATGACTTTAATCAATATTGGATCTTTATTTATGAAATGCTTTCTGACTCAGAGCTGCCAGAAGATTTTAAGTGTATAAAGAGAGAAGGGGTCTCTTTTGTTAAAAAAGAATTCAATTTCGATATATGCCCACAGTACAAAAGCAGCGTGATTTGATTAATTGATTCAATTTAAATTAATGGATTATATTTATCATGAGTTTTTATTGAAAATCTGAAACTTTGAGGTGGCGTTGTGAGTTTTGAGGATCTGCCTGAATATCCTAATCCAGAGAAGATATCATTGTTTTATACCGAAGGAGACACTAGGATTCCGTACGAAAGAGTGAAAGCCTATAGTGATAAAGAGTTTGAACTGTTTATACGAGAATGGGTAGTGTCATTAAAAAGTACTTGCCAGGTTCGTGGATTTGGTGGTGCTGGTGATAAGGGGCGCGATATAGTAGCTAGGACTGGAAGCGGTCATTATATATTATCAGTGTAAACATTATGACCATCCGCTAACGGTTAAAGATATATTGCCAGAATTTGGGAAGTTGGTCTATTACACTTTTTTAAAGGAAGTGCCACTACCCAGCGCGTATTACATTGTAGCGCCAATGGATATCGGAAGTAGGCTTAATGATTTAATTGATAATCCAGCAAAGATTAACAAAATTGTAATTGATAATTGGGATAACATTTGCAAGAAAAAAATTTCTAACAGGGCAATGAATCTTAATGAAGGGTTAAAGAGATATATCAGTGATTTCGATTTTAGTATCGTGAGAACAAAGACTATCTTAGAAATCATTGAAGAACATAAATCTACGGCGTTTTATGCGTTTCGTTTTGGGGGAGGTTTAACAGTTACTAGAGATCGAAGTATTGACGTGCCAAATCAGATCGATGAAAACGAAATGATATACATAAAAAAGTATCTTGCAGCGATTTCAGAGAAGGAAAAATTTTATATTGACAGTGTAATTAATTTAGAACGGAATTATCCTAATTATATGGAAAATCTAAAGGTTCAGCGAGAGAGATTTTATTCGGCGGAAAATTTAAAACAATACACTGAAAAATATTTGCTGACAGAAAGCTTTTATAGAGATTTGATGGATGATATATATTATGGGATTTATGATTTATTTAGTAAGGAATATGATAATGGTTTCGCGCGCTTAGGTGATGTTATGATATATGTTGCACAGATTGACTTAAAGCACAATATGTTATGTAAATACGACTTGGTTCATCCGAAAGATAGGCAAGGTATTTGTCATCAATTGGTTAACGAAAGGAGTGATATTGCATGGACGAATCTAGTATAGAACATAAAACAGAAATGATATATGAGCAATTTATTGTTGGGTTAATCGTTTATAACAATGAAAGGCCCATGACAATTAATTGTATTGAGAGGAAATGTAAAAGTCTTGCTATAAATAAAATCCATCCTTTAGACGTGATTCCTGATTTAATTGCATGTGGTATTATTTATGCGAATATTGATGGGGGAGGAAAGCTATATTATCAAATAACCGAATTTGGCCAATATTTTTTTAGTACAATTTGTAAAAAAGCGAAAGTTTCAACTGTTATTAAAGGGATAAGGATTGAGGGATGAATAGAATTGTTCTTAAAGAACTAATATTATCTGGAAAGGATAAATCAGATGCTATTTTAAGTTTTAAGAAGGGCCTGAATGTTATTGCTGGTGATTCTGATACAGGTAAAACATTTATTCTTCAATGTATTGATTACGCTTTGGGAGCTGGAAACGAACCAAAAGCCATAGATGAGGCGAATGGCTATGCCAAAATAACATTGCTATTTAGTATAGGCGGTGATAGCTTCAAGATTGAAAGAAGAATTGGAGACAATAATGTTGCCTTTTCCAAAAATGATGTGGAAAAAATAATCTCATGTAAACACAAGAAAGACAGTGTAGATAATTTGTCGAGGCTGTTGCTTAGTGAGTTAAAGGGGGATTTTGAAAATATTTATGTGAAAAAGAATAGGGCCAATTTCTCTCGAACGCTTTCGTTTCGGGATTTAATTCACCTAGTGTTTGTTGATGAAAGTAGTATTATTTCAGAAACGTCACCCTTTCAAAGTGAACAATACACAGACAAAACAACGCGACAGTCTATTTTTAAATATATTATAACAGGGGTGGATGATAGTAAACAAATGAAAGTACAAGAGGATAAGCGTGATCTTATTCGAAGCGCGGCAGTTGTGCAATATTTAAAAAATAGACAAGAAATTATAGAAAAAGAAATTAAAAAAATCAGAAATGATACATTTTATTGTTTGTATATAAATCATGATTCATTGATGCAGATAGAAGAGAAGATAGAAAAAATTAGAAGTAGTATGGCTGATTCTATCGAACGGCTTAATCAAAATGAAGTAGAGATTAAAAATTTAAAAAGAAGCTGTTTTGAGGATGAGGTTCAGATTTTGAATTTTGAGAGCTTGAATAACAAGTATTTGAAAGAATTGGAAAAATTGGATGTAATATCTTTATATGCTGATTTTATAAGCCAGGTTCCAAGATTGTGTTGCCCGGTTTGTCAGCAGGCCATAGATCCAAAAGTTATAAATAAAGATGGCTTGGATGGGCTTTTTATGTATTTCAAAAAAAGAGCTTTACTCTTAAAAGAAAAAAGCCAGGGATTGAATCTGTCTTTGATTGATATAAAAGATCGCTTGAAGCAAAGACAAGAAAGAATGAAGACTTTGAATAAGCTTGATTTGGATCTAAAAAAGGTGATTAATGAACAAAAAACGATGCTATCAATGCTTAAGGATAATATAAAGAATATTAAGCATCTGGATATGATGAAAAATTCGTTGAAAATGTATGAAAAGGAATTAATGTCGATTGTTGAAGATATTGAGATTTATAGTAAAAAAGAAAATAAAGTAAGAGAAGTAAAAGAAATTGATTACGATGTGTTGTTTGATGAATATTGTAATGAGGTAAAACTTATTTTAGATGCGTGGGGGCTCCGATGTGATACAGGAGTTAGTTTTAATACTGGTTTGTTAGATGTTTGCGTTAATAAGACGATTCGTGCGGATCATGGTAAGGGGTACAGGGCTTTCATTTCTGCTGCTATGGTAATTGGTTTAATGCGGTTTTGCTTCAAGCATGACCGATTGCATCCAGGTTTTGTAATTTTAGATTCGCCATTGGTATCTTTAAAGGAAAGAAAAAAGGATGAGACCGGGGAATGGGTTAGCGACTTTATGGAGAAAAAAATGATTGAAAATATTTTAAAAGAGGATGCTTGTCATCAAGTTATAATTGTTGAAAATAAAAATATTAGATATAGTGATCAGTATAATTATGTGGACTTTAGACATGAGGGTGCTGAACGAAAAGGATTTATCCCATCCTGAGTTTCAGTTTGAAAGATTGTTTGTGGAAAGATAATGTGTATAATGATTTACAATTAGATTGTTTGAGTGCTCGAGTCAATTACTTTCCGTGAATTTGTTTTATAGATAAGATAAATTTTTGGTGTTCTAGTTGAGGTAATGTATTTATTCGTTATATTTATTTGTTTTTATCTGGTTTGATGCGTGTTTTTTAGGTTGGGTTGTAAGTGTCGTATTCAATGTGTGATTATTCTGTTGGCGTTATGTTCTAGCATTTGAAGAGTTTGTTTATTGGTGATGAATTGATGTTGTATATTTTCTTGGTTTGAAATAGAATATTTATTCTAAGGGGTGGATTTTTTTTGTTTAGTTTAATGTTGTTCTTGATCAATTTAAAGTTATATATATGACGTCTACGTTGCGCTATCTAAGTTTGAGTTTTTAATTACGTCGATTTTTGGCATTTAGACAATCGGAGAGAATGCGTCGACATTCCATCGCATTCCTATAGGGCAAGATACTCAGTACTGGTCGATTGCTAATTCGTTTACTATGGTTGATGAGGGGACAAAACTTTGAAGATGGAACTATACGCCTGTGTTGGCGATTGGACGGCGGAGTGCATACGGTCTGAGTATAAAGTGTACTGCTGTTCAGTGCTTTGTTCTCGTTTTTTGGAATTTGGCATTCTTTGTGAGCTTAGCAATTGGCCAATATAACAGGCGAGGTTTGGAGCAAAACGAGCGCGGCAAGTCGGATTGAATGTCATGATCTTTTTGGATAATGTCTCCATCGAAGAGGAAGCGTGATTGGCGCTCAAAAAACTTGCGCATTAAAAAGGCCTGTAGGTTGTTGGGCGAACTCTTAAAGTACCCCCAAAAATGAACTGACCCCCACAAATGCGACACACTGAGACTCTCGCGAGGTGTGTTTATGACTATCAGTTACCGTGTCCGCAAACAAATTGTTGACTACTTTGCACAACGGAAATCATCACAAGAAATTGCTTCCATGTTGAACGTGTCGTTAGACCAGATTCAAGACTGGCGAAGACGCTACAAGCATGGACAGGAAGATTGGGTTTTTAGCGATCATCAAAAATTTTCAATTCAAGAGCGCAAAGAAATTTTGGTCGATTTTTTTAGTCAACAGAAGTACGGAATCAAAGCCTACGCAGCCCGACACAACCTGTCCTACAACACTTTCAAGGGATGGGTTAAGAAGGTAAGAAAATATGGCGGTTCCATCGATTTCGCCTTCATATCGCATCGTCCAAAAATTAAAAACCTTTGTTTGGAACACTCTCTTGTTGCTTTACTGATTGAGCAGATTCGGAAAGGAGCAATGTCTACCTCAGCGGCAGCTACTGCTGCCGGAGTCTGCATCAGGACGGTTCAAAGATGGTTACGAAAATACAGCTTCGATAGCGAGTTCCGTCGTACCATTGATTCCAGTTTGATCAAGACTGGAATGCGCACCATGGAAAACAACAAGGATTTGCATCGGCTGTGCAAACAAAATGCTGTACGCCGGTGGGTTAAGAGAGAACTACAGCAACAAAAACTTTCGAAGACAGAAATAGTCAAGCGCATCGACGAATTACGAGCAGAAGGTGTCACCGCACTGGAGGCGTGCGACTTGTTCCAAATTCACAGAAGTACTTATTACCGCATTAAAAAGCGTCTTGAATCCATAACTCCCAACAGTCTCGTAGATGCAATCAGGACGTTCCAAGTCCAGCATCGATTCAGTTACGGTGCTAAGCGTATGGCGGTAGAAATGAGCCGGCAATTCAATGTAGCAATCAATCACAAACGAGTTGCGCGGTTGATGCGAGCCTACGGTCTAAATGCGAGAATCCGAAGAGAAAAGAAGAGCTTTCCTCGTGGGTGTAACAGCTGTTTGGTTGATGATCGTCCGACCACCAATCTGCTGAAGCGCAACTTCAAAGCAAAGGTCCCTAGAACGAAGTTTGTATCCGATATGACGTTTTTCCACACCAGAGAAGGATGGTTGATACTGGGCACCATTAAGGATCTGTGTACCAAAGAAATCGTCGCGTGGGATTTTGATACTGGAGCGACAGTCGAACTAGCGCTGAAAACACTGAAACAAATTCGCTTTTATGGCGGAAGCCTACTGCATAGTGACCAAGGAGGTACCTACACTAGCCCTGCTTACCGCGATGAAGCAGAGAAACTCGGCATTACCTTGAGTTATTCAAGAAAGGGTAACTGCTACGACAACGCAAGCATGGAAAATTTTTATGGACACTTAAAATCAGAGACCATCTACCAGATGCCATTCCATCAGCGATACGGCTCAACACGAAAAGAACTCATAGCAATCATCAACGACTACATTCAGTGGTATAACGAAGAACGAATCCAGGAAGGACTTGGATATCTATCCCCCACAAATTTTTTCAAAAAAATGAATCTGGAAACTGTCGCAAATTAGGGGGTTGGTTCATTTTCGGGGGTCAATTTAAAGGACGCTTGATACCCGTGGACGGCCGTCTGCGTCGACGAAGCTTGCCATGAAGACCTCCTCTTGCGCCAAAATTCCTGTGCCCGTCAAGAAACCCAAAACGTTAAAGTCAGCCGAACGCATGCTCGAAGAGCAACGCAT
>ENA-UPTB01002980-UPTB01002980.1-human-gut-metagenome-genome-assembly--contig:-NODE-2980-length-10740-cov-9.379068_pt1 | contig 10740 bp, 9 predicted proteins | sample MGYA00250046_ERZ773369 | MGnify/ENA primary metagenome ERZ773369 (study PRJEB29103, sample SAMN06111938) | human gut metagenome | biome: human gut; feature: ankylosing spondylitis patient; material...
GAGTGGCGAGAATCGAACTCACGGCCTCTTGAACCCCATTCAAGCGCGCTACCAAAACTGCGCTACACCCGGATATTGCATGTGGCTTATCGCTCACAGCTCAATTAGTATACCCGATGCAGGGTGTTTTGTCAAGCGCTTTTTTCAAGTTTTTTCGATTTCTTTTTCGTCTTCCTCCGCCGTTTCCGCAATGGGCTGGCTGCGGGACGGTAGTGCGTCAAATTCCACGGTAGCCAGCGCCACGGCGAACACGCTTTGGGCCCCGGCATCCAGCAAAGCCTGTGCACAGGCGGCTGCCGTGGCTCCGGTGGTGATGACATCATCCACCAGCAGCACCCGCTTCCCGTCCACGTTGTCCGGTTCCAGCACCCGGAACGCGCCTGCCACGTTGACCAGGCGCTCGTCCAGCGAGAGCCCGGCCTGATGGCGGCCAGTGCGGGCACGGCCGAGGGCGTTGGCGGCCAGCGGAACGCCCACCGCCTTTGCCAGCGGCCGGGCCATCCGCTCCGGCACATTATAGCCGCGTTTTTTGCTGGAGGCCGGCACCGGGACGATGGCGTCATAGCCAAGGCTCAGGCCCTCCACCCGCTGGGGTGTGGGCTCCGCGCCGCGCATGAGGATCTCGCTGCCAAAGAGCAGCCGGGCCATCTCGACGCCCAGCTCCACGGCCGTCCACGGCTCGCCCTGGTACTTGGCCCGCAGCACCGCACTGCGGACACAGCCCGTGTAGCGGTAGGGTGCCGCGGCCCCGCTCAGGGTCCCCAGATAGTGCTCACTTTCCTTGAGCCGCATGGGCATCCGGCGGAGCGGTTCCAGCCGTTCCGCGCATTCCGGGCAGGTTGGCACAAAGCCCAGCACCCGGCGGCAGAAAGGGCAGCGGCGGGGATACAGCAGCTGCCGGGCCTGCCGCAGCAGCCAGCACGGGGCCGCGTAATCCCCCGGCATCAGTCTTTCTTGACTGCGATGATGACGCGGACTTTCTTGCCCGCCGTGCAGCCAAAGTTATCGTACCAGCCGGTCAGGTAGTAATCATCCGAGTTGACGTATGCCAGCTTGGTGGCGTAATACTGGCCCTTGTACCACAGGTAGACCTGCGTGTCGTCGGCCATCTCATAGCGCTTATCGCCGGAGAGGACGGAGGCAGCGCCCACCTTATCGATCTTCATGGGCATGAGCTGCACCATGGATTTGACCGAGCCCGTCACCTCCCGGCTGACGGCAATACCGCCTGCCAGCACCGGGTACTTGATGGAGGTGGTCAGGCTGGCCTGCTGGCCGTCGATGTAGCAGATGTAGTTGGCACCGCCGCCAATGAAGTTGAAGATATTGCTCAGCGGAGCCCCGGTAATGGCACCGATCTGCCGGAAGCCGATGCCCAGCAGGCCCGCGGTGTTGCCCGTCAGGCGATTCCATGCCGTGCTGAGGATATCGCCGCTGATGACGCCCCACAAAATCTCGCTCGTGGTGGGCACCAGCAGATTTTTCACCTCATCCACGGTGGTCTTGGTGGTCGTGTTGCCCGAAGAATCGGTGGTCACCAGCGTTTTGATGCTGCTGTAGTTGGCGGCCAGATTCTTCACATCGTCCAGCACGCCGTAGTTCCACAGATCGCCCGTGACATCGTTGAGGATGAGGCGGTCGATCTGGCCGTTTTCATTGGTGGTGTAGTAGCGGACGTCAGAGCCCGAGAGCGTTACCCCCGATAGGCGGCTGGGACGAATCGCCCCAGCCGCACCTCCTGACGTTGTATCCATAATTTCCACATCGTCGGCCAGGGCAGCGTCGCCCAGAGCGGTGGCGTCCACGTTCACGGTGCCGCTGACGGACCGGCTGCTGATTTTTTTCACGTTCTCTCCGTTGGCACCGTCCACGCTGATTTCTACCAGCCAACCGGTGGGAAAATTGAGGCTTTTGTCCACGTTGACGCTCCGGACGATACCATCCGTGCACATGACCGAGACTTTCTGGAGCACATCGGCCCCGTTGTCCTCTTCAATCAGGTTGCGGGAGGCGGACTGGACAACGCCATAGAAGACGCTGTCGGCCTCTTCACCGGTGACGATGCCGGCCACCTCATTGTTCATGCCCAGCAGCAGGGTAACCACCTGGCCCACACCGCCGCCGTTAAGGGAGGACACCTGCGAGGCCACCGCCGTGCTGCCCAGCGTGTAGGTACTGCCCGCCACGGTGACCGAGGTGGGCGCGCTTGCCGAGGGAGACACTGCCGTGATGCGGCCGGCCGCGCGGCGGGTGTAGACCCAGATCGTGCGCAGGCTCTCGCTGTAATAGTACACGTCGTACTGGTTCAGCTCGCCCGAGGGGGAAACTTTATCGTTGCGGTAGACGGCTACCGGGGTAAAGGGCACCTGTGCCCCCTCGCCGTAGATAAAGGGGCCCTGCAGACTGCTGAGCAGGACAGTGGAGGCATCCACCTGGCCGTTGGAAACGGTAAAGCCCAGAGTGGTGCCGTAAGCGCCGCCCGAAGCCGTGTTGGCCGTGAGGGCGTTGTAGAGCAGGACCGCGGCGTCCTCATAGTTCATGGCCTCGCCCTGCTTGCGGTCCAGTCCGGTGCGCAGGCCGATCTCGCTGGCCTTGTTGAGCTGCGCGTTGGGGAATGCTCCGTTCAGCTCGGTCATCTTATAGCCCATCAGCTTGAGGACCGCCGTGCAGGCTTCCTCCAGCGTGACAGCGTTGTCCGGACGGTAGCTGCCGTCCGTGTAGCCGTTCAGCCAGCCCTGCTGCACCGCAATACGGATGTAGGGGGCCCAGGGCGAAGTGCCGGGCACGTCGGTATAGAGGGTGCCCACCGTGCCCTGTGCACCCACGCTCTCCCGGAATGTGGAGAACGAGGTAAGCATCCGGGCAAAGGCACCACGGGTGACCACGGCGTTCAGAGCCCCGGTCTGGTCGGTATCCATGGCCCCCAGGGTAATGGCCATCTGGACCGCGGTGTTGTTGGTGGCAGCCGCCGAAGCCGGGAGCACCAGCATGGAGGCTGCAATGCACACCGCCAGCAGCAATGCAAGGATTCGTTTTTTCATGGCTTATCTTCTCCTTTTAATCATACCGCAGGGCGTCGATGGGGTTGAGCTTGGCAGCACGCTTGGCCGGCAGGTAGCCGAACAGCACGCCGATGCCCGCCGAAATGCCGAACGCCACCACGATAGAGTCGAACGAGGGGCTCACCGTGATATCCATGCCGTCGGTGAACATGGGCAGCACCCGGTTGGCAGCCATGCTGACGATATACCCCAGCACGATGCCCAGAGCGCCGCCCAGAGCGGAAGTGGTAGCGGCCTCGGTGACGAACTGGGCCAGGATGACCCGCTCCTTGGCGCCCATGGCCTTGCGGATGCCGATCTCTTTCGTCCGCTCCGTGACCGACACCAGCATGATGTTCATGATGCCGATGCCACCCACCAGCAGCGAGATGCTGGCAATGCCCGTGAGGATAACGATGACCATGTTGATCATCTTGTTCATCTCTTCCAGCCACTCACTGGCCGAGTAAACGTAATACGCATCGTCACTTTTGAAGAGATTATACAGTCCGTTTTCCATGGCGGCCTTGGCCTCGTTGGCCTGATTCTCGTCCACCATGACGCAGATGTACGAATCCGCGGTGCTTTTCTGCGACAGACGCATGGCGGTGGTATAGGGCAGGTAGATGCAGTCATCGTCATTGCCCTGCTGCATGGTGGGATCGCTGATCTTGGCGTTCAGCACGCCCACGATGCGGAATTTGTAGGGGCCCAGCTTGATGGTCTTGCCCACACCGTTGCCTCCAAAGGCGGTGCGGTTGATGTAATCGCCGATGACGCAGACCTGCTTGTCATCTTTCATGTCCATGTACTGCAGGTTGCGGCCCTTGGCCAGGGTGTAGTTTTTCATCTCGGTATAGTCTTCGTCCACGCCGTACAGGTTGGTGTAACGGTAGGTGGTGGTGCCCACCTTGGGCGTGTTGCTGCTGAAATCGATCTGCGGGGAGATGGACTCCAACAGGTCGGGGTTTTTCTTCACGATGTTATACACGTCGTCCACCGAGGCGGTGCGGGAGCCGTAGCCCCAGATGCTGACAGACAGGGTGTTGGTGCCCATGGCCGAAAAGCTGTCCCGCATACTCTTGGTCATGCCGTTGCCCAGGCCCACGATGACGATGACCGCCATGACGCCGATGATGATGCCCAGCATGGTCAGGAACGTGCGGAGCTTGTTGCTCCAGACGTTCTGGATGGCCTGCCGGAAAGTTTCAATGATCATGCCTGTGCCTCCTCGGTCTGGGATTCCTGCTCCGGCAGCAGGGTGGGCTGAACGACCGCCTCCGGGGCGTGGGAGTCGCCGTCGTAGACGACACGCCCATCTTCCAGCCGGATGATGCGTTCCGCCTGCACGGCAATGGAATTGTCGTGGGTGATGAGGACCACGGTGTGGCCCTCATTGTGGAGCTCCTGCAGCATTCCCAGCACCTCGCGGCCGGTGTGGCTGTCCAGAGCGCCGGTGGGCTCGTCCGCCAGGATGAGGGGCGGGTTGCGCACCAGAGCCCGGGCAATGGACACGCGCTGCTGCTGGCCGCCGGAAAGCTGGTTGGGCTTGTTTTTGAGCTTATCGCCCAGGCCCACCTTTTCCAGCACCTCTTTGGCACGCTTGTGCCGCTCCGCGCGGGAGACGCCCGCATACACCAGCGGCACCTCCACGTTTTCCATCAGGTTGAGCTTGGGCAGCAGGTTGTACTGCTGGAAGATAAAGCCCAGCATCTCGTTGCGGATGGCGGCCAGCTCGTTCCGGTTCATCTTGCCCACGTCCCGGCCATTGAGCCGGTAGGTGCCCTGGGTGGGCACATCCAGGCAGCCGATGATATTCATACAGGTGGACTTGCCCGAGCCGGACTGGCCGACAATGGCTACAAACTCCCCTTTTTCGATCTTCATGGAGATATGGTCAGCCGCCTTGACGGTCGTGTCGCCCATCTGGTAGTATTTGCACACTTCATCAAATTCGATCAGAGCGCTCATGTTCAGCCCTCCTCATCAAAAGGAACTGCTTCCGTCATCATAGAAACCGCTTCCATCATCATAGTAGCTGTCACTCACCGAGTTGGGATCGTAAGCAATCGTGTCTTCCGCCGTGATGCCGTCGAGGATCTCGGTGTAATCGTCGTCGCTGACGCCCGTCTTCACGTCCACATAGACATAGCCGTCCGGAGCTTCCATCTCCGGGTCCGCATTGGCCGCGCTGGGCGAATCCTTGGTCACCAGCACATAGCCGCCGCGGACGATGGCCGCGTTGGGCACGCAGAGGGTGCTGGTGGACTCGGCCACCACGATCTCCGCGTTGGCGTTCATGCCCGGGCGAAGGCCGTCGATGGAGTCGATGCGGATGGTCACGGGGTAAGTCGTGGTGCCGCCGGAAGAGTTGCCTTTCATCGAGACACGGGTCACGGTGCCCACATAGGTCTTATCGGCCACCGCATCCGCCGTGATCTGCACTTTCTGGCCCACGGAAAGGGAGCCGATCTCCAGCTCGTCCACATTGATGCTCATTTCCAGGTAGCTCAGGTCATACAGCACACAGAGGCTGGTGCCGGAGGTCAGTGCGTCGCCCTGCTTGACGTCTTTTTCGATCACGGTACCGCTGATGGGGGCCGTGATGGTGTAGTTGGCCATCGTGTCCTGCATATTCTGCATCGAGATCTCGGCACTGCGCAGGGTCTCCGAAGCAGACTGGATGGATTCGGTCAGGTCATCGCCCGTCAGCTCAATGAGGATGGCGTCCTTTTCCACCGCGCTGCCCTCCTGCACATTGATGGCGGAGACGGTGCCGGAAGAGGGAGCCGTCAGGGTACGCTCTGCCTGATAGGCAAAGGTGGCGGAGGCAATGGAGCTGACGCCATTGATGCTGGCCGTGGCTGCCTGGGCCGTGGTCAGGCCGCCCGCGTTCCGCACCGCGATGGTCACCGTACGGGTGAGCAGGTTGCCAGTGCTCAGTTCATCGGTGCCAGTCACAGCGGTAATGGTGCCGTCCAGCGTCTCAAAGGTGCCGTCCAGCACCACCTGCGCGCTCTGCCCCACCGAGAAGTTGGCGGCGTCTGCCGCCGGGAAGAGCAGGCTGAGCATCATCTTGGAGTTATCCCGGATGACGGCCACTTCCTGGCCGCTGGTCACTTCATCGCCCTTGGCCACTTTCAGGCTGCTGACCGTGCCCGCCACCTCAGCACGGACGTACTGGCGGTCTACCGTCTTATCGTAGCTGCGCTGGGCCTGCTGGAGGGCGATCTCCGCTTTTTCCAGGTTGGTGGAAGCGTCGGAGCTGTCGATGGTGTAGAGGATCGTGCCCTCTTCCACGGTGTCGCCCTCTTCAAAATCAGCGGTGAGCACTTTGCCGTCCACCAGAGATTTCACGGTGTAAGTATTGGCCGGGTTCAGGGTGCCGGTGCCGCTGAGGGAGTTGGAGACATCCCGCTCCTCAGGCGCCGTTTCCACATAGCTGGTGTCCACATTGGCCTGCTTGTCGTTGGCGGGCTTGAGCAGGAACACCCCTCCTGCAAGGACGACCACCGCCGCCGGGAGCAGCCATTTCCAGTTCTTCCGGGCAAATGCTTTGGCCCCGGCAAGCTTCCCGGCGGTCTTATCGTTTGCAGCCGCTGCCGAGGGGTCGGTCCCCTGCATGGCCGCGTTCTTCTTTTTCCAGATCATGCTTTTCCTCCTCGCTGTGCGGTGCGGGGGGCAAGATCCCCCTCCCGCAGAAGTGTCTATTATAAGGTAGTGTATCGCATTTCGGGAAATTAAACAAGCGTCCAAATTTCATTTCACGCATATTTGACAAATATTCCGGCAGTTTCTCCCGGTTTTTGCCCCCGGAGCACCGCTGCCGCCTGCCCGAAACCCGGCCTGGCAGGCGAATTTTTCCAAATTGTAAACCTGCTGTATATTTCAAAGTTGACGCACCCGGGAATTTCTGGTTTAATACGGGGCAAAGCGCAGTTTTTATGCGATGTTCTCGGCCCGTCCAAAACAGCGGGCCGCAAATAGAGGAGGATTTTTTATGAGTCAGGCAGCTGCCAAAAACACCCAAAGCTCGAAATTTTCGGTCCGCGACATCTGCTACACCGGATTGTTCGCCGCCGTCATCGCCGTGATGGCCCAGATCTCCATCCCGATGCCCCTGGGCGTCCCCATGACCATGCAGACGTTCGCCATCACCCTGGCCGCTGTGGTGCTGGGCTCCAAGCTCTCCGCCATGGCAAGCCTCGTGTACCTGATCCTGGGTGCCGTGGGCGTGCCCGTGCTGGCCAGCTTCTCCGGCGGTATTGACAAATTCGTCGGCCCCACGGGCGGTTTCCTCATCTCGTTCCCCCTCATGGCCTATATCATCGGCCTGGGCGTGGAGCACCGCAATGCCTTTAAGGGCGCGTTCCCTCTGGCCGTTGTCGTGGGCACCGTGGTCAACTACATCGTCGGTGTGATCCTGTTCGTTATCGTGGCCCACAGCACCGTGGCCGTGGCTATTTCCGCCTGCGTGCTGCCGTTTATCCCCACCGCCATCATCAAGGCTGTGCTGGCCTGCGCCATCGGCCTGAACATTCGGAAACGGATTCCGGGGCTCAAGGCATGATCGTACTCCGCCCGCACCATCTGCTCTGCACCCAGGGCTACTCCGGCCACGGCTACGACGACGCCTTTGTGGAGCACATGAACGACGTGGTCCACCAACTGCGGGAGGTTCCCGGGACGCGGATCCACCTCACGTTCTCCACCGACACGCTTTGCTCCTGCTGCCCCAACAAGCTGGGCGAAGACCTGTGCGACACCCAGGAAAAGGTAAAGCGGTACGACCGCAAGACCGTGGAATACTTTGGCCTGGAAGAAAAGGATTATGTCTATCAGGACCTCATTCGGGCCATTGATGCCAAGGCAACCCCGGAGATGCTGGCGGATATCTGCCGCGACTGCTGCTGGTTCCCCGTCAGCGCCTGCTGCAAAAACATCTGCAGCGGCAAATATGTAAAATAACCTCTGTTTCTCCCCTGCAAAAGGGCCCGTACCGGCATTGGTACGGGCCCTTTTACCGTTTCAGCACGCAAAAAGAGGCCGCTCCACGGAAAATTTCCAGTGGAACAGCCTCTTTTTCGATTTACTTACCGCGTTTTCTGCTCACTTCACCGCAGCGTCATCCGCCGCATAGAGCTGGACATATACCCCTGCGGGGACGCAGGCGGCCCAGGCGTCTTTCTGGCTCAGCCAGCCGAATTGCTCACAGACATGGTCCGGGCACTGGCTGTCCTGAAAGGCGATGGCACCGTCTTTTACCTGTAAATGCACAACGTAATCGCCCACATCGTACAGATAATCGTAATCTTTGTCCAGCGGGATGGTCTCGGTGACGCCGTCGCCGAAATCGGCTACCGCCACCAGCGCTTCCCCCTGTTTGCGGCCCCGCAGTGCCCAGAAAAGCACCACTGCAGCCAGCAGGAGCACTGCCGCAAAGAGCAGATTTTTCTGCAGCCGGGTCAGGCGTTTCATGCAGCGTAATCGCTGGCAGCCTGGCCTGCAATGCGGCCAAAGACGGTAAAGTCGGCCACAGCGTTGCCGCCCAGACGGTTTGCACCGTGGACGCCGCCGGTGATCTCACCTGCTGCAAACAGGCCAGGGATCACGTTGCCATTGGTATCCAGCACTTCCGTGTTGGTGTTGATGGTCAGGCCGCCCATGGTGTGGTGGACACCGGCAGTGACCTTGATGGCATAGTAGGGAGCGGTATCCAGCGGGTTTGCAAAGCTGGTACGGCCAAACTCGGCGTCGGCCTTATCGGCCACGCACTGGTTCCAGTTGTTCATGGTCTCGGCAAAGGTCGCCTCGTCCACGCCAATGGCCTTGGCCAGTTCCTCGTAGGTAGCGCCCTCCGCGGTATAGCCTTTCTTGATGTAGCCCTGGATGACGCTGGAAGCATCGGCCATGGCCTGATCGACCACCAGCCAGCTGTAGCTGCCCGGCTGTGCGATCTCAGCAGCGGAAACCACGTCACGGGTGCCCACTTCGTCAATGAAGCGTTTGCCGTCGGCATTGACCAGGATCGCGCCGTCGCCGCGCAGGCCCTCGGTGATCAGGGCAGCGGTGTTAGCCTCCACAGTGGGGTGGATCTGGATCTGGTCCATATCCACGGTACCGGCACCGATGGCCGTTGCCATCTCAATGCCCTGGCCCAGGATGCCGGGAGCGTTGGTGGTCATAAAGCCCTTGAGCTCAGGCTTGTACTTCACGACCATGTCCAGGTTGGCACCGAAACCGCCGGAAGTCAGGACCACGGCTTTGGCGTTGACGGTGACGGTCTCACCGGAAGCGCCGGTGGCCTTAACGCCGCAGGCTGCGCCGTTGGCATCGGTCAGGATCTCGTTGGCGGTGGTGTTCAGCAGGATCTGAACACCGGCCTTTTCGCAGTTCTCCTGCAGCAGGGGGATCATGTAAGAGCCCACAGAGAGGGTCTTGCCCTCTGCGTCCACAGGGCGATGGATGCGCTTGACAGAAGCGCCGCCAAAGCTGGAAACGCTGTGCAGGGTGATGCCGTTCTCATCCAGCCAGTCGATGGCATCGGCACTGTTCTCGCAGAGAGTCTCCACCAGAGCGGGATCGTTGATGCCCTTGCCGCCGATCATGGTATCCAGCTCCATCAGCTCCACAGAGTCGAAGTAGCCGGTGGGGTTGGCCTGATAAGCAGCCCACTGCTCGGCCACGGTAGCAGCCAGAGCGGTGATGGTCTCATTGTCAGCATACTTTTCGGCAGCGGTCTTCAGGGTCTTCTCGACACCTGCGGACTCGCCGAACTCGTTCTCATCCTGATACACGGTCTTGCCGGCGTTCATGCCGCCGGTAGCGCGGATAGAGTTGCCGCCCACCATGGCCTGGCTCTCCAGAATGACAACGCTCTTGCCCTCGTTGGCAGCGGTAATGGCGGCAGTCATGCCGGCGCCGCCCGCGCCCACGATGACCACATCGGCGTCCACCGTGGAGTCCTCAGCGGGCTCGGCGGTGTTGTCCACAGCGGTCTTGTAGTCGTCGGGGTTCAGGCCGGCCGCGGTCAGGGCGGCAGCGGCAGCCTCCTTGATGGCGTTGGAGGTAACGGTTGCGCCTGCAACGCCGTCCACCGCAATGCTGCCGCTCTCGGCGATGGCGCCGGGCAGCTGGTCGATGGCCGTGGAGCCCACGCCCTCGGTCTCGTCCTTGCCCTCGGCGGTACAGCCGATGATCTTGCCGTCGGCAAGGGTCAGGGTAACGGTCACATCGCCGCCAAAGCCTTTGGCAGTGCCCATGCTGGTGGTTTTGCCGCTGCTGTACACCAGCAGACCGGCTGCCACTACCACCACCATCGCCACAGCGAGGAGGATCTTCTTTATCTGGTTCTTCTTCATGGTTTTTCCAATTCCTCAGCAGAATTGAGGGCCAATGCCCTCAGTTTGTTAATGCGAACATATCAGCAGAAAAAGGGGGCTGCTCATTCGGAAAGCAGCCCCCTTTGCCGAACTAAGAGAAAAAATCAGGCGTTGGCCTGTGCAGCAGCAACTGCGCAGGCAACGGTTGCACCGACCATGGGGTTGTTGCCCATGCCGATCAGGCCCATCATCTCAACGTGCGCAGGCACGGAGGAGGAACCAGCAAACTGAGCATCGCCATGGACGCGGCCCAGAGAGTCGGTCAGGCCGTAGCTGGCGGGGCCGGCTGCGACGTTATCGGGGTGCAGGGTACGGCC
>ENA-UPTB01002989-UPTB01002989.1-human-gut-metagenome-genome-assembly--contig:-NODE-2989-length-10703-cov-5.057783_pt1 | contig 10703 bp, 10 predicted proteins | sample MGYA00250046_ERZ773369 | MGnify/ENA primary metagenome ERZ773369 (study PRJEB29103, sample SAMN06111938) | human gut metagenome | biome: human gut; feature: ankylosing spondylitis patient; material...
GTATGCCTGTTTGTAGCGGGGATCGGCATCGCATTCTTCCGTGACAACGAAACGGGTAGCCATCTGGACGCCTGCGCAGCCAAGCGACAGATAGTGAAGGATATCCTCATGGGTGTAGACGCCTCCGGCAAAGACGACGGGGATGGTACAGGCATATTTTTCTTCGTAGCCATGTACAATCTGCAGAATTTCCCGGATTTCGTCATCGTAGCCGCGCCGTGCTGTTTCTTCCACGGTTTCGGCGGAGTAGCCGAGATGGCCTCCGGCTGCAGGACCTTCGATGACAACGAGATCAGGAACGCGGTGATAGTGATTGTCCCAAAGCTTCAGAAGAACCTTGGCAGTCCGGGGAGGGGAAACGATAGGGGCGAGCTTGATGGAGCTTCCCTTTGTGTATTTTGGCAGATCGGTCGGGAGACCGGCCCCGGAGATGATGAGATCGGCTCCGTTTTCGATGCAGCAGCGGACGTATTCCTCGTAGTGGGTCAGGGCGCACATGATATTGACGCCGATGATGCCGCCGTTTGAAATTTCTTTGGCGCGGCGGATGTGGAAGGCGAGGGCGCGAAGATTGGCGCTTAAGGGATCACGCGCGAATTCCGGATCGCGCCAGCCGGGCTGGGCAGCGGAGATGACGCCGATTCCGCCGGCTTTGGCAACGGCACCGGCGAGGGATGAGAGGCTGATGCCGACGCCCATTCCGCCTTGGATGATGGGGTATTTGGCGGTGAGATTTCCTATTTTTAAATTTGGTAACATATGAATTCTCCTTTTTGATAAATGGACGATCCCATGCCCGCCGCCGCGCCGGGGATGTTCCTCCAGGATGGCGCGGTTTCGGAGGCCAGGAAACTCTAAGGCTTTGGGATTTTGCTAAGGGCGCTTGAAAAAACGGCGAACTCGCTGCGCTCAGACAGTGCCGTTTTTTCAAGCAACGCAAAATTCCATAGCCTAAGAGTTTGCAGGCCTCCTGCAAATGCGCCATCCTGGAGGAACATCCCCGACACGGCGGCGGGCACGGGATCTGGTATTGGTAAAAATGTAATGTTAAAAACCTTACTATATAGTTTTGAAAACTAGATATATAATACTTTGAATATCAAAGTATGTCAAGAGGGAAAATGAGAAAAAGGTGATTGATAGGGGGTGGGAGGTGTGGTAGAGTGGGAGATAGAAAGAAAAGTTAAGACAGGAGGATGAAGAATGATGTTAAAGGATCTGGTATTAAAAAACAGGAGTTATCGTGGTTTTGATGAGTCGGTGAGGATTTCGCGGGAGACGTTGGAAGGGTTTGTGGATTGCGCGCGGCTTTGTCCTTCGAGTGTGAATAAGCAGCCGTTGAAGTATTTTCTGGCGTGGGAGCCGGAAGAAGTGGAGAAGGTGCAGGGGCTGACAAAGTGGGCGCGGGCGCTGCCGGATATGGTGCTGCCGCATCCGGGGAAACGGCCGACGGGTTTTGTTGTGATCTGCCAGGATAAGAGGATTGATGAGAATCTGAACCGGTATCAGAAGGATGTCGGGATTGTGGCGCAGACGATGCTGCTTGCGGCTGTGGAGCAGGGGCTTGGCGGCTGCATGATCGGGAATTTTCAGGCGGGCGAGGTGATGGAAGTGCTTGGACTGCCAGAGGAGATCCGGCCGCTTTTGATTGTGGCGTTTGGAAAACCGGCGGAGGAGATTCATCTGGTGGATGTGCCGGAGGATGGGAATACGAATTATTACCGGGATGAGAACGATGTGCACTATGTGCCGAAGAGAACGCTGGCGGATGAATTGCTGAACTGAAGATAGAAACTGAAGATAGAGCCGGAAAATTCCGGAAAAATGTCGGATGAACCGTCCTAAAAAGTTAGATCTAAAAAATCTGATTTCTTGCGGCGGTTCAAAGAATCAGGCATTTTTTTACTTTACAGGAAACTTCGTTGAATTTTCCGATAAAGTAAAAAGCCCTCCGGGCAGGATTCTTTCTTACAGAGAGCAAGACAAAACAGGTTTCAACGATCTGGTCTGATGGACAGCCCGGGTAGAGAAAAAAGATAGGAAGTCTGGAAAAAAGACATGGAATTGTGGAGAAAAGTCTGGTAGAATACGTGTCGTGTGGAAAACTTTCCGTAAGAAAGGATGATGAAGGATGTATCAGAATTATATTTTTGATTTATATGGAACTCTGGTAGATATACATACGAATGAAAAGAAAGCGTATCTCTGGAAAAAAATGAGCCTGTTCTTCGGCATGAAAGGGGCCGCCTATGAGCCGAAAGAACTCCGGATGGCGTATGAGACAAAAATCAAAGAGCAGGAAGCTGCGCTTAAAATGGAATGCCGCGGCAGCCATGTACCGGAAATCGACATTGCGGATGTGTTCCGGCAGCTGTTTGAGGATCAGGCTGTTTCGGTAACGGAAAAAGAAATTGCAGATCTGGCGAAAATGTTCCGTGCGATTTCGATAGAAGAACTGAAACTGTTCCCCGGCGTGCCGGAAATGCTGCAGCGTTTAAAAGACGCAGGAAAGAAGGTTTTTCTGCTGTCCAACGCACAGGCGCTTTTCACCGCGCCGGAAATTTCCCTGCTCGGCCTTACGAAATACTTTGACGGAATCCTGCTCTCATCGGATGCCGGTGTGAAAAAGCCGGATCCGGCGTTTTATGAGATGCTGCTGAAGCAGTATCACCTCGATCCGGCAGAATGCCTGATGACAGGAAATGACGACATCGCTGACTGCCACGGTGCAGCCTCTGCCGGAATCGCAAGCTGTTACGTGGCAACGCGCCAGTCACCGAAAATCAATGGTCCGCTGCCGGAAAACTGTGAGAAGATCGCGGCGATTGCAGAGTTGTTCTGATTAAAGAGCATTCAGCAGCACTCCTGAAAAAATAATGCGAAAAAAGGGGCTGTCGCACTACGTTCATTTTCTTAGTGCAACAGTCCCTTTTGCTTATGTCCGGAAAGGAATCCTTCAGTTTTTCCGCATTCCTTTATCCCATCGGAATTTCCGATAGCAGGCATAAATCAGAACACTGCATACCAGCCATCCCGCCGGATAACCAAGTGCAATCGGAATGATGGAATCAAATATATGAGACATCACAAACAGGTAAATCTGGCGGAACACGACGAAGCTTCCGAGCATTACGATCATTGGTGTTCTGGTGTCTCCTGCGCCACGCAGGACGTTAGAATAAACCTGGTTGACGCAGCAGAGAATGTAGAACGGGGAGAGGAGATACAGGAACAGGGTTCCGTAACGAATCACAGCTGCCTCCTGGTTAAACAGATAGACCATTTGCGGAGCGAAAATCAGCAGAGGAATCATCATCACAATGGTTACAAGCTCAGCAAGCAGGAATGCGGTTGTAGCACCCTTCTTTGCACGGTCAATGTAGCTGGCACCGACGTTCTGTCCGGTGAAGGTGGTCGAAGCAAGACCAACACTCATCATCGGCAGCATCATAAACTGGTCGATTTTCATGCAGGCACTCCAGCCTGCCATAACATCCGAGCCGAATACATTGATATAGGACTGCACGAAAACGTTGGAAACGGAAGTCACCATCTGCTGGATCGCTGCCGGCAGTCCGACGCAGACGATGCGGTACAGCAAAGACCAGTCCATGCAGAGCTTTTTCCAACAGATGCGGTATGGGCCGTCTGTTGTGGTCAGCACATACAGCGTCAGAACCGCCGAAAGGCACTGTGCAATAACGGTTGCAAGCGCCACACCCTCGATTCCCATGCCGAAGGAAACGACAAACAAAAGATCGAGCACGGTATTGACAACAGCGGAAAAAATCAGGAAATACAGCGGATGGCGGGAATCGCCGACAGCGCGGAGAACGCCGGAGCCCATGTTGTAGAACATCAGACCGGCAACACCGCCAAAGTAAATTTTAAGATACGTTGCTGACTCGCGGATGACGTCGTTCGGCGTACTCATCATGCGGAGCATGTACGGTGTAATGAAGATGCCGAGAATAGTAAAGACAATAGAGAGAAAAAATGTCATCACCAGTGTCGTGCTGACGGTGCGGCTGACCTTTTCATCCGCCTTTGCGCCATAATACTGAGAGATAATGACACCGGCACCGGTGGAAAGTCCCATGAAAAAGCCGATCAGAGAATTGATGATCGGACCGACGGAGCCGACGGCGGCGAGTGCTTCCTTGCCGACAAAGTTGCCGACAACGATGCTGTCAACGGTGTTGTAAAGCTGCTGGAAGAGATTTCCGGCCATCAGCGGAAGCGAGAAGAGAAGAAGCTGTTTCCAGATAGAGCCCTGGGTCATATCGCGGGCTTTGCTCTTTTGTACTGTTTTCGTCATAGTAGTCCCCTTTTTTACGTTGATTTTACCTTCTTTTTTATTGTAGCACTTTGAAGTTGTGATGGAAATATCAGTTTTTGACGCGATTTTCGGACTTTATTGATATAAACAGCCGAAAATAAAAGTGAAAAGAATTGTTTCTGAAAAAATTGTCTGGTATAATAAGGAGCAGATGCGTAAATGCAAAAACAACAGATGCTTCAAAGACCGGTGCAAAAACGGAAAGATCAGGGGGATTTTGCGGTGGTTTTTTGGAAACTGCGCGTCACAGAACAGGATAGAAAGAAGGTAACTGAAATATGGGAGATTATTTTGTATGCAGTAAAACAGATCCGGTAGTAGAGACAAAGGCGGGAAAGGTACGTGGCTTCCGCCTGAATACGACATACGCGTTTCATGGAATCCATTACGCCGAGGCGGACCGTTTCCAGATGCCGCAGCCGGTGAAACCGTGGAAAGGAATCAAAAATGCGCTGGCGTACGGCTATGTATGTCCGCTTTTAAAGCAGGACGAGCCGAACATGGAGGTGCTGGTACCGCATCGTTACTGGCCGCAGGACGAGCATTGCCAGAACCTGAATGTCTGGACACAGAGTCTTGATCCGGGTGCGAAAAAGCCGGTCATGGTATGGCTCCACGGCGGCGGCTTCAGCGCCGGCTCTGCGATTGAGCATGTGGCATATGAGGGGGATCACTTAAGCGAGTTCGGTGATGTCGTTGTTGTTTCCGTGAACCATCGGCTGAATATCCTCGGTTATCTCGATCTCTCGCCGTTTGGCGAAAAATACAAAAATTCTGCGAATGCAGGAAACGCAGATATGGTAGCTGCATTGCAGTGGGTACATGACAATATCGCGGCATTCGGCGGAGACCCGGAGAATGTTACGATTTTCGGTCAGTCCGGCGGCGGTATGAAGGTGGCAACGCTGATGAATACGCCGGCAGCAGACGGCCTGTTCCAGAAGGGTATCATCGAGAGCGGTGTTTATGAGGCAAAGGTTTATCAGAAAGAGGACGGAGACGGCACCGCGATTGTGAAGGCTCTGTTAAAAGAACTGAATCTGGACGAGTCCGAGGTGGAGAAGCTTGAGACGATCCCGTATTATGAGCTGTCAAATGCGTACAATAAAGTTGAGGCAGAGGTTGCTGCGAAAGGCTGCTATATCGGACAGGGACCGATGGAGAATGGCTGGTTCCACGGAAATCCGATCAAGTGCGGATTTACGGATCACGCTAAAACGATTCCTGTGCTGGCAGGAACCAACATCGGTGAGTTTGATTTTGGACCGGTTGTGCCGGGAAAACATGAGATGAACCGTGAGGAACAGATTGCGTTCCTGACGAGAAAATATGGCGATGCAACGCCGGAGCTGATTTCTCTTTTTGAAAAAGCATATCCGGACAAAACAATTGTGGATCTGTGGTCTGTGGATACGTTCTTCCGTCCGGAAACGATCGAATTCATTCGTCAGAAATCGGAGTTTACAGAAGCGCCGACTTATTCCTATCAGTTTACCTATGAATTCCCGATCGATGGCGGAAAAGCCGCATGGCATTGTGCCGAGATTCCGTTCGTATTCCATAACATCGACCGCATCGCCGTATGCAATGTCCCGGGCGAAACAGACCGTCTGCAGGAGCGTATGGCCACCGCCTGGATCAACTTTGCCCGCTACGGAAGCCCGGAAACCCCATCCCTCCCGAACTGGCCGGCATGCACCCCAGGGGATGAAGCAACCATGATTTTCGACAGAACCTGTGAAATTCGCCGCAACTTCGATCACGAGCTGGTGAAAAAATTGGTGGAAACCGAGTATAACCCGATGACACCGGTTGTGGAAGACGAGGAAGAGGACGCGTTCTTTATTCATTAATTAATTGACTCATAGCAATCCCAGAAAAAACAGCCAGAATGTTTTGCCTCAGTTAAAAACATTCTGGCATTTTTCAACTTATGCTAAATTGAACTTAAGGCAAGAATATCGTATGATAGAGGTAGAAAGAGAAAGGCGCAGGTGGAATATGGGAGTTTATCTGAATCCGGGAAATGAAAAATTTGCAAAAGCGGTTCAGTCCGAAATTTATGTGGATAAAACAGGGCTGATCGAGTATACCAATCAGGTGATTAATACTGTGCAGAGATATGTCTGTGTCAGCCGTCCGCGGCGCTTTGGAAAATCTATGACGGCGGATATGCTGACGGCTTATTATGGGAAGGAATGCGATTCCAGAGAACTTTTTTCTGGATTGAAAATTTCTCAAAATGCTGTATTTGCACAGCACTTAAATCAATATCCTACGATTTTTTTGAATATGCAGGAATTTCTGAGCCGGAGCAAGGAAATTGGCCAGGTGATTGACCGTGTTCGAAGAATGCTGCTGCGGGAACTGAAAAACAGTTATCCGGACGTGGACTACTTTGACGATACGGATCTGGTAGAATCGCTGCAGGATATTTATGCGGCAACAAAACAGTCGTTTGTCATTATCATTGATGAATGGGACTGTGTTTTCCGGGAATATCAGCAGGATAAAAAAGCACAGGAAGAGTATCTTGATTTCCTGCGGGATTTTCTGAAAGATAAGGTTTACGTAGCACTTGCCTATCTGACGGGTATTCTGCCGATCAAAAAATATGGAACCCATTCTGCACTGAATATGTTTGATGAATTTACAATGCTTGATCCAGGGCCGCTCGCAGAATATGTAGGATTTACGGAGCAGGAAGTAGAAGAACTCTGCGGCCGGTATCAGATGGATCTGGCAGAAATTAAAAACTGGTATGACGGCTATTCGTTCCCGGGAGAAAGTTCGGTTTACAGCCCGCGTTCGGTTGTCAATGCCATGCGATTCCGGAAAATCGGCAATTACTGGAATCAGACAGAAACATTTGAAGCACTACAGTGGTATATTGATCTGAATTTTGACGGCCTGCGGGATGACGTACTGCAGATGATGGCAGGGAAAAAGATTCCGGTGAACACGGGCAGTTTTACGAATGATATGACAACTTTCCGGACAGAGGATGATGTGCTGACACTGCTGATTCATCTTGGATATCTTGGTTATGAGGAACAGAATAAATATGTTTTTATTCCGAATGCCGAGGTACAGTCAGAATATGCCAGTGCGGTAACCGTTTCCCAATGGGGAGATATTTCAAAGGCACTGAAAAATTCCGCAGATCTTCTGCAGGCTGTGTGGGAAAAACAGGAAACACAGGTAGCAGAGGGAATTCGGCTGGCACATTTTGAAACGTCACAGCTTCAGTACAATGATGAAAATGCGTTGAGCTATACGATTTCACTGGCGCTGTATGCAGCACGGAATTTTTACACGGTTTACCGTGAACTGCCTGGGGGAAAAGGGTTTGCGGATCTTGTTTTCGTACCAAGAAAAAGATACCAGGACAAACCGGCGCTGGTTGTAGAACTGAAATGGGACAAAACAGCAGAGGGTGCGCTTGCGCAGATTAAGGACAAAGAATATTGCAGAAGTCTGGAAGAATATCAGGGAAACTTGCTTCTGGTAGGAATTAATTATAATAAAAAGACAAAAGAACATGTTTGCAGAATTGAGGAATATCAGAAGTAAAAGGGAGAGGAGGTATTATGAATATTGAAAATCGTAATATTCGTTTTACTTCAACGGTAATTTGCAGGATCTTTTTGGGGATTTACTTGAAGATTTGCTGGTGGGAGAGAATCAGATTCTTGAGGGAAAGACGACAAGGTGGGAAGATGAGCAGAAAAACAGTCAGATCCTGTCTTTCCCGGACACGGATACATCGGAAGAGCGCGTTATTTTTCTGGGACTGGGAAATCTGGCTCACAAACAGATCGTAAAGGGTATTTTATTTCTGGCAGTAGAAATTGCGTATCTCCTGTTTATGATCGAAGGCGGTATCAACAATCTCTATCATCTCATCACCCTGGGCGGCCGTGCGCAGGAAGAGGTGTGGAACGAGGCCAAGGGTATTTATGAATATACCGGCGGCGATATGACAATTCTGTTCCTGCTCTACGGAGTAGCAACGATTTTTATTACGGTTCTCTTCTTTATGATCTGGCGTGTCAATATGAAGAGTGCTTATGAGGTAGAGTGTCGCGCAAAGGAAGGGAAACATATCAACACCATCAAAGAGGATCTGGAAGCACTCGTTGACAAAAGACTGCACTGGACCCTGCTGACACTTCCGATTCTCGGTATTGTGATTTTCACAATCCTTCCACTGGTCTTTATGATCTGTATGGCTTTCACCAGCTACAGTAAAGTCGGCGACCATCTGACGATTTTCCACTGGGTTGGACTGAAAAATTTCAGTACGGTTCTTGGCATGGGCAACTCGATCGGCAAGACATTCTGGTCTGTTCTTGGATGGACCCTGATCTGGGCTGTGCTCGCTACCTTCCTGAACTATATTCTTGGTATGATTCTTGCGATTGTCATCAATCGTAAAACAACCCGCATCAAGGGATTCTGGAGATTCTGTTTTATGCTTTCCGCTGCAATTCCGCAGTTCGTTTCTCTTCTTCTGATGCGTACGATGTTAAAGGACAACGGCCTGATCAACAACCTCTTGGTTCAGGCCGGTCTGATCAGCAGTCCGCTTCCGTTCCTGACAAATGCGACCTGGGCGAGAGCAACGGTTGTTATCATCAACCTCTGGGTTGGTATTCCGTTTACCATGATGCAGGTTACCGGTATCTTACAGAACATTCCGGGTGAGCTTTACGAGGCAGCCCGTGTTGATGGCGCAGGTCCTGTGACAATTTTCTTTAAGATTACGCTGCCGTATATGCTGTTTGTCACGACTCCGTATCTGATTACGACGTTTACGGGTAATATCAACAACTTCAACGTTATTTATCTGCTGACTGCAGGAGCACCGGTTCCGGTCGGAGCAACCGCCGGAAAGACGGACCTTCTGGTTACCTGGCTGTACAAGCTGACGGTTGACTTACAGTACTTTAACGTTGGTGCGGTTGTCGGTATTCTTACCTTTGTCATTCTGGCTGTGGTTTCACTGATTACGTACCGGAATACTGGTTCTTACAAGAACGAGGAGGGATTCCAATAATGAATAACAAAGAGAAAAAAACACACTCCATGAAAGCGCGTGGAATGATTTCCGATGTGATTGTACATGTGGTTCTGGCACTGCTTGCGATTGTGTGGGTGATTCCGGTTCTGTGGATTGCACTCTTAAGCTTCAGTACACAGAAGGGATCTTATGTTACCAGCTTTTTCCCAAAGGGATATACGCTTCATAACTATGTGCGTCTGTTTACGGATACGCAGGTTTTAGACTTCCCGCAGATGTTTAAGAATACGTTTATCATTGCTGTGTTCAGCTGTCTGATCTCTACGATATTCGTGCTTTCGGTTTCTTACTGTATGTCGAGAATGCGTTTTAAAATCCGTAAGACTTACATGAACATTGCGATGATCTTAGGTCTGTTCCCGGCATTTATGTCGATGGTTGCTGTCTACTATATCTTAAAGGCAGTTGGTCTTTCGGAGGGATCGATGATCCGTGTGGCATTGATTCTGGTGTACTCGGGCGGTTCCGGAGCGGGATTCCTGCTTGCAAAGGGATTTTTTGATACGGTTCCGAAGGCACTGGATGAGGCGGCTTATCTGGATGGAGCAACGAGATTCCAGGTATTTACGAAGGTGACAATTCCACTGAGTAAGCCGATTATTGTGTACACGACTTTGAGTGCATTTCTGGGACAGTGGCTGGACTTTATTTTCGCAAAGGTTATCTGCAGAGCGAATGCAAAGTATTATACGGTTGCACTGGGTCTGTGGAAGATGCTGGAGAAGGAGTATATCGACAGCTGGTATACTTGCTTTGCGGCGGGAGCGGTTTGCATTTCGGTGCCGATTGCGATTTTGTTTGTTGTAATGCAGAGATATTATACAGATGGGCTTTCAGGAGCCGTCAAAGGATGAGTTGTGGAGCAGCCGATGAGGGGTCGGCTGCTCTATTTGTGTGTGGGGGGGGGAGGGACGGATCTGGCTCCGGCGCCGTGGCACCTGCCGCACAGACGGGCGCGGTGGCATCGGCGGGCGGATGATGACGTGTGGGAGGCGGTGGATTGAGGAACCGAGGCTATTCGACAGGAAATCTGATGATTTCCCGTCTCAGAGCCTCTTGACTTCCGGCCTGGATGGCCGTCCGTCATCCTCACTCCACTGCCTCCCACGCGTGCATCATCCGCATGCCGCCGATGCCAATGCGCCTGTCTGCGCGGCAGGTGCCACGACGCCGGAGCCAGATCCTGGGGTTGGAGGACGGGAGGAGTGGTCTGGCCGGATGCTTATCTCGCCGACTATCGCAACCATAGCAATATGAGAATGCAGGAGGTGAAGGAGGCTA